>ERZ808252.139-NODE-139-length-78448-cov-21.025831_pt1 | contig 78448 bp, 80 predicted proteins | sample MGYA00521242_ERZ808252 | MGnify/ENA primary metagenome ERZ808252 (study PRJEB31516, sample SAMN03275581) | gut metagenome | biome: mammalia-associated habitat; material: feces | host: Papio cynocephalus | place: Kenya | collected 2012-08-07 ... | reverse complement strand
TTATGCTTAAAGATTTCGATAAATTCATGTCTCAACTCAAAGAGACAAACCAAACATTGGACTTCTTCTGTGACTTTGAAAAGATCTCACAGAACGTGGAGAATATAAAGTTGAGCCTGTGTATGCTTAATAGTCTTATTGGCGCATCTGACTTACGCAAAAGTGTCGAAACAATATGGAGAAGGGATAAAAATGCCTTTTCCGTTATGGACATATTGGTGGCAGTTCGTACTCGTGACAAGAAAAAGATACTTGATTCTGTCGGGAACTGCGTTCCTTTGGAAAATATGTTTTCTTCAGTAGATTCTGTTATGACATTTTTGGCAGAAACAGGACTTGGTGATGTCCTTCAAAATCAGAAAGTAAAGAATCTTATGGATTATGTCTTTGGCATTGAAACTGGATTGGACACGAATGCAAGAAAGAACAGAAGCGGACACGTTATGGAGAATACGGTTGCAAACATTCTTACTAATGCTGGCATTCCTTTCAGACAAGAAGTGTATTCGAGAGAATGGCCTGCAATCACAGATGTGTTGGGAGATGACGAAAAGCGTTTTGATTTCGTTATCGAGACCTCATCAAAAGTATATCTGATTGAAGTCAATTTTTATAGTGGCGGTGGATCAAAACTGAATGAGGTTGCACGTTCATATTCAGATATAGCGCCAAAGATAAATTCTGTAGAAGGATTTGAGTTTGTTTGGATTACGGATGGCATAGGTTGGAAGTCTGCAAAAAACAAATTGCAAGAAGCATATGGAATTATTCCAAGTGTGTACAATCTAACATCAATCGATGATTTTCTTAAAATAGTAAACGTATGAAAAAAGGTGGAACAGGTGGTGGCAACACCATAACAGGCTTAATATACGAGGGCAAGGTAGATTTGGCAACATTTATTGCTGAACAGAAGAACTATGCTGTTGAAGGCAATGATGTCTTTTATTGTGGTAAATGTGTTGCGCATGTTTTTAAGAAACACGCATTTTATGATTACCTAAAGACAAAAGGAATAAACTGGGAAGAACATATTTCAAAGCAATTGCTTCCAGATAATGCAATATATGTCATAGTTAATAATACAATGTTTATTTTGGAGGTGAAAACTCAAAATGTAGCAGGTAGCGTTGACGAAAAATTACAAACTTGTGATTTCAAGAAAAAGCAATATCAGAAGTTGTTGTCTCAATTAAATATGGAGGTTCAGTATATTTATATCTTGGATGATTGGTTTAGAAAGCCACAATATAAAGATGTACTTGACTATATCATTAGTGTTGGTTGTCAATATTATTTCAATTATATCCCATTACAAAAATTAGGTCTTCCAGTTCCAAAATGATGATAAAAGCATATTATACCTCTCCAAATAAAGATTTTACTATCGCTCATGGTGATTGTTTCAAACTACTCAATGAGTTTGATTTCAAGTTTGACATGATTTTTGCCGACCCTCCTTATTTCCTTTCCAACGGTGGCATATCGTTGCAGAGTGGCAATGTAGTGTGTGTAGATAAGGGTGAATGGGACAAGGGCAAGTCACAAGAAGACATGATGGCGTTCAATATGGAATGGCTGCGTCTGTGTCGTGACAAGCTGAAGGATAATGGTACTATATGGATTAGTGGCACTTATCACAACATCTTTTCTGTGGCTAATTGCCTGACTGAACTTGGCTACAAGATTCTGAATGTCATCACTTGGGAGAAGACAAATCCACCTGTCAACATTTCTTGCCGCTACTTCAAATACTCCACGGAATTTGTCATTTGGGCAAGGAAGATGCGGAAAGTTCCACATAAGTTCAATTATGAACTGATGAAAGAATTGAATGGAGGTAAGCAAATGTCTGATGTGTGGCGAATGCCAGCCATTGGTCGTTGGGAAAAGACATGCGGCAAACATCCTACACAAAAACCTTTGCGCCTTCTTGTTCGGATGATTCTTGCTTCAACTAATCAAGGAGATTGGATTCTTGACCCATTTAGTGGCAGTTCTACAACAGGTATCGCCGCAAATTTTTGCGGACGAAGATTTGCTGGACTTGAACAAGATGAAGAATTTTGTAAGTTGAGTAAGGCAAGACGTGAGGAAATAGAGAATCTTGAAGATTATGATAATATGATAAATCATATTGAAGATTTGCATATATTTCGTAATAATTTTATGGTGAAGGAAGATGCAAATGTTTACATACAAATACCATTTTAAATTCTCTGTTTTCCATGAAAATTTATAGAAAATGTAACAAGTAAATCAAGACACAAATATGTACATATCAAAAATTCATATCAGAGGCTACAGAAACTTCAAGGATAAGGTCATTGAATTTCATGAAGGAATAAATGTTATTATTGGTCCAAACAACGCAGGAAAAAGCAACTTGTTGAGAGCATTAGATTTGGTGCTGAATACCGATACATCAAAGAAACTTACGTTATTCGACTTTTGTAGAAATTGTACGGTTAATTCTTTGAAAGCAGCAGCTCCCAAAGTCCGTATTGAAGTATTCTTTTGTGAAAGTGCAGGGGAGTGTCCTGATTCTGAGGATTTGGTAATGGTATCTCCATGTTTGATAAAATTGGAACATCCATACGAAGCTCAGATAACATTTGATTACCTATTGCCAAAGGAGGACGAAACAGAATATTTGCAATCAGTCATAGATGTTTCAGATCCCAATGTGATTTGGAATATTATAAGAGATGAATATTTGAGGAAATATGTTTCACGAATGTGGGCAGGAAATCCTTCAAATCAAACAAAATTGGATGGAGATACTGTTGGCAAAATCGATTTTGAGTTTCTTGGTCCTATAAGAGATGTTGAAAGAGATCTATTCTCTGGTAAATCTCCATTACTTAGAGATGTCTTGAATTTCTTTATTGATTACGAAATTAAATTCGATAAGACAAAGTCAAAGGATGAACGGAAAACAGAATTAAAGAACAAACATGTTGAATTCACGAAAAGTGTTGAGCCATCCTTAGACAAAGTAAAAGAGCGTCTGACAAAGGGAAAAGAACAAATACTTGACTATGCAAAACAGACTGGAGCTTCAGATTTTCATGGGGCTGTTCCTGATTTTAGTGGAACGCTATCAGAACCTGATTTCTTGGCAGCTCTTCAACTGCTGATAAAGCATGAAACGGGAATAGATGTTGCTGCTACACACAATGGCTTAGGATATAATAACCTTATATATATGTCGTTATTGTTAGCAAAGATGCAAGCAAATGCAGATGAAGGATATTATAGACAAAATGCAAAAGTATTTTCGGTATTGACTATAGAAGAGCCTGAAGCCCATTTGCATTTGTCCCTTCAGTATAAATTCTTGAAATACTTGATAAATGAACAAGTGAATAAGAAGAAAGTTCGTCAGTTGTTTGTTACGACACATTCAACAGAAATAACTTCAGCTGTATCATTGGATGAACTAATATGCTTGTACAATGACATGAATGGTGAAGTTTCTGTAGCATATCCAGGCAAATTGTTTGGAGACAATTCTGAAGACAAAGAATCTAAACAATATGTGCAACGATTCTTAGATGCGATAAAATCAGATATGTTGTTTGCAGACAAAGTGTGTTTTGTAGAAGGAAAGGCTGAAGAACTGCTCGTTCCTGTTTTTGCAGAGTATATGAGCAAAAGTCTTGAAGATGGACATGTGACTGTAATAAGTACTGGCGGACGTTATTTTACTCATTTCCTAAAATTGTTCGATACAATTCGTGATACCTCTGCAATATCCAAGAAAGTGGTCTGCCTTACAGATAGAGATCCAGTATGGAGGGAAAGAGACAAGGGTTCATTTGAGTGCTGTTATCCTTTTGAAAAGGATAAAGTAGGCTATGAATGCAAAGAACACTCTGACGATTTAATCAATGCATACAAAGACCACCCCAACATAAAGATATGTAGTCAGAATGCAAATAAAGGTAAGACCCTGGAATATGATTTGATGTTGCATAATTCCACATCAGAGATACTTTTGGTAAAAGGGTTGTCAAACAAAGATGAGATAAAAGAAATTCAAGCAACAGACTACCCTGCCTGTTTGGAAAAATTGCGTAAATCAAAAGAAAATGAACGCATTAAAGAAGCCTTGAAAGTTTGTCCATGGTCAGACGAAGACAAAAAGAAAGCATTATTGGCCGCACGTTATCTAAATTCTGTAGGTAAGGGCGAAAATGCATTGGAATTATCCATTGTATTGAGAGACAACTTATCTAAAGCTGGAGGAGAACGCAAGGAGTTCATAGTACCTAAATATATAGAAGAGGCATTAATATGGCTGTTACAGTAATCGAGTCAAACACTCCAATAGATACGGAGCAACATTTTCTTGTTAAGGCTGGCCCAGGTGCTGGTAAAACATATTGGTTAATTCAACATATAAAACATGTTTTATCTACGTCTAATCGTCTTGGAAAGATTAAGAAAATAGCTTGTATCACATATACGAATATAGGAGTTGAAACCATACATAATCGCTTACCTGATTGTGCAGGAAGGGTAGATGTTTGCACCATACATAGTTTTTTGTACGATAATATAATCAGGCCTTATTTTCATTTCATTGCAGAAGAAGAGGGCTTTGCTATAGACAAACTGAAAGTTATTGATGATACAATAATGAAGGGATGGAAAACCTTACATGATATAAAAGGCACTATCGATAAAAAATTTTATAATGATGACAAATTAAAGGAAGCACTATCTCTTTCTACATGGCGATTTGTAAACGGAATTCTGAAGTTTAAACCGCCATATCCAATAAAGAGTTCTAGCTATTCTATAGCGCAATCTTTTTATGATGAATACAAAAAATACACATGGAAACGTGGCGTTATGCATTATGACGACGTATTGTATTTCGCATACAAACTAATTGAAAAATATTCTTTTATAGCTCATGCTGTAAGTGTGAAATACCCATATATATTCATTGGCGAGTTCCAAGATTCTACACCTATTCAGGTAGAGCTACTAAAGAAAATTGCTTCCACTACATATTCTGTAATAGGTGTAATTGGAGATAAGGCACAGGCTATATATGGATTTGCTGGTACAGACCCCAAATTGTTTGACAAGTTCTCGCTAAAAGGAATGAAAATATATGAAATACAAGGAAACAGAAGAAGTAGCGAAGAGATAATAGCCTTACTGAATAAGATACGCTCTGACTTACAGCAACATTCGGTAAATAATATACATTCAGAAAAGCCTATTTTATATGTTGGCGATGCCATATCATGTTACAATGATTTCAAAATGCAATGTGTTAATACTAACATAACAACATTGTCATACGCAAAAGTTACATCCAATGCATTGAGAAAGCAAATCGGACAAATACCACAAAATGAAGATTTGTTCAATGTTATACAAGACAGTAATTGGGACAGAATAAAAGTATTAAGAAATAGTGTAACAGCCATAGAATATGCTTTGACAGGCGCTATTAAGGATGCACTTAAATCAATGAAAAAAATTGTAGATGATGAACACAAACAAATAATGCTGGTTAGTAGAATGCTTAAAGATTATGACACCTATAAAGATCAAAGTCTTGAATTCTTTTTGAATTATCTAAAAGACGATTTAAAAATAGAGGTAACAGGTCTAAGAAGTGGTACTGCCAAGAACTTTTATTCAAGTAAAACTTATTCGGATTTAGCTTTGTATGTATCATCGCCAGATATAAAAAGTTTGAAAGATAAAACTATTCACAAAGCAAAAGGTGATGAGTTCGAAAACGTTCTGGTTGTATTGGGAGAAGAAGCGAACATTAACTTTTTAACAGAACCTAAACTTGATAGCACTAGGGATGAACAAAGAGTATATTATGTTGCAGTCAGTCGTGCCACAAATAGATTGGCTATTTGTGTACCAATATTATCGCATGAGAACGAGAACATATTAGCAACTCTGCCAATAGAAATAGTTCGATTGTAAGTTTTGCTATAGAGTTCCTACGATATTAAAATCCTCTACCTCCGTCCTATAGGTTTCAAGGTAGACAATTCACTTTTTGCCCGACACTCATGGTATTTCCGTAACGCCTTAGTTCGTGCAAATTACAAGAATGCTGTAAAAGGAATTGATTACACTTCTGTGTATTTGGAGCGTTTCTTCCGAAACCTCTTGTTAGGCGAAAAATGGGATTTGCGTAACCGCTACCTCCATATTCATACAACGGATGAATGGAAAGTACAGCCACAATTGGACAACCCCACAAATACCCCACAAGTACCCCACAAGTAAAAGACAAACTGCATACAAGTAATCCTTATATATTGGAACTGATAAAGGTCATAGGGGACAGGGAAATGTCGGTAAAGGAGATATTGACAGCAATTGGACTTAAAGAACGGAAGAACTTCCTTAATCTTTATCTGAAGCCTGCTGTCAGTGAGGGGTATGTACGTTTGCTTTATCCCAACTCTCCAAGACATCCTCGCCAGAAATACCTTTTGACAATGAAAGGATTTACGGTGTATGATGAATGTGTCTAATCAAAGTAAAAAACTGCCAGAGCTTGCTCCACAGAAGGTGCTCAGCCGAGGAACTCCAAGGATGCTTGGCTTGCCCAAGAACTCCTTATCGGAGTGGCAGCCTTGTGCGGTTTTAGAAAAACCGGTAATTAGGCTTACCGATTTTCAAAATCGTTGTTTTAGCGGTATCGAGCAAGCTCGTTGGAAAAGTAAAAAGCCAATGCTCTTTGTGTATTCCGTGTGAGGAGCGCATAGAGCATTGGCTTGACATTTATGAAGAACTGTTGTACTTGGAAAGAGAGACTCAAAGAATAAGCATTGAGTTGTTTCCTATTATCCTCGGTATGAATTGTTCAAGAAAGGGACAATCTCTGTTGTCTCTTTCAAGCGGTCGCTAATGCGCTTACCATATACTTCTGAGATTTGTTGTGGTGTGAGGTTCGTAGTGATGACAGTAGGCAGTTGGCGCTCGTATCTGTAGGAAATGAGATCGATGATGGGACTGAGCACATTGCCGTATTCGATGATTTCACGAGGCTCGGTACCAAGGTCGTCTATTGCCAGGATGTCTTTGTCCATAAGTGACCGCCAATCTTTCGGATGCGCTTTACAGATGTTGGCAAGTTCTTTTGCATTGTAGAGGCTGATGCCGAAATTCAGACCTGTCACTTGATTCTTGATTCCCAAATGATTGATGAGGTTCTGCATGGCATAGACAAATGTGGTCTTGCCATTGCCACAACCGCCAGCAAGCAAGAGACTGTTCTTGCCAGACATGCCACAAAGCCAGTTGGCAACACTTGCAATTTGTTTATGCAACTCATCGCTATACCGAAATGTGCGGTTGCGATATTCCACTTCTGCCGAGATGGCTGCTGTAAGATATCGAGCTGCAGTTTCGCTGTTCATTGGCAACTTAAAACGAGCCTTCATAGGCTTGCGGTGGAGTAGCTGCGACTTCAATACTTCGTTTACTTTCATAATTTTGCTTGTTAAAATTGTTGTTATTTGTTTTGAGATATTCTTTTTTCATCTTGTTGAAGAAATGACTGCGGCAGTCTGCCTCTTCCTTTTCCGTAACCTTGCAGATGCGTAGGTAGGCGAAGAACTTGCGGATGTACGGAAAAAGACAGGCTGGTTCTGATATTCGTTGGTCATTCAGTTGACTGATAATGTTCTTCTGCCATTCCACATCATCGACTAAAATCCTTTCCAAATCGTCAATGCTCATGCGTGCGTGGTGATTAGAGATTTCTTTGTTTATGTTATTGTATTTAATAATGGTTGCATGAGTGGTTTCAGCATCAATATCATGAGCAGTTTTGCCAACAGTTTCGTCATCGGTTTCAAATGTGCGGATATGATAGGTCGGTGCACGAGAATGTTGAACACCCTCCGTAAAACCGATAAGCCCTTTCTTCTTCAGTCCGTTGCGAGCACGAATGAGCGTGGCTTTCGTCATACCAGTAGATGCACAGATGATAGCCGTGGCGCAAACAATAGGCATCTGCCAATAGTTGCGGTTTGCTTCATTGAGCAGATAAAAGTAAAGCGTTGTCTCTGCCATGGTAAACTGCGTGCTACGATTGGTTTCCCAAAAGCGGTTAATCAACTTGATATACTCCATGTTTACATTCCCCAATTAGATTTCGGCTTGTGTCTTACAGTGCTGCGCATATGCTCGACAATACTTTCTTTTGTCTGGGAAGAAGAGCCTTGCTTAGCACTTTCCATCCACGCCATCAACTCCGAGCGTTTGAACTGGAGCATCTTGCCAGGTTGATAGAATGGGATCTTGTGCGATTGCGTGAGCGCATAGACCGTAGACTTGGCGCGACCGAGAATCTTGCATGCTTCATCAATGCCAATCATCGGTTCTTCTTGTGGTTTGTTACAATGTTTCTGCAACGCTGCTACTGTACTTTGCAGCGTGTCAACTTTCTGAATCAGTTCAGAAATAGCTTGAGGCATTGCCTCGAATGTGATGTTGTCCATACCTTTTGGATTTTGATGTTTCGTGCTGCAAAGTTCTGTGGTTATTCTTCTTCCAGATGGTTATTTCATAGATAACCGCTTGTTGGTGAACTATAACCGTAACTCAATCCTCATGTTACCAGAGGCTCGTCTTTAGGAATGTTCTCTATGGTGCATTTTGCGTAAGTGTCGTTCATCTTGCGATAGATAGTCTCCTCGTTGGTGTTTTCAAGAATTATCGGAAAAGCGTTCTTGATGAAACGGCATGATACCCTTCGGTCTAAGGAGTTCAATCGAGTCCACAGATTCCAAATCAAGTGGTAGAAGTCAATAGGACGAAGTCCTTTCGTGTCGTTGATGCCAATCATAATAGGTGAGCATCTAATAATGTCATTGGCATACTCTTCAACCATGTGCAATAGCTGGGGCGTGATATTTTCGGGGAAATATTGGGCAACAACCTTTTCGATATATTCCTTGCATTGAGTGATAGCTATTTGTCGAGTAGCACCCTTTGTCTTTAATTCTTGTACGGGCAAATCATTGCAATCTCCTGCTTTCACAGGTTTAGACCTTTTACTTGCAAATTCTGAAACTGCTGGTTTCCTGATTATCGGCTTACACTTTTTCTTTCCTTCCTTACACATAGACAACAGAACCGCATATACAGAATAAGAGATAATGCCCTCAATACCTATGGAGCATACTCCCAACATCACGTGGCACTTCAATCCATTAACGACATAGATATAGGAGATGGCGCAAACAAACAGCGTCATCATCGAGTAAATGTTGGCTACTACTATCTTTGTAATGTTCATAACATGATATGATTTTGTGAGCTTTGTTGATACAAAGTTATCGTGCATGCAAACAAAGAATAGAAGGAACTATCAGATAACAACCTTTTTGATGGGCAAAAAGCAAAATTGGTTCTATCCAGAAGGGTGAATAGAACCAATAAATAAAGGCCAAGCCCTTTCAATATAACGAAAATGGCTTGGACTGATAAGTTGCAGATTTGCTTATTTCAATGTAATCCTACCGACCGTCTCACGTTTCTTGTCATTCACAAGGTCTGCATAGATTTGTGTGGTGGTTACATTCTTGTGAACGAGCATCTTGCTGACAGTATAGATGTCTGTGCCTGAGGCAATCTGTAACGTGGCGTAAGTATGTCGGAAGCAATGGAATGAGATATGCTTCTTGATACCAGCTGCTGCAATCCATTTGCGAAGTGGATAATTCACCATGCTTCGTGTGAGTCCACGAAACACTTTGCCATCGGTATGCTCTCCACAGAGCTGTAAGGCTTCATCGCTGATGGGTAGCATCGTTTCCGTGTCCGTCTTTTGTATTCGGATGCGGACACAATAGCCCAGGTCGGGAGCCAGCTGGATGTCATCCCATGTGAGATTGAGAATATCGCTGATTCGCAGTCCTGTAAGGCATGAGAACAACGAGGCTCGTTTCAATACAGGGATGTCGCACGGAGTGGCAGCCAGTTTCTTCAGTTCTGTCGAAGTTAGAAACTCCTTGCGAACATCGTCCGTTTCTATCTTTTCAAGGAAATCGTTTACATTCTCCTTAATCATCTTCTCACGATAGGCAATGTTGAGGAAACCACGGAATGTGGAGTAATAGCCAGCCGCAGAGTTCTTGCTGATTTTCAGATGTGTGAGTCGGAGTTGGTTTGCACCGAGCAAGTATTCACGGAATTTCTTGCAGAGGTCTACCGTCACCTCTCCACAAGTGCAATGGCCTTGCACGAAGTTGCAGAAATGCTTGTACACGATGTCCCATTTCTGGTCCTGTCCTCTACATTTCTTCTTATAGTAGGCAAGGAAATCGCTCTTAATCTTCTCATGGTCAAGGAAATCAAACTTCTCGTTGATGAGCGAGGTGACTCTCATGCAGCGTATGGCCTCTGCTCGCTCAATCATTGAGCGGTTGAACTCCCGTTCGGCATCATTCTTTGGTTTGGCAAATATGTAGATGCCAAGATACTCCCTGCGTGTCATCTTCATTGTTTCAGGATTGCGGATGGCAGGATAGAAGTCAAGGTACAAGGACAAGCGTCCGTTGGTGATGGGGCGTCGGAGTAGCGACACCGTGGTGCATGTGTGATAGTGTGGCATAATATTTTCGTTTTGATGTTTTGTGATTGAATGTGCGTGCAAAGTAATGCGGTTATTCTTGTCGTGTCGGGTTATTCGTGAGATAACCGCAGACAAGTAAGATATAACCATAACCTTACCGCTTGATAGCAGGTGGCGCGAACAGTTCGTCCAACTCTTTCTTGGACAGTTTGACATACTTTCCTTCTTGCACCTTGGGAATGTTGTAGGTCTTCACATAATGATAAAGCTGGTCACGGGTGATATGAAACTTTGCCATAGCCTCCTTTATGGTGTAATATTGTGGCGTATCAGGCTCGGTAATGCCTTTGGCAATATCCACATGGTGCTTTGAATAAAGCACTTCCTTTTTTATTCTCTTCTTGGGTATCTTGAAGTTGGAAACAAAAGTATAGACCGCAGTGGTGGTCATATGGAACTTCTCTTTCATGTCTGCCACAGAATACCACTCCGTGATGCTTGCGTCCACGGCTTTCTTGGCAAAATAAGCGTCTACATGCTTCTTACTCCAATAAGACTTTCCACGCTGAAACACTTTCGGAAAGTTCTCGTTCTTGGCTATCTTATACAAGCCTGACTCGCTGATGCCATACTTGCATCGGATTTCAGCGGTCGTGTATAACTCGGTGATTGGATGGATTGATTGTCTTTTCCGTTTTTCGAGGTTGGCATCAAGCATCACTTCAATATCATTTCTTTTGATGAGAGTGATGCGAGTGCTAAGGTGAGAGGCTTTTAGCAAACCTTTATCAATAAGGTAATAGACATTACGAGTAGACAATCCCAATAGGACTGCCACTTCCTTGGGCGACAAAATTGTTTTGTCTTTGATTTTCTCAATAGGTCGGATGTTTGTTCCCTTTTCTATGGCGGCAACTCGTTGCTCTCGCCTCAATTGCTTGTAGGCTCTTGAATTGCACGTCTTGCTACAAAAGCGTGTCGTAGATTTCCATGCGACAAACGTCTTCCCACAATACTCACATACTTTGTGAATTTCGATTTTACTTGCGGTCATTTTCTCAATTTGTTTGGTTAAACCTGTTGTTACTTCTCCATGTCAGGCATCTTGATAAAGGAACTATCGTGAATAATAGCGCACCGTTGTGAAATTCCTCCATCACCTTGCCCACGCTCAGAGCCTCGCTTTTCCCTCGCGGTACGAGAGCGGTACGGAAATAGACGCAAAAACGGTCACCATCGATTGATATCGAGAGTGACCGCAAACAAGAAAAGCGCTCGGTGTGAGCGCTTTAACTATAGAATGTGAGATTTGTTGAGTGTTTGTAATCGGCAATCACTTGCCCACGCAATATCTGAAATATGAGCATTTGTATACTGATAATCAGATGTTTGCATTTGTGCATGATTAGCAACAGCAACAAAATAGCAACAGAAATGTAAAAAGCAGAGCGAAATGCCCTGCTTTTCTCTGTGACCTCTGCAAAGGTAAGTTATTTATTTGAGATTTGACGAATATGGGTTCTAATTATTTTTATGGTATAAGTTATCACCACGAATAACAACAACCCTCTACAACCCCAAATCTGCGTTTTATCAAACCAACTCAACCGCTTCTCTACTTTTACGGTCTTTGTTTGGGTATGCCATCTATCCCGATAGACAATACTGTCCTGTCTGATGACCTTTGAGGTCGTTGAAACAGGTTTAGTCTGTGGCTTGGTTGCCAATGTGTGGAACAATGAGCCGTCTGTCAGTATGCGAGCATCGGATACGGCATAGTCATTTTCAAGATGGCTAATGCTGTCAATGGTCGTGCGCTCTGCCTGTTCGGGAGGTATTTCAATCAGTATGGTGTCGGGAACGAATGTAACCCTTTCTCTATACTCAATGCGTGTGCTGTCAGAGCGTCTGTCGCTCTCTGATGATGTCAAATGTCGGCAGGGGCAACAGCCAATGAGCAAGAGAAGCAAGACGGCAACCACCGCCTTACTTCCCAAGTGTGATAATCCGTTCATTCCGCAAATGATAATGAGTTGATGCGTTTGCGCCACCCAACTAAGAACTTCCTCTTTCTTGGATTCCGTCTGACCACTCCTTCAACGAAACGAAGTCGTGCAGATTGGATTTTGGAGAACAGGTGGCGTTGGTTGGCTTTGTTTATTGCTGTCAGTGTCTGCGCACCGACAACCCCATCAACCGCCACACCGAGTATTGCCTGTACCTCTCTGATTGCAGTGCCTGTACCCGAAGCCCATGCCCAATCCACGCAGATATTGGCAACTGATTGGTTGGCGATGTTGTCTGCCTTAAATGGGTTCCAAAAGCCACACAGATAGATGTGCATCCACTGATCGTCTGTCAGAGCCTTTAATTGCTGAATTGTTGCGTTTACCCCATAGTAATGTCGAAACGTGGCAATCGTAATGCCTTTGTTGGTTGCGCCACCGCTATCATCGGGGTCATTGGAATATCCACCCTCCCAACGGAGAATGAATGGTTTTAGTCTTTTTGCTTCTGCCATAGTCTTATTTACTTAAATGTTGATAGAAATCTGTTTTGATGTTGTCGTATGCGAGTTTCACATTGGTATAGGCGCGAGCGTTATTCTCTCCGTCCTCATTGTAAATCTCGCTCTCAACCACTTTTGCCACATCTTCAATCCACTCTTCGGAGCAGTACTCTGACAGGGGTCTGCCACGGAATGTAAATGGGTCGAAGCGGCTGTTGCGGTCATCATGAATAACTTTCAATGACTTGCGTATCTTTGTTGCTGTCGCTTCGTGGTCGATGATATGGTTCTCTTTTCGCACTCTCTTAATCAGTCGGCATACTTGCTCAATGGAAAGGTCAAAGGCGAAGCCTGTCAGATTACGAATGCGAAGCTGTGTTTCTGTCCGCAACCCCTCTGATATGTCTTGCAACATATCGTTTTGGGTGTTCGTAATCTTGGTAAGTTCTTGCACACTTGCCTTATTGTCTTTCATCATTTCGTTGATGATGGACTTGAACCACTTGAATATGGCAATCATCATCGCTGCCGAGAGAATGAGGAAAAAAGCTGCTGTTACAGCCATCATTCCAAAGTCGCTGATACCTCTTGCGACCTCTGTAACGTGTTGTGGTTCTGTCATAGCAATGCTCTTATTGATTGTCCGACAACTGCGCCTGTCACGGTCAGCGACAAGTCCATCCAATCCCATTGACCGCCCCACATCTTATCTTTGAGTTCGAGGGCGGCTGCAACACCTGTACCTGCATACAGGGCGCAATACCAATCGTCAGAGCCGATGCCAACAAGACAGCCTCCGACAAGGTGTTTCCAACGATTGCTCGCTGATAACCATTCAATAATTTTCTTCATCAATCATAATTTATTTGAATTAAAAGTTATTCTCTTGTGAAAAGTCCCTCCATTGCATACCATGCTCCGTTCATTGCTTTGAATTTATATATGAGATTAGGTAGCATCATCATAGCATCGGGAGCAGGACATGATTTATAAGTTACATAAGCGTTTTCGATAGGGATGTTTTTATTAACATCGCATTTCAAAGAACCGCCTTGAATGTACATATACGGCATATTGTATATGTTCTCTTTGAAATACAGAATCTGTCCATTTACAGAGCATCCTACATGCGTATGCGTTTCTGTTGGCATCCAAAGGCTGCTTCTACTATTTTTAGTAAAGATTTGTATTTCAAGTCCATCATATAAAGCTGCATCGGGTAGTCGCACGAAACGTATATTATCTGGCTCGTTTATGTAATATGTTTGTGCGGGTTCGTTTATCGGGTCTATAATGCAAGTCTGCTGTGATGATGAAGTAACTATCTTAGTACTACTATACACTAATTCGCCTTTTATCACTCCTGCGAAAACGCCATTCCCCTTGATACCATCTATAACGATAATAGGATTACCATCCTTATCTACTTTTTGACTTTCAAGTCTGTTATTGTGAAATATCATACCTCCTATATTGGCATTTTCGGCTAAAAGAAGCCCTGTTGCTATGCTCTCAAATGAACCACCAAAGGCGTTCCATTTCGTGCTATCGGGCGGTTGAATACCCGAAAACTCTCCTGCGTCAGTTCGTGCGATGTACCAAGTGTTGTTACACAACACGCAATCCAAACGATAGGCATTGCCATAATATGTTTTTGATGCGCTGTATTCGCCACGATATACCATAGCAGGGCTACTTCCGTCCTCTCCCTTATCTCCTTTCATTCCGTTTATACCCGACACTCTCACAGGCGTTGACCACGTTGTTAGCAATACTCCTGCGGCACTCTTCTTTGCTGATGTCATCCAAAGGTATTCTCCAACACTGACAGATGGTGTTGTAATAGTCCAACCGCTCGGTGCTGTGGAGTAAACGGATAGCAATGGTGGTGTGGTGGTAGAGCCATTCTTGGCAAATCGTATTTCGGTATAGTCGCCTTTTGCCCCTGTCTGACCATACTTTGCCCAAAGAGCAGCCTTTGTATTGTCAGAAGCAGAGCCTATGAATGCACCCCATACACCTTGCGTCTTCTTGCGATAGCATACCCACTCGTACATATTGCTTGCATCAACACCTGTCGGGTCATCAGTCCAACCGCTCGGCACGAAGTCATCATTTTGGGATTGCTCTGTCGGGGTGTTTGGGGCTGTCGCTGATGATGTGCGCTTATAGATGTATTCATATCCGAAGCCATCTTCGCCTTGCCACTTTGACCAAGAATAGAGCGACCAAACGAGTTGGTCAACAGGGTCATTGTCTGCATACACCCCGATGTAAGCCGATGGCATTTCTCCGTTGTTATCTGACCAATCGTTCTCTGTCAGACTTTTTGCATACTTGATATGGAGGTATGCGCTCTCTCCATCGTCCCCAATGTCGCCCTTGTCTCCTTTTATTCGACCGACATTCTGCCACCCCTCGTCTTGGGCAACATAAAGACAGCCGTTTATGCTCTCATCATCTGACAGCATTATATAGGCATCACCAATAGATGCTTTTCGGGTCATCCAACCCTCAACAGCCCCTGCGAAAGGTATTCCTCTGTATTTAACGATATTGTATATGTCTGTTGTATCATCGTCTGTTACCTCTGTTATCTTATCAATGAGCACCAAACGTTTATGTATATCCATATCCCAATCGTCAATGGTGGAATAGTGTCCTAAAGCCTGTCCTTTGATGCTGATAGATGTGCCGTCTTGACCATTCTCTCCCTTGATGCGAGAAATCTGCCAATCCTCCCACACACCATTGCTTTTACGAGAGGTTGCCATCCATATAGTATCATCGTTACTTTTATTGCTCCATTGAGTGTTGGTGTTGGGGTGTCCTGTTGGGGTTGTTGGGTTGCTTTCTGATGAAAATTCAATATCAAAGTCTGCTGTGTCAGTCATCTGCCGTGGGGCAGTCCAAGCGCTCTGTTGGGGCGTTTTCCCATCTGATGAAAAGATGCGTGTTGAAGCCCACAACTTCGCTTCGCCCGATGGTATGCCATCTGACCAACCGGTCGGCACAGGGTTTGAATAAGAACCACCTGTCGGTGTTGATGGCGCAGCATTGGAGCGCAGGAATACGGTACTCTTGAAAGCAGTGTTAGGGCTGATGCCCTGCTTGCCCTCTGAACCTTTGGCGATGACTTGCCAATGCTCTGTGTCTGTCGGAAGAACACCGCTTGCAGGGGTTGGATAAACATAACGGTATGTTGAGCTGCAATTCTCAATCTCGTATGTCACTTCATCGCCTTGGTAATAGGTTAAATTAGGGTTGAATATGCCCCTGTAACAGCCAATATAATTACTGTCGCCCGATTGACTTTGTACGATTGTACCTTTTAGACGAAGCAATCCGTCCCCTGCGCTATTGAAATCAAGAGCATTTCCCAGCTTCATAGCGTTACCAACAAGGTCAAAGTAACTATTGCCCCCGCTTGAAACAATGCGGTCTGTTGTGATGCGCCCTGGTAACACCTCGGTAAAGCCATACAGGGAAGCAAAACTGCGCTCTCCGTCATACTCTGAATTGAGAATGCCAATCAGCAAGTAATAGTTCGCTGTGTCTGATGAACTATCCATCTTGATTGCTGTTGCTGACAGATAATAAGAACCCGTATTCTTGTCGGAGTTCTTACTTACCTTGGCATACAGGTAATACTTGGCTTCCGTGTCATCAAGCCGACCGCTTGTGTATTCCTCCATAGTCCAAAAGCGATACTCGCTTGCTTTATGGTCGGGGCTGACCGCATCAATACCAAGTGTCATGTGCTGAATGATACCGCTCGGACAATGCAACTTCTTATTGGCTTGGTCATATGATATGGCAAACTCCACAGGCTGTGGTGTGGTCATAGAGTCCACGAAGCGGAACTGCAAACTCTCATCACCCACAAGCATAGCCATCGTCTGCACCGTGATTGGGGTAATTGAGTTCGTGAAGTTATCCAATAGGGCTTGCTCTATCATTGAAAGCGTTTCCTTTGCATCACGAAATCTGCGCTTCGTGAACTGCAAGGCTTCCCTGTGCTGTTCCTCTGCTATTACCTCTGATGAAGTGATTTGCTGTATGGTGTTCGTGAATGAGCCTGTGACCGTGCTGTTTGAGAGCGTGATTTCGGGAGAATATGGAGTGTTGATATAGTCCTTGATACTGATGATACGAATGCGCACGCCCTCCTTTTGAAAGCGGTCATCTGTAAACAGAATGAAACCACCGAGCCGTATCTTACCGCTGATGTTCAACCAATTCTTTTTTGCAAAGATGCCGTCAAGTGTGCCTGTAAACGAGAAGTTCTGAACCTCATTGTCATATAGGTATTTGACAGCCTGTCGCATCATATCCCATTCTGCGCCTGTCTTAGGGTCGCCTTGCTTCTTATAGGCATTGATATACTCTTCGGGTAGATAACAGTTAAATACAGCGTACTTATCGCTCTGTACAGGCTTAAACGTGTCATTGGGCATGGTCTGACCGTCTATCTCCTGCGGAACAATCTCAAAGCGTCTGCCTTTCTTGGTGTCCTTTTTGTCGTGATAGTATTTTACATCGAACTCCTTACCTGCGAGCATTCCCGACTGAAAGATGACCGTCATCGTCTCGCCCTCTATCAAGCAGTCCTCATAGTTGAGAGTGTCGGGTATAGAGTTATCTATGAAGTCATAGAAGTTGCTGTCCTTGTTTACGCAGATGACCTCTGATATAGCCCCGACACGCTGCGGATAGATAGACGTACAATCAAGGCTATCCTCTGCAAGGCTTGTGCGTGTTCCGTCAAGCCTGTAAATAGATAGCCCCTTGTCATCAGCGATGTATGTGTGTGCATTGGATGCGTCAAAGCCCTCTTCGTCCTCAAACTTCACACCGTCATAGGCGATAGTTCCGTTCTTGGGAAGATGCAGTTCTGATGAACCATATTTGCTGTAATCTATGTTTTCTGTGCCACCCTGTGTGTATAAGATTTCAATCGGTGGGTTGTCCTCATAGTTGGATCTACCGACACCCGACTTAAAACCATTGCCCCGACCATAAGACAGGGGCAATAGAGTGGTCTTGTAGTACTCAACCTTGTGCAACGACACACGCTTGCCGACAATTTCAAATTCTGTGTTGAACTCGTCCGCCATCTGACCGAGAGCAGCCCAACAATAGGCGTGGTCATAACTTATGCACTTCTCGGTATCGTCAATGCAATCACCGATAGTCCAACCGCTATCTCTTCGGTTCATATTATCCACGAACATCTGAAGATGCTCCTTGGGCTTGGCGGTCAATGAGAATTTCAGTCTGCCGTCTGTGAGAGCCTGTTTCTCCTTGGAATACAGGCAACGGAACTTCCATATCTTGGCTTTCGCTTGGTCACTCTCAAGCGTTACCGTGTATTCAAAGTTCCGTGTATGGTTCATTTTGAGAGCTTCGGGTCTTTGAAGCGTATAACGCTCCCCTTGGTAGTCCACATAAGCCCCCAATGGTATCTCCACGTGTTCTGACAGCGAGAAATACAGGGTCAGCGTATTGTCGCCCATTATCTCTCTAAACCGATAGGAGTTGTCATCCATTAACACCTCCATGAGTTTGCTGCCGTCTTGTCTGTAAAATATCATCGCAATGTGTGTTGTCTTAAATAGAGGGTTGAATAAACGCATAATGCGCTCTCTGTCGGGTTGTCTTGTCTGTGGTGATAACTTATACCAATCACAATCCATTCAACCCTTAGAGAGCCGCATTTTAAGTAAACTGATAGATTTTACCCTTGCCACACTTGGTAGCCTTAATTACCGTGATAAAAGGAAAATCTTCTTCGTTGACCTGTGAGAGCGCACTTTTCAATGACTGCGAGTTGGTAAAGAATTTGCCCTCCTCGCTTCCGTCTGTGGTGCAATAGTGTATTAATGTTCGTCCCTCTCCGTGTTTGGTCTTTACATCGGAAAGGATATCAAGCACTTCAATCTCGCTGTTGAGAATGTCCGTGATGCTGACCTGCTGACAATTGAATACCTTGCGTCCATCGTCAACGGTCACTCCGAGTTCGCTAAAACGCTTTGCCATACCATCAGTCCTTTATTCGATACCGAGAGTTACACAATCAGCGTCCACCTGTGCTTTGAGTGCGGCACGCTCTGTCAGATAATCAGTATAGGCAGCAATGCGAGCCTTGGCTTCGTCTGAAGACTTCGCACCACCGAGAAGTCCCAACTGGGCAGCGTTGTACTCGTTGATTAGTTTCTTTTCATAGTTGCTGTCCCATCTGTCTGTGATGACCGCTTCGGTGATGCGGTTCGATGTGACAGGCGACCACACTACTACCTCTTGGCAGACAAACTGCTTCTTTGCTTCTGTCTGTTCTTCGGTTTCTTCTGTGCCTGTCTGTGACTGACCCTGTGCGGCTTCAACTTCTGTGATGCCATAACGGTAAAGGATAGAGCCGTTACCGACCTCCGAGATTACGGAGGGTTTCTCATCGTAATACGCTTTCATATTCTTTCGGAATTATTGAATTTAATAAATTTCTTGAATTGCTGTGCTTTGCCCAACCGAGCCACGGAGCGATACCTTGCTTAAAGTCCGCAGGGCTGACAGGCGGCACACGTTTCTTTAGTTTGACCACCGCTTGGCAAAAGTTGCGCTTTATGCTCTTGCGTATCAACTTCTGCTTGCGATAGAATTTATATCCCACATAATCCAAAGCCCTGCCGTGCTTGTCATAGCGGTTGTTGGCTATCGGGAATATCTGATAGTTATGTTTCACTTCCAACTCCAACTCTTGCTCAATGTATGGTTTGATGACCTGTGTAAAGGCGGCTCTCAACTCGTCCTTGCTGTCAGACAAGAAGATGATGTCATCAGCGTATTCTGTGCTGTCAAGTTTGAGCCTTTCATTGACGGTGTGCATAAAATAGCATAAGGTCAGATTGGCGAGGAATTGCGATAGATAGTTACCGATTGGCAATCCGTCTGTGCTGTCTATTATCTCGTCAAGAAGCCAAAGCAAGTCCTTGTCTTTGATTTTCCGTCTTACAATGCGCTTCAAAACGTGGTGCTTTATGGATGGATAGAACTTCTTAATGTCAATTTTCAAGCAATAGAGCGGTCTGCCCTCGTAACTCTTAATCAGCCGTTCAACTCGTCTCGCACAGCCCTCAATACCACGACCCTTGATACAGGAATAAGTGTTGTATGTGAATGTCTTTACCCAAATAGGCTCTAACACGTTCATTATGGCGTGATGAACTATTCGGTCGGGATAGTATGGCAAACGATAGATTATCCTCTCCTTTGGTTCGTGTATCGTGAAGATGTCATAAGGTGAGGTTTTGAATGTCTTTGTCAGCAGAGCTTCATGTAACGCAAGGATATTCGCTTCTCGGTTCTTATCGTGAATACGAACACCGTATGTATGAGATTTCCCACAGCGTGCCTTTTCATCAGCACGCTGCAAGTTCTCTATTGATATGATTTTGTCGTATAAATGTCCTATACGTTTCATTGTTTTCTCTGCTTTACTTATTCGGGGTCTTCGATAGCCCATACAACAGGCGTTTCTACCAACTCCTTTCTGTTATTGAAATCTTTTGCCAAGGGGCAGGGTTGTCGCTCTCTGTTATGATGTCAGACTTTAAGCCTGTCCTCATACAATTTTAAGCATAGGTGAGAGCCGATGTTCGCATTCGTATTCGAGGGAGCGTTATTCGAATTCGCATAAGCGAAGCCTGCATTCGCACCGTTATTCGCATTACCGCTGAACAAAAGCCCACAAGAGCGACCAACCTTTTATCGTTTACTCATTCGTTACATGGGAGAACGGCAGAGCCGCACGCTCCCCGATTATCGGGCTACTCGCTTTTCGGCAAGAAGCAGAGGCGAGAGCCGAAGTCCGCACTCGCACTCGAGGGAGCGTGATTCGAAAACGCAAAAGCGAAGCCCGCATACGCACCGCTATACGCAGCACCGCCGAACAAACGCCCACGTAGGACTGCACCCGATGATGGAATGTTCGTATAGTGATAATCACAGATATAAGTCGTTGAACCTGCGCCTGTGCATATCTTTGGTACTATCTCGCCACCCTCTCCGAAGATAAGTTCCTTTACATAGCCTTCATTGCGTGCTTCATTGCCAACGTGAGAATAACCTTCATAGTTGCTGTCGTTGAACTTGGCAGGGTCGTGACAGACGAATACTTGTGACAGATCATCGCCACCATTATCCTTGGTTGCTGATATGCGTATATTCACGCCATCAGTCCATTGCCAAATATGACCGAATGGGTTCTCAACACCACGATAGCGAGGAACACTAACCTTGGTTTCTGTTGCGTTATACTCGGTCGGCATCGTGTATTCAACCACGCCTGTGCGGTTTCCGAGTTCATCGGTATAGCCACAGGGGATAAATGGGTTATAGCCGTTAAACGTGTTCCACTTACCACCGTCAAGTGTGGTAACACCTGCGCCCAATCCACCTTGACGGAAGCCCTCGGCTGTCGGCTCGCTGTTATAGGTTGCCTGTGAGTTAAGCGTGGCGTACTCAATCACGAAGAGCCAATAGAGCGTCTTCTGTGCATCGTATGTCATGCAGTTCCATTCTGTGCTGTCAGCCTTGCGTTTGCGAGCGCATGCACGGAAATTTGTACGGCTAATTGAGGTTGCAGGGCGACCAAGTAAGGTGTTACTCTTAGCATCGTTGGCTGACTGATTACCGCCACCTCGGTAGTCCACATCGTCATTAACCACAGAGCAAAGTTTGTTAGTTGAACGCTGCACCGATGCTTCGTATGCCGACACATACATGAGTGGCACGACATCATACCCTGGCAACGGCAGTTCTGAAATCAACACTCTGCGCTTGTTACCGTCTGTCTCGCACTTGCGATAGTGGAGCGGTATTTCCACCATTACCTGTCCACGAGAGCCATCACGCACATTGCCTGTCCAATCTGTCGGGTCAAGGTATTCTACAACCTTGCCGTCATCGTCAAGCAGACAGCCACGCATACGGCTTTGAATAGGAAGCGACTTATGGAGGTCTGTTGAACCAATGCGAGTACAGGAGGGCGAGCTGACCGTAACATCGAACTCCACACCGTATGAGCAACTATCCTCTGCATAGGGGAGGAGGGAAGCGAGAGCAGCCTTTTTACTCTCTCCGTCTTCATCAAGGACTTCAACCAACATATTGTATGGGTTCGTTCCTGATGCGTAAGGCAAGTCTGACAATCGCTTGCCGTTCTCAAAAGCGGAAGCCACCAACTTTAAGGTTTCTTCCTGTTCACTTGTGAATGCCATCTTTGAAAATCTTTAATGGGTTTGTATTATACGTTTCAATTTGTCGTTTATGTCAGTCGAAAGGCTCTGTCTGATGACAGGCGCAACGATTTCAATGTGTTCAGACGAGCCAACGGCTTGCCCACCTCAATAGTGATGGTCTTTGCAAGAGCCGTATTACAGGTCGGTATCACTTGGATAGTGCTAATACCCTCTGATAGTACCCTTATTCGACCGTCTGTCGTCACAAAACACGCCCTGTTATCACTGTTATCACTTATAAATATGATGTTTTGTAAAGCATCTGTGGGCGTTAATACGGCTTTAATGAACACAGGCTGTGGGTTGCTTATCGTGATACGCTTGATACATGAAACCGCTAACCCTGTGGGTATCAGCCGTTGAAGCATTGCCGTGATGTCTGATTTTACAGCCAAAGTTTCCTTGGTTGCATTATTTGCTTCTTCTGTTGCGGTCGTTGCTTTCGTAGTAGCCGTTTCCGTTTTCGTCTTAGCATCAAGCGTTTGTTTAGTGGCTTTGTTAGCGTTGGCGGTAGCCGTGTCTGCCTTTACAGCCGAAGCGTTGGCTCTGTCCGTGGCGGTGTTCGCCTTGCTTGTAGCCGTGTCAGCATTGGCGGCAGCGGTATTGGCTTTTGCTGTGGCAGCGTCAGCCTTGGAGGTTGCTGTCTTTGCGCTCTCTGTAGCTGTGTCAGCCTGTGTTTTTGCTGTGAGAGCCTTTGCAGCGGCATCATTGGCGTTCTTTACAGCGGTGTCCGTGGCTGTCTTGTTTTGGGCAATGGCATCAGCCGTAGCCTTTTCAGTGTCCTTTACCGCCTGTTCCGTCTTGGTTTCCACAAATTCAAGCGACACCTTGACAGAGCGATTTTGGTCATCTGTGCCGATGGTGTATAGCCCTTTCAGACTATCATGCAACGGCAACTCTGAAATCTTTACCTTTTTCATCTGCTTATGGGGTTTGTTAATCGTTAAATCGGAAATTGCCGTCTGATGACAGGCGAAGCGACTGCTCGCTGTTCACGAAACGGAATGTCTTTTGAGAGAATCTTTCTTCCAACATTTCAATAGCATACAGATTGTTCTGCGTGAACACCGTTATGCCGTCCTCTGATGACAGAACAACATCATCGTCTGATATGCGGAAGTCGTGGGTTAGTGTCAGTGTCAGCGTAAACTTCAGCCATATCTTGCCCTCGCAATAGAACTCTGATACGGAACACGACTTATAGTAACATGGAAACTCCTGTTCTATGCAGTCCACCCACAACAGCCTTTCATCGGGACGCACAAGGTCATACAGGAGAGCATCCCAATTATGCCATAGCGTTTCTGTGTCCTTGGCGGTCATCAAGCAGTATAACTTTATATCCTTGCTTTTATAAGTGACCGTATGAGGGTCGTAGATTGCGCCCTGTGCCGTTTTTATGTTGCGTAACATATTCGCCTTAACCTCGGGCGTTTTTGTTATCTCTGACAGCGTACCTTGCAAGATACGCACATTGTAATCTGTGGTCGGTTTGCCGTCAATGGCATAACTATCGTCTGATGACAAATAGCCGACAGGCGCAGCGTATTGGTAATCGTTCAACGGAAAGTCATCGGCAAACTTCAAAGTCATCAGAGCAAAGTCCCCAACGCTTGATGATGGTGTTACAGATACAAGGCGCAAGCGATACACACGACCGATATTCCGCACATCAAATGTGTGGTAAGAGCCGTCTGACAACCTTTCAATGAGTGAGAAATAGCGATTGCTTCGGTTGTCCGATGCTATCTTCATCTGAATGTCTCTCGTGTTAAGAACTGGGTTGGAGAGGTCGGCTTCTATTCCGTCCTCTTCCTGCCAATCGTTTGTCTCAATACTCTTCAAGGGCGGCATAGCGATTAACTCGTTATAGCCACCCTCCAAGATGTAAACACCATACACGGTATAGGCATCCTTTCCGTCTATGTATAAATCACCTGTCATTATGCCTTGATTTTAATGCCTTTCAGAGCAATGTCATTGACCGTATCTTTTACACTCTTAATGTTGCTTTCCATTGATGACAGGCGGTCGGGAAGTTCCTCCGTGTGTCTGTCAATGTTCTGCACGCTCCTAAGTATTAGGTTTGTGGTTTGCACCAACATCTTTGTGTTCTCGTTTAGGCTGTATGTATGCCCCTGTATGGCAGTCATTCGACCATTCAGTTCGTCTATGCTCTCCTGTGATGCGGACGCAATGCCTTTCGATGAAGCTTCGCGAGTGTCCGTGTCATTCTGATAGCCTGTGATTTTGTCAATCACTTCGGTTTCCTTTTGGGCATTCTCGGCATAGTCTTGATATTCCTTTCGTAACTCGTCTATGTGGTCTTCCAACTTGCCTTCCTTTGCCCAAGCAGCGGCTTTCTCATAGAGTTTCTGAAGATTATCCTTATACTTTTCAGCAATAAGGTTCTTGACGAGAGCATTACGCATATACTCTGCAAAGTTTTGTGCAAAGTCCTCGCTTGTCTTATCCATATCTTTAATCATATCCACGAAGTCATCGTAGAAGTCATCAAATGATACGGAAAGCAGATTTTCTGCAAGGCTCAACTCCTGTTCCTTTGCTTCTTTGATTTTTGCAGCATAGTCAGAAACCGCCTGTCCTAATGTATCACCCAACAGAGCCATAGCCTTGGTGTCTTCCGACAATTTTATGATGTCATCATCTGACAGCGTCCAAATGAAGTCCATACGCCCGAAGTCGCTTGCAGCCTGTGCATATCTGCCTGTGGCTTTCTTGAAATATTCGTTCAGAGCATTATATCCGTCTGTATAGAATTTCTTGACTTCTTCATTGCCCGAAGCCATATCTTTTTCAATTTGCTTGCGTATCTTCACGCCCTCACTTGAAGACGAACCGATACCAAGGAAACCCTTAGATGCGCCACTATTCAGCCACACTTGGCTTTGTGACTTAATGGCGGTAGCGGACTCTTTGGTAAGACGCACCAACTGCTCGTAATAAGATATGGTATCTTTCATTGAGTTCTTGGCATCCTCCATACTGTCAGACAGGTTGCTGATACTCTCACTTAACAGGTCAATGTAGAGTTTCATCGTATCAACATAATCAGTCAGCGTCTCGTCCGCTGTATCTCCGAATATGGAAGCGATAAGTTGTATTGCCTTTAATGCTGCTTCGATGATGGCAAGAATGGCAATAGACTTTTCCATATTCGACACAGCGTCTTTGAATTGGTCTATACCTTTCGCCATAGAAGTACCACAGGTGATGGCAGACGCAGCCATTTTAAGCATATCGCCTGTCGTTCCACCCATTGTGTCTCCTGCTTCCGTGAGAGCCTTTGCATACTCATCAACGATACCGATAACCTCGTTATATGACTTCTTCTCCTTGTTGGCGGCTTTGGTCATCTTTTGCGATGACTTGACCATGCCATTAGAAGCGTCCGTCATACCCTTTGTGTCGTTACTTGCCTTTGCCTTTTGGTATGCCTTGTTATACTTATCGTATTCCTTTTTAGCAGCGGCATATTCCTTTCGGGCTGACTTTATGGTTGCAATAGGTGCTGACAAGTCCATTCTGTCTTGCAACTTTTGCAGAGCGTCTGTGACCGTCTTGATTTGGTCGGGCGACAAGTCTTTTGCCGTGTCAATGAATTGCTGCAACTGCTCCTTGACGGCAGCGACTGCTTCGGGGGCAGTGTTCTCTAAATCTCCAAAGATATAGTCCCAATTGATGTCCTTTTTCAGTTTGTCGAAGTCAAGGTCTTTGAGCGACTTTTCCAACCCTTTTTGTATGGACTTAATTTGGTAATCTCGGTCGGTGTCTGTGATGTTTTTATCCTTTTGGAGTTTAGCAATCTTATCCTCGGCTTCCTGTGTCAGAGCAAGGCGTTTCTCTTGAAAGTCACCATACTCTTTGAGGAAACTCTGCATACTCGCACGCTCGTTTGCTACACGGTTCTCATCTAACGTGGTCATCGCCTTGTCTTTGATGTCCTGTGCTATCTTTTCGTATGCAGCGAGCATTTCCTGTTGGTCGGCAGACAGGTCAGAGAGCGTAAGATGGTTTTTACTCTTCGGATCAACGAGTGATTGGCGATAGTCCACCTGCTGTTGCTTCGTTGCCTTGGGGTTGGCGTTCAACCATTCATTCAACTTATTGTCAGCAAGCGCATCAATCATCTGCTTCTGTCGCTTCTCATTCTCTGCTATCAGTCGCTCGTAATTTATCTCAATCTGCTTCTTTTGCTTCTCATAGCCATCTTCCATATTTTCAAGCTGTTGTTGGGCAATGTCAAGTTCGGCTTGCTTGTTTTGCTCAATAACACTCTCTTTATATTTCTGAATAGCCTTGTTGCGGTCTGCGGTTTGGTCAGCAATGCGTTTCTGTTCCTCTGCGGCTTTCTTTTTCTCCTGTTCTGCCTTGCGCTTACGCTCCTTTTCTGTTGCTTCAAGGTCTCGCTGCTTTTTCTCCGCTTCATTCTGCTTGTTTTCCGCTGCTTGTGAATAGTCTGCACCACGCTGCAATAGTTGCTGTGTGGTGTACCATTTGCCGTTTACATTCAGTCCTCCCTTACCGCTTTTTGCAGCTTGGTCGCCCAATGCAGAGAAACGTGCTGCCAATCGTTGCAGTTCGGGGAGTTTCATATTGGACATCCACTTCGGAACTTCGGCATTGAATGTGATAGTGAAGCCAATAGTATTCTGATTGTATTTCGACATCAATTCCTTGATGCGCTTATACAATCCGTGAACATCATTAGCCGCACCCTGCAAAGACCGCTGTGTGGCTGATACACGGTCAGAGAATGTCATCGTGTCCTCTGCGGCTGCTCGCTCGGCATCAGCTGCTTTGTTTACTTTGTCTGTATAAGTATCGTGGGCTTCGGCTGCTTCCTTTACCAACTTAATGTATTCGTTCCAACCTGTAGAATTGACTTTCGACAAGTCAAACTCATTTACAACCAAGTCACTAAACCCTGCTGCTTTGAGTTGCTTCTTGATACCATCGTTGATTTCCTTTATGCCCTTTTGGTACTCTTCTCCTGTCTTCCCTGCAATCTTGGATATGTTTGTTTCAACATAATCTCCAACGATAGTAGTCAGAGCGGCAGCATTCGCTTTCAATTCTTTATGTAAGGAAGTCAAACCGAACTTGTCGCCAATCCAAGTGCTTTCAAGGTCATCTTTTAATGTTCCTCTTGCATTGCTTAATGCAGATGAATAGTCTTGGTCGCCTTGGTCAAGGTTGTTGGCTCTCTGTCTTTCAATGCCTTCACGCTTGATAAGTTCAATAGCCTGTTCACGCTTGGCGTTCACGGTGTTTATGTTATCGCCCTCCTTGATTTGGGCGATACCGTATTCTTCGAGGATGCCGTTCAACTCTTCCAAGACTTTCTTATGGGTGCTCGTTCCCTCTGTAAGTCCATTATAAGTTGTTGTAAGGGTATTCAAACGAGAGATTTCTTTTGCAGCACTCTCTCCGAATTTCTCGGACATTGTAACGGCTTCTGATATTTCGGAAGAGAACAGACCTATTGCGGTCGCTGCCCCTGTGAGAATACCAAGAATTAAGCCGATAGGGTTGCTCATAATTGCAGCCTTTAGACCATTCCATGAAGCCGTTAAAAGGGTTGTACGGGCGGCAGCAACGGCTTCTGCTTCTGACAGAGCGATACCCGACATAGCAGCGAGCTTTTGTTGTAAGGCGGCTTCGGCTGTCAAGGTGTTGCTAATCTTCTGTATCACATTCATAGCGATAAGGGCTGCTTTGTATGTGCCGTATGCAGTTGCTGCTATCAGAATGACCTTTCCTATCTCTTTCCAATGGTCAATGACGCTTGATACACCATTGAGAGCCGCACCAATAGCCCCCTCTGATGACTTGCCAATCTCATTGAACATTTGCTCAATTTGGTCTTCAATATTGGAAATCTGACCTGTGATAGACTTACTCTGTGCTTCCATAAGTCCACCGAACTTACCACCCTCTGATGTCAGAGAAATAATGGCTTTTTCAACTTCGGGGAAGCCAACCTTTCCCTCTTCCACAAGGCTTTTGACCTTGTTCTTAGTAACACCGAACTGCTTAGCCAATTCTTCGGTCAATGGAATACCACGCCCCAAGAATTGGTTGAGGTCTTGCGTGTACATTCTTCCCTGTACCATTGTCGTGCCATACAGGTAAGCAAGGTCATTGATTGGGATAGAAAGACCTGCTGCGATGTCGCCCAATCGGATAAGCGTTTCGTTCACCTTGTCGGCTTCAACACCATAAGCCAACAACTGCTTGGCAGAGTTGGCAACATCGGACATATTAAAAGGCGTGATGACAGCCGTTTGGATAAGCTGCGACATCAACTTGTCGGCTTCGGCTTTGCTGCCGAGCATCGTCTGAAAGGCAATCTCCAATTGTTGGAACTCACCACGCACGACAGCGACTTGCTTTGCAAAGTCTTTGAGTTTGGAAACGGCAAAAACTCCTGCGATAGACTTGCCGATGTTTTTCATCGCTGTGTCTATCTCATTACCCTCTTGCTTGGCGGTCGTGCCGATACCATGCAAGAGGGTTCTGCTTTCCTGTGCGTCTGTTCGGAGTTGTGAATTGTCAATTCTCGCTCCGAAGTTCAATCTTCCATTATCGCTTTGCATCAATGTACCGATTTAAAGAAATCTTTTACTTTTTGTTTGTTTTTTGGATCATCGGCTCTGATGACCTCTTGGTTGCTTGTGTTACCACTTGTCTTGCTCTTTTCGGAATTGTAAGACGGCAGGGTCGCTCCAAGCAGTATTAGGTTGGCATAGGACAGGTCGTATAGGACATAGTCCATCGGGAAACGGAAGCCCTTTACCACACCTGCGACTATTGCCCAAACACTGTCGTTTCGGTCTCCACTTTCGTCTGTCGCAGAAGATTTACCTCGGTAAGGAAAGTGGTAAGAGCGAAAAAATCTGACAAGTCCATGCGTTGCAATAACATAGCGATAAGGTCATACAGCTTCTGTGGCGAGTATGTTTCCAATATCTCCTGTGAGAGTATTTCTCCCTGTGTGCGCTGTGTCAGTCTTGGCTTACGGCAGAATAACCGTCTAAACCACCCTTTTTCGGCTCTCTGTGGGTTCTTAATCTTTTCGTTGAAGTGACGTGCGCCAAGTATCAGAATAGCCGCCACATCGCCCAATACTTTGCAATGCTTTGCCACGTTCAGACTTTCCAAAACGACATTCGTGTCATCAAGTCTGCGGTGGGGTAAACGCGAAACAGCCTCCGACACAAGTATCAGCGTTGCTATGCTTGGTGGGGCTGCTTCATATTCCTTTCCTCCTATGTTCACTTTCGCTGCCTTTTGGAGGATTGTATCAGCAGCCTTTTGTTCAAGTGTTCTGTTGTCCATAATCAGATGATGAAATTATACATTGAGTTGCAGGGGGAGGACTTGAACCTCCGACCTCCACATGATGAGTGTGGCGAGCTGACCAACTGCTCCACCCTGCGATATAGCGAGAGCGTGTCAGCGTGTGTGGCACGCTCTCTGTGTTTGGAGAAATCGGCTTCACAAAGTGTACGGCAGATTGTTAAGCCTTAATGTTCCATCATTGTTAAGCCGCAAAGACCAATAGTCAATCATTCTTAACCACCAGTCTTTGTGTACGGTTTTACAGTCTTGCCTGTCTTGGGCTTCAAGCACTTGGCGACATAGTGAACGAGTTTACCATCAGCCGTTGAGTAACTAACCTCGGCATGAACGGTGGAACGCTCAATAAGGAAGCCCTCGTTAGTATCATCTTCGGGAGTATAACGAAATGCATGCTCGCCTGTGATGATGCCGTCCGTATCTTCAAACGGAAGATCAACACCTTTCTTAACGAAGTTATCCCATTCAAGCTGATAAGTGGTCTTGCCAATGCGAGAGTCCACTATATCTCCGCCCTCTTCCTGTGCGGTAACCTCTGTTCCTGCCGAAGCGGTCAGTTTGAGAGTATCCGTTTTAGGAGTGTCAATGGCTTTCCAAGTAGCCGACTTGTCGGGCGCACCATCCTGTGATGTGGTGGTCTCCAAAAGACCTTTACCCCATGATAAAATAGCCATATTCTTAATAGTTTTGATTGTGATACTTAATTTTACTTCTTCTCAATGACAGGCTGAATGATGACTTCATCGCCATCTTCCGTTTCCAACAGCGGCATATATCCTCTGTCAGTATCGGTGTCGTTGGCATCAATCATAGCCTGTTGCGGTGTCATCAGCGGAGCATTGTCATCGCCAAAGTATCGGTAAGACAACTTCACAACGACAAACGACTGATTGATGTCGGGGTTCCACGTTGTGTGTATCGTCTGCGACAACTCAAACTGATAACAGGAGACTTCTGCTGTCAGAGAGTCAACCCACGCTTGCGCAAGGGCTTCAACCTCTTCACAACGCTGTCCGTCCTCTGTCAGAGTTCCATCATCGTAAGGGTCATTAGCAGGAACATATATATTGATGGTAACGACACCTGTCTGAATTTGTGTTGGAAGCCCTGTCGTGAATATCACAACGGCATCTTCCAATACGCTGTCCTTTGGGCGCATACGCTCGCGATAAACATTCCCCGAAATCATCGTAAAAAGGGTGCTGTCCCGGAGCAGTTTGTATATGTCACCTTCAATCTGTTTTGATGTCTTCGCCATAACCTCTGTGTCAGATGTCTAATTGTTTAAGCATTTCGGGGACGAGCTGTCTTGCCGTTAGTTCGGCACTATCCAAAACATCCAATCCTCGGTCAGATACATACGAAGCGTAGTTTTTCCCTGCAACCACTATCAGACAGATACCCGTCGGGAACTGACTGACCAATGATTTAGCATAAGCCTTGCCCTCCGTTGCACCTTTCTTGCCCTCAAATATGGGGTTAAAACCGCCAACCTTTACGATGTGTCCGTTGTCTGCTATCACATACCCAGTTGAACTTTCAAGATTGCCTGTCTGATTTTGGTATCGGTGGCTTGTGATTGCAGCGTTCCTGCATTCCTCTCCAACCCATCCGAGCAACCTTATCAGAGCGGTTTTCCAACGCTTTATCTGCTCTTCGATGTAAGCGTCAATCTCTTCTTGTGGGGTTAATTGTGTAATAGGCATCGTATTTATCAGTTATTTGTAGCAAATTCGCTGAATTTCGGGTTCTGTGTCTGTGATTGGTATAAGTTATCATCATGAAACATTTCAACCCTCACAGAGCGTTTTACACCCAAAGTCTGATTTGGCACACCGCTTTCAATGGTTCTGTCTGAAAGATTGAGAACTCGCCCAATACCTTGCCCTCGCTGTCCATCAGCCTGACCTGCTGCCCATCAAACGGCTGCTCGTCAATCAGCACTTGGTATGATGCCGATGTGATATGCTCGCTATTCGAGGTCGCAAGTGCGTTATACTTGTTTACCACATACTGACAAGGTATAGGCTCGTCCCAATCAATGGAAGCAGGGCGTTTGGCATAACCTGTCTCGGGGTCAATGCCACCACCGCTTGCTTTCCGCTTTATCTGTATAGTTCCATTTGGAATAATCATAGTCGGCTTCCTTTATATCCATAAACAGGTTTAGGTGTTGCGCTGTCATCAGCGGCAAATTCCTTATACAGGCTGTTCGCTTGATTTCGGAATTGCAGCCGTTGCTCGTCAGAGAAAGAGTATGATTGTCCGCCCTGTGTCACGTTGGGCGCAAGCGACAACCACATAAGGAGGTCAGCCTTAACAAGATTGAATGTCCTGCTTGACAAAACATCCTGTGTTGCTTGCTCTGACAGAGAGCAACCCCTGCGAGCCGCAATCTCTTCGATTGTTCGGCTCGGCAGAGGATATAACGTAATACCTATGAGTGCGTTTTGAATTGTAGCCATAACCACTGATGAATGAGAGTTTACCACTCGGTTGCGTCTGTCTTTACATACAGGTTGCGATACGCTGTATCAAGAACAGGGACGGCATCTGCCTGTCCGATTGTTACCTCGGACTGCGGCTCTGCTGTGCCATACTTCTTGATGATGGTGTGCGCACGCTCCGCACGAATGATGCTGTCATTATTCTCTTGGAGAATTTCATACTGAGTTGTACCCAAACGCTCGCTCTCTGTGAGTATGATACGGCAGTCATCGAATGGGTTGCCCGATGTCTGCGAGCCGTCTGCAAACTCGCGAGTGATGGTTTGGTCAATAACTCGCAACTGAATACCATTCAGCCAAGCCTGTTTTGCAAGCATAGAGTTGACCTGCGTAAGGTCTGGAGTCTGTGCCATACCAACAGCATTGGCGAGATATGATGCGCAAGCCTTGATAATCTGCTCGGAAGAGCAAATCTTATACAACTCATTGAGGTTGATGAAAGCGAACTTGGGGTTCAAGTTCAAGTCCTTTGCTGTCTTTACGAGCTTAACGAGGTCTCCGATGATGTCTGCATTATTGCTGTCTTTCCAATCGGTAGAAGTCTTCAACTTCAGCTCGTCATACACATCGTAATCAAGGTCGAACTCGTTAGCAAACGTGGCGTTGTTGGTGGTTGAGAACTCCAATTTTCCTGCGTTTGAGAAGAGTTTCCAAGCGATGTACTCCAACTCTGACTGAACACCATTAAAACAGAAGTCCACATCTTCGCCCCAATACTGCACAAGTTTGATAGCGTCATCGTCCTGTGCGAAAGCAAGGGCTGTCTGATAGTCCTTGATTTCCGAACGTGTCAGCTCGCGCGATATAGATATAAAAGGAATATCTCCCTTTGCGCTCTCAAAGATTGGTCTGCGCTTGCGGAGAATAGTACCATTGTCTGTGTGGAGGTCAGCAGCGACATTGGACTTTGCGAGTTGGTTCTGCAAGGTGCGCCAAATGAAGCCATTGACTTTCTTTACAGGGAAGTGGGTGGCGAAGAGGAAAGGCTTTGCATCAGCGGTATTCAGACGAGCCTGTACCATCTGCGCTGTCAATCCTTGGATAAGGGTGTTTGTGATAGTTGCCATAATTCGTCTGTTTAATAGTTGATGATACCTTTAAGTTTAGATGCAACGCACTCTGGAAGTGGGTTGCCCTTGGTTACACCGATGACCCAAGCATCGGTATTGATGTTGTCATTCGGGAGGATTGGCTTACCTGTTCCAACAACGGCAAAAGGTTCGTATTTCAGAGCCGATGTCGTGGTTGATGAAGCATCACTCGCTTCTGTGATGAAGCCACCGATACCAATAACTCCGATAGCGGCATCAATGGTAATCTTGTCAGCCGTCTTTCCCGACCTGTCAATAGCGGTAATCTTGGAAGCCTTATCGCCAACATTGAGCAACACGAAGTCGCCAACATTGAAGAGAGAGCCTTTCTTTACGGTGATGGTCTTGCCGTTTGCTTCAACAGCAGCCGACACCTCCGCAACCTTTACCACATGACAGATGCCGTTCACAGGCTGACTAATCACAGCACCCTCGGGCAACCAATCAGAGCCGAGTTCGGAAGAATTTATCGAAACACCACCTCTGATGTCTGCGATTTTGTGCATGAATACACGAGGAGTTCGTGTGTCCTTGCGTCTTTGAACTGTCATTCCCATAATTGAGAGAGTTTAGATAGTGAAACAATTAGAACGGCTGACCTTGACCGCCCACAGGTGTGCTCTCACGATGAGCGATTGCTTCCTGTTGCTCCTTTGTCAGTTCGTTCTCATTCTGATTTCCGCCTTTTGCAGACGGTCTGCCGAACACAGCACCTTTCGAGTTGATGTCGTTTGCGATGCCGTCCACTTCTGTTGTGATGTCAGTAACGAGCGTATTAAACTCGTCATCTGTCAGCGTGTCAAGCGAGATACGCTCATACGGCTTGCGAAGTGTCTCGGGCAACTTTGAAACGATTGATGAAATTTGCTGCTTTCGGGTTGAGGTGATGTTTGCACCCTCCATTTTGGCGATACGCTCTGTCAGAGCCTTATTCTGCTCCAATAGAGCCTTTGCCCATTCGGGAGTTTGTTCTGCACCCCCTCCTGTGGGAGGAATGGTAGGGTTCGGCTTTTGATCGCCCCCTGTGTTATCAACTTTTGCGCCATCCTTCAAGCCGTATTTTGTCTCGTAGCCGTGAACTGCAGTTTGTGCGGCTTCCGTGGCTCGGCTGTCAGCATAGCCATCAATAACTTGCTGCAAGGTAACACCGTCCACAGCGGTTTTTACCTGCTCTGCTGTCGTTGCAGTCTTTGCCAAATTTTTGGCTATCCTGCTTAATACTGCATCGCTGACCCCCGTAAATTTGGCTTTCAGCGAGTTTAGAATTTCTTGGAACATAGCTATGTGTTTGAATTAACTAAATAGTTTACCTTGCAAATATCGTAAATTTTTCACAAAGTGTTTGTATTGCAATCGTTAAATCTTTCTTAATCCAGAAATATATAAATCTGTTTAACATATCAGACCTGTAATGTTATATGATGTTAAAATACGGTACAAATCAACCAAACGGTTAATTTTTCTTCTGAAAAGTGCGTTATATGTAAAATACTTCACTTATCTTTGTGTCATCAAAGTTAAATCAGTGAGTATCAACGATTAAGACATAAGAAAATGAACGCAACACTTGCATACAGCACAACAGAGATTAACCGCAACTTCAAAATCAAGGTTGCAGGGTTTAATAACGACACCAAGAAACTCAACACCTTGGTTGGGGGCAGCGGTCTTGTGAAACTCATCGGAGAGGAACTCGCAAACAAGTTTATCAAGCGAGCATTTGAGAACTCAATGTGGGAAGATAAGACGGTGTGCAAGTTGCGCAGAGGTTTGAAAGTAACATTCTATAATTTTTAATCACAGGAGGAACGTACAATGATTACAGACAACACAACGATAGAGGGCGCATACCTCGCAGGTTTTGAACCATCAAATGATAATCTGACAGGCGAAGACCTGTTAAGAGAAGCAGAAGAGTATTTATTCAACACACAATTCAATTAGGACTATGACAACAATTTTAGAACAATTCAAGAAACTCAAAAAGCAGCACCCCGATTGTGTGTTGCTGTTCAGAACTGGCGATTTCTATACCGCCTATGAAGAGGATGCTGTAATATGCGCTCACGACCTTGGCATAACGCTGACCACATCAACAAAGGCTCTCAACGAAGGCAGACCTTACAGAAGCGCAATGTTTCCACATTACGCTCTTGATACATATCTGCCACGGCTTATCAGAGCAGGGAACAGATTGGCAACATGTGACCAACTCACGATAGATAACAAGTAAATTCAATAACTTCAAATTTTACGATTATGACAACAGTAACAACAGACCTTCAAATGGGTCTCAACCAAGTGGTAATGAACAAAGTGCAGAGAATGATTGACGGCAAAGCCGTTGGTGTGCAAGCAACTATGGAACGCCTTATCAACGAGGGCAAGATGGCGCAGGATTACATCGCACCTATTGGGGTGAACCTCAAGGCGCAAGACCACGAGCCTGTCATCACCTTTACAGGCGACAACCATCTGACGATGAATATGCCCGATGGGCAGTTCACGATGCATGACAACGCTATCGGACAGATGGCTGACCGAATGGGTATTCCGCAGAGATACCTCCGTCAACTCGCATCGGGCGAGCCTTGGGCAATAGCCCTCGCTGCTTATCTGCTCAACCAACACTCGGATTGGACGCAGCGCAGCCGTGTGTTGGTTCGCACGGTCGGGACACAGGTCAGAGGTATTCTCTCGGATAGTTACCGCAGGCTGAACTCGGTGGAAATACTAACAGCCTTTGTGCAGGAAGCAGCAGGGCAGGGTGCTGTTATCAGCGATGCCTATATGAACGACACCAAGGTATGGGCTGAAACAATCCTCCCGACCCCGATAACCGTGCCAACCAAGAACAATGGCGATGTCATCATCTTTGCAGGGGCAAGGTTCAGCACTTCTGACTATGGGGATGGAGCGGTTGATATGCGAGCGTTCCTCTTGAACGGAGCATGCTTGAACGGCATGGTCAGAGAGAGCGTAATGAAGCAAGTACATCTTGGAAGCAAGTTGCCCGATAATCTTGCTCTCTCACAGCAGACCTATGAACTTGATACAAAGACTACGGTGTCCGCTGTCAAAGACCTTACCAAGGGTTTATTTTCAAAAGACAACCTCATGGCAAAGGCTGTTGAGATACAGGGCGCAAGCGAAGTTGAGGTTGATTTCGACAGAGAGTTGAAACGCCTTACATCCAACGGAGGACTTCTGAAGCAGGAGGGTAAAGAGGTTGAGAAGATTTTGATGCGCAACAACCCCGATGACGGAGTGCAAGGTGGGGCTACCCTGTGGAAGCTGACACAAGCAATCACAGCCCACGCAAGAGAACTCACCCCCGAGCGAAGCCGTGAACTTCACGAATTATCGGGTCAATTACTTAATCGTGTAAGAGTAAACGCATAACACCACCAACGACCCACAGAGGGGTTGTAAATTGCTCTGTGGGGCATCTTTTAATCATCAGACACAATGGAAAATAAAGATTTCATATTCAAGCAAGATTGGAAGAATGACGGCATGCTTAGATGGCATAATGCAAAGACTATCGCCCTATACAAGCAACTCTGCAACGAGCGCAGCACTTGTGACCTGTCAAAGTTCGATATGTTCTGTGCTTTCAGCAATGAGCAATTTGAGCAGAACCGCAAGACTATTCGCCCACTCAGAGAGGGAGAGAAGTATGTCGCCTTTGGAGCAGGAGTGTATGGCACACGTGATGGCATTGAGAAGTATTTGGCTTTCTCTCGCAGCATCAGCAAGCGCATAACCGAGGAGTGCGACCCACAGGAGGTGTATTGTTACGAATACAACAACTATGAGAGTTGCATTGCTTATGATGGCGATGTGGACGCAATCAGATTGGTTGCTGATTATTGGGGTTGGGACACCGCAAAACGCATCAAGCGTTTCTCTGCTTTTTACCCTGTCGAAAGCCTTATATCAGATAATCACAGATAACCGAAAACGATAACCGATTTGTTTATGTTGATTACCTAATTAAAGATAACCGACATTAGCAAACATAAGCAAAGATAACCCTTAGAAGAGAAGAGAATAGAAGAGAGTAGAATAGAAGAGAGTAGAAGAGAGTAGAAGAGAAGATAGGATATAAACCCTTAACAGGGTTATGGCGACACCGCCAAAAGTTTATCTTGGGTTCGGTTATGTTCGCCAAGATGTCAGAGGCGGTTAGAGCCAAAAACAGAGGGCGAAACCCAAAAAGACTTGGGCAAGCCGATTTTTGAACAACTAAATTCACAATAAAATGGCAAAGAAAACGTTTTATATCCCGACACGGCTTGTATTCGTGGGCGGTGTTGAAGTCTTGGCTGATAACCAAGAGAGAGCCGAGTGCCTTGTGCAACACATGATGGGCGTAACGCTCGGAGAAGTCACGGATAGTGGCGATGAGAATGTCGTTAATTGGGGCTTTCCCATGACAGGTAATGTTGAACTGATAACAAACGAGGACGAATGACGAAGTCAAGCATATACAAAGTGGCGTTCAAAGCACCGCCCATGTCTGACGATGACAGGACGGAGTTTTTCTTTACCTCCCTGTCAGCCATATACGACACATTCACGCCCGACCAAGTGGGGTGCAAGGTGTCTCGCTTATGGAACATCGGAGTGTCGCAGGGTCAGCCTTATGTGGGGCGACTCTGTCAGATAACCAAGGAAGAGATAACCGCTAAAACGCAAAACAACCCATATAAGGGTCGAAAATCTTTTGGGTGATAACTTACCGCCCTGTATAGGAAAAGCCGACAGCGGTCAAATAACGAGCAAATAAGACATATTTTGATTACCTTTGCAGGGTGCTTAAAACGAAAACGATATGACAGACGAAGAAATGGATAGAAATTTGGCTAAAATTGAGAAAGCCGAAGAAGAAGTCAATGAATGGTGGAACTCATTGTCAGAGGAAGACAAAAAGAAAGAAGCCGAGAAATCAAAAGACACTCGGCTTTGGGAAGATTGGACTGATTGTGACCCTGTGACCAATTCTAAATCTCGGTCATCTGAAAAATAATCCGTCCGCTTTTTGTTTCTCTGATACCATCAAACTTCAAGTGCATACCCTTGTCGAATAGCAACTCTCGCTGTTCGGGAAACATAGAGAACTCACTTATCCGATGTCCTGTCTTGCTCTTTATGACAAGCAGAACATCGGTTTCGTTGTTCTTACGCCTTGCCTGTTTGTTGGCAATCATCTTCAATACCACCTTGGGGGCATCACTCGTTGAAGTAAACCCTTGAAATGTTGTCTCGGCTTTGCTGACCGCCTGTTGCTTCCACGCTTCGAGATTTGTCTTATTCAGACGGATAGTGCGATACACGGTTGCTTCCTCGGTTGGGAGTTTTGAGAGAGCCGAAGATAGCAATTCAGAGAACGCAACATTGAACTCTGACAGGCTGTCTTGCATCAGTTCTTTGTTCAGATGGCGAAAGTCTGATACGTCGCCCCTTGTGTACTCTATCAGCGCAGCCTTTTCTGTATTCTTGATGTCGGGGTACTTCTTGTCAAGGAACAGCGCAAGGCTTTGTTTCATTGCAGGGCTTGTGTGGTATGCTCTCGTAAACTTCTTTTCTGTAGCTGAATATATCCCGACACGGAAGTCTGAAACATATTGTGGGTTATCTCGAACGAAGTAAGGCATTGATGCCCACCCCTTGGCTCGTTCTCTGTTATCGTCAATCCACTTATTGAAAACATCGGGAATAGCGGACACCATGTTTACGCTCTCTGATGACGGCTCTTCGCCCTGTAAGATGCGTTTGGTATCTCTCGCCATCTCCTCTTTCGTCTTTTGGATTGTGAGAGCGTGGCATCGGCAATGAGGATGCCACCCTGTCCACTTAAAATCTTTGGGATAACGCCCTTTAAGGTCATCACAGATGTCGGGTTCGTGGTTGGTTTTGGACGGCTCAATCAGAATGCCAACAACGAAGTCAAGGTCTTGCCACCGCAGATAATCAGCCGTGCGGTATGCAATGTTGCTCTCTGTGGCTGCAAGTCTTCGGGCGTTCTTATAACTGCTCCGATATACACCTTGTCCAGGGTGGAAAGCTGCTGCTCGCTTGGATAGTTGGAGGTTGCCATCCTTATCACGAACCCTGCGGAAGAGTTTGTCGGGATATTTGAGGAACGTGCGTAGTTGTCGGGGCATTTCGTCTGCCGACAGCCCATCACGGATGCCGACATCAAGCCCCATTTCTATCTCGTCTTTGAATTGATTAGTATAGTTCCATACCCTGTCAGACAGGCGCAACCCTGCTTCTTTTCGTTGGATGAACGCTTCCAATGCTTCGGGGTTCGATGAATAGTATCGCTTATATACCGCCTGTGGCAGTTTCTCCACGTTGTCACCGAACACTTGATTACACAATTCGTTGTTTTTGTTATTTGCAAGCGTCCATTCAGAACGCACACCATTCACAATTACCGTCTGTAAGCCCAATTTTAGGCTCTCTAACAGCGTTTCTATGCGTCTTGCGGTTGACGGATAGTCTGCGAAAGAAAACGCTCTGTTAGGGTTGATTTTGTGTATAGACACACCAATAGCAGCCGCCTCGCGAGCGGCTGTATTGTAAACCTCGTCTATCATCGCTTGATATGACAGGAGGTTTTTGAGGTGCTGTTGTTCCCATTTATTCAGTCGGGGCATCGTCTTTCTTGGGTCGTTTAACGAAATTCTCGCATTGCCAATCATTCAAGAACTTGCACCACTTGCCGTTTGAATAGAACGGACAGCGACACAATATCAGATGACCGTCCAATGCTTTGCTGTGCCAATCATACGAGTGCTTGCAGTCGGAGCAGTGGTATTGGGTATTGTTCTTCTTTATGGTTCGTTTTTGTCTTGCCATAGTTGGTTCAATGTTTAAGTCTTACATACTCGCCTTTGCTGATGTTGTTATACGTTTGCTCTGAAACGCATACATGGTGAACCATAACGCTGTCAGCAATCCATAAGTTCCACGTTTCGGGATAAACAACTCTTCGTGTTGGGTTGTGCTGAACAATCGAATAGGCAGGTTTGTGTTCCTTTCCCACACACCACCCTTTGATTGTGTTGTCATGTTTGCACCCTGCCATCATCAGACAGAGCAACAGACAGGTTAAAATCTTCTTCATCAGTTCAATGTTTGTGTGGCTGATTACCAAAACAGATACAGCCACAGGACTAACAAAATTTTCTTGGTCATCACTCTGTCGGCATCTGTTGGAATATATCAACCTTGCTTTGCTTCTGCTCGGCAATCTCTTGGAGCGTTTTATCCACATCATCAGAGTGTCCGTAACGCTCTATACTCTCTCGCTGCGACATAATAGGCTCGCCACCATTTGCATTCATCAGATTGTTAATCTCGTCCGCTTCATCAGTGATGGCGAAAGGTGTAATCTGCATATCCACTTTGAGAGCGTCAATGTCGGCAGCATAACTCTGACCGAGGGCAACTTTCAAGAATGTTTTGACCACGTTCATTTCACGGTCAAAGAACTCAATCAGTCTGCCGCTCTCGTCCTTTACTTTGAGTTGGGCATCAATGAACATCTGTTTGCGGCTCTCTCCCGATAACGCCTGTTGCGACATTCTGTCGTATGACCAATCAGGAAGTTGCAGCTGGGTAAAGAACAATGAACGGAGTTGTTCGACAAAGAACTTTAGGTTCTCCACTGCCTGTGTCCATGTAACGTATTGAGCCGTGCTACCCTTGGGGTATTGCATAATGCTTCGGAACTCCTTGTTAGGCGATTTCTCATCACCATAGTTGATTGCTTCATCAGCGAACACGACAAACAAAGGCTTGCTGTTCTCACGGAGGTAGTTGCCGTTTCGGGACAATGCCCACTCAATCTCATACACGGTCTTTGAGGTGTCCTCCCAAATTGGGGTCGGTCGCCAAGCATATATGGCAGGGATTTTTCCAAGCGTGATAGGGTCGTTTTCAACCTCTTGCCACTCACCTGTGAGGGTTGACCACTTGATGTGGCGGTCGGCAGTATAGGTATCGAAGTATTGAACCAACTTACGCCCTGTCTTGCGTGTATAACCCACCGACATTGCAGTCATATCTCCGTATTCATCGAACAGGGGGTAAAGGTCATCGCCAAGCATCGGAGAAAAATTACGGCAGCGGAACTTCAAAGGACTATTGAAGCCATACTGATTGTTTCGGTCTTCCGTTGCATACCATAAGGTCAGCACCTCGCACCCTGCAAACAGCATATTGCAACGCTCGTTGTTCACGCTGTCAATGCGGTTGCGGTCATAGATTGCTTCAATGTATGATGCAATCTCTTTCTGTCTGTCATTTTCGGGCTTGTATATCCGTTTGACAGGAATACCGCAGATTAACTCGGTCATACGCTTTGTTGCAAGCCTTTGGAGGTCGCAAGTGATGCGTGTAACGTGTTCCACACCCTCGTCTGTCACAATGTCGGGATATTTGGCTTTGTTCATAACAGGGTGCTTGCGTGGGTCAAACTCTCGGTTCAGCCCATAACGACCGCCCCACAGAGGGACGCAGATAGTCTTTTCTTTCAATGCGGAAATCTTCTGTTCCGCAGAGTTGCTTGATAGCAATATCTCTTCAATAGTCATCAGTGATAATTATTTGGTTTCTTTGTTATCGTCTTACCATTCGTGCGAGCCTGTCAAGGTCTATCTTCTTTCGGGTGCTGACAGGATAGAACGTGTTGGCGAGTGCATCGAAGATGTCGGGGCTTCGTCCGATACGCTTCTTGATGTCATCCTTTGACTCTATCAGTATGCGCCCATCAGAACGGAATGACCACCGTATCTCCGTGGCTTCCTCGTCAAATCTATCATCGGGTGGAAGCATCGCGCCTGTGTCGTTCTTGGGATTGAGCCAATCACGAACACACCAAAACAGATAGGCACGCATATTTTGGAATTTATACTGACCTGTGAGGTCGGTAAGCTCTCTGTCATTATGCGCCTTTGCTCCCTCGCTATACTTACACGAAATAATGTGCTGTTCATCGTCTAATTCAAGACAGCGAGAGTAAACCCCTGCGCCCTCTCCAATGGTATCTATACTGACAAACATTGTCGGGTCAAAGGTGCGTCTGTGAACTATCTGTCCTGCGACCTTCATGTGGTCAGCCTGTCCTCCCGAATTGTGAACACTGAAAGGAGCAACCCAAGCACCCTTGCGCTCGCAATAACAGGTGCTGTCTCGTCCCATTCCTGCCACATCCACACCGAGAACCCTTGGCTCTGATGACAGAGGTTCTTTACCCGAAGCCAAACGCCACCTTTCGTGTGCCAACTCCAACCACTGCATCGGGATAAGCACATCATCGCTGACCTTGGGAAACTTGCCCAACACTTTCTTTCTGAATAGGTCTTCGGGGCGATACCACTTGCCCTCAAAGCAAAAGTCATCCAACTCTTCCTGTCTGTCACTCTCTGATATTGGCGTACACCAATTATGTATCTTATCCACAACCCACTCGTAATCCACTTGCCCTGGAATAACCAAGCGTTTCTCTGTCACGTTGGGGGCTGTCAGAGAGTTAAGTTGAAACTTCGTCCATCGGTCTCCCTTTTGAGAGCGTGCCGCATAGCCGACAGGAGTATTGGGGTTGAACACAAGCAGAATACGGCTGTCGCCCTGCAAGTTACCCTCAATGGCAGCGAATGTATCGTCTCCGATACCTGTCGCTTCTGTAACAACGAACATCGTATGCACAGCGTGAAAGCCCGACCACGCTTCGTGGTTGTGTTCATCGGCTTTGAAGCCTGTAAGAAACCACTCGTCATAGTCGGTGCGTATGTTGTATGCGTTGAGCCGTCCGATAAGGTCAATGCCCTTTGACTTGGCTCTGTTGAATAGTCTGCTGATTTCGGGCATCATAATATTCAGAACCTGTCGGTCTGTCGGTGCTGTCAGAGCAACCTTTGTGTTCTCTGCAAGTTCTATCTCTCCGTTGGCGTTTCTTCTCCAACGAGGGGTAAGATACATAAAACACATAGCGGCACAGGCTGCAACGAAATCTTTTCCTCTCGCTGTTCCCGATGCAACCGAGGTTCGCCTATTGAACTGCACGGAGCGAAGAATGGCTTGCTGCTCTGCGTCAAGAGTAACACCGAGTGCTTCCTGTGCAAAGCGCACCCAATCCTTTCGCCATGCATTCATCAGACTTATGCCTGCCTTGTGTTCTATGTCGCTTTTTCGTGTCATTTGTCAAACTTTCGTAGAATAAACTCATTTTACGGCTCTCTGTGGGTCGTTCTCTGTAGGTTGTGATTAATTTATACCGCACAGATATAAAAACGCAACAGAGAGCGAATAATCGGGCAAATCGGGGTTGTTAATGTCTGATGTTATAACCAACAGACAGAGAGGAAGTGTACCCCTCGTAGTTAGACCCTATATGGTTTACAAACTCGTAAGAGTAAGTAAACCTTAGTGGGTCTATATGCCACGACTACCCACCGCTCTGTTGCTCGGCTTCGTCTAATAGTCCACTTTCAATCAAGAAGGAACTGAATGAAACGCCACCGCTTATGTCTTTCTTTTCGGGTGCATACAGACCGAGGAGTTTTCTGCGCTCGGCTAACTGCTGCCGTATCTCGGAAATATAGGCAGGGTTGCCCAAGCCGACTACATTTGTGCGCTGCTCTTCAACGCTGTATGTCTCAATGGAACTCTCTCCCTGCTTCTTGTCTTTGCTCTTGCTTGGCGCACCTCTGCGAGTGTTGGTTGAACGGAAATAGTCCTCTTTGGATTTCTCCCATTGCGACCATAACTCTCTCACGGTGTCATCAATGCGAGTAAGTTCCAATTGGAGGGCTGCGTCCATATCTTCCAAGCGATACTCTCGCCACTCTTCCAAGAGGGTTTTCACATCGGCATGAATGGTTTGCAACGAATAGGCTTTCAAGTCAAGCCGTTTCATTACCTCTGCCTGTATCTGTCGGTATGAATGCCCTCGCTTATACATAGCCGCCACGATTTCAAGTCGGGCGAGTTTTATCTGTGATTGTTTCTTTCTCTGTGGTTTACTCATCGTAACTTATAGATTGATTTGAAACGCTTGCATATCTTCTCTGCAATTGCTCTGCTTGGGTAGTGCTTGCTTCCGAAGCAGTCTTGCACGAACCATCTGTATAACCCTCTGTCAAAGGTCAGCCGACCAATGTAATAACCGCACCTGTCGCACAGCACCTGTACCTCGTCTGTGTCAGAGCCACCCCACCTGTTATATTTCTTGTGGTCAAAGTCAAAATCCATAACATAGTGGCGGTCGAAAGCGTGCTTGGCTTCCATACAGCGTTGAACGTATGCTTGATTGTGTCTGACCATACCGAAAGCCCTGTCCACAGATAGTTGTGTCGGCAGGGTCTTGACGCTGTATAACTCATAAAACGGCTTGAAATACTGCGTCAATTTGAAGTCGCTCGGTATGTTATTCAGAAACTGCATTATCTGTGTCCTCCTCTTTGGGGATATAGTTGTCTATGATGGTTTTGAGAGTCTTTTGCTCGTCATCAGTCATTTCTATTGCAGGAAACTCATTCTTGACCTGTGTCGGGTCGCCCTTGAAGAACACCAACACGTTTTGGTGCATCTTGGCAACCTTTCGTGTCTCCATATACTTTTGCGCCCTTAATGCAACGGAGGACGACATTTCGATAAGGATAAGCTCGTTATACAGGTGTGCCCCTGCTTCCTTGAAGATGCGTTTCACATCGCCCCCGAAGTCATAGTAAGCACCATTGGCTTTACTGCGGACATCGCCCAATACGACAACAGCGAAGCGGTTAGGTTTCAGACAGGTGTATGCTGCCTTGAAAGCTCTGTCAAGAATAGCGATGAACTCTTCGTATGAGCCTTGGTTGCTTGCATCGTTCGGGAGGTCAGAGTAAACCTCCAAGTCAAAGTATGGCGGACAGGAGAAGAGCAAATCTTGACTTTCGGGTTCAAAATGGTTGGCGACATTCTGACCATCGTCGCACACATAACTGATAGGCAAACCACGTTCGGCAATGACCTCATTGTTGATGTCCACCTGTTCCTGTCTTAACTCAACACCCTTGAACTCATAGCCACACATACCGAACACCAATCCTTTCTGTGTGTCTCCTGCAAAGCAGTCGAATATCTTTGCGCCCTTGTATGGAGTGAACCACTTGCAGAGAATTTCAGCCAATACAGGGTCGAAGAGCGACACGCCTGTTGAGAGAACCTTTTGGCTCTCTTTCTGCTTTACCTCTTCGGGGACATACTTTTCCAAGTATTCCTTGAAACTGATACCAAGGGTTTTGCGATGCTCTGCTGTCTTGGTGTATAGGTCTTTGTATTGCAGTTCCACAGACTGAACGAGCTTACCCTGTCGGCTCTGACCCATATCTCCAATGTTGGTGCGCCACATCTTCTTGCGTGACTGCCAATAACCCTGTCTGCTGTCAAGGATAGAGAATGGCGGTATGACAAATATGTCGTTTAATGATTGGGGTTGAGAACCGCTGCTTGCACCCCCTGCGCCTGTGTCATCAGAGCCACCCCAATCGGGGTTGGTGTCCCATAAGTCCATACCCCAATCTTTCAGCTCGTCTGTGTCCCATTCGTTGGCGAGCATATCCATATCCCATTCACCGAAGCCCACGTTATCCTTGATGATGAACTCTCGCTGCTCTGCTTCTGTCAGTTCTGATGCCTTGATGACAGGGGCGGTCGGGCTGTCTTGCCAACGCTCCCAATACTCAACGAGAGCGTCTTGCTCCGCCTGTGTCTTTTTCTGAAAGTCCTTTACCGAGGAAAGACGATCTTTCAATTCATCGGGCTGCATATCAGCAATAGCCATCAATGCACGATAACGCATATTGCCACCGAGGGCAACCATCGTGTTATCCACGACAATAGGACGCAACTCCAACATCTTAGGGAGAGCGAGGATAGAGTTTACAAGTTTATGGAACTTGTCATCAGATATGATGCGAGGGTTCGCACTATTCACTTCTATCTGTGAGAGTTTTACGCTTTCTGTGTTCATTTGAAATATGCTTTTAGTTTGTCACTCGTTTTGTTGGTCTTGACCGTATAAATCTTCTGATGGGCGCAGGGCTGTAAGGCTTCCTTTGCGTGGATAAGTCCGTCCGTGTCAGCCAAACCCATATTCAGATAGACAGGTTCTTTGGTTCTCTCACTGACAGCGTTACAATCAACCCATTGCATTGCAGCCCCGACATCATTCTGTCCGCTGTGATAGTTGCGGACACGCTGCACGATTATGTATTGCTTAGGGGCGAGCCGTTCCAAGACAGAGAAGCATTGCAGTGTTTCGCCAATGACAATGCTTCGGGTGGTGACGTATGCTTCGGGTGCAGCCTTGCAAACGTGCCACAAATTGGTTTGGTCGGCACTCTCATTGTATGCTTCCTTGTATCGTCTTGCCCAATCACGCACAACACTCTCCGCCTGTGGGTGTGCGCCTGTCATCAGAGCGTAACCGCTTGCCTGTGTTATGCGCTTGGTAAGATTGCGCTGCTTGCGGTATTTAGAACCCCTCTGTGTCGCTCCGCTCTGTGCTTGGTATAAGTATTCGTTATTGACAGGAACAAAAGGTCCTGTGCCATCTGAACAGATATTGCGTGGTATTCTGTATCGTAAGATGTCCTCTGTGGTAACACGGAGTGATATGCCGACTTTGAGAGCCGCCAACATTACGGATAGTTCGTCTTGCATAGAGCCTGTCAGAGAGATAGGACAGATAGGCATTTGCACCCCTGTCTTGCCGAATATCTGTGTGCGCTTATACACCACCAATACCTTGCCGTGGTTGGCTCTGATGATGTTATAATAGCATTTGCCCATATCAAGCAGAACGCACACGGACTGCATATAACGAGGGTAAACATAGTGCTTGGCTCGCTCTTCATAATATGGGGCGAACACATCGAAGCACTCCATTGTCACAGGTCGTAAGCCTGTCAGTATCTCTGCTGTTGTCATCTGTTATTCGATTGTATTGCAATCACTTTTCGGGTTGGTAATCTTCATTGATAGCCTGTCGGAGCAAGTTAATGGTTGCCATCTTATACAGGTCATCGGGCGTTGTTCTGAATACTCGCCACCCCATCAGTGTTGCTGTATTATACTTTTCCATGTCCCCAAGGAAGCCTTGCGCTCTGATGTGCCGACCGCCTGTCCACACGCCACCCTCCACTTCAAGGGCTATCTTATATTCGGGTATCGCATAGTCGAACCGCCATTTCCTCTTGGGGTGAAAGCGATGCTCTTTTACGCACTCCACTTTAAGGTCGGTCTTGCAGATGGTTGTAAACACGTCCTTTATTTGTAGCGAATTTGCGCTCTGTCGGGTTCTTTTGCGTGTGGTGTATGTTTTATTGTCTGTCATATTGAACGCTTAATGTTGGGTTCTAAATCGCTTAAAGACAGAGCAGGGTTGTTACGCCCTGTCCTGTCTGTCTCTCTTGTGATGATGTCAGAGTGTTAGAACGGCAAGTCCTCGTCTTCGGGTGTCATATAACCGCTAACCGCCATCTGCTCCTGCTTGCGCTCCAACTGATGAAGCCCTCCGATGATAGGCTGCGCCTTTTTCTCTTCCTCTGTCATCTTCTCGTAAACCTCCTTGTCATACGATACCTTGATGCAATGTGTGTCGCTGAATTGGGGGTTCTGCATTTCGATTGCTGTCATATTCAGATAGCAACCCTGCTTGCCAAGGAACAATCCGCTGTCATCAATCGGGATGCACAGGCACCGCTTGGTGGCGGTCTTGCCCTTGATGTTCGTAACGAAAGCCCCCTTTACCTTTAGGAGGTCTGTCTTAATGCTGTAATTTGCCATACTTTATGATTTTTTATTGTCGGTAAGCTGATACCGAGGTTTGAAATATTTGCGTTTGCATCCTCTGTGAGAGCCTGTTTTTGAGCGAGTTCTATACCAATAAGGCTTGCGGTAAACCTTTATGTCAGAGAGCCTTTTGAGCCAAACCTTACAGGAATTATTCATCTGTATTGTTTTCGTCTGTTTGGCTGTTGTCTGTTTCTTTTTCCTCATAGTTGAGTAGTATGCGTGGTGGTGTTTCGTTGTTTATTCGTTTGAAATGAATACTATTCAGAAAGAACCCTGCTTCTCTGAACTGCTTGTCGCACGCTTCCATGAAGTGTCTAACCTCGTCTGCTGTAATCTTCCGTGTCATCTGTCTGTGGAATTTATTGGTTTATGATGTCAGAAAGGGCAATCCTCTGTCGGCTGTTCCATGATGTTGTCCCAATCAAATTGAGCAGCCTCCATAGCATCTTTCTCTTTCTGTTTATAGTCTTCTATTATGTGGTTGGTGTTGTCCCACACAGGTTCAATACCATTTATGTATGGAACATAGCGACCATTATTGAGGTTGTATTTAAACAGGGCTGTGCCAACCTCTCCGAGGTGTCGGAACTTAACCTTTTGAACGTGAACCTCCACCGTGTTCTCAACCCTGTTTCTGTGGACAACTATACCGAAGTCCGTCTTGTTGTAAAAGTGCGCTGAACCGCTGATGTCATAAAGTGTTGGTGCTTCAATCACACCGTCTTTGTTTTTCGTCTGCTTGGTGGGGTGTGCCATAAGGATAACAAGCACATCGTTCTGTTGGGCAAAGTTGGTCAGACGGTCAAGCTGTCGTGATATATACTTTGTCTCGTTCATACCATCACTCTCATCTTCAAGCCTGTTGTATGGGTCAATGACAAGAGCCTTGATGCCTTTTCGTCTGACAAGGAACTTTGCTTTTTCAAGGATCGTGTCAAGCCGATAATCGTCTTTCGGGCTGATGAAGAAAAAGTTGGTTTCAAGATGTTGCTTGACTTGCTTGTATTCTCCAAAGGTCAGATGCTGTTTGTCGAACTTTTTGCCTGTGAACTTTTCAATCAGTTTTGATGCGTGATAGGCAAGCGGAGCGTTTTCGGGAGAGAAGTATGCGAACCTCCACCCATACCGCATATTCAGCCGCTCTGCTATCTCATCAATGAATTCTGACTTACCGCTGCCTGGAATACCTGTCACGGTACACAAGCGTTTCGTTTCAAAAGAACACAGACGGTCAAAGTTGTCGTGTCCAATCGTAACACCTTTCTGCATACCGTGTTCAAACAGAGTGTCAAGACTCTCCTCAAAATCGCTGACCGTGAACACACCCTCCAATTTGATTTCGGGGGCTGATGTGATGACCTGTTTAAGGCTCTCACGACCGAACTTTTGCAGATGCTCGTTAGCGTCCTTACAGCCCTCTCCGTATTCCAACACACGGCAACGCTCCGCACCGAACCGCCTAAGCAACTCATCCCTTAGTTCCGTTCCCTTGGTGTCAGTGTCAGAAGCAATGTATATCGTTTCCTTGTCATCAAAGTAATCTTCGATGAAGTCATCAAGGTATTCAAGGTTTGCATTCGCTCCATTTGGAACGCTGACCACGTTATGATAGCCAATCTCATAGAATGAGAGAGCGTCCATTTCGCCCTCTGTGATGATGCACTCTTTCTGACCTTTGATGCAGTCAATGTTATAGGGGATGAGTTGCGCTCCCGAACAGAGTTTGAAGCATTTGTCTCCTGTGCGAAACTTGGTGTTAATCAACTCTCCGTTCAGGTAGTAGTTGAACTGCACCGTGTTAGCCTGTCCGTTCTTTTGTGGCATCCATTCCATACCCTCTGTGACTTTACAGGCTTCAAGGGTTTCTTTGCTGATACCACGCCCTTTGAACCAAGCAAGAGCCTTGTCAGACAGAGAGCCGTTTACCTGTCTGTGTTCGGGCTTCTTATAGACAGGCTTTTGCTTGCGCAGTCTGTGTGGGTTATACCACGGCTGCTGTTCCATCCACTTGCGCTTCCCCTCGGGGCTGTCGTCAAAGTCTGAAACGTGGATTGTTCCTCCCCAACCGCAATAATGACAATTCCATACGCCCTTGTCAAGGTCAACGGACAGGCTCTTGTCTCGCTTGTCTCTTCGGGTTTCGTGGCATTGGGAGCAATAGGTCTTGACCTTGCCCGACCGCTTCCCGAATGGTATCTGAATACCGAAGTCGCTATAATCTTTTGTCATCTGTTTATCTCCTTATTGTGGGTTTTGTAACCCTTTTTGAACCCCTCAATGAAAGCCTGTGAACAGATTGCTGACAGAGCAGCCCCACATGGGCGATGATTACATTTCGCACACGCACGGCTTCGTCCGTTTGCCATCTTGGCTTTCATTGAGAGCGAGAGTTTCTTTTCCTGTGTCATAACATTATCCAATTTTGGCTTTCAGCACTCCATTGATACTTCTCTGATGGGCGTGGCGGTGCTGACAGCGGTATATTGGCGCGTCCCGACCCGTATGTGCGCTTTCCTTCGGGTGTAATGTATTCACCAACACCCAACTTATTTTGAACCCCTGTGAACCCTGTATTTGAGCCACGCTTATTGTCATAGTTGCCCTCGCTGACCTTGACCCAATTCTTTTCGTTCTCGAAAATCCAATCAAAGGTTGCAGTCCATTGGTGGTTGTTCTCTCCACACATGAATGATGAAGCGGCTATTCTCTCAAAGAGTTCTTTCGCCCACGCTGTCATCTCATCAGCAGTTTTTGCGCCACTCTCTGACAGGCGGCACTTGATTTTCTGTCGCCTGCTGTCATTGAGAGCCTTTACCTTTGGGAGTTTGCCGCCACATATCTCATTCCATAGGCGGCTGATGTCCCGATAGGGATATACTATCTCTCTATCTTTCTTTTCTTCTGTTCTATTCTCTTCTATTTTCTTCTCTTCTAATTTAGGCTTATCTTTGGTTATGTTTGGTAATGTTTCGGTTATCTCTGTTTTAATTTCGGTTGTCTGATAATACGGATTTGGCTTATCCTTTTGAAAGTTTGGGTTACCGCCTTTCATGCCATTCAGTCGGTTTATCCTGCTGCGCTCTTCTGATGATAGTAGTCTCCGTCTTTCTCGTCTGACCACCATTTGCTCAAATCTGCGTTGGTGGGCTTCGCTGTACAGACGGTTGTCATCAGTCATCTGCAAAAGGTTGATGCGGACACAGAACGCAACGATTGTCTGTAAGTCGTCAACGCTAATATCAAAGTCAGCAGCCATCAGTTCTTGGCTTATATCCGTATAGTCAGCGTAAAAGTCCTCGCTGTCTGTCAGTGTCTCAAGAATGAAGCACCATACAGCATAGCCCTTATGACCGAATTTGCGTCTTAGAGCCTTAATTTTGATGTCGTTGCGCATATCACAATCATGTGTGAAATAGTCTGCGCTGTTCTTATTTGGTCGTGCCATAAGTGATGATATTTTTACAATGAAGCAACGATTGACTTGCGCAGTTTCTCATTTCGTGAGTTCCAATCAAAACTGCGTATCATCCATTGCTTATAGTTGGTTGGTATCTGTGACAGGGGCGTACCCTTATACTTGCCAAAAGGCATTATCGTGATTGGCTGCGCTGCCTGTCTGTCTATTATCTCTGTGTCTTTTCGTGTATAGTTCCCGATGTCATGGATTGGAATACCCGACAGCAGCCGTCCGTCTGTGCCGAACATTCTCCATTGTCTGCCTTTCTCAAACGTGATGTCCTCCACCTTACCGAAGCGGTCAACATTACCTCCAAGGTCTATAATCAGACAATCCTCCTTGCCTGTGTCAATACGTGTTCCTCGTCCGATAATCTGATAATACAGGGCGATGCTTGCCGTGCTGATGCCCAACACTATGCAGTCAATACCTGTATAGTCAAAGCCTGTTGAGAGAACACGCACATTGAATATTACCCTTATCTCGCCCTGTCTGAACCGCTCTATGATGTCAGCCCTCTCTCGCTTGTCCATATCTCCATAGATGACCGCAGAATTGGGATAATTGGCTGACAATTCTATTGCATCTTGAACTGATGGTGCAAAGGCGAGAATATGCTTGCGTTCGGGGTGGGCGTTGAGAGCCTGTATGATACCGCTGTTACCTCCGTTGGCATCGTAAGCCCTCTGAACACTCTCCTCTGTGTATTCTGACTTGGAAGTGTTGAACACAAGCATACTATCGTCAAAGTCTGATGTCTGATATAACAGCTTTGACCAATAGCCCAACTGCACCATTTCGCTGACCTGCCCAACGTGAATGATGTCCTTAAAGAAGTTTCCCTTCTTGCTTCGTGATGTCAGCATAACGAGTTTTGAAAATGTGCTGCCCTCTCTGTCTCGGTTCGTCTGCAACTTGACAGGGGTGGCGGTGATACCCAAAATGTGCGTAATACCGCTGTCTTCAAGGAAGTGTCCGAGCATACTATCTGATTCTCTCGGATAAAGGTGTGCTTCATCTATGAGCATCTTTGTAAAACCCAATCGCTTAAATTCAGCCCCGAGGTTCTTTATTGACCCTATTGTTGCATAAGTAATCGGCATTATCTCCTTTCGACCGAAACTCGCGCTATAAATGCCAGCATTCAGCCCGAAACCACCGCACAGGTTACAATACTTTAAGAAATTCTGTTTCAATAACTCTTTTGACGGCTGCAAAACAATCATTTTGTCTGTGCAACTCTTAGCAACAAAAGCGGTCAGAATAGACTTACCCCAAGCGGTGGGCAATACTATCAATGACGGCTTCGGCTTGCTCTCATTGAAAAACTCAATAGCCTTTCTAACAGGCTCTGTCTGATTTGGTCTTAACTCAATCATTGTTTCATTTTATGGTTATACGATTGTATCGCAATCACTTTTGACGCAAGCGTTTTTTAAGGTCATCAGACAAAGAGTCTTGTGAGAGCGGCTGTTTGGCTTTCAACTTACGCAATAGGATAGAAGCCATACGCTTTTTGTTGTATGTCTTCAAATCTGTTTTTGTCAGCCCCTGTATCATCATTTCAATGTATTCAATGGCTTTACTCATATCTGCGTTGCTAATAATATACATATTGTTTCCTCTCTGTCTGATGACCTGTTATGTTGTGTTATACTTTAAGCAAGAAGCGTCTTGCTCCTTGGTATGATGTGGTGAATTCCTTAGCCATATCGGGGTGGGCTTTGGCAAAAGCCTTTGCATCGAACTTCTCCGATGGCTTGGGGGCTTTCCACGTTGCGATAGTCTGACCTCCGTAACTGATGGCTTCCGCATCACCGAAGCCGAGTTTTATCTTCTCTTCCAACTCACTCTTCTGCTCGTCAAGTTCGGCTATGCGCTCTTTGAGAGCTTTGAGGTCGTTACAGGCTGTGAAGATGTCATCTGATATTTCGATAACCTTGCCGTCTGTGTGTCTGTTATACTTCAACAGGACATCAGCCACAGACTGTGCATCGGGTTCCACGTTACCCTGTATGTTGTCAATCCAAAACTTGGTAATCTCCTCTTCAATCCAAGCGAAGAAGTCGGGAACTAATGCGATGTCCTTATATCCGAACTCCCTGCCCGAACAGAGCCATGCAAGGCTTCCCTGTGTCAGTTCGGCAACACCCAGTTGGTATTGCACTTGACAGAACCAATGCTTAGGGAGGTCATCTTCATCAATGCGCATCTGTGTGGTCTTGCATTCAAGAATACCCTTGTCTGATGCCTTACGGCTGTCAGAGAGCCAATAAGTGCGGTCGGGGCTTACTCTCATATAGGGTTTGTCGGGGTTCACGATAAGCCAATCTATTGCACTGCGCTTGATGATGTCACGACCTGTTTCATCGTGCCAAAACAGACTGACGGCATCTTCGAGGTAATGACCTGCTTTCATTGCAAAGGTCTCCTCTTTGGCTGTGTCAAGTCCTTTCTTTCTTCTCCATAACTGATATGGCGTTTCCCAAGGGTTCAAGCCGAGGATCGTTGCAACCTCTGATGAACCAATACCCGATTGTCTGTATGACAACCATTCTTCTCTGTCCTTTGGACGAATAATCTGTGTACTCATTTGATATTACGTTATTGATGATACAATGCGAGAGCAGGGTGTCTGATGACAGGCAACACTGCTCTCTGATGATGTTATTTTCTGATAAGATAGAAGTCAGCCCACAGGTCGGCAAACTGCCGACCGCTGTAATCGGCTAACGCTTCGCTCTTATAGCAGAGGCGAGAGCCGACGTACGCAGCCGCATTCGAGGGAGCGTAATTCGAAGCCGCAGAAGCGAAGCCAGCCCATTCTCCTTGGAAGTTACCAAAGTCTTTGAGAGCATGTTCCTGCTTCCATTCATCGCTCTTGTTTGACAACTCTTCATCAGTCCAAAGACAGAACCAAGGATACCAACGCCATTCTTCTTCTGTGAACTGAGGTTGCCACCCCTCATTCAAGGCGGCTGTGATGATGCGGAGCTTCATGTATGCCGTTATGTCGGGCATATTATCTTCTATGCAGCGGTATGCCCAGACCATTGGGTTGTCCTCTCCCAGCTCTCGGCAAGCATCCTCAAAAGTCTTGATGCGCTCTGTGACAGGGCGGTTGTCTTTCTCTTCCTCGCCAAGATGAAAGTCGGGAAATAAAGTGAATAACAGGGTTCTTTCGCTCTCTGTGGCTGTTCTGTATGCAGCCTTGATGTTCTTTACGTCAATCTCCATAATCTTTTATTTTGAGGGTTGTTTTGATGTTGTGTTACTCTGTGTGATGATTTCTCCTGTGGCTTCATCAACCACTTCAGCTTCCTGTGCTTGGTCAGAGCCGACCGCCTGTGTCATTGCCGCTGCGACCTTGCTCTGTTTGGCTTCCACAGCCTTACGAGCCTTGTCTGCGATGCTCTTGCTGTCAGCGGTGTGCGCCTTGAATGTCTCTTGAACGGTGGTTGTTCCCTCCTTAATTGCATTGGCGAGACCTCGGAGTTCAAATACAATCTGATTGTCAATCTGTTCTATTGACTTCACTCCGCAATAGGTCAGCAACTCTGATTGTGTCACTCCAATCTGTGTAAAGTAACCGACCATTCTCTGTCTGCGAGTTTCAAGGTCAATGGACTTGCCGAGGGCTACCTCTTTTATTTCGTTGATGACCTTTTTCGTTACCGCTTTCGGCACAACCTTTAAGACTGCATTGCGGAAAGCGATTGCTGATGCTGCATTGCCTGTAACCACTTGCATATCTTCGCTGTAAGTCTTTCCGTTGCGGTCAGTGATTTTACGCTTCACTTCCACGCTGACTGCGAGATTGGTTTCGAGGTCATGGCAGATGCCTTGACAGGTGATTGTGCGCCCATCGTTGCCGATGATGCGGCTCTGAACTCGGAGGTTGCCCCACGCCCCTGCAATGATTTCAGCAAGGCGCACGCTGATGCCCTCTATCACGCTTGCATTGTTACCTCTTCCTCTGCGCAGGGCATAGAAGCAGTCTTCGGCTGTCTCCATATCCATTGTGGCATAGGTCTTGATTTGGTTTAACACTCGGGATAAATCCCTTGGGTACTGCTTGGCGGTGGCAATCTGAATATCCACCTCTGCTCGGTTGATTGCTGTCAGCATATCAGCCTGTTTTACTTCGATGATTTCTTCCATTTCTTATGGATTTTATTTGTTAGTATTCCTCAACCCTGTAAGGGGTCGTTGTGATTATTCTGTACCACTCTCTGCCACCCTCACGTTTCGGGTGCATAGATATGTTGAATGTCGCTCTGTCAGCTTGGATTTCCTCGCATATCTTATCAATCACGACCTTGTTTTGAACTCTCATTTGAACCACGTGTCCGTTTTTCGTTGATGGTCTAAGGAGACTTCCATTCTTCATATTGTCGGTGTCGCCAAAAGCGAAAAACCAAGCATTGGTATCGCTGTCTTGGGCAAAGAGCATCCTCATGTTTCCCTCCATTCCCAAATCACGAATTGTGCAAACATTGAATGAGAAATAAGAGTATTTCTTATTGATGCTACACAGGCGTATCTTTGATACCATACCACAGGGCTGTGGCTTTGTTCTTTCGTATATCTTCATTCCCATAGCCTGTGATGATTAAGCGTATGCGAAACACTCTCGCACATCGCTGTTTATATTTTCGATACTCGCTTTCACTCGCTTATATCCCATACCCGACATTGCGCTGATGTCTGAATAACTCATTTCTCGGAGGGTTCGGCTCTCCCAAATCAACACATACATAGGAGAGTAGTTGCGCTTTACGTGTTGCCTTATCTCACTGACAAGCGACCCTCTGTCTTGCTGTATTTCGGGTTCAGCCATTGGTTCGGGTGCTCTGTCTGACAACTGATTGAAAAACAGGCTGTCGGGGTTGTAAACCGCAAAGGCTTCGCTAACGTGCCGTTTGCTTATCTTCTTATACGCTTGGCATAATGCTGTGCTGAAATTGTCATCAGTGAGAGCCGACCGAGTGCTGATATAGGCATCGTGAAAAGCGTCCTCATCAAAAGCCCCTGTCACAGACAGGCGTTCACGCAGTCGCTTGTATTCCTTGGTTATCCAAGCGTCAAATCTTGCTGTTAGTTCTGTTACGCTCATATCGCCTATATTTTATGGGTTACGGTGTAAGTTGTTGCTCTCTGATTGATTTCGGTTTCTGTCAGCACCTTATGCTCTGTCAGCCAACTTTCTAACTCTGACTTCTTGAAGAGGAGTTTGGCGTTCTTCTTGAAGTGTGGTATCTGCTTGGTTGAAGTCAGACGGTAAAGGTGCTTCACGGAGAAGCCTGTAAAGGTGGCTGCTTCTTTCACGTCAAGTATTGGCTTGGTGTTAATCAGAGCCAACTGCTCGATGCGGTCAAGCCTTTCGCTGATTGCTGTAAATTCTTCGTTGCTCATACCAAACCTCCTAATCTTCTTTACATTCGGGGAGCAAGCCTTTCTTTTCAAGAACTTGCCCAAGTTTGAAACACGAGACAAACAGAGCCATGCCAATAGTCTTTATGGTTATCCATTTCAAGAATGGCATAGGGTTGTTGATGTCATCTTCACCTGCCATCATCAGAAAGCCGATGAATGCTATCAGAAACAGGGCAGCAAGGCATGACCACTGTTTGATAGTCCCTTTGGGAAAAATATCTTTCAGTTCGTTCATGGCTAACCCTCCTTCTTGTTTTGGTCAGCGAGCCGTTTTGCGACCCTCTGTCTGATAACATAGATTGTTCCTTGGCTGTGTATTCCGTACTTCTGCATAAGGTATTCGGTTACACGAGTTTTGCTCTGACCCTCAATAGCGGTCATGGCGCACCAATCGTTGTAAATTGCTAGGTCGCGTGCTTCACGTGCCTCGGCACATTCTGTTTTCAATATTGCTGCTGTCATATTTGAATGTATTTATTTTAGTTCTTCTTCGTGATAGCCCAAGACGATACCCCCGAACTGCTCGCCTGTAAATACAAGTGTCGGGGTGTTGCATTTGGCAGACAGGCAATGTGCGACCATAAAACCTACGCTTCGCCATTCGGCTTTGAGGTCGTCAAGTGTCTTGAACCATACACCCTGTGCAGAGAAATCGTCCTGTAACAGATATTCTCCTGTTTGGCGGTCATCGTGTATGATGTGGGCGATTGTGATGCCCTGTGATGATGGGGCTTTGATAGATGCTATTCTTTTCATATCGCTTTTTTTATAATCTACTTATCGGTTTATTTCCGAATTTAATTATTATTTTATATCTTTGTTCGGTTATTAAACCGTAACTGATGACAAAGATAAAACTATAATTCCGAATAATCATAATAATAGTTTTGTTTTCATCTGTTATTTAAGATTATTTAAGAAATAAACAAAACTATAATATGTTAGAAGAACGTATCAAAATGCTCTTGACAGAGCAAAACAAGAAGGTCAAAGACCTGTGTGCATATATAGATATGACCGACACCGCTGTCCGCAAGATGTATGCAAGGGATAGTTGCGAAATCAGCACGCTAAAGAAGATAGCCAACTTCTTCAATGTCAGCCCTTGTTTCTTCTTTGAGGACGCAGACAATCGCTCGGTTCACGCTACCCATAACAGCATAGCAGTGGGTGGCAATGCAAACGATATTAACTCGTTCCGTGCCATTCAAGAAATGATTAACGAGGTGGCTGCTCAACGCAAGATGACAGAGAAAGCGTTAGAGCAAGTGGAACGACTTGTCGGTGTAATTGAGAAATTGAGTAATCAGAACTAAAGTTGGATAATAATAGGGCGTTCCTGTCGCTCTCTGATATAACCTATTCAGTATATAATGGAACAGAATAAAAAAGGACGAAGCAAACGGCTTGCGACCAAGTTAGAATACGAAATTCTTGTTTTGTTGAATGAGAATGGAGGGGAAATGCGGTCGGCTGATATTGAAACGAATATAGAGAAAAGACTGACCTTTGACGAATGGGAGAGCCATAAATATAACGATGATGGCATTCGGTGGCTGTCATATATGCACTTCTATTCAATTGACCTTGTCAAGGCAGGATTTATCGTAAAAAACAAAGGGCGGTGGTTTCTCACTGATGACGGCAAGGTGGCTCTATCCAAGCATAATGCGGAAGAGTTATACGATGTCGCACATCAAGCGTATCTTGAATGGTCAAAGAAACAGGAAGATGTAACAGGAACGGTCAGAGCGGAAAACACCGATGATGCGGAAATAAATCGCTTTGCCGACATCAAGGCACAGGCTGATGATGATTTAATGAATTATATCCAAGCACGGACACCGTATGAATTTCAAGATATGGTTGCTGCCCTGCTTCGGGCGATGGGGTATTATACACCTTTCATTGCCCCTAAGGGCAAGGACGGAGGTATTGATATAATCGCATACAGCGACCCCCTCGGTGCAACCAAACCGATACTCAAAGTCCAAGTGAAGCATTACAATCTGAATAACCCTGTGTCGGTTGATGTCATAAGAAGCATCTTCGGTGTGGCAAAAGACGATGTCGCAATAGTGGTTACTTCGGGACGCTTTGCTGAACCTGCAAGACAGGAAGCACGGCAATTCAATGTGCGACTTATTGATGGGTATGAGTTCTCTGAACTTTGGATTAAATATTTCAATAAGATGTCAGAAGATGACAAGGCGAGAATGCCAATAGAACCTATATACTTTATTAAAAGAGAAGAACAATGAACGAAAGACTATTAGAAATAATCAGATATAAGACAGGCGGCAGACAGAATGCTTTTGCCGAACTGATGGGGTGGTCGCCCCAATATCTTGCCAAGTTGGTAAAGGGAGATAACTTCGGGTTGCAGCCTGTGTTGGCTATCCTGTCAGCATTTCCAGAAATCAATGCTCGGTGGTTTCTGTTCGGGCAAGGATCAATGTTGGAGGTCGGTATGATGTTTGACCTCCAAAGACAGGCGATGTCGCATATTCAATCGTTGCTTGACCTTGACAAATACATTCCTGTGATGACAGGCGAGGAAGTGAGAGAATTCGAGGAAGCAATAAAAAATGGTCGCTACCCCAATTTCAGCCCCGACACACTCTCTGATTTTCAGAAGCGATTGACAGAGCGCACAGAAGATACAAACGCCAAATTCGCCCAAGCAACGGCAAAATCTGACAGCCTATGCAGACAGAAGACACCCAAAGGATAATCAAGCGGTTCTTTCAGACTTTGGACTTTCTTAAAGAAGCCAAGGTTATCCGTGGTCGGCAGACTTTCACTCGTATGCACGGCATCAATCGGTGGAACATGAACACGGTCGAAAAGAACCCTGCAAGCGATATGTTTCAAACGGCTTGGCTGACTTATCTTGTTGAAGATTTTGGTATCAGCGCAAATTGGCTTTTGACAGGCAAGGGTAATATGTTTATCAATAAAGATACGAAAAGCGCACAGACAGCCGAATAACGACCCTGTGCGCTCTGATTTACTTATCGTCTTTGTCTGATGACTGATTAACAGACAGCGTAACGTGTGGTATCATTGTTACAGCTGCCTGTTTCTTTTTATCCATAATGTGTGCGTAAACCTCGGTAGTGGCGAGTTCTTTATGACCAAGTAATTTTTGGACTGTGTAAATGTCTGCTCCAAGGTCAAGCATCAATACTGCGAATGTATGCCGTCCCGAATGGAAAGTTATTGGCTTGGTTATGCCACACCGCATAGCCCACGCTTTTAACTCTGTCAGCAAGTATGCTGAGTATTGGAAACCACGGAACACTAAATCTTCGTCTTCGCCCCTCTGACCGAGGTATGGCACGGCTTCGGGACTTATATCCAAATACTCCTGTCCGCCTGTCTTTTTCTGCTTGAAGATGATGCGCGTAAAATTGCCCTCCTGTCTGACCTCTGACCAACGCATCTTTTCGATGTCGCTCTTTCGTAAACCTGTCAGACAGGAAAACAGGAAGGCTCGTTTCAATACAGGGTAACGACATTCGCCCTCTGCCATTGCTCTGACCTCTTCTATTGTAAGGTAAACACGTTCCTTTTCTTCCGTCTTGAAGCCCTCTACACCACGCAGAGGATTGTGCGGTATTATTCTATCCTCAAAGGCTTGGTTGATACAGGCACGCACCTTATTGAAATAACTGACCTTGCTGTTCTGTGAGAGCGTTTTTAGGTCATAGTCGGTTGTTATGTGCTTGCGCTTATCCTTTACTCTTGCCGTGTGGTCAAGATAATCTTTGAAACCCTGTACCCATTCGGGCGTTACCTCTCGGAATGTCATATCAGCACGGCAATACCTTTCGAGGTGTTTTAGTGCGCTCCACCAATTGCCCCAATTACCAAGCGACCCCTCTGTGTTATGCCGTTGCTCGCACAGGTGGCGATAGTAATCAAGGAAGTTGGTATCAAGTTTATACTCACTATCGAAACCGAACTTGCCGTTCTGAACTTCAACCACTCTCTTTGCCTTGATTGCTTCGGCAAGGCGGAGCGTCTGTCTGTTCTTCTCTTTATCCTTTCGGTTTGTCTCGGGAATGAGATAGAGTTTGAGGTACTCATAGGTGCGTCTGCCATCAAGATAGATGTCAAGGTACAGGGAGGTGTTCCCCGATGCCATTTTACGCTTCCTTAATCTGATTGGTTCTTTTGCATCTGCCATATAATTTTGTTGCTATTTGTTGCTGATAGAATAACGAGCAACAAAATAACAACAAAAAAATGACAATGCCAAAGGTAAGGCTGCAAAAATGAAGCTATGAAGTAGTATTCGATACATATATGATAATCAGAGTGGTTGTTTGCAGTCTTTACCCTGCCTTTACCCTATACTTCACTTTCCAAAAAACCGCTTCACTTTCCCACGCAAAACTTAGAAAATATGTTATTAAGGACCTCTTGTGATGTAGCGGCACCGGTTATTTTCATCAAGTCATAGTCTACTTGGCGTAAATCAAGGCTGACTAATTCTGCCGACACATTGTTTAATATGCTGTTTATAACATTTTGCATATCAGCGGACGCTTTCGTCAAAGCCTCATAGTGTCGTTTGTTGACAATAATTGTGTTTGCAGAATAGGAAACGTTAACATTTTGAATGTCTGCCAAAGTTTTTTTCAGGCATTCTATACCGATTTTTTCTTTGGCAGACATATATACCATTGCCGGTGTTAAACCTAAAAGTTTTTCGACCGTTTTTTTTATAGATTCCCCTTTTTTTTCAAGAGTTTTTTTATCAGAAATCAAGTCAGTCTTGTTAACGGCTATTATTAGTTGCGTGCCTTTGGGTATATTGATTTCGGCAAAAGAGGTAGAGTTGGTTTTTTCGGATGCACTTACAACGTAGATTATCGTTTGTGCTTTCCTTACGGTTTCTTTGGTTCGTTCTATTCCCAAACTTTCTATCTTATCGTTTGTTTTTCTTAATCCGGCTGTGTCAATCAATATAAACTCAATTCCATTTATGTATAACTTTTCTTCTATAGTATCTCGCGTGGTTCCCGGAATATCGCTTACAATAGCCCTCTCTTCTTTTAAGAGTGCATTCATCAGGGTAGATTTACCTGCGTTTGGACTGCCTGCTATTGCCACGGGAATGCCATTCTTGATGGTGTTGCCCATTGAGAATGTAGAAGCGAGTTTGTCCATGTCGTGCTTTATTTCATTGGCCATGTTCCGCAATTGCGGACGTTGTGCAAACTCCAAGTCTTCGTGGTCAGAAAAATCCAACTCTAATTCGAGTAGGGAACGGAGGTTTACTATTTTTTTGTGCAAAAATGAAAGCGTATCCTTTATCCCGCCTTTTAGTTGGTTTATGGCAATTTTGCTGTATGCCTCTGAATTGGCAGATATTACATCTGCTACTGCTTCGGCTTGGCTCAGGTCCATTTTCCCGTTTAGAAAAGCCCTTTTGGTGTATTCGCCGGGTTGGGCTGTCCTGCATCCGTAAGATATCAGAATGTGAATTATTTTGGACAAGATGTATTGCGAACCGTGGCATGAAAATTCCACAGAGTTTTCTCCCGTATATGAATGTGGGGCATAAAACGGCACTCCCACAACTTCGTCTATCACTTGCCCTTCAAATTCAATTGTTCCAAATGTAGCATGATTTGCCCAGACGGTGCGGAAATCTTTCCCGCTTTTTGGAAAAAACATTTTGGACGCAATTTCTATTGCCTGGCAGCCGGAAATTCTTATAACGCCTAAAGCTCCTCCCGGTGCCGTGGCAATGGCACATATTGTATCTATCATATACGAATATTATGTTTAAATTCTGTCCAGCACCATTTGAGCCAAACTTCCCATCGACTGTTTATAGTTGGTGAATGCCTCCTTTTTAAATCTGTTTGCCACCACCATGCATATACAGGCGGCTTTATGCCCAAGAATTGAGGCAAGACCTGCAAAAGCGGCACTTTCCATTTCATAATTTACTGTTTTCATGCCGTTATATGAAAAAGACTCTATTTTATTGTTTTGCATTAAGTCTGCGGGTTCTGCCCGCAGAAAACGTCCTTGTGGCCCATAAAACCCGCCGGCAGACACTGTAATTCCCTTTATGGAATCTTTGCCGGCTATTCGTTTGCTAAGTTCTTCATCTTCTATTGCAACGTAAGGATATGCTGCACAACGCCAGTTGTTCCAACCAAGGTGCTCAACAAAAGCTTTTTCTATTTCCAAATCACACACTTCTGCACGTTGTTTGTAAAAGTTAAGCAAACCATCCAAGCCAATTGATCGTGTTGAGCAAATATACGAGCCAAGTTTGATGTCTTCGCGAAGTCCGCCACATGTCCCGATTCTTACAATTTCCAAGCTCTTCTTTTGATTATTGTCTTTGCGTGTTTTGAAATCTATGTTTGCCAAAGCGTCAAGCTCGTTGATCACAATATCAATATTTCCGCATCCTATGCCTGTGGATATTACTGTAACTCGCTTCCCTTTATAAAAGCCCGTTATAGTGTGAAATTCCCTGTTTTGAACTTCATATTCTATATTGTCAAGATAATTGGATATCAACAGAACTCTTTCCGGGTCGCCAACCAATATTATTTTTGATGATATTTGATTTGGTTTGACATGAAGATGAAACACAGATCCATTGTCATTTATTATCAGTTCGGAAGGGGCGTAAGTCTTATTCATGATTTTGCAAAGGTGTGGTTGTGGCTTTAATTTTTCAATTCTTCTTCACGGATGGCTTTCTCCAATCCGGTAATTTGCTTTTCGAGCATTTCTGCCTCTTTTTCATCTTTTAATATACTCGGCGCCATTCTATTTTTCTCGTTTGGCAATGCTTTTGCATAGTTTTCGCGTTCTATAGCCAATTTCGCTTTTATGGCGTATAAAGATTTTTGGGCGTCAATCCATTTCTTTGCATAACTTTTGGCTTGGGGTTGCTTAAAGTCATTAATGGAATTATAGGTGTGGTTGTCATTGACAACAAACGAAAAACCATTTTCCTGTTGCGTAAGTTTCTTTTCGGAAAAAACATTCTTCAAACGGTTTATGGCATTTATCGCTTCTTTGTCTTTGCCTGTCCATGTTGCCTTTATGGAATTTATTTTGGCGTAATTTATCAAGGTGTTGTCATTCATGTCTGTACTATAATTGGTCCTTGTACTATTGGGAACGAACACATAAACGCACACTTTCCCTTCGGGTTGGCGTCTGTCTGAGGCAAACCATCCTAAATTATTTGTTTCATCAACTATATACAGATAGTCATTCGATGGAGAGTTGAATGGCATTCCTATATTTTCAGGCTTCAGAAAGCGGCCTTTTTCTTGTGAATATTGGGCTACGAATATGTCGTATCCTCCGATGCTTTCTTCTCCTTTTGCCGAAAAATATAAAGTGTAACCATCTGTAAGCACGTAAGGCGTGATTTGGTCATAGCCAAAATTCTCAAGACCTTTTACCTGCCTGGCTTCGCTCCATCTGTCGTCAAGCCGGTCCTTGGTAAAAAGGTATGCACTGCCGCCTTTCTTTCCACTATAATATATCTTATCAGAAAGTTGTGGGGTATAAGCTAAACTTGTTCCGTTTACAGCAAAGTCCTTTTCGTTTTTTAACAAGTTCTTGAGGTATCCAATTTTCCCGGATTCACTGCTTATGCGGTATACATCCAATATATTTTGTTTGCTCACAACAATGGAGTCGATGAACAACACCTTTTCCGTACTCAACAGCATATCCTGACCATGATTTGCTACGTTTAGAAGTTTTTCCAAACTATCTGTGTTTTGTTGCCTGCGTCGGGCGGTTTCGAGCTCTTTTTCGATAATTGCCGATGCTTCCGTGAATTCGTATTTCTCAATCAGTTTGTTCGCATTTTGCATCACATTGGCTGTGCCCGCTTTTTTGTTCTTAACTTGGGCATACAGTGCGCCAAAAAGCATGGATAGTATAATGGTATAAATAATTTTCTGCATCGTCGTCAAATTCTTATATTCATCGCTAAATTATATATTATTTGTGTAGTGGCAAAGCTTATGTAAACAAATTTCTTTTTGCTTCCGAAACCATTTTCATAATCTTTTCGTTCAGAGTAGAGCATTTCTCCAGTTCTTCCAAGGATAGGTGAGTTTTGTATCGCCAATATTGGTTGCTGTTGGCCGGGTCGTTAATTTGTTCGGCTTCCAAATTTTTTGAGCAACTTTCCTTGCAAATTGCTGTCCAGTCTTGGAATGACAGGAGACAAAGCATGGATGGGGATTTCAAATGTTGCATTACAACTTGTGTGCAAATTTTCTCATCCGCTTCTGTGGGAATATTTCCATGTATTCCCAAAACGCCGGCTGCATATCGCTTTGCGCATTCCGGTTTTTTTTTCCACCACAGTCTGAAAGAGGGCATGTCGTGTGTGGAAATTGTTGCAACCGAGTTGTATGGATATTTTGATACATCCGCAAATTCCACTCCGCACCGTTTGGGCATGTTTTGAATTTCAAGAGAGAGTATCCCGAGTTTGTCAAGTACTCTCGTAATGCACGAGGGCAGCATACCCAAATCTTCGGCACATGGTAGCATGGCTGTGGAGCTCGTTAGTTCCTGTAACTTTTCCATGCCTTCTTCTTCCCATAAATCTTCGTTCCTTTTACCAAAAAAATCGTTGTGAATTAAGTCGTAAGCCTGTTTTTGTCTTAAATCGAGATTTTGGTATGCTGTGCTGTTGTGTGCGTTTATAACAGGATGATATTTTTGGGCGCTACGGCTGTCTTCAAGGAAGATTTTCCCGATATGCTCTTTTCTTAGATGAAACCCGAAGGAATTAAGTTCTTTCTCGGAATATGGCAGCGCGGGTGAGAAATGACCGTATTTGGCACCGGTTTGACTTCTTGGTATTTCCCATATTCTGAAAAAGCCCAAAACGTGGTCCATTCTGTATGCGTTGAAAAAACACTCCATTATTTTAAGTCTCGACTTCCACCAGGAATACCCATCTTTTTTCATTTCTTTCCAGTTGTAGGTTGGAAATCCCCAATTCTGCCCATTTTCCGAGAAATAATCGGGTGGTGCTCCTGTAGACATATCTTTGTTGAAAAACTCGGGATTTTCCCACACGTCGCACGAATGTAAGTTAACGCCTATGGGTATGTCTCCTTTTAGTATTACTTTATTTTTGTGTGCATACGCTTGGGCAGATTTCATTTGGGAGAAAGCCAGAAATTGCACAAACTTGTAGAATTCCGCCTTGTCGAGCAAGGCTTTATCTTTGTTTATGTTTGCGTTTGGGTTGTATGTCTCAAAACCGGTCCACGTGCTGAAATCTACGCTTTTGTGCCTGTCTCTCAATGCGCAATAAATAGAGTAGGGCGCAAGCCATTGTTCGCTGTCTTTCTTGAACTTGACATACTTTGCATTATCTTTAAGTTTAAGTTTTTCCGACTTGTAAATTTCAGCAAGGGCTTTCATCTTGAACCTGAAGGTTTCTTCATAATCAACAGCGGGTTGCTCTTTCATCTTTTTGTCGACAGGTACGGAATATCCCGCGTCTTTAAGACTTATGTAAATGGGGTTCAAGGCAAACACCGAAACCGTGTTATAGGGATACGAGTCTTTTCGGGTGCCGAAAGTGGTGGTGTCGTTTATAGGCAGCAGTTGTATTGCTGAAAGTCCCACGCCGGACGCCCATTTTATAAAACGTTTCAAGTCTGCAAAGTCTCCTATGCCATCGCTGTTTTTGGAATGCAGGGAAAACAAAGGCACCACTATTCCTGCGCCGTGCCAATCGGTAAAATCTGGAATTCTTACCCATCCGTCGTTAATCACCCTTAGTCCTTGTTTGGGGCAAGTGCCTGCGTTTCTGTTTTCTCCGTTTTCCCATATAGCTTTGCCCTTGTATATTATAACATATTTGTATTCGGCATCTGCATTTATGTCCCCCGTTTCCACTTCGTACTCGTATTCGGCTTTGCGTGTCATCTTTAAACCTCTGTCGGGGTCCCAATTTCCCAGCAAATCGCCTTCGCCGCAAACAACCACGTCAAAGTTTTCTTCGGCGGGAGTAAGCAGATATGTTCTGAATATTGTATTACCTTTGAGACTCTGTTTTTTATGTTGCTTTGTTGAATTGAATATACAGTCTGCAAAAGCCGAACGCCCGTAATTTATTTGCCGTATGTCATACCTCCAAATATCTTGAAAACTTAAAAGTTGAGAGCCGTTGGCAATGTCGGCTGTTATTGTTCTTTCGGGAAACGCCGTTTCACGAAAAGCCACCCTGTTGTTGTCGAAAACAATATAGTGGTAGCAATATATTTCCCCGTGGTTCAAATCAACAGAAAATTTTCCTTCCCAAATTCCGTTCCCGTTTGTGGAAAGAAAGAAAACTGCCTCTGCGGTGTTGGTAGAAGATAGTTCTACCGCAACGGTTTGCCCGAAAACCGTGTTGTAGTTAATTTTGAAGTGTAAAATATGTATCATTACAAAGACTAAAACTTTTGCTGATACAAAGATACCTTTTTTCTTTGAAAAGCTCTTGATGTTTATTTTTGTGGCATGCCGTGTCAATAATGTTTTCCGCTAAGGGTCGCAGTTTCCTTTTTGGCTTTTTGTTTCATGCTTCGCAAAAGCAAATATGTTACTGTTAGCGGTTTCATTATACATAAAATTCGTAATTTTGCAGAGTACTACGCAAGCGTGGCCAACAGAAAATGAAACTGATAGTAATAACAAGACCCGAATATTTCGTTGTGGAGCATCTGCTTATACATGAACTTTTCAACGAAGGGCTTGATATACTTCATTTGCGCAAGCCCGACGGGGATCCTTCTTTGTGCGAACGGCTTCTGTCTATGCTTTCTGAATACGAGAGGTCAAGAATTGTTGTTCACGACAATTACGGTTTCAAAAACAAGTATGGGCTGTATGGCATACACCTTAACAGCCGCAATTCCACAATTCCGGACGGCTACAAGGGAAATGTGTCATGCCTGTGCAGCTCATTGGAAAAACTGAAGGAATGCAAGCGTGAAATGAAATATGTGATGCTGGGGTCGGTTTTTGGAAGTTCGTCTTTGCCGGGTTCGGGCGGGCCTACCCCTGCTTTCAGCCGGCAGCAGCTGCGTGTTGCTTCAAACGAAGGAGTTATAGACAACAAGGTCTTTGCCTATGGGGGAATCAATACGGAAAACGTAGGCGAATTGCGCAATATGGGTTTCGGCGGTGTGGTTGTTTATGGCTCATTGGCAAAAAGGTTCAACCCCATTTTATCCGATGATTTTAAAGAATTCATCAGCTATTTTCGTTTGCTTAGACGTTTTACTGAATAAAGAAAAGAACAATATAAATAAAGACAAAAATGAGCGAAAAACTTCCTTACATGGTTTTTTCCGGAACAAAATCAAAATATTTGGCGGAAAAAATATGCTCTTCACTTGGTTGCCAGTTGGGAAAACTACAAATAACCAAGTTTGCCGATGGCGAATTTGCCGTTTCATACGAGGAATCCATACGTGGCCGCGATGTATTTCTTGTGCAGTCAACATTCCCCAATTCAGACAACCTTATGGAGCTTCTTCTTATGGTCGATGCTGCCAAACGTGCATCGGCACGCAGCATAGTGGCTGTTATTCCCTATTTCGGGTGGGCGCGACAAGACAGAAAAGACAAGCCGCGTGTATGCATCGGAGCTAAACTGGTTGCCGACCTCCTTAGTGTTGCGGGAATAAACCGTTTGATAACAATGGACCTTCATGCAGACCAGGAGCAGGGTTTCTTTAACGTTCCCGTTGACCACCTTTATGCTTCTACAATTATGCTGCCTTATGTTACGTCTCTTAATCTGAAAAATCTGTGCATCGCAACTCCCGACGTTGGCGGCTCGAAGCGTGCAAGCGTTTATGCAAAATATTTCGACTGCCCGCTGGTATTGTGCAACAAAACGCGCAAATGCGCCAACGTTGTAAGCGAAATGCAGGTTATCGGAGATGTTCGAGGAATGGATGTAATTCTCGTGGACGATATCGTTGATACGGCAGGAACAATAACCATGGCGGCAAATCTCATGAAAGAGAAAGGCGCAAACTCTGTGCGTGCCATAGCATCGCATTGCGTCATGTCCGGTCCGGCAAGCGAGCGCATACAAGACTCCGCCATCGAGGAAATGGTGTTTACCGACAGCATTCCATACTCAAACCGATGCGCGAAAGTGAAACAACTTACCATTGCGGGCATGTTTGCTGAAACCATACGCCGTGTGGAAAACAACGAGTCTATATCCGACCAATATTTGGTATAAATTAGGAGTGGGGGTATCATGACCTGGAAACACAAAAAACTTTGGACTGTACCTAAAGGTGTGAAACCAACCGAGGTGGAACTCCGTGTTATGGCCGCAGAAGAAAGCGGAGCCGAAGTTCCTCCGCGCAAACTTATCAAAACCGAAGAGCAGATAGAGGGCATTCGCCTCAGCGGCATGGTAAATACCGGTGTGCTCGATGAAGTGGCTTCCAAAATACATGCGGGAATGTCAACCGAGGAAATCGACAGGATTGTTTACGAATACACGGTTGCACATGGTGCCATTCCGGCCCCGCTTCATTATGAGGGATTTCCCAAAAGTGTTTGCACAAGCATAAACGAGGTTGTTTGCCATGGCATACCCAGCGAGTTCGACATTCTTAAAGAGGGCGACATTATAAATGTTGACGTGTCAACCATCTTGAACGGATATTACAGCGATGCATCGCGTATGTTCGTAATTGGCAAAACAACGCCCGAAAAACAACGTTTGGTCAATTGCGCCCGCGAATGCCTCGAAGTGGGCATGGAGGCGGCAAAGCCATACGGCTTTTTGAGCGATATAGGATATGCAATAACAAAACACGCTCATGAGGCCGGCTTCTCGGTTGTGCGCGATTTGTGCGGGCACGGAGTGGGACTCGAATTCCACGAAGAACCCGATGTGGAACACTACGCAAAAAAGCCTGGACACGGCATGATGCTTGTTCCGGGAATGGTGTTCACCATAGAGCCTATGATTAACATGGGCGACTGGCACGTGTTTATTGATGCCGCCGACAATTGGACCGTTGTCTCCGAAGATGAGCTGCCAAGCGCACAATGGGAAAATACTTTCGTTATGCGCGAACACGGACTCGAAATCCTGACTCATTGAATATAAGCCGAAAAACAAGATGCCAAAAGAAAAGATAACTATACTTGGAATTGAATCCAGCTGCGACGACACTTCGGCTGCGGTTGTGCAAGATGGCTTTCTGCTGAGCAACGTAACGGCCTCACAAGCCGTTCACGAAGCCTACGGAGGGGTTGTGCCCGAGCTTGCATCGAGAGCGCACGAAAAAAACATCGTGCCTACCGTCGACCGCGCCTTGAAACAGGCAGGGGTAAGCCCCGAAGAGCTTTCGGCAGTGGCCGTTACCTTGGGGCCGGGACTAATGGGCTCGCTGCTCGTGGGAGTGTCTTTTGCCAAGGGATTGGCTGTTTCGCTCGGCATTCCGCTTATCGAAGTCAACCATTTGCAAGGACATATCTTGGCGCATTTCATACGCACACACAACGAAGTTGCACATATTCCCGATTTCCCTTTTGTATGCCTGCTTGTTAGCGGAGGAAATTCCCAAATTGTAAAGGTTAATTCCTATAAAGACATGGAAATTCTGGGGCAAACCATAGACGATGCGGCAGGTGAGGCCATCGACAAATGCTCAAAGGTTATGGGATTGGGATATCCGGGAGGCCCTATAATCGACAAACTCGCCAGAAAAGGAAACTGCAAAGCTTTCAGTTTTAGCAAACCTAACATTCCGGGCTTTGATTACAGCTTCAGCGGCTTGAAAACTTCTTTTCTGTACGAACTCAGAAAAAACGTAAAAGATAATGCCGATTTCGTTGAGCAAAACAAAGAAGACCTCGCAGCTTCACTTGAACACACCGTGGTTGAGATTTTAATGAAAAAATTAGAAGACGCGGTGCGTTTTACCGGCATAAAGCGTGTGGCGGTGGCGGGGGGCGTGTCTGCAAACACGGGACTGCGCATGGCTTTTCAAAACGAAGCGAAAAAAAACGGCTGGAACGTGTTCATACCCAAATTCGGTTACACAACCGACAACGGGGCTATGATTGCCACTGCTGCATATTTCAAATATCTTGACAAGGATTTTTGCAGCTTGGAAAAACCGGCTTACTCACGTGTTAAAATAAACAGTTAAAATAATAAGATCATGAACTTGGATATAAGGGTAATGAGCCGAGACATCAACGAGATGCTCTGGAAAACCAAGAAAACTCTTTCTACGGCAGAAAGCTGCACATCAGGACGCGTTGCTGCGGTTTTAACCTCAACGCCGGGCAGCTCGGAATACTATCTTGGCGGAATAGTATGTTATTCCGACCATGTAAAAACCGACATATTGAATGTGGATGCCAAAGTTATAGAAAACAGAAGCGCAGTATGCGAAGAGGTGGCAAAGCAGATGGTAATAGGAGCGAACAAGCTTTTCCACTCCGATTATTCCATTGCCGTTACGGGCTTTGCAGGTCCCGGCGGTGGAACCGATGAAGCTCCGGTGGGAACTATATGGATTGCCGTTGGAAATGCCGAAAAAATAATTACACAAAAGCTCGAAAAAGATTCCGGGCGCGACAAGAACCTGGCGGTCGCCACGTTTTATGCAACGAAGATGATACACGACTATTTGAAAAATCAGCTCCCCGACGAGCCATAAACATAAACAGTATTTAATCTTAAAACAACGAGCGGATTTGTTTATTACCGCTCGTTGTTTTTTTTTGACGTATTTCTGCGGAAATTGTAGGGGCGTGCGGCGGTGCAATTTGTTGGTTGGCATAGTGTGGATAAGCAAATAAGTTGGCAAAGCCGTATAACGTGAAATATGGTTTTCGGCGTGTTTCGGAAGAAATAGCCGAATTTGGTTTTGCGGAAATTGTAGGGGCGTATGGCATACGCCCTGTACACCACCGCCCGAACCGCACCGCAAACCATCGCCGCAATATCACGAAATCCGCGCAATTCAGGGCGTATGCCATACGCCCCTACGGCGGTGCAAATTGTTAATCGATTGTTTATTATTCCTGTCAGCTAAAAAGTTTTGATGGTCATACAAAAGCGCATAAAAAAGGTCTGATGTAGTTTTTTCTATGTCCTATGTAGTTTTTTCTATGTCCTATGTGGTTTTTTCTATGTCCTATGTGGTTTTTCTTATATCAAACATGGTTTTTACATCATTTAATACCTTTATTCCGCCAACTGCACAACAGAAACACAAACATTGCATATTGGCATAAACTTACTGACAACTATTGAAAAATTCCATATATTAACGCTCGAAAAGAGACCACGGATTGTATAAGCTAATAAGCCGTGCCGATGATTATCAATATACGAATGTGTTCTTTGATTTAATGGTAAAACGCAAACGCATTTTATAATTCTATTGTTAAATATAATTTTTTCTTGCCGTCTATTAGTTTGAAATCTAACGATTTGTTTATTTATACAACAGAAAAAGGAAAAATTTTTCATACATTACACTTGTATTTCTTTTATTTTTACTATTTTTGCAGTTGTAAAATCTATTTCTAATAGAGAAAAACGGAAAACATATGACAAGAACATTTCTGTTATCGGTGTTAATAATATGTTACGGCAGTGCCTTGGCGCAGACGCAGCACGGTGTGCGCGATTCCGTAAAAATACATTTTTACCAAGGAAAAATAGGGCTCGTTCCCGGGCTTCGCGGCAACCAAAAGGCGTTGAGCCGCATAGCCGACAGCATACGAACGAGCTATGCCGACTCGGTATACCGACTTCAGAAAGTGCTTGTTGTCGGCGGGGCATCGCCCGAGGGTAGTGTAAAGTTCAACAAGTGGCTGTCGGAAAAACGCGCCGGAGTGCTCTTTAATTATCTTTCGCGTTATGGCGCATTGCCCGACTCGCTAAAAACAACCCGCTTTTTAGGGCGCGACTGGAACGGTTTGATCCAACTGGTTAAAAAAGACCCGAAAGTGCCTTACAAAAAAGAAACATTGAGCATGCTCGGCGACATAGCCGCCGAAGCGCAGGGCAACAGCCCGTTCAAGGGCGACCACTTGAAACGCATACAGCGATTGCGCGGCGGTGCGCCATACAGATATATGTACAAAAATCTCTTTCCCGACCTTCGCGCCTCGCAACTTTTCCTGTGGTACAAAAAGGTGTTGAACCCCATAATTCCCAAGCCCAAACCAAAGCCCGAAAAAGAAGTTATTGTGCAAACACGCACCGACACCGTGGTTATTCACGACACGGTATATATTAATGTGCCGTGTCCCGAAAAGCCGTTCTATATGGGCATACGAACAAACATGCTCTACGATGCTTTTTTGATACCCAACATAGGGGTTGAGTTCTACCTTGGCAAAAATTGGACGGTTATGGCAAACTGGATGTATGGCTGGTGGAAATCCGACCGCAGCCACTGGTATTGGCGAGCATACGGAGGCGATTTGGCGGTGCGCAAATGGTTTGGCAAGGCTGCCGACGAAAAACCACTTACCGGACACCACTTAGGTGTTTATGCACAGGTGTTCACCTTTGACTTTGAAACGGGCGGACGCGGATACATGGGCGGAAAACCCGGCGGAACCATTTGGGACAAGGCAAACTATGCGGCGGGAGTGGAATACGGCTATTCGCTGCCTATAGCAAAAAGGTTTAACATCGACTTTACCATCGGCATGGGCTACTGGGGCGGAACATACTACGAATACAAGCCCGAGGACGACTGCTATGTGTGGCAATCAACAAAACAGCGCCATTGGATCGGACCAACTAAAGCCGAAGTGTCGCTTGTATGGCTGATTGGCAAGGGAAACTACAACAAACGGAAAGGAGGCGGAGAATGAAAACACGCGCCATACGCGCAAAGCTGGCATCGGGGATGCTGGCGGCTATATGCTCGATTGTTTTGCTGCCGTCGTGCGAGCACAAGGAACTGTGCTACCACCATCCGCACACCAAAATCGTGAAGGTGGCGTTCGACTGGCGCGATGCCCCCAACGCTTCCCCCGAAGGAATGTGCGTTTACTTCTATCCGCAGGGCGGCAACGACACAAAGCCCCGGCGTTATGACTTTTTCGGGAAAACCGGCGGCGAAATAGATATTCCCGTGGGGAAATACCGAGTGCTGTGCTACAACAACGACACAGAGGCTCTGTTTGTGCGCGGCGCAGACTCTTTCTACACACACGAGGGCTTTACACGCGAGGGCAACATATTCGAGAGCGTTTACGGAAGCAGAGCTACCGAAGCCCCGAGGGCGGAAAACACCCAAGACGAGAGGGTGGTTATATGCCCCGACATGATGTGGGGATGCACGGCACTGGATGTGGAGATCACAGACGAGGGAGTTAGCTACCTGTGTTTCCCCGAAAGCGAAAAAAACAACTGGTTGGGGCTGCCGCCTATAACCGACGAACAGATAATAACCCTATATCCGCACGAACTGGTGTGCACCTACACATACGAGATGCGCAACGCGAAAAATCTTAAATATGTTACGAAAATGTGCGGCTCGCTTTCGAGCATGGCCCCATCCATATTCTTCGCCACCGAGGCGTTGGGCGAGGAATGCGTAACGCTGCCGTTTGAGGCTACATCAGACGGTGTGTCGAAAATAACGGGAGGATTCCTCACATTCGGACACAACGAAAAAAACACGCGCCACCACAAAATGGTGCTGTATGTATGGTTCTCGGACGGGTCGAAATATTACTACACGTTCGACGTGACCGACCAGATTCACAACGCGCCCGACAAGCGCCATGTGCATATCATAGTGGAAGCACCCGAATTCCCGCAGCCCATTGCCAACGGAAACGGATTAAAACCATCGGTTGACGATTGGATCGAGGTGGAAGAAGAAATAATGATGTAGAACAATTAACATAAACAACAATAAAAACTTTCAAAACACCAATTTACAAACAATTATCATCATGAAAGGTAAATTTTTATTCTTGGCCCTGTCGGCCATGGCGTTGGCAACCGGATGTTCCAATGACGAAACGACAGAACTGAACAATGGCAACGCCATCGACTTCCGCGTAACCGCCGGGAAGCTGACGCGCGCAACAGCCACTACAACCAACAACATCAAAGAGTTCCAGGTGTGGGCTTATACTGACAGCGGTAAGACTACCTACATGACAGGAACTAAAGTTACAGGCGGCAACGGCAAGTGGACATACTCCGGCACAAAGTTTTGGCCTGAAACACCGTTGGATTTCTTGGCAATCAGTCCTATCATCCCATCATCAAACACTGCTGAACTGACACAAAACACTAATAAAGTTATTAATTATATAGTAGAAGACGGTAAGACAGATTTGCTCTACGCCGCGAATTATGGTGAAACAAAAGAAGCCCACAAAACGGATCCCGTAGAAGTAAACTTCCGCCATGCGCTTTCGCAGATTGTGCTGAAAGCAAAGCTTACCGAAAACAGCACAATTGATGTAAAAGTCAAAGGTGTAAAAATAGATAGTGTTCAAAGTGCTGGTATCCTTTATTGGGCAAAAGGAAATACAGTTCCTAACCTTAAGACTGAAGGTAATACCGATACGGAAAACGATAGTACGTGGGGTAGCTGGGACGTAAGTGCAAATAAGTATGCAACTTACACCATGAATTTTGACGAAAAAAGTTTAGGAAAAAATGCAGAAGAAATAGGTGAGCCTTTGTTCCTTTTGCCGCAAACATTGGATTCATGGCTTACGCTAAAAGATGGTAAGCCTCAGATAACGGGCAAAGCAAGGCTGCTTGTAAACTGCCGGATTGTTGACAAAGAAACAGGAAAGCTGTTGTGGCCGGCATCATCAGACGAAGACGGTTTTGCGGAGGTTGCAATTTCCTTGGACAACCCGAAGAACGACCCCAACAGGGGACCTGTCACGGATAATAATAATGATCCCAAGCATGACAAATGGATGCAGGGCAAGAAATACACCTACACGCTTATCTTCGGCGAGGGTGGCGGTTACAATCCCGGCCCGAACCCCGATCCCGATCCCGACCCCGTACTTGTGCCCGTCAAATTCGAAGTTACGGTTGACGAGTTCCAGAATGGCGATGAAATTAACTGGAACGCCAACGATCCGGAAAAGCCCTAACAAAAGCGGATATCAGAATTACAACAATGGGCAGAGCAAATGGCTCTGCCCTATAAAAACAACAGGTCGGACGGGGTTGAATGTTCCCTTTCCGATCGCTAGCGGAGCAAAAGATTGCCCGAAATCCATATAGAATAAAAAATAACATACCACAGGCATGGCAGCACTCTTGAAAACGGTAAACAAGGCCGTAATTTTAATGGCAGGATGCATAGCCCTCGCGGCATTATCATCGTGCGCGGACGACACATATTCTGACGGTCGAAGCAGAAACACCATTGGCTTTGAAATAACGTCGGGCGATGATAGCTCACCAAAAAGCCGTGCGCCACAGCAAACCGAAGGAAAATCGCGGCTGCTGTATGCCCACAGCAAGGACTCGCTGTTTTTGCACACAACAATAAGCGACAACACGTTGCCTGCGGAAGAAAATAAGAAAACTCGCGGAATACCCGTAGACTCCGGCAACTTCAAGAGTGTTTGCAAAGAGTTTGGCGTAAAGGCCTACGTTGACGGAACTGAAAAACTATATATGGACGCAAAGGTAAGTTCCGAAAATAACGGCGTTTGGACACCCGACGGAGGGCCGCGCTTTTGGCCGGGCACTCAAACCCTTGACTTTTATGCCTGCGCACCTTATGTTTACAAAGACAGCGTAAACTGCGATAGCAAAAGCAAAAGCATTAGCATCGACTATACCGTGCCCCAAAGCGCAAAAACGGGCGAGGACGCCACAGCGCAGCCCGACCTGCTGTTTGCCACCGCTTCGTGCAACGTGGAAAGTGTGAACGAAAAAGGATGCGTGCCGCTGACGTTTAAGCACGCATTGGCTGCCATTCAGTTCAAGACACACGCAAAATCGATAGGGACAATAAAAAGTATAAAAATAAAAAACGCGCAAGGCTCGGGCAATTGTACCTACGATGGTAAAACGTTTGTTTGGACACACAATGGAGAACGCCGCGAATACACCCAGAATTTCAACGTGGACGTGGACGCAAACAGCCATGATGTAACAACAAAAAAACCCGAAGCAACGTTCATGATGATTCCGCAAAATCTGAACGACATAAGCATAGAAGTTGTTTTCGTTACCAAAGAAGATGGCACAACGCACACGCTGCAGGGAAAACTCGGTAACAACGTGTGGGAAGCAGGAAAAAAATACACCTACACAATATCAACCGAATCCGTAAACTGGACGTATGTGTTTGACATTACTCCTACGCTTACACTGCCGTTGGGAAAAACCGAGGGCAACTACACTGTAAAGAGCTATCGCTATCGCCCTTCATATCCGGACAAAATAGAAAAGGTGAAATGGACGGCAATAAAAACAAACGAAGCCGACGGAAAATTCATCAATGACTTCACATACAAAGGAGACGGAGTTGACGGCAAAGACAATGTAGAAACAAATGAATGCAGCTTTACCATGTTGCCCATGAAAACTGACTATATCGGGGATAATACGCTGAGGGAAGCAAATGCGAAAGGCAGCGAGAACGCCCCTTACGACCTTTCAACCGATTACGGCAAAGGTGACATAACAACACGAACCACGGCAAACTGCTACATTGTCAGTGCCCCTGGCACATACAGTCTGCCTTTGGTTTATGGCAATGCAATAAAAAATGGGCAAAACAATAATGTAGCCTATTCAGGTTTTAAGGACTATAAAGACCAAAATATTTCATCTCCTTATATAAGCGGGGCGCACGACTGCACGCTTGTATGGAGCGATGCCTTTTATCTGTTCAAGGATGTAAAGCTGAAAGACGGCAAGCTGGTGTTTACACTTGACCGGGATTACATGCAGCAGGCAAATGCCATAGTTGCCGTGCGCGACAAAGACGGAAAAATTATGTGGAGCTGGCATATATGGGTAACCGAACATGATTTAAGTAAAACAGTCGGACTTCAAGACTATTTTACGGAAAAAGATAACATGTACCAACTTATGCCTTATAACCTGGGCTGGATAGACGGGAAAAGCATAGAATACGAAAGTCGTGAGATTCCGTTCACCTTTACGCAGGATAAAAGCGGAGAAGAGAGAACACTTAATGTTGTGCAGCAAGGAGACACTCTCGACTACAAAGACGGCGGCTCGACCTATTACCAGTGGGGACGCAAAGACCCCATTGTGGCATTGAAAAACAGA
>ERZ808252.138-NODE-138-length-78654-cov-16.370437_pt1 | contig 78654 bp, 78 predicted proteins | sample MGYA00521242_ERZ808252 | MGnify/ENA primary metagenome ERZ808252 (study PRJEB31516, sample SAMN03275581) | gut metagenome | biome: mammalia-associated habitat; material: feces | host: Papio cynocephalus | place: Kenya | collected 2012-08-07 ... | reverse complement strand
GTTGTCAATCTTCAATTATCAAGCTTCCCGCTTGTCGCTTTCTGTCAGTTTCCTTCTAGACAGCTTACACATAATATCATTTTTAAAAAGAAGTGTCAAGTTTTTTTCGCAACTTTTTTAAAAAAAATTTAAATTATTTTTTTAAGTATTCTATGCAATTTTTAACTTATCCCCAAAAATGCAATATATAGCGTTTTTTTAGATAAGATAACACAATTTAATGCGTTTCGGGTAAAAGTATAAACAAAACTTCTACCCGAAATTATTTTTAATTATTTAAGATTTTAAAAGAAATTTTTACAACGGCAAGTCTTTCTTTTCGAATTTTTTAAATCCGATGAAGTAGCAAACGACGCCTATCGCAACCAAAATTGCCCATTTCCAAATAAACGTAAGAGTTCCGCTTAAAATTGAAATACTGTCGAATAACGAAATTAACGAGAAGTAGTTAAAGTAATTTAACGCCGACAATCTGATAATGGAAGGAATAACTTGCGAACCGAACAATCCGAGCATCGTAGCGACTAAGAAGAACATATTCAATCCGCCGCCTAAACTCATAGAATATTTGCTTCTGTTAAACCAGCAAGACGCAAGGAAAGAAATTCCGCTCATACCGAACATAGTAAGGAACGCGCCTAAATTCAATAACGCAACTTTACCGTAAGTAAGTCTTATAGAATCTTTCATAACGATTGCTAAGCAAATTTCACTGGTGATAGTCGTGCAAACGAACATTGCAAATAGCGAACCAATTAAAAATACCGCCTGAGTAAAGGTTACTTGTTTTCTTTTAGTGGAAGTGGATAGAACGTACGCCATAGAACCGCTGTCTACTTGACCTGCAATTAAGTTGTTAGCGCACATTATCATATATATAATAGGTAACAAAAGTCCTGCCATTTTATAGAAGATACTACCTACTACGACGCCGTACAAATCCATTTCGCCAACCTCTTTTAATGCGGTAGACACGTCCGATGACAACGCGCTTAAAAAGCTTGCGGTAAGTTCTTGCGCTATTTCGTCGGAGACGGCAACCTCGTCTTTTCCTAACGCTACGTCCTTTTCGATTCTTGCAATTAAGGTAACCAAAACGTCTTCCGAAAGGTCTTGAATGTAGATATATCCGCTTTTCCCGACGTATCTCGGAACATTTACGCCCGCGTCGTTGGTGTAAACGAAACCTTCGTATTTATTTCTGTCTACGTCGTAACCGGACAAACTGCTAATCATCTTTTCAACGTACGTTTCTTCCGTAAGATTTACGGCAATTAACTGCGAAATTCTTTTATAAGCGTAGTCTTTTCTTTCGTCTACGCTTAAAAGCGCACTCTTGTAAGAATCCTCGAACGACGTATCGTTAGCGCTGATTTTTTGATATAACGCGCTTTCGGTATCTCCGCCCAAACCGAGTTTTAAAGAAACTGCGAAAATTTGAGAAATTTCTTGAACTTTATCTTCGTCGTAAACGGTTTTTAAAGCCGTGCAACCTGCGTTATAAGAATATCCGACGAAAACGGTTATTAGACCTTTTACCGATTCTTGCGCGGTAGCTTGCGCTTGTTGTTGAGCCTGAACTTCTTCTACGCCCGAAGCAATTAGTCCCGCGTAAGTTTGCGAGTAAATTGCGGTAGAAACGGCGTTAACTGCAAAATCTTGAGCGTCCTTTTCGGTTTTACCCGCTTCTGTCGCGGTTTTGTAAGCAACGGTGTACGCTTTTGCAAGTTCCGCAACTTTATCTGCTTTCGCAACGGTTTCGGCGTCCGTTTTATCGCCTATTACTATTGCTTTTATAGTTGCTTGCATTTCGTCTTGATTGCCCGTATTTTCTATATTTTTGTAAGCGTTATCGTATGCTGTTAAAGCTTTAATTTCGCCTAAATAGTAGTTAGTAGCGGTCTTTTTAACGCCCGTATCTATTTCGCTTTCTATAATGGTGTCTTCTATTCCGTTTTTTACTTTGCTTATTTTTCCGCCACCCGAAATTAGCATTACGCAGGCAAGCATAAAACATACGGCAAAAGTAATTATAGTCCACATTACTTTGTTCGCCTTACACGATTGTTTAAATAAAGCTTTACTAAATAGCATTTTCGTTCTCCTTTTTTTCAATTAAAATTTGTTTGAAGTATTTTTCAAGTGAAAATTTAACTTCGGTTATAAATTTTACGTTAAAGTTCTTTAAGTCGAAAAATAGTTGATTTATTTTATCGAACGGCAACGTTACCGTTACTTGATTGTAAATTTCTTGATCCCTTATTATTGTATATCCCGATTGTTTGAATTTTTCGTAATCGGATTTTTCGTGAAACTCTATTTTAAAGTCCTTTTGCGGACGATTTCTTAACGCGTTCATATCCGCAACGTCGATAATTTTACCTTTATCTATTAAGGCGACTTTATCGCAGGAATCTTCCATTTCGTTAAACATATGGCTGGACATTAAAATAGTTTTGCCTTTTTTGTGTTCGGCTTTTATAATATCCATAAACGCAAGACGCATTAAAGGGTCAAGTCCCGTAGTCGGCTCGTCGAATATAAGTATGGGGGAATTATTCATCAACGCGCAAACGAGCGCGGTTTTTTGCTTCATACCCTTACTCATTCTCTTTAAGTTCGCCCTTGGGTCAAGTTGCAACTTTTTAATGAGTTCGTTAGCGTAAGTCATATCTTTAAGACCTAAAAACTCCGCTTGACATCTTAAAAATTCAGTACCCGTAGCGAGATCTGGGAATGCAATTTCGCCCGGAACGTACCCTACGCTTTTAACTATCTCGGAAGAATTCTCCCACGACTCTAAACCGTTGACGTACGCGTTACCGCTTGTCGGTTTTATAAATCCGAGCAAACTTCTTATCGTAGTCGTTTTTCCCGAACCGTTCGTCCCGACAAACCCCATCATCTCGCCTTGTTTTACGGTTAAATCTATACCGAATATTCCCCTAGAAAAACCGTAGTCCTTGGTAAGGTTGTGAATTTCGATAGTTTCCATTTTATACCCCCTTGAATTCCGCGTCTTCTTTATAAAACTTCATAAAGTAGTCTTCTAGCGTTTCTTTTTCGTTTTCGAAAAATTTTATGTCGTACTTACTGAGTTCCGCTATCGCTTCGTTGATAAATTTGTCGTCTACCGATATATAGACCTGTTTTTCTTGTTCGTTTTTTTCAATTAAATTAACGTGCTGTTTGTTTGAATTTACAAACGCATTGTAATCTTGCAAACTTGCAAACGAAACCCTATAAAACTTGACCGACGCGTGTTTTAAATCGTTGGCGACGAACTGAGAAACAATTTTACCGTCTTTAATTATCGCAATTCTATCGCAAGTGTCGTCTACTTCGCTGAATATGTGGCTGGATAAAAGTATCGTTTTACCCCTTTTCTTTTCTTCTTTTACAAAATCTACGAATACGTTTTGCATTACGGGGTCAAGTCCGCTGGTCGGCTCGTCCAAAATTAAAACTTCGGGGTCGGACATAAAAGAAGCTACTATCGCAAGCTTTCTTTTTACTCCCAAACTCATTCTTTTGGTTTCGCCTTTCAGCACGTTGTCCTCTAACTCGAACAGATTTAACATTTTATTTAACTGCTCTTCGTTTTTAATTCCTTGCATAGATTGCATCATTCTTAAAAACTCCCAACCCGTTAGACCTGCCGGAAGAGCGATTTCTCCCGGAATGTAACCGACTTTATTTAAAAATTTATAGTAGTTTTCAAAGGTGTCCATTCCTAAAATCTTAGTTTCACCGCTTTGCGGTTTGGAAAATCCCATTAAATGTCTTATCGTAGTAGATTTTCCTGCTCCGTTCGGACCTAAAAACCCGAACACTTCTCCCTTTTCTACTTTGAAAGAAGCGTCGAATACGCCACGTCCGAATCCGTAATCTTTTGTAAAATGATTAACTTCGATAACGCTCATTTTGCTCTCCTTTTTTTATTTACAACGCTATTATATACCGCATATTTAAAAATGTTATAAACAAAAATGCTAACACTGTTAAAATTTGCACAGATTATAAATAAAACGTATAATTAAACCCTAAAAAAATAAAATTTACGCTTGAAAAACTTTAAAGAATTATTGTTAAAAAGTAAAAAATACTCTTTTGTTTTTAAAACCTTGACAGTTTTTATAAGGACAAGTATAATTTAATATAGTTTAAATATATCGGATTAAAATTTTAACGAAATAAACTACTCTAAGGAGAAAATTTATGAAAAAGTTTTTTAAAGAATTCGGAGATTTTATCAAAAGAGGAAACGTAATAGACCTTGCCGTAGGCGTAATTATAGGCAGTGCGTTTACCGCTATAGTTACAACTTTATCAAACAAAATAATTATGCCCGTTATAAACTATATTTTAGCATTGATGCTCGGAAAAGACAGTTTAACGGAAATATTTACCTTTTTAAAGAAAGGTTATACCGAAACGGGCGCGATTGATTTAGCTTCTTCTATATATATAGATTGGGGCGCATTTATCAGTGCGATAATTAAATTTATAATAATAGCGTTTGTATTGTTTACCATTGTTAAAACTATAAATAATATTCAAAAGAAAAACGAACAATTAAAAAACGATATTAAAAACGCCTTCCCCACCAAAGAAGATAAAAAGGAAATGAAAAAAGAGGGAATTAAGCTAAGGGATAAAGAAGCCGTTAAAAAATTCCGTGCGGAAAAAGAAGAAAGACTTGCGTTAGAGAAAAAGCAAGCCGAAGAACAAGCAAAAATTAAAGCCGAAGAAGAAAGAAAGGCTAACCCCACCACGGAAGACTTGTTAAAAGAAATTCTTGCGACTTTAAAAAAGGAAGAAAAGTAAAAATTAAAATTGCTTTTTAAAAAATAAAATTTAAACGGCGACCTATTTAAATCGCCGTTTATCGTAAAAAAATCTAATGTAAATTACATATAAGGGGTTCAAAATGAATTATTACGGACTAATTATCGGCGCTGCAACTTTTCTAACGATAGGACTATTTCATCCGATTGTTATAAAATGCGAATATTATTTTTCTTGTAAAGTTTGGCCGATTTTTTTAGTGGTAGGGATAGTAGCGTGCGTATTATCTATATTTTTATCAAATGAAATTGCGTCGTCCTGCCTTGCTGTTTTCGGTTTTTCGTCTTTTTGGAGTATAGGCGAACTGTTTCAACAGAAAAAAAGAGTTGAAAAGGGATGGTTTCCCAAAAATCCCAAAAGAAAATAATTTTTTTAGCCGAAAAATTTTTAAATTTATTCAATTTAAACGTATTTTTTTAATTTAAACAAATAAATTATACGGCTTTATCGTTATCCTTGTCAAAAAAAACGACTTTTTACCCTGTTTTTTAATACAACTTGATTAAATAAACTTATAGCCCGAGATTTGTGAATTTTCACAAATCTCGGGCTAATTTATTTTTAATAGATTTTTAATAACTTATTTTTAATACTTTTTTAATACCTTAAAAACTTCTAATAAATTTTTAAGGATTTTTGATTTTAGATTTTAACTTAAACAATAAAACACATTTAAACTATAACTTAATTTCCTTGCGTTGCTAAATTAAATATTTTATCAATCAACTCGTCCGTATAACTTCTTATCATTATACGCTGTCCGCGTTCAGTTTTTATTCCGCCCGAGTAGTCGAACGGATAATACCTTATTCCCGCATTTTCAGCGCATTTCGCGTCTGTTATATTGTCCCCGATAAAAAACGATTTAGATTTGTCTATATCGTATTTTTTTACCATTTTTTCTACGTTTTCAGTCCCCGGTTTACGGCAATTACAGTCTATTTTATACTTGCCTATTCCTTTTGCAAAATGGTGGAAACAATAAGCCCAGTCGTTTATGTACGCGCCGTTTAAAGCTTTTAATTTTTCGGAAATAACGGCTTGAATATCGTATACGTCTTGTTCCGTATAAAAACCTTTGCCCACTCCGCCTTGATTAGAAATTACTATAATTAAAAAACCCGCGTCGTTAAACTTTTTTATTAGTTTTTCTACGCCCGTAATTAAAGTTACTTTTTTAGGGTCGGCCAAATGATATTCGTCTTCTTTTAAAACGTTTATCGTTCCGTCCCTGTCCATAAACAAACATTTATTCATTTTAAGCTTCCACTTTAAGTATTATTTTTGCAACCGTGTCGGGTAAAAATTTAATTTCTATGGTGTATTCCCCTACGCTTTTTATGCTGTCTTTAAGCAAAATTTTTCTTTTATCTACGCTATATCCCGCTTCTGCAAGGGTATCGGCAATTTCTTTTGCGGTTACGCTACCGAAAATTTTGCCGTTTTCGCCCGCTTTTACTCTGCAAACGATTTTTTGACCGTTTATTTGTTTTGCCTGAGCTTTTATGGCTTTAATTTCTTCTTGTCTATGAAATTCTTCCGCCTGTTGTTTAATTTTTAATGAATTTATTTCTACGCTGGTAGCTTCTTTGGCAAGATTTTTTTTGAATAACATATTTCTTGCGTATCCGTCGCTTACTTCTACCACGTCGTTTTTCTTACCCGTTCCTTTTACGTCTTGTAGTAAAATAACTTTCATATTTAGCTCCTTATATAATGTATATACAATATTTTATAAAAAATATGAACGATTGTCAAGATTAGAACGCATTTAAAGTATGAATAATTAAATTTTACTCATACTCTACTTCGGAGGTTGATTATGAATAACAATATCAAATGCGACGTTACTAATTGTAAACACAACGTAGACTGCGCTTGTTGCGGTTTAGATTCTATTAAGGTTACCTGCGGATGTTCTAACTGCACTTGTTGCGGAAACTTTGAAGACGTAGAATAATTTTTACGTTATTTAGTCCTACGGCGTAGCTATTAGCTACGCCGTAATTTTATTCGTTAAACAAATTGTTTACTTCGTAATGACTGCTTTCCTTTCTGTACTGAGTTGGCGTCATACCCAAATTCTTTTTAAAAAGTTTATTTATGGACTGAATATCGCTATACCCTACCGCAAGCGCTATATCCAAAAGTTTCATATTAGTAGTCTCCAAAAGCCACCTTGCCCTTTCGAACCTAAGTCCGCTTATATATTGATAAACGGTAGTTTTCATACTCTTTTCAAAAGAGTGTAAAAAGTAATATTTAGATAAGCAAACGTAGTCCGCAATTTCTTTTACGGATATTTTTTCGCAAAATTTAAGCCTTATGTATTCGAGAGCTTTTTTAATACTTAGCGGAATATCCGATTTAACGTAACTTAAATTTTTAGTAACGTCGGTTAAAATGGTATACACGCATTTAGCGAGTTCGCACAAAGTTTTTTCGTCGTTTACTTCTATATGATAGGTGTATCCGTCCTTTTTGGCAGGGAGCCTTGCTAAAATTTGCTGAATTTTACCCACTTCCCTTATAAACACGGTTTTGGGATACCCCGAATAAACGTAACCCGTATTATTTATAAATTCGTCGAACAAATACTTTATCCCTAGCCCGCTGACGTGGACGTACAAAAATTCCCAACCTTCTTTTAAAGGGGTAAATTCGTGATAATCGTCGCAATTTATAAACATTAAATCTCCCGCTTTTACCATATAATTTTCCTTACGGTAATTAAGTTGCATTCCGCCTTTTATCGTATACGACAGCAAATACGTATAATACCCTTGTCTTTTTAAGTGAAAGTCCGAACCCGCTTGCTCGTACCCCGTCATATTAACTTCGTATAAAACGGCGTTTTTATCCTTTTTAGGATAACACATATAGCAAAAAGCATTGCCGTTAAACCTAGCTTCTAGTTTCGCGCTGTATTTCATAAAAAAGCAATTTTATATACTTAAATAATATTTTTGTATATTGACACACCCCCATTAACCATATGTATAATATACATAACAGCGACGTTATTGTCAATACTAAAAATGTAAAAAAGGGGGATAAAAAAATGCAAAAAATTAAACTAAGACTTTTTGCTTTGGTTATGATGTTGCTTTTAGCTCTCGGGCTGTTCGGCGCTTGTTCCGTTTCAGACTCGGGGTCAAATTCTAAAAGTTCTATAAAATCATCTTCAAGTCTTATAAGTTCTAGCGAAAGTTCGGAAATTTCGTCAAAAACTTCCGAGAGTTCTTCGGACAGTTCCAAAGACAGCTCATCGGACAGTTCGGCAACGTCCGACAGCTCGGAAATTTCGTCTGATAGCTCCGAAAGCTCTAAGGATAGTTCTTCGGACAGTTCTAGTTCATCGAGTTCGTCTAGTTCTAGTTCGTCCGGCTCGTCCAAACCGACTATTACCGAATACGTAGTAAACGTCAGTCAGGTCGACGGAGCTACCATTAAGGTTAAAAACGGTGACGCCGAAATTACCGACGGTAGCAAAGTAGTAAAAGGAACTGCTTTAACGCTTTTTTATACTTTAACGGACGGTTACACGTTTGAATATTTTACTTTAAACGGTAACAAAGTTACGGGCGATACGGTTGTAATTACCGAAAATTCTACTATTTCGGCAGTTGTAAAAAAACAAATTACCGTTACTATTACTAATCCTAAGGGGATTACTTTAATCGTTAAAAACGGGGATAACGTTATTACTAGCGGAAGCAAAGTCGTAGAAGGAACGGTTTTAACTCTTTCGTATACGTTAACCGACGGTTACACTTTCGGAAACTATACTTTAAACGGAAGTAAATATACCGCTTCTACCGTTAAGGTTAACGTTGACGTTACTATTTCGGCTAACGTAACTTTAAACCAATACACCGTTACTATTACTAATCCTGCGGGAATTACTTTAACAGCTAAAAACGGCAACACGACCATTACGAGCGGTAGCAAAGTCGCTTACGGCACAGTTTTAACGCTCAGTAACTCTCTAACGACGGGATATTCGTTTAACAACTATACTTTAAACGGAAATAAAGTTACGGGAACGACCGTTACTATAACTTCCGACGCCACGATTTCCGCAAGCGTAACTCACGTTGAATATACTCTTACCGTATCTTCTATCGAAGGCGGAACTATTACGGTAAGCAAAACGAAAGCTTACTACGGCGACACTATTACTTTAACTAATACGCCTAGCGCAAATTACACGTTCGTGTCTTATATGGTAAACGGAAGCGCAATATCGGGTTCTTCGTTTACGATGCCCGCTAAAAACACTACCGTAAGCGCAACGTTTAAATACACGGGATTATATACTGCGGTAAACGGTTCTGTTTCGGACGACAAAACAAACGTAACCACGGACGCAAGCAACACGTTAGCCCTTAAAAAATCGGCTACGTTCAGTAGCGGAACACTTTCCGTTACCATGCAATTAGCAGGTCAAAACAACTACGATAACGGTATTGTATTCTCGGTTACTAACCCGAATAACTTGCCTACTTTTTGGGAAGCAAACGTATCTTATTATTTCTTCTTCCTATCCAAAGACAATACTGCTTATTTAGGCAAAGTTGCAAACGGAAGTTGGGTAGTTTGCGGACTTTCCGCAATCACGATTGATTGGACTAAATCTTACACCTTATCGGTATCCGTTCAAAAGAACACAAGCGAAGATATTATAAGATGTTACGTAAACGACGTTTTATACGTTTCTTATTCCGATACGAATAAGTTAAGCGGAACTCAGTTCGGCATCAGAACGGGAGAAAAAAATATCGTTTACTCTGCTTTTGAAACTTCTACGACAATTAAAGGTCAAAACGATTCTTTAAGCGATTACACTACTAGAAACGGTTCGTTTGCGACCGCCACCAACGGCTTAAAATCTTCGGTAGCAAACTCTATCGCGCAAAGAAATAACGCTCAATTCAAATACGGAACGTTATCCGTAAGAGTAAATATGGGCGGAACCGCAAGCGACTGCGGATTAGTATTCGGTTTGTCGAGTACCGCTTCTTCTTTCTGGGAAGGTGCAGGCACGAGCTATTACTTCTTATTTATAAGTTCTAGCGGAGCGCTTTGTTTAGGAAGAACGGCAAACGGCGTATGGTCTAGTTCGGGTTGGGAACAAATTTCGGGCTTCTCCGCATCCGCAGGCTATACTATAAAAGTCGTAAGGGACGACACCACCGTTTACGCTTACGTAAACAACGTTTTAAGAATAACTTTTGCCGACGCTTCTCCCCTTACGGGAACGGGCTACGGCGTAAGAGCAGGTTCTTCGGGCGTTACGTTCGATAACTTCTTAAATATTTCAAGCGAATGGTTAAACGTTACCGTTCCTTCCGACGTAACTATTAAACAAGGTTCTTACACGGGAGTAAACGGAAGCATTAAAGCAGGTCAAGCAAACTCTATCGCTACGATTAAAGACGTAACTAACGGCACTCTTTCCGTAAACGTTACGGGCGTTACCAACGGCGATTCGGGCGTTGTATTCGGCTATACCGACAACTCCAACTACTATAAATTTTATACTCATAGAGTAAATCAAACCGTTCAACTTGCATTAGTTCAAAACGGAACTACCACGGTACTTTACTCCAACTATTTATCGGCAGGCTACTACGAAAGCGGTTCGTTTACGTTTAGAGTAGTTATTGTAAACAATAAAGCTTACTGTTACTTCTTTAACACGTTATACACTACGGTAGATATTGCCCTTGCGGGTAGAGCGGTAGGTATGTATTCGGCTAATCCGGGAACGCTTTTCAACAACTACTCCGTATCTAACGACAACACCGTTACCACTTGCGACACGCTTTTATTCGGACACTCTTACTTTGAATTGTGGGACGATTGGAAAGACGACTTTGCATACGTTCAATCTAACGTAAGCGGATTCGGAACTTACACTAACATCGGTATAGGCGGTTCGGTAGCTTATCAATGGCTCAACTTTAAAGAAGCGCTTCTTTGCTACAACTTTAAAAAAGCAATTTATATGATAGGTATTAACGACTTATCCGCAGGCGTAAGCCCGTCGGCAACGGTCGGATACGTTTCGGATTTGTTACTATATTTAAAACAACAAATACCCGAATTAACCGTAGTATTAGTAGGTATTGCGCAATGTAACGCAAGACATACGGATTACGCAAACTTCGGCGGAGTTGACGTTCACACGCAAGTTACCGAAACTAACGCTTTGTATAGACAATTTACCGCTCAGTACGATTGGATAAATTACGCCGAAACGGAAAACTTATTCTGCGATTCTAACGGCAATCCGCAAACCAAATGGTTTAAGGACGGATTACACCCGACTAGCGGAACTAACCACGGTTCTTCTACAGACGGTTACAGAGATTTACTTATTCCTGCAATTATCTCTGCTTGGAACGGTGAAAATCAACCCACGATTACAGAAGAAGAAAAATCTACCCTTTTAATAAATGCTAAAAATATAAAGATTTCTTCTTTATCCAACTATTCGTCTTACGCATATAGAGCTAGCGAACAAGCAACCGCTCAACCTATCTACGACGAAGCAGTTAGCAAAATTAACGCTTGCACGACTATAGACGCCGTTAAATCTTTGGATTTAAGTTCATATATTACGCGCCTTAAAGCAATTAAGAACAACGCGCAATATATGATGGAAGAAATGTTGGCTTTAACCTACACTAACGACGGTTCTAACTACTCCGATTATTTGTGGGAAACAAACGTAGCTACGGACACTATAAAAACGAGTAGCGGAACGACCTATAATATGACTGATTACGGTCACAGATTAAACGGCGCCGTTACCTACTCCGACGTAAGCTTTACTTTTAAAATGTCCGAAAACAGCGGAAGTGTTCCAACCGGTGGCGTATTGTTTAGATCAAAACAAACTTCTTCTAGAGGAATAGACGGATATTTAGTTAATATAGTTTCAGATTTAAACTACGTTCAAATTTACTACCTTAGCAATGGATACGGCGTAGCAGGCTCAACTTTTATATCTACCTATTTGGGTGGTTCGGTATATTCGGGTAGCGTTATAAATACCACTTTCAGAGTAATGGTTAGGGGCTCTAGTTGTTACGTTTACGAAGAAGAAAACTACCTTTCTAAAGGCGAAGAAGCTTACATTTGCTGTGTAGATTTAAGCAATAACGGTCAATATGCCGTCTACGAAGAAGGTTATATGGGCGTATTAGGTTGGAACGGTGGCGTAAACTTTAAACTAAACTTATCCGACGTTGTCGGCAACGGTGTTTCTTACTACGCTACGCAAGTCGTTAACGGAATTACTTCTAACACCAACGTTTACGCTAACGCAACTAATATTACCGATAACTGCGGAAGACTTAACACTAAAAACGAATGTTTCAGTCTTTATAACGCTAACGCAACTGACTTTAAAATGGAAATAAGCGTTACGGGAGTATCTTCTACGGGACTTCCCTTTGTAGAAGCAAACAACACGCAAGCAGGATTTTTATTCAGAGCGAAAAAGAACGCGTCTTCGGGCGGAATTGACGGATACTTTATCAATTTCATTGCGGATACTAACCGTCAATACGTTCAACTTTGGTACTTGAAAAACGGATTTAACTATTCGGGCGACGGCGCGCAAGAAATTTATACCAAAATCGGACAATGGGATTTCAGTACAACTTCTTCTAATACGGTTGTGGGAAGAACTTTTATAATTGAAGTAACAGGTTCTAGCTTTACCTTAAAATCTTTAAGAAGATCCGAAGTTATAACATTAAATCTTGAATGTAACGATCAAGTTTACACAGACGGCGGATTTGGTATAATATCCTATCATTCGTTAAATCTTGCGTTTAACAGTATTACCTTAAAAAAATGATTTATTGAAATGTAGTAATTCATAAATTATAATTTACAAGCGGACGGCGTTAAATTGCCGTCCGCTATTTTTTACGTAGAAATTTTACTTACCATTTTGATTATAAGTAAAAAATTTTTCGCTTTACGTTTTAACGTATAAACTTTCTTTTTATCTTCTTTCCATTTTAGTTGCGTATAAAAATTTTAAAAAATAACGGCATAAAAGTAAAAGCTTTTACGCCGTTAAAATATAGTTTACGTAGATAATTTTAATATAGTTTTCGTTTAATAGTTTAACTATAAATTGCTTTTAATTTTCGCTACGGAGCGCAACTACGGGGTCTTTTTTAGACGCTATTCTCGACGGAATAAATCCTGCAATCGTAGTTAAAACCATACTTATAAGCATAAGTATTAGCGCATTTATCGCAGGCAATTTAACTTTAATGGCAACACCCGTAACTTTTAACAATATTGAGCTTATCGGAATATTTAAAAGAACCGCTATAACAATTCCAAGTAATCCGCTGGCAAAACCTATAAGCAAAGCTTCCGCGTTGAATACGCTTGCAACGTTCCCTTTGGAGGCCCCTATCGACCTTAACACGCCTATTTCTTTTGTACGCTCTAAAACGGATATATAGGTAATAATTCCTATCATTATAGAAGAAACTATTAAAGAAATGGACACGAACGCTATTAAAACGTAAGTTATTGCGTTTACTATTTTACTTACGCTTGTAAAAAGCGAACCCATCATATCGGAATACTCTATTTCTTCGCTAGGATATTTTTCGTTATACCCTTTTATAAAATCGGTAACGTAATCCTTATTGTCGAAATTAGAAGCGTAAATACTGATATTGTAAGGACTGTCTAAATCCGCCGTTTTTAACGTATTGGTTACGTCGGTAGACTTTACGTCGGCTTTAACGGGATTGCCGTCTTCGTCCTTAACTATTTCTCCTTTTTCGTTCTTTTTATCGCTTGCAAAAATTGAAAATGCGGAATTTAATGCGTTTTGTCTTTCCGCGCTATCGGCAATAGAAAGCGTAGAATTTAATAATTTCATTATATCGCAGTTGTTAGTTTGATTTATTAACCATTCTATTAAAGAATTGGAATAAACTATTCCTCCGCTTCCCGTTAAACAACCTGCGTTAAGCCCTTTTTTAAGCCTTACAACGCCCGTAACCTTAACGTTTACTACGTTTTGGTCGTTACTTTTTAAAAAATCTTGATAATTTTCTTTTTTAACGACTTTTCCGTCAACTATTTCGTATTCGGTAAACGTGGGAGCAATTTTATAAGAAGTGTTTTTTAAAATTTCATCAAAAGGTATTGTTTCGTTTTTTTCGCTTAAATTATACTGTATCCCCATTCCGTTTATAACTTTTTGAATAAAAAAGTCTTTTTTATCGGAATTAGCCGAAAAATACTCTTTCCACGTAGCGTAAGAGCCTTTATCCAGTATTTTGCCGTTTTTATTTATATCGTCTATTACGGATTGATAAGCCGAAATAAATCTATCAATAAATCCGCCCGATATCATATTGTCCAAAATACCGTAAAGCATAAAGCCTTCGCTTCTCATTCCCAAGGCAAACAATACGTTATCAGCAATTTGGTTGTATTCGTCAACGACCAATATCATTTCGCTTTTATCTTCACTCGGCCAAGAACCGCTTAATAAATCGTATTGCTGTTTAACTAAGCTCCAATTATCTACAAGTTTGCCCGATTCCTTATCGTATTTTACAAGCGTTTTACCAAAGGGATTCATATAATCGAACATCGGCATAACGTACGTTTCGAACACTTCCGAATACAAACCTTTTGTCGGGTCTATTCTTGTACTGTCGTAAGGGTAAAGCAATCTGTAATCGTTAGTGGGCGTAACCGCCATATCTTTTATTTTATCACCGTTTCCGTAAAATTTTAAAGAAGACGTATAACTATATCTTATTCCGTGAATTTTATCGTTGTCTATATTTTGTTCGAGGTAATTTTTAAAGTTTTTAAGCTCTACGGTTTTCACCGAACCAACAAATTTTTCAACTATATTTTCCATTTGGCTATTGCTCGAAAAATAATCGCCCGTAGGATACTTTTTACCTTCTCTTTCTCCGCCCGTCATTAAAGAAGAAAACGCGTCCATATAATTTATGGATTGTTGCGAAACGGTTATAGGGGAAGAAGAAAGAGTATCCCTTTGAATATTGTCTATGTACCCCTGAAACCCCGACGATACGGACATAATCAAGGCAATTCCTATAATACCTATACTGCCAGCAACCGACACCAAAATCGTTCTCGCTTTTTTGGTAAATAGGTTTTTAAGCGAAAGAGAAAACGCCGTAAACCAACTCATAGACGCCCTTTTCTTTCTTTTTTTAGCTTTTTTCTCTTGCGGAATTATATCGTTTCCATTTTGTTCTTCTTTCCCGTCAGAGCTATCTTCGCTTTTATTTTGTTCGTCTTGCCCGTTAGCTTTTTCTGTTTCCGCGTTTAATTCTTCTTGCGTTACGGGGTTAGAATCGTCGTAAACTTTCCCGTCCGCCATTTTTATTATTCTATCGGAATATTTTACCGCTAAGTCCGGATTATGCGTTACCATAATAACGAGCCTGTCTTTTGCGATATCTTTTAAAATATCCATAACCGAAATACTCGTTTCGGTGTCTAGCGCGCCGGTAGGTTCGTCCGCCAAAATTATGTCGGGATTGTTTACTATTGCCCTTGCAATCGCAACCCTTTGCATTTGTCCACCCGATAGTTGATTGGGTTTTTTGTTTATTTCCTTTTCAAGTCCTACCCTTATTAAAGCTTGTTTTGCTCTTTCCTTTCTTTCGGATTTTTTTACCCCCGAAAGCGTTAACGCAAGCTCTACGTTTTCCAAAACGCTTTGGTGCATTATTAGGTTGTAGCTTTGGAAAATAAACCCGATTGAGTGGTTACGGTAATTATCCCAGTCCCTAGAAGAATAATCTTTGGTGGAAACACCGTTTATTATTAGGTCGCCGGAAGTGTATTTATCTAATCCGCCCATAATGTTAAGCAACGTTGTTTTTCCGCAACCGGACTGTCCTAATATTGCCACGAATTCGCTTTTTCTAAATTCGAGCGATACGCCTTTTAACGCGTGTACTATAAGTTCGCCCGAAACGTAGTCTTTGGTAACGTCTTGTAATTTTAGCATTTTATCTCCTTTCGACGTTTTTAAATATAATATCTTTTTAAACTTAAATAAAACTTTATTTTCTACGCTAAAAAATATATCATACGCTTATTTTTATGTCAACTTTTATAAATACGTGTTTTTCAATTTTGCTCGTTTTTCAAAAAACTCTAATTTTCACTTTTTAAACTTGCTATTTATTTAAAAAATCAAGACCGAATTTTCTATTTATAGAAAATTCGGTCTTTAAAATTATTTGGTTTTTTTAGTAAACTTGTCTAGCGTAGAGTCTATTTTTTGCTTTTGCGCCGGCGCTACTTGATAGTAACCTTTTTCTTGCATCGTACTAAAAATTTTATATTGTTCGTCGGCAACTTCGCCTAAAAATTTCTTGATTTGCGTCCTTAGCCTATTGTTTGTCATTTCGGTTAAAGCCGTTGCGTACAACTTAACCAAATCTTTTTCGCCTGTTAGCATATCGGTTAATATTTCTTCTTCCGTTAAAACGCTTGTTTTATTCATTTTTTTCTCCTTAATCAAGATTTTTTAATAGCTCGCTTACTCTTTGCTTGTGCATAGAACTTATAAGTCCCATTTGTTCCTTAATTTTTTCATCCTTAACCATACTCATATAACTTTGCGATTTTTTGCAAAATAAATCTTCTATGGTAACTAATTCGGAAATAAATCCGACTTCTTTTTCTTTTAATCCTGTCATAAAAAACCTCCTTTAAATAATTTTTAACTTAAAGGAAGTTTTTTAAACCTATTATTTTATTTTTTTACATTAAAAGATTGCCTTCGTCGGTTTCTATAACTTTAAAGATATTTACTTCGTTTCCGCTAACGGCGTCAACGTAAATAAAATATTTTGCTCCGTTATATTCGCCCGCGACTTCCCAGCAAGTTTTTTCGCTAGTCGTTCCTACGGGAACTACCGCTTTTCTTACTCCGGTAACGTTAATCTTTCCTGCCTTTTCCATTGCTTGTTCTTTGGAAAGTTCAAATTTTCCCGCGCTTCTTTCGGTATGGTTTAAATAGTAATTTTTAGCTTCCATTCCTAAAACTTGACCTTTTTCTCTACAAATATTGAGTTTTATTAAATCGCCGTAGAAAATTACTCCGCCTTTTTCGTAAGCGTAATTTACCGTAGTGTAAGTTCCGTTGGTTTCAGTCCAAACGGCTTTCATATTATCTATTCCCATAGCGGATAAGAATTCTAAACCGTTGTTTATACATTCTTGTTCGGATAAATCCCCTTCTTTACAAGTTTTACCGTAATTAAACGTTAAAAGCTTTCCGCCTTTTTTAGAAATTTGCGCAAATACTTCCACTCCGTTTCCGTCTTGTCCCCTTACGTTAAAACATTCGTACTGACCGCTTACCGAGCCTAAAACTTCTATCATATTTAAAGAATAATCTTTAAAATATTTTTTAAAGTTTTCTTCTGCGGTTTTTTCGGTTATTTCTTTTCCCGTAAGACCTTTAACTTCTCTGTTGGTAAGCCCGTCGGAGAAAGGACCGTCGTAGATAAGTTGCGGATAATCTACCGCTTGATTTTCCATTTCGGCAAATAGTTTAACGCCGAATGCGTCGGAAGAAGAAAACAAATCTTCTATTTTAGCTCCGTCGTTTATTTCTTTATTTAAAGAAATTAAATTGCTCTTTAATATAGCGTTTCTTTCCTTTAACGTTTCTACGTTTTCAAACTCTTGTTCCGATATAGAATACCCGTCTATAAGTCGATTATTAAGGTATTTTGAATAATCTCCCATTTGATTTATAAATTTTGCGGTGTTATACTTGTTTTCGTAATCTATGGGAAGATTTTGTAATCCGTGTTCGGCAAGTAAGCTTTGGGAAGAAATTTCTCCGAATAATTTTTGTTGTTCTCTTTTGTCGGAAGAAACTAATACCTTACTTAAATTTACGTCTATATTGTCAACGTAGTCTACTAAATCGGAAAAGTTTTGTCTGTACTGATAATCCGCTTCCGATTTCATATAAGTTCTATCGCCCATCATATAAACGGTTAAAACGCTTGCCAAAACTAAACACGCAGTTCCTAGCGATATTACCGCCGTAAGCCAAGGAGCAATGGATTTTCTGTTGCCCCTTAACTGTCTTTTTTGCTCTTTTTTGCGGGCTTTTTCTTGTTTTAAAGCGGAAATTCTTGCCCTTTTCTCTTCTTTACTTTCGTGCTTTCTGGCAAGTTTTCTCTCTCTTTTTTCTTCTCTAAGCTGTTCTTTCGCTAATTGCTTTTCACGCTTTTTTTGCGCTTGCAAGCGTTGTAATTGCTGTTTTAGTTGCATTTTTTGCGCTTTTATCGCTTGCTTTTTTTGATTTTTTTGCGCTATCCTTTCTTGCTTTTGAGCTTGTTTTCGAGCTTTTTCACTCGCCTTTTTTTCAGCCTTTTCTTGCTTTATTGCTTCTTTACGCTTTTTCTTTTGTTCTTTTAAAAGCTTTGCTTGTTTCTTTTTTTGCTCCGCTTGTTGTTTTACGTGCATTTTTTGCTGTTCTTTTAAAGCTTCTTTTTCTTTTTTAATTTTAGCGTCTTTTACTCTTTTATCGGCTTGTAGATTTTCTTTTTCCTTTTTTTGCTCTAAATTTTCTACTTCGTTATTATTATCAACGCTTTTTTGAGAAGCTTTTTTTACTTTTTCTTTCGCGCTGTTATTCTTCTTTTCCATATTCCCTCCTTATACTGCAAAAACGTGATTTCCTATCGTCGTCAACGTTTTTCTTGAAAATATCCACGAACTCGTAGCGATAGACGGATTGTAGTAATACAACGCTCCGTTAGTCGGGTCCCAACCGTTTAACGCGTCCTTCGCGGCTTTTCTTGCCGTTTGGTCAGGGGTTAAATTTATTTGTCCGTCGCTAACTGCGGTAAATGCGTTCTTTTGATAAATAACGCCCGAAATAGTGTTGGGGAAAGACGAACTTTTTACCCTGTTTAAAACTACCGCGCCGACTGCTACTTGTCCCGTATAACTTTCGCCCCTTGCTTCTCCGTAAATTAGTTTAGCAAGTAAGTTTAAATCGTTATCCGAATAATTGCTTCCGTTTGTCGAAGTTGACGAACCCGACGTAGAAATTCCTAACGCTTTTAACGTTTTAGCTCCTACTATTCCGTCCGCCGTAAGTCCGTTTTTGCGTTGGAAATACATAACGGCTTTTTTAGTTTTCGCGCCGTAAATTCCGTCTACGCTACCGCTATAATATCCCCATTTTTTTAATTTGGTTTGAATGGTTTTTACCATACTGCCCGTTTGTCCTTGTTTTATTACGGTTGCGCATTGAACGGAATTTTCCGCCCTATACTTATTTACCGTAAACGCCGTAGAAAATATCGCCGTAAAACAAATGATACTCACGAGCAAAAAAATCTTTACGTATTTTTTCATTTATCCTCCTAATTTGCAAGCGTAAAGTTACTTGCCGTTTTCCTTAAAGCGACGGATAATTTCTACGATTTTAGACTTGTATTTAACGGGAGTGGCGGAACTAACGAAACATAAAGGCGGATAAACTACGCACCACCAATTATTTCCTTCCGCTTTCCCCAGTTCCACGATTATGCTGTCGTACACACCCGACGGTAAACTTTCTCCGTCGTAAACTCTCGTTGGGAAATATTCTTGCTTAATACAAGTTTTGGCTTTATAATTAAACCCTTTTTTTAATAGGCAAGCGTTTGCTATATCGTCCATTTTCCCCGTTAAAGAATTTATCGCACGTATCGCTTGTTCTTTCGAGTTGCAAGAAGATATATAAGGAGTTAAAAATAAAACGAGTTTATCTTTAATTTCGTATTTAACCATTTGGTCGGCTTGCTCGTTACTGTTTGCCCTGACGTGTATTCTTAAATACTCCGTAACAATTTCTTGCTTAGGTTGTCTAAAAGCGAAAAATATCGTCGTTAAACTTATTATGCCTATTAAAATTAAAGTTATACCTTTTTTATTCATAAAAAATCCCCCGAAAGTGATAATACAATGATTACCGCTTTTCAGGGGTTTTATACTTATAATTTTTTATTTTTTCAAAACGCTTTCGCAGTAAAAACAATTAGGAAATTCCCTTTTTAATTTTTTAACCGCTTTTTTTGCTTGCGACTTTTTATAAAATACCGCGTACACCGCGCTACCGCTTCCGCTCATATTGACCATAGGGCTAAACTTAGATAAATACTTTTCGCACTTTTCAATATTTTCGTTTAATATCTTTGCGGGATATTTAAGGCAGTTGTCTAGCTCTACGCGTTTTTTGTTATTTAGTTCCGCTATAAGTCGATTATTGTCAATAAATCCTTTTTTTTCTCCGCTGTCGTATAGCGAAAAACACTTTGCGGTGTTCACTCCGCCGTCGCACGCAATAACGGCAAAATAGAGTTTAGTTTTGAGTTTTACGCTTTCAATTTTTTCTCCGCGACCACACATTAAATTCGCTCCGCCCGCGTACTGTGCGGGACAGTCGCTACCAGAGCTAACTATTATAGAATAAAAAACGCTTTCTTCCACAAAAGGATAAAGTTTTTTTAATCCGTTTATTATTCCTACGGAATCCGCGCTAGACCCGCCAAGACCGGAACTTAAAGGAATTTTTTTCTCGATTTCTACCGTTGCTCCGAGTTTGGTTTGGTCGTAAAAAGCTTTTAACGTTTTTAAAGCGTTGTCCTTTTGGCAAGGAACGTTAAAGTTTTTGTATTTAACGGAAATTTCCTTACTTTTTTTAATTTTTATCTCGTCCGCAAGCGAAATTTCCGTTACCAAGCTTTCAAGTTCGTGATAACCGTTTTTTACTCCTAATACGTTTAAAGATAAATTGATTTTTGCTTTTGCTTTGATTTTCATAATAATTTAATTAAATTCTTCTATAAACTATAATTTTTTGATTTTCTTTTAAGGGGAAAGTAACGTCGTTTTGTTCCGTAACCGTATCGGGCGAAACTTTTAACGCTTTACAAATTTCCCATAATCCGTCGTTTCTATCGGGGATATATACGCTGAACGCGCTGTCGCATTTAGGAAGGTCTTTGTCTTCTTCCATAGCTGTTACCGCAACGAAACTCTCTTTAACGGAACGCTCGTAATTTATTGCTATTTCGCTTTCCAGTTCAACTTCCCCGTTTCTGAGTTTTGCGTTTATTCCTTTCGTTATACAATAGCAATTTTCTATATTGTCGTCGCAGTCGAAAGCTACGCTAAAAGGCATTTCTGCAAGTTTTGAAACCGTTTGGTTGTTTACTTCGAATAAACAATAACACGATAAAACTCCGTCGGCAAGAATTTTATTTTTATCTTTTTTAAAGGTTACGCCGTAAACTCTATCGTCTAGGCACGTTATAAGTCTTGCGTTTTCCATCACTTCGCAAAAAGCCTTACCGCGAGTTTTTTCACACGCGTAATTCTCGCCTTTTACTTTTTTAATTTCGACTTTTTCTTTGGCAATACTCAATTCTTTTTCGGTAGAAAATAGGTCGTCTACGAAAACTAATTCTTTCGTTTCGTAAACTTTTGCGCGTAAAGAAATGCTTATTTGCGAACTTATAGTCGACTTTTCTTTTCCTTCGTCTACGAAAACTTTTAAAGCCGTTTTGCCTACCGTAACGCTTGCAAAACTTACGTCGTCCACGTTAACACCGTCGCCTTCTAATTCTAATCGGAAAGGAATTACTCTATACTCTTTTATAATATCACTTTTTTCGTTAATTGGCAACAAGGCTATCGTTAAAATTATTTCTCCGTCGCAAATAACAGTATTTATACCGCACTGACAGGAAGTTATTACACCTTGAGCGTACGTTGATAAAACGTTTTTTATTTGCCCGCACTCAAATTCGTCGTCAAGGGTAAAAGAACGCTCCGTACAACATTTTTGTTCGGTTAAAGTAACGGTTTTTTTATTGAAATAATAACCGTCTCCACCCGTTAAAAGTTGCTTGGTTTTGCATCTTTCAACTTCCGCTTTCGCCGTTATTTGCGCGACTATTTTTATTCTATCGTTTTTTTCACAAGAAACGTTTTCAACGTTAAAAGAAAGCGTAGCTTTATCGCTTGCCTGACAGTCCGCCTGCATAGAATCGGAAAAATCTACGCCTAATTCCTTTCTACGAATTTCACCTTCTAAAAGATAAACAACGTTGAATATTATTCTTCCGCTAAACTTTATTTCTCCGTCTAAACACTCGTACCCTGTCGTTACGCACGACGATTGAAGCGATAAAACGTCCCTGACTTCGCAAGAAATATCGCTGTTGGCTTCTATGTTTACGGTCGTAGATTTTTTAACTACTTCCGCATTATTTATTGCTCCGTACTCTGCTTTTCCCATATTCCCCTCCTATTTGGTTTAGTAATTTCAATAGCTACGGTTAAAATATATGTTACTTAAAACGCCTTTATTACATATAATAGATAAGAATTAGTCGAAATTTTTTAAAAAAAGCAAAAATAATTAAAAAAAATAAAAAAAACAGTTTACAAATACAAACAATACTAATATAATAATGAAAGTAAATTTTAGAGTTTCCCGTAAGCAACTTAAACAACGCTATACGGCTTAAATTTCTTACGGTTTACTAATGTTATTTTTCGAACATAGCAAAGGAGATAATTATGGCAAGGTACGTTAAATGTCCCAGATGCGATTTGAATTATATTTTAGAAGGCGAGCAATATTGCGACGTTTGCAAAGCAGAACTTAAAATAGGTCCGCAACTTATGTACGCGGACGACGAAGACAAAGCGGAAGAAAAACTTTGCCCCAAGTGCAAACAAGTTTACATTTTAATAGACGAGGATATGTGCGATAATTGTAGAGAATTAAGCTCTTATGACGATATCGAACCCGAAACGGACGATGAAAACGACGAAAAGTGGAGAGATTTCCTTGACGAAGACGAAAAAGAAGAAATTTCCAACTCGGGAGATAAAGAAGAAGATATGATTTCTCTTTCCAAAATTGCAGAAGAAGAGTTGGACGAATTTGACGACGAAGAAGAGGAAGAAGACGAAGAAGAATATTCTTCCGACGACGATGACGACGATTTCGACAATATAGAAATTAACGAAGCCGACTTCGAAGAAGAGGACGAAGACGAAGAAAACGAAAATAACGACGATGACGATTTGTTTTAATTTTCGTTAAACATTTATTTTTATAAAAACGCCATAACGATTAAATAAGTTTGTTTTAAAGAAAAATTATAACGCGTTTTTAGCTAGACACGCAAAATTTGCCGTTTTATAATAAAAGAAAAAATTTATTTTTAAAAATATTTAATTTATTGATTTATTCCGCCGTAGAGCCTGCTACGGCGGTTTTTTAAATATTTCGACTAAAAAAGCTTTTTTAAGTCAATAATATTTTTATGATAAAACAACAAAAATCTATTAACGCAATTAAAGAAGAAATTAAAGCTTTACACCAACAAGACGTAGACGTAAAAGTAAATTTAGGTAGAAATAAATATTCTTCCTATAAAGGCAAATTAACGGGTATTTATCCTGCCCTAATAAGCATTTCCCCTTACGGAAAATATTTGGGTAAAACTAATTTTTCGTACGCGGACATTTTATGCGGATTAGTTTCTATAAAACTCACTAAAAAAGCCACTTAAACCTGCAAAATAAGGTAAAAACAAATTATAAAAACAATTATGTGTTCGTTTAAAAAAGTTTAAACGAATTGCCTAACTAATCTAACGTTTACAAAAAACGGCGTGGCAAATTTTGCCACGCCGTATACTTTTAAAGCTTAAATTTTTAAATACTTCAACTAAAATTTAATCTTATTTTGTAATTAAATTTATTCTATCTCCAAATTTAAGTAAATTTTATTTTAGTTAAATCTTATTCTATATCCGAACGCGTTGCTTTCTTCTCCCGATTGTTTCATTAAACTTGCGTTTCTGGGATATTTTTTCATTCCGAGCGATAACATACTCTCGTTAAGAACCTTCATTGCTGAAATTAAACCGTCTTTGTCGGTAATAGTGTAGTGCGCAGGAACGTCTTTAAAGACTTCTTCACAGACAACTTCGGCGTTGCCGTTATTATAAGGAAGATATAAATCTATTTTATTTTCTTCTAATTTTGCTTTTACTATATATTTCCCGCTAAAATCTCTCGGAGTTCCGCTATCGCCCATTAAAACGTAAGATTTTGCTTGCGTCCTTAAAAGCTCAAAGAAATCTTTTAAAGTCGTAGCTTCTTTTTCGTTTTCAACTGCAAAAACATATCCGTTAAGTCTTTCTTCGTCGGAAATTTCGCCAAGCTCGTCGGGAGTTCCGTCTTTTTCGGCAAATCCGTTTTCGGCCATTACTATATCGATAAGCTCTAACGCTTTATATAAGTCTTCTTCCGTTTTTACAACCATTTTAACGGGAGTTTCTTTTACTTCGTCAACGTTAGCAAGCGACACGTCATAGCCCATTTCTTTTATCTTTTCAACATCGCCCGTTAAATAAAGATTTACTTTATCGTTGCTTATTATTATTCTTCCTATTTCTTCTTTCTTTTTAAGACCTATACCAAAACCGATTTTTTTGTAGTCGTCTAACGAAGCCCTTAAAGCTTTATATAAATCGTCTAACGTTACGGTGCTGTTTTCTAAAACTTCGCTGTCGGATAAAGGTATCCATTTTGCGTAAACTTTTACGCTTTTTCTTTTTTCTAATTTATAAAGAATAAAACGGTCGGTACATTCTTTGTCTTTAAACCATCCGCCGAAGATATATCCTTCCTTGGTCGGAATAGACGGCATAACAAACGGTTCGTTCTTTTTAGCTTTTATGGATTTTACTTTGCTTCCGCCGTTTGTTTTAAACGTAATTTTATATCTCCACGTTTTTACTATTAAGGTTATAAGTAAAATTAAAACTATCGCTAATAAAATTATTGCAACGTAAAAGAACGGATTTTTATACAAAGGTCCGTCTTTAAACCCTAATGCGTCCATAGCCGAACCTGTTCCGCAAATTGCAAAAGGACTGAAATGCGTGGTTGTAAACATCAAATATTCTCCTTCATTTTCTATACTCGACGGAAATTTATCGGATAAAGTATTGTTTTCGCTGTCGTACCCTTCCATATTTCCGCTATAATAATAAACAACTTTTAAAAGCGAATCGCCTTTTAATTTGTTCGTTACGTTCGTATTATAAATCTTTACGGTAAACACCGTTCCTTCTTCATACTCGGTTACCTTTTTGCCGTCTTCGCCTATAACCGTTATATTGATATAGAATTTTACGGCTAATTTTTTATCCTTGTCGCCCGTGTCTATCTTTTTTAGTATTCTATTTACGTTTTTCTTTACGGCGTAAAATCTGTAATCGGACGCGGAAACGTAAGCGTCGGGCGCAAAAGTATAGTTTTTGTTAGAAGTAATTTCAATATTATATTGTCCGCTTTTTGTGGTAATTACTCTTACGTTTTTCTTTACGTTGTCGCTATTTTCTACGTATTCTTCCGCATCGGTTACGGCTTTTACAACTTCGGCTTTGTTTTTCGCTTTACTCGCGTTACTAGACGCATCTTCTAATTTTGCGGTTATCTTTGAATAATTTTTGTAAGAATATTGATTTTTTACGTTTTCGTACCTAGTTTTTAATTGTCCGATTTTATAATCTGCGTAATAATTCAATAAAATTTTATAATCGGAATTTACCGCAAAATCTTTATCGGACGGACTAAACGCAGTATCGTCTTCGTATAAGTTTATCGCGTTTTCTACTTCTTTTATCGTAGGAAGCAAATTTTCGGGATTTTCTTCGTGATTTACCAAATCTTCGCTAACTTCTTCTACGATAGTTTTAAAACTCTCTAAATCGGTGAAAAAATATCCTTCTACAAGGTCTATTTGAGAAGCGTTGCCCGCTTTATCTAACTCTTCGCAACGATTATTATACGCCTGTTGCATTTTTTGTAAAACGCTATCCGAATATATCCCTTTTTGCTTAAATTCGTTAAGCTTATCAAGCATTTCTTGCTTAGCTTCGTTTCTCTTTTGAGTTAAATCTTCCGCTCCGCCTTTTTCTTTTATTTCTTTTATTTTGTTTATCGCAGAATCAACTTTTCCCTTTACGAAACTAACGGTTAAGTTTCCGTTTCTATCAAGAGTTTTCATGTTAAAATTCTTTGCCGTTTCGTCCTTAATGCTAACTATTTTTTCCCAGTCGTAATCGGTGTAATTTCCTTGAACTAACCCGTTTACGTAATCGAATAACTTTTCCCCTTCCGCTTTAACAGCTAGTAAATTATCGCAAGAATTTATAAAATTTTCCGTAGCGGTTTCACACTCTGCATCCGTATTACCTGCATCGTCAACGTAAGCGTCTATTCTTATCTTATATCCGTCTAAAACGCTTTTCCCGTTATAAACGTCATTATCTACTTCTAATAACGTTTCGGTATATTTTTCACTTGCCGTTTGTTTATAACTATCCCTGACTCCTGCGTTGACTACGGGCGTAGCAACTCCTATCAAAGCTATTGCCAGCAAGCATAATAAAAGCAAAAATTTAATTGTAAGAGATTTTTTAGAAACCATAAATTCTCCTTGTTAAACACTTTTGCGTATAATTTCAGTATTCTTTTTTATATTTTAACACAAAATCTTTAAAAAAACAATATTTAATTTATAGATAATTTAATTATTATAAAATATATTGAGAAAAAAACTAAAAAACGACATATTCTACTAAACCAGCTCTGTTTAATAGGCATTTTCTTTTTATTTTTCCTAAATGGGTTTATTTTTACAAAAAACGGTCTAGCATAAAAATTCAAATACTATTATCTATAAGGTAAAAATTAAAAAAAGCGGTTAAACCTTTTAAATTAAACCCGTTTTTGTTTGCGTTTATTACACACACCTTGCTACTTTTACATTGATTTTTAGTATTAAGTAGAGCTATATGTCGTTAAAATAGCATTTTAGATAGAACGATTATGGTAAAAAATCGTTTTTTTATAAAAAGAACGCATAAAGATTTAAAAAAGTATAAACCATTATCGAAAAAATCGGAGTAGGGTTGCAATAATTAAAACTGTACATTTTTACGATAGTAATTTAATTACTATTTAACCGTGCAATATCGTTTAATATTAAAATTTTTTATAAACCGGGTTCGTTGTTATTTTATAATAAAAAACATACCGACAAAAATCGGTATGCTTTATTTTAAAATTATTAGTCAACCAAAGCTATAATTGCTTTTAAAGCCGCGTCGCCTTTTCTTTCGCCTAAAAGGTAAATTCTTGAATATCCGCCCTTGTTTCCTAATCTTTCAGCTCTTTCAGCGTATTTAGGAGCAAGTTCGTTGAATATTTTTTCTACCAAAGGATGATGAACGTCTTTCGTTCTTGCTTTATATGCGGACTTAGATTCTTTGCCTTTCTTTTCTTGAATGTCAAAAATCATTCCCATGATTTTTCTTCTTGCGCAAAGTTTTTTGCTTCCGTCTTTTATAACTTTTTTAGTTACTTCCTTAGTAGTTCCCTTTTTCTCGTCGTCAACGACCGTAACTTTCTTTTCGGTTTCGATAATATCTTCGTAAGTGTTTATGGCAAGCGTTAAAATCTTATCAACGTAGGATTTTAATTGTTTTGCTCTTGCCTGCGTGGTTTCAATTTTTCCGTTCCAAAGTAAATCGGAAGCTTGATTTCTCAAAACACTTTTTCTTTGTTTCGACGTAAAACCTAATTTTCCCGGCATTGTTTATTCCTCCTGTTCTTTTAACGATAAACCGTAAGAACTTAGCTTGTAAATAACTTCGTCAAGCGACTTCTTTCCAAGATTTCTTACCTTTAACATATCGTCTTCGGTCTTTTTTGTTAAATCTTCAATAGTGTGAATGTTTGCTCTTTTAAGGCAATGATACGAACGAATTGAAAGGTCCATTTCTTCAATAGGCTTTTCAAGAATCTTCGGTAACGGATCTTCCGCGGCTTCTACCAAAACGTTGGTATTGCCGAATTCCGACAATACTACGAACATACCGATATGTTCTTGTATTATTCTTGCGGCTAAGCTTACGATATCTCTTCCCGACACCGTTCCGTTCGTCCATACTTCTAAAACTAACTTGTCGTAATCTACGTTTTGTCCTACTCTCGTATTTTCAACGTTGTAGCTTACTTTTTTAACGGGCGTATATATAGAATCCGTAGCTATATATCCGATTTCTCCCGTTTTGTTGTAAGACGCGCTTTTATATCCCCTATCTCTTCCGATTGTAATATCCATATCGATAACTCCGTTATCGCTTAAATTGCATATTACTTTGTCGGGGTTGAGATATTTTATTTCGGCGTCGGCTTCTATATCGCCTGCCGTAACGGGGCCTGCGCCCGTTTTGAATAAACGAACGGTCTTTTTAAAAGACGTATCCGTCGTAGTCGTAGAAATAGCAAGTTCCTTTAAGTTAAGAATTATTTCGGTTATGTCTTCCTTAACGCCGGGTAAAGTCGAAAATTCGTGCTTTACGTCGCCTTGATTGAATTTTATCCCCTGAACTGCCGCTCCCGGTAAAGAAGAAAGCAAAGTTCTTCTTAAACAGTTTCCGAGCGTTAGTCCGTATCCTTTTTCAAGGGGTTCGACAACTATTTTAGCATAATCCCTGCTTTCGTTTTCCTCAACAGTGATTTTTGGCTTTTCCATTTCCATCATAGAAATTTTACCTCCCAGATATTTTTTAACAGAGCTTATTACTTAGAATACAACTCGACGATCATATGCTCTGCGATCTGTGAATCGATATCCTCTCTCGTAGGTAATGCGATAACCTTTCCCTTTAAAGTTTCATTGTCAAATTCAACCCATTTAGGCATAGTTCCGCTTTTTGCGGTTTGCTTTAATTGAGTAAAATACTTATTGTCTTTTTTGTTTTCTTTAACGGCAATTTCGTCGCCTAATTTTACTTCGTAAGAAGCAATGTCAACGGCTTTTCCGTTTACCGTGAAATGAGCGTGCGTAACAAATTGTCTTGCTTGCGAACGAGATGAAGCAATACCCATTCTGAAAATTACGTTATCGAGTCTTCTTTCGAGTAAAGATAACATGTTTTCACCGGTAATTCCTTTCATTCTGTCGGCTCTTTCATAATATTCTCTAAATTGTCCTTCTAATACTCCGTAAATTCTCTTGGTTTTTTGTTTTTCACGAAGTTGTAATCCGTATTCGGAAACTTTCTTTCTTCCTGCGCCGTGTTGTCCGGGAGCAACGGGTCTTTTTGCGAAAGGACAGTTGTTTTTATAACATTTATCACCCTTTAAAAAGAGTTTCATTCCTTCACGTCTGCATAATCTGCATTTTGCGTCTGTATATTTAGCCATTTTTCATTCCTCCATTAAACTCTACGACGTTTAGGCGGACGGCATCCGTTGTGAGCGATAGGCGATACGTCTTGAATTAGCGTTACCGCTACTCCGCATACTCCTAATACTCTTACTGCCGATTCTCTACCTTGTCCGGGTCCTTTAACGTACACTTCTGCGCTTCTTAAACCGTGTTCCATTGCTTCTCTTACTGCTTTTTCACAAGCTTGTTGAGCCGCAAACGGAGTAGATTTACGCGAACCTTTATATCCTAAACTTCCTGCGCTACAATGCGAAATAGTATTTCCGTTCATATCCGTTACGGTTATGATGGTGTTGTTGAAAGAAGATTGAATGTGTACTTGCCCTTTATCTATTTTCTTTAATTCTTTACGTTTTTTAGAAACGGTTTTAGTAGCCATTTTTATCCTCCATTATCTTGTAGCCGTCTTTTTCTTTGCAACGGTACGCTTAGGTCCTTTTCTCGTACGAGCATTTCTCTTAGAGCTTTGTCCTCTTACGGGAAGTCCTTTTCTGTGTCTTAATCCACGATAGCAACCTATTTCCATAAGTCTTTTTATGTTAAGGTTGACTTCGGATTTTAATTCACCTTCTACGCGAAGATGTTTATCTATATATTCTCTTAACTTAGAAACGTCTTGTTCGGTTAAATCCTTAACTCTCGTGTCGGGATTAACGCCCGTTTCAGCTAAAATCTTTTTAGCCGTAGCTAAACCAATTCCATAAATGTAGGTGATACCAATTTCTACTCTTTTTTCTCTTGGTAAATCTACACCGGCAATACGAGCCATTTTGTTACCTCCGAAATTTTTCTTTTTTGTTTTTTATATATTGTCCGCTTTTTTTGTTTGGAATGTTAAAAGCGGTTGTTTTCTATTAGCCTTGTTTTTGTTTGTGGCTCTTGCTCTTTGAACAAATTACCATAACTTTGCCTTCTCTTTTAATTACCCTACATTTATCGCACATAGGTTTTACCGATGGTCTTACTTTCATCTTTATATCCTCCGATTAGTTTTTTTATGTGTCAGGTCTTACTACGCCAAATAATTCTACCTTTTGTAAAATCATACGGACTCATCTCGATTTTTACGGTGTCCCCCGGAATTATTTTTATGAAATTCATTCTGAGTTTTCCCGATATATAAGCCGTTACTAAATGTCCGTTTGAAAGTTTTACTTTAAACGTCGCGTTCGGTAATGCTTCTTCTATGACGCCTTCCGCCTCTATTACATCGTTCTTTGACAAACTAATACCCTCCGTTTATTTTCTTTTAAAAGTAATTTTTACTTTTTATTACAAAGTTAAAATTTCTACGCCGTCGTCTTTGATTAGCAACGTGTTTTCGTAATGCGCAGACGGTTTTCCGTCCTTAGTTACACATTTCCAACCGTCGATAATCACGTCGTAAGTACCCATATTTACCATAGGTTCAACGGCTATCGTCATTCCGCTTCTCAGTCTTATTCCCGTTCCTTTATGTCCGTAATTCGGTACTGACGGGTCTTCGTGTAGGTGTCTGCCTACTCCGTGTCCGACCATATCCCTTACGACCGAAAATCCGTTTGCTTCGACGTAAGTTTGAATTTGATAACCTATATCGCCCAAAGCGCTTCCCGCAGAAATTCCTTCCAATCCCTTGAAAAAGCTTTGTTTGGTGACTTCTATCAGTCTTTTCTTTTCGTCGCTTATCTTACCTACGTAAACGCTTCTTGCGGCGTCCCCGTTAAATCCGTTATAATAAGCTCCTACGTCAAGACTGACTATCTCGCCTTCTTTAATTACTCTGTCCGAAGGTATTCCGTGTACAACTTGCTCGTCTATAGAAATACATACCGAACCGGGAAATCCGCCGTAACCCAAAAAGGCAGGTCTTGCTCCGCAACGCGTAATATATTCAAATGCAATAGCATCTAATTCTTTGGTTGTCATTCCAACCTGAATTCTGTCTTCAAGCAGTTCTAAAACGTCTCTCGTGATTTTACAAGCGTCCCTCATCTGCTCGATTTCTTTTACACTTTTAATCTTAATCATTTTATCGCTTGTTTTATACGCTCTTCGATTTCTTTAATACTTCCGTCCGCGTTTACGTTTACCAAAATGCCTTTTTTAGCATAATAGTCGATTAGCGGTTTCGTTTGCGCGATATAAACCGCCATACGCTCCGTGACCTGACTTATATGATCGTCCGAACGATGTATTAATTTACTGTTACATTCGTCGCAAACGGTTTTTCCGTTTAAAAAGTCCACGTGAAAACTTTTACCGCACTGAGAACAAACTCTTCTGCCCGTTAACCTTGCGATTAGTTTTTCTTGCGGAACGTCCAAATTTATGCAATAGTCTATATTGTCTATTTCGGATAACTTTTCCGCTTGAAAAAGATTTCTCGGAAAACCGTCTAAAAGATAACCGTTTTTACAATCGTCTTCCGCTAAACGAAGCCTTACTATTTCGCAAGTAACTTCGTCGGGAACAAGGTCACCTTTATCTATGTAGCTTTTGGCAACCTTGCCGATTTCAGTTTGTTCTTTTATGTTTTTTCTGAAAATATCTCCGGTAGATATATGAACTATGTTAAATCTTTTGGAAATACCGTCTGCCTGCGTTCCCTTTCCTGCTCCGGGAGCGCCAAGCAATACTATTTTCATTTTACTTTAAAAATCCCTTATAATTTTTCATCATAATCTGCGATTCCAACGCCGTATTAAATTCTAGCGCGACGCTGACTACGATTAACATTCCCGTTGCCGAGAAAACAGACGATTTGGTCGGGTCTATATATCTAAACAAGATAGCGGGAACAAGCGCCATAAACGCAAGGAATACCGCCCCGAAAAGCGTAATTCTCTTGTTTATTTTGCCTAAATAGTCGCTAGTTGCTTTACCCGGTCTGATTCCTTGTATAAATCCGCCGTTTTGTTGAATGGATTTACTTACGTCTTCGGGATTGAATTGAATTTGCGAATAGAAGAATGCAAAGAAGAATATGAGTAAGCAAAGTACTATCATATATACCCAAGATTGCGTTCCCATCCACTTTTGCCACCATCTTAAAACTTTATTGTTTTCCGACATTAACATCGTGAAAATAAGTTCGGGGAAAGATACTATCGAAAAAGCAAATATCAAGGGCATAACGCCGTTTGCGTTTACTTTCATAGGAATTTCTGTGGACTGTCCGCCCATCATCTTTCTTCCCTTAACTTGTTTGGCATACTGAACTTTTACTTTTCTTTCTGCGTTTTCTACGCATACTATTAAAGCAAATATTACAATTATAGCAACGATATAGGCAAACAATCTCCAAAAACTCTTCATTCCTTCGTCTCCGCCTGCGCCTATTCCGCGAATCATATCTATAAAATAGATTCCCGCGGTTGCTAGGATACCTGCAAAGATTAACATAGAAATTCCGTTGCTTACGCCGTAATCGGTTATTCTTTCACCTATCCAAACGGTTACTAACGCGCCAGACGTGTAGAATATTACCGTAAGCGTATATGCAAGCCATTTTTGTCCGCCTAATAAACTCGTTAGTGAAGAAGCGTCTCCGTCTACCGTTAAAGCTGTTCTTCCGTAATTTAACAAAATTCCGATTGATTGAATAACGGCAAGCAAAACCGCAACGTATCTCGTAAGATTGTTTATTTTTTTCCTACCGCTTTCCCCTTCCTTGCTTAATCTTTCAAGTCTTGGAATTGCTACGGTAAGAAGTTGAATAATAATCGATGAGTTGATGTACGGTCCTATACCCATTGCAAGCCAAGTTCCGTTGGATAATGCTCCACCGGTCATCATACTCATTATGCCTAAATAAGTTACGTTGTTTAAGGTTTCGCTATTGATTAGCCCACCGCCTACTCCCGGTACGGGAATATAACAACCTATTCTGTAAATAATCATAAAGACTACCGTAAGCAATATCTTTATTCTTATTTCTTTTATCTTAAAGGCACGTTTTAACGTTTCCCACATTTTGTTTCCTCCGCTTTACGATAAAATCAGATTTCTTCGGCTTTTCCGCCTGCTTTTTCTATTGCTTCTTTTGCGGATGCGGAAAATTTATCGGCTTTAACCGTAAGCGCTACGCTTAATTCTCCATCTCCTAATATTTTAAGACCGACAGCGTTCTTTATTTCTTTTACTAAACCCATTTCGTAAAGGTAATCGTAATCTACTACCGTGTCGGCAGGAATAGAAGCTAAACGGGATACGTTTACTACTGCGTAAACTTTCTTAAAATGGTTATTAAATCCTTTTTTAGGAATTCTTCTGGTTAAAGGCATTTGTCCGCCTTCAAATCCCGGTCTTACTCCGCCACCGCTACGAGCCCATTGTCCTTTATGACCCTTACCGCTGGTTTTTCCTAATCCCGAGCCGATTCCTCTACCCAATCTTTTGGCTTTTATTACTGCGCCTTCTGCGGGTTTTAACGTATCTATTCTCATTTTGTTACCGCCTTAAATCTTTTCTACTTTTACGAGATGATTTACTTTCGCAATCATTCCGTTTAAACTGTCGCTGACAGTAAATTCTTTGGATTGACCGATTTTTTTAAGTCCCAAAGCTTCTATCGTAGCTTTTTGGTTTTTTAAGCTGGATATCGTGCTTTTTACTAACGTAATTCTTACTTTTTCCATTTTCACACGCTCCTTAACCTAAAATTTCTTCTACGGTCTTTCCACGAAGACTTGCTATCATTTGCGCATCTCTCAATTGAGCTAATCCGTCAATAGTGGCTTTAACCATATTGATGGGGTTATTAGTTCCGTGAGATTTCGTTCTGATGTTCTTAATTCCCGCGCATTCCATTATGATACGAACGGGACCGCCCGCGATAACTCCCGTACCTTCTTCGGCAGGCATCATTAAAATGCTTCCTTTTCCGAATTTTCCGAGTATTTCGTGAGGAATAGTCGTTCCTACCATAGCTACTTTTATCATAGCTTTTTTAGCTTGTGCCGAAGCTTTTTCGATAGCTTCCGGTACTTCGTTAGCTTTTCCCGTTCCGTATCCGACTCTGCCGTTTTCGTCGCCAACGACTACTAACGCCGAGAAACGCATTTTTCTACCGCCTTTTACAACCTTCGTAATACGGTTTACCGCAACGAGTTTTTTAGTAAATGGATCTCTTTCTTCCTGTCTTCTTGCAGGTCTATTATTTTCTCTTGCCATTTTTTCCTCCCTTAAAACTCTAATCCGGCTTCTCTTGCACCGTCTGCGAGCGATTGTACTCTTCCGGTATATAAATATCCGCCTCTATCGAATACAACGTTCTTTATTCCCAAAGCCAAAACTTTTTCGGCAACTTTCGCGCCTACTATTTTAGCTTGTTCTTTTTTCGTTTTGCCTTCTATTTCGCCCTTTATTTCTTTTTCAAGAGTTGAACAAGCGCAAAGCGTAACTCCCTTTACGTCGTCTATTACTTGTGCGTAAATGTTAGTTAAACTTCTGTATACGCTTAATCTCGGACATTCGGCAGTTCCCGAAATATTTTTTCTGACTCTTACGTGTCTTCTGAGTCTTTCATTATTTTTATCTATTTTTGATATCATAATTTACTCCTTACTTACCTGCCGTCTTTCCTTCCTTACGTTCGATTACTTCATCTTTATATTTGATTCCGTATCCGTGGTAAGGTTCGGGTTTACGGATAACTCTGATAGAAGAAGCTACTTGTCCTACCAAAACTTTATCGATTCCTTTTACGGAAATTTCGGTTTGGCTAGTTGCGGTAAGCTTAATTCCGTCAATAGCTTTTACTTCTACGGGATGAGAAAATCCTACGTTTAACGTAAGGCCTGCTCCGTTTTGAGCTACTTTCCAACCTACTCCGTTTACGGTAAGTAATTTTTCGTATCCCTTAGTTACTCCTTCAACCATATTGTCAAGAAGAACTCTGTATAATCCGTGTTTGCTTCTGGTTTCTTTTTCGTCGTTGGCTCTTACAACGTGCGCTACGTTTCCTTCGACTTTAACGTCGATATCTCCCGTAATTTGTTGGGTTAAAGTCCCCAAAGGTCCTTTTACCGTTAAAACTTTCGCGTCGTTTAATTCAACCGTTACTCCTGCCGGTATGGTTACCGGAGCTCTACCTATTCTCGACATAGCTACCTCCTACCATACGTAAGCAAGAACTTCTCCGCCGTGACGGCTCTTTCTTGCTTCTCTATCAGTCATAACGCCCTTGGGTGTAGATATAATCGCTACGCCAAGTCCGCCTAAAACTTTGGGCAATTCGTCGCAAGTTGCGTAAACTCTTAATCCGGGTTTAGATATTCTCTTAATTCCCGTAATTACTCTTTCGCCTTTCGCACCGTATTTTAAAGAAATTACTAATTTCTTTTCTACGCCTTCGCCTTCGATTTTATATTCGTTGATATATCCTTCGCTTACCAAAATCTTCGCGATTTCTTCTTTCATTTTAGAAGCGGGCATTTCTACGCCGTCGTGTTTCGCAACGATTGCGTTTCTAATGCGGGTAAGCATATCTGCTATTGGATCTGTCATTGTTTTTTCCTCCTATTACCAGCTTGCTTTCTTTACGCCGGGGATTTCTCCCTTGTAAGCAAGATTTCTGAAACAAATACGGCAAATTCCGTATTTACGAAGTACAGAGTGAGGTCTTCCGCAAATAGAACATCTCGTATAAGCTCTTGTCTTATACTTAGGCGTCTTTTGTTGCTTATTTATCATAGATTTTTTAGCCATATACTTCTCTCCTTATGCTTTGAAAGGCATTCCGAGCGCCTTTAAAAGTTCTCTTGCTTCTTCGTCCGTATTAGCGGTGGTTACGATGCAAATATCGAATCCTCTGATTTTTTCTACTTGGTCGTATTGAATTTCAGGGAATATAAGTTGTTCTTTTACGCCCATTGCGTAATTTCCTCTTCCGTCAAAACTCTTAGTGGATACTCCCCTAAAATCTCTTACCCTCGGAAGCGCGATAGATACGAGCTTGTCGAAAAATTCGTACATTCTGTCGCCTCTTAAATCAACTTTGATACCTACGTTCATTCCTTCTCTTACTTTAAAGCTTGCTACCGATTTTTTAGCTTTCGTTAAAACGGGTTTTTGTCCCGAAATCATAGCGAGTTCTTGTTGAACGAGTTGTACGCTTTTAGCGTTGTCCTTTTGGTCGCCTAATCCGCCGTTGATGGTGATTTTTACGAGTTTAGGAACTTGATTTACGTTCTTATAGCCAAACTTTTTTACAAGGTAGGGAACTACTTCTTTAACGTAGTTTTCTCTAACTCTGTTTACGTATTTTGATTCGGTTGCAGTTTCCTTAGCAACCTGAGTCTTTTTAGTAGCCATTTATAAATTTTCCTCCAATTACTTTAACCTTCTACTTTGGTAGTCTTTCTGGTTCTCTTTGGCTTTTCTGCGCCGTCGGTAGTGTCAGCTTTTTTAGTAGTCTTTTTAGCAGGTTTTTCTTCTACCTTATCGGTTGTTTCCGCTTTTTTCGTCGTCTTTCTGGTAGTAGTCTTTTTAGCAGGTTTTTCTTCTACCTTATCGGTTGCTTCCGCTTTTTTCGTCGTCTTTCTGGTAGTAGTCTTTTTAGTAGACTTTTCTTCTGCTTTTTTAGCTTCTACATCCAAAGACGCTCCGCATTTACGGCATACTCTTATCTTTTTGCCGTCAACGATTTTGTAAGCTACTCTCGTTGCTTTTTTACAAGCGGAACATACTATTTCAACGTTACTAGCGTCTATTGCTCCTACTTGTTCTACTATTGCGCTTTGTTCCTGCGTGGAACGAGCTTTTTTATGCTTTTTTTGTACGTTTACTCCCTCTACGAGAACTTTATTTTCTGCGGGCATTGCGGTTAAAACCTTTCCCGTTTTTCCTGCGTCTTTTCCCGTTAAGATTAAAACAACGTCGTTCTTTTTGATTTTCATATTCTCTCTCCTTACAGTACCTCGGGAGCAAGAGATATGATTCTCATATAATCTTTATCACGAAGTTCTCTTGCAACAGGCCCGAAAATACGAGTTCCTCTGGGCTGTTTTTGGGTGTCGATTATAACTGCTGCGTTATCGTCGAATTTGATGTGCGTTCCGTCGGGTCTTCTGAGTCCGCTAACGCTTCTTACGATAACCGCTCTTACGACTTCGCCTTTCTTTACTGCTCCGCCGGGGGTTGCAGTCTTTACACTTGCGATAATAACGTCTCCGATATTACCGAATTTTCTGAAAGAGCCTCCGAGTACTTTTATACACATAATTTCTTTCGCGCCACTGTTGTCGGCTACGTTTAATCTTGTCTGTGCTTGTATCATCTTCTCCTCCTTACTTAGCCTTTTCGATTATTTCGGCAACTCTCCAATGTTTGTCCTTGCTGAGTTTTCTGGTTTCAACGATTCTTACTTTATCGCCAACTCCGCATGCGTTTTCTTCATCGTGAGCTTTTACTCTCTTTGTAGTCGTTATCGTCTTTTTATATAAAGGGTGTTTTGCTTTCTCTTCGATTGCTACTACTACCGTTTTATCCATTTTATCGGAATATACAAGACCGACTCTTTCTTTTCTTAAATTTCTTTCCATGTTTAAGTTCCTCTCTTTTAAGCCTTCGCCTTGATTTCTCTTTCTCTTATCTCGGTTTTGATTCTTGCGATATCTTTTCTTACCAAAGATAAAGTTAAAGGATTTTCAAGTTGTCCGGTTGCATGACGGAAGCGGAGGTTAAACAACTCTTCTTTCAAGCTATCAAGCTTGCTTAACAATTCATTATTCGTCATTTCACGAATCTCTTTAGCTTTCATTAACCTTCAACTCCTTCTTGAACTTCTTTCTTGATTATTTTACATTTAACGGGAAGTTTGTGAGATGCAAGTCTCATAGCTTCTCTTGCGTCAGCTTCCGAAACCCCTGCGATTTCAAACATAACTCTACCCGGTTTTACTACTGCTACCCAGTATTCTACTCCGCCTTTTCCGCTACCCATTCTTACTTCTGCGGGTTTTTTGGTTATAGGCTTGTGGGGGAATATGTCTATCCAAACTTGTCCTCCACGCTTAATAAATCTCGTCATTGCGATACGCGCCGCTTCTATTTGGTTAGAAGTTACCCATCCGCAAGTTTCCGCAACTAATCCGTATTCTCCGTAAGCGACCGTATTACCTTTATTGGCTTTACCCGTCATTCTTCCGCGGTGTTGCATTCTTCTTTTTACTCTTTTAGGCATTAACATATTAAGCTTGTTCTCCTTCAGTCTTTACGACTCCGCCAAGTACTTCTCCTTTGTATACCCAAACTTTAATTCCGATTATACCGAACGTGGTTAAAGCTTCCGCAAATCCGTATTCGATGTCCGCTCTTAAAGTCTGCAAAGGAATAGAACCTTCGTGATATTGTTCGGAACGAGCGATTTCAGCTCCGTCCAATCTTCCGCTTACCATAACTTTAACACCCTTTACGCCTAATCTCATAGCTTTGGAGATTGCTTGTTTCATAGTTCTTCTGAAAGAAGCTCTCTTTTCAAGTTGTCCCGCTATGGATTCTGCCATAAGTTGAGCGTCGCAGTCAGGTTTTTTAACTTCCATTATATTGATTGCAACGTGTTTATTCTTAACGATTTTCGCAAGAGATTTTTTCATCTCTTCTATTTCCGCGCCTTGTTTTCCGATTAAAACACCGGGTTTTGCGGTATAAATGCTTACCGAAACTCTGTTAGCGGCTCTTTCGATCGTGATTTTGCTTATAGCGGATACGAAATATTTTTTCTTTAAGAATTTTCTTATTTCATAGTCTTCTTTAAGTAATTTGGAAAAATCTTTTTTGTCTGCGTACCATTGCGTATCCCAGCTTTTGATTACTCCGACTCTTAAACCGTGTGGATTAACTTTTTGTCCCATAATTCCTCCTTACTTAACGTCAAGAACAGCCGTTATGTGGCAAGTTCTCTTTAAAATTCTGTAACCTCTACCTTTGCTCATGGGTTGCATTCTCTTTAAAGAAGGTCCCATATCGGCGTAACATTCAGCTACTTTAAGGTCGGCTACGTTCATGCCTAAATTGTGTTCTGCGTTTGCCGCGGCGCTTAAAATTACCTTTTTAACGGGTAAAGCACCTGATTTGGAACAGTTGTCCAAAATAGCAACTGCGGTTTTAACGTCTTGTCCTCTTACTAAATCGAGAACTACTCTTACTTTAAAAGGAGAAATTCTGACGTGTTTAGCGCATGCTCTTGCTCTATTATCTTTCTTTTCCTCAATTCTTTGAGTTTTTTTCTTCATATTACCAGCCATCGTAATTTCCTCCTTACTTTGCACCGGTTGTCTTTGCGCCTGCATGTCCTTTAAACGTTCTCGTGGGCGCAAATTCACCAAGTTTACAACCTACCATATCTTCCGTAATGTATACCGATACGTGTTTTCTTCCGTCGTAAACTGCTATCGTATGTCCAACCATATCGGGGAATATCGTCGATGATCTGGACCAAGTCTTTAAAAGAGTTTTCTTGTTTTCAGCGTTTAACGCTTCTACTCTTTTAAGTAGCCTTGCTTCAACGTAAGGTCCTTTTTTAACACTTCTACTCATATTTTTCCTCCAAATTAGTTGACTCTCTTGATAATAAATTTATCAGTCTTATTCTTTTTCTTTCTGGTCTTGTAGCCAAGAGCAGGTTTACCCCAAGGCGTAACAGGTCCGCTTCTTCCGACGGGAGATTTACCTTCACCACCACCGTGCGGGTGGTCGCAGGGGTTCATTACCGAACCTCTTACCGTAGGTCTGATACCCATATGTCTCTTCTTTCCCGCTTTACCGATAGAAATAATTTCGTGTTCGCCGTTTCCTACCGTTCCGATAGTAGCTTTACAAGAAACCATAACGTATCTCATTTCTCCGCTGGGAAGTTTTAACGTAGCTAAATTACCTTCTTTCGCCATAAGTTGCGCGCTTAATCCCGCGCTTCTTACTAATTGCGCACCTTTTCCGGGTTGCAATTCGATATTGTGTACGTTAGTACCTACGGGAATATCTTCTAATTTTAAACAGTTACCTGCTTTTATGTCCGCGTTCTTTCCGCTTAAAATCGTATCTCCTACGTTTAATCCTACGGGAGCTAAAATGTATCTCTTTTCTCCGTCAGCGTAAACGATTAACGCAATGTTTGCGGTTCTGTTGGGGTCGTATTCAATCGTCTTAACAGTTGCGGGAATCCCGTCTTTATCTCTCTTAAAGTCGATTATACGATATTTTCTCTTGTTTCCACCGCCTTGATGTCTTACGGTGATTTTACCTTGAGCGTTTCTTCCCGCTTTGTGTCTTTGGTCTTCAAGTAAAGACCTTTCGGGAGTCGTACTCGTTATTTCTTCGAACGTGCTTACGGTCATTTGACGACGCGCGTTAGAAGTAGGTTTATATCTCTTAATACCCATTGTATTTATCCTCCACTATTAAGACAACGAATCGAAGAATTCGATGCTCTTGCTGTCTTTTTTAAGCTGTACGATAGCTTTTTTATAATCGGAAGTGTAGCCTTCGCTTCTTCCCATTCTTTTAAGCTTACCGTGGCAATTTACCGTGTTGACGCTGTCAACCTTTACCCCGAAAATGCTTTCGATTGCAAGACGAATTTCGGTTTTGTTTGCGTCTTTAGCTACTTCAAAAGTGTATTTTTTGTTTTCGATTCCGGCATAACTCTTTTCCGAAAGAATCGGTCTTATGATTATATCTCTTTCTCTCATATTATTCTCCATAGACCTCCTCTAAACTTTTTACGGTCGTTACGTCTAAAACGATTGCTTTGTTTTTAACAATGTCGTAAGTGTTGAGTTGAGCTTTATCCATCGTGCTTACTTTAGGAAGATTTGCCGAAGCTCTTCTTACTAAGTCGTTAGCTTCTCCCATAACCATAAGTACACTCTTGTCAAACTTCATAGCTTCGATAAAAGCTTTCATTTCTTTCGTTTTTCCGCTTTCTACGACGAATTTATCTACTACGAAAAGTTCTCCGTCCGCAATTTTTTTGCTTAATGCCGAAAACATTGCCGTTCTTCTCGCAACGATGTTCATCTTTTTAGAGAAATCTCTGCTCTTGGGCGCAAATACTACGCCACCCTTAGTCCATTGGGGAGCTCTTATGCTTCCTTGACGAGCGTTACCCGTTCCCTTTTGTCTCCAAGGTTTCTTACCGCCTCCGCGTACTTCGCTTCTGGTAAGAGTGCTTTTCGTTCCCTGTCTGTCGTTTGCCAAACGGGTTACTACTGCTTGATGAATTAACGGTTCGTTATATCCTATTTCAAACAATTCGGACAATTCCATAGAACCGGTTTCTTGTCCTTTCATATTATATATCTTAATACTTGGCATAGCTTTTCTCCTTATTTAACGCTCTCGCAAACGGTAATTATTCCGCCCTTTGCGCCGGGGATTGCGCCTTTTATCAAGAGAAGGTTTCTTTCTTGGTCAACCTTTACTACTTCGAGATTTTGAACGGTTACTCTTTCGACACCGTATTGTCCCGGCATGTGTTTGTTTTTGAAAACTCTTGAAGGACTGGAATTCGCACCCATAGAACCGACTTCTCTGTGTACAGGGCCTACACCGTGCGTTTCTTTAAGTCTTTGATTGTTCCATCTTTTAATTACGCCCGTAAATCCGTGTCCTTTACTCGTACCTACAACGTCAACGTGGTCGCCGGTTGCGAATACGTCGCAAGTTACGTTTTTACCGACTTCGTAGCCTTCCAAAGAATCAACTCTGAATTCTTTTAAAACTTTGTGAGGAGCTACTCCCGCTTTTTTAAATTGTCCGAGTTCGGGCTTGTTAAGCTCTTTTTCGGAAACTTCGCCAAATCCGAGTTTTACTGCGGTATATCCGTCGCTGTCAACAGTCTTTAATTGAACAACGGGACAAGGTCCGACTAAAACTACGGTTACCGGAATTACTTTTCCGTCAGATTCAAAAATCTGAGTCATTCCGATTTTCTTACCAATGATTGCTTTATTCATAGATAAAGTTCACCTCCGATTTTATTTTAAAAAATTTTTTACAACTTGATTTTTACGTCAACGCCTGCGGGAAGATGGATACTGTCCAAAATCTTTGCGTTGTTGGAATAAATGTCGATAAGTCTTTTGTGCGTTCTCATTTCGAATTGTTCTCTCGAATCTTTATATTTGTGAGGAGAACGAAGAATCGTTACGACTTCTTTTTCCGTAGGAAGCGGAATAGGTCCGCTTATTTTAGCGCCAGACTTTTTCATAGCTTCTACTATTCTGCTAGCCGCTTGGTCAACCATATTAGCGTCGTAAGCCGCTAATTTAATTCTGATTTTTTGTACTGCCATTAGTGTTTGCCTCCGTTTATACTAACTTTTTGTAATATTGCCGTGTGTGTCGCGCCTAAAACATTAAAAAAATCATTCGCGCTGTGTGTTGCGAATGACTCCGATAATCTTATAGCGGTTAGTCGCAAGAGTTTAACCCTCACATTTGTCAATGAAAATTATCTTTTCTTTTTAAAACAACCTTTCCGGATGGTCGTTTTATCGGGAAATTAAGTAACTTTTCATCTCATCCCTATTAACACAGCTTATTCATTCTACCAAACCCGTAAGAATTTGTCAAACAATTTTTCCATATTTTTTATTATTTTTTTAAGTTTTTTTAATACTACTTTATATTGTGTTTTAGGGATTACACTCACCACAATTTTTTTAATTTTTAACGCTTTTTTATTTCTTCATCGGAAAATTTATTTTCCATTTTATTCATTTGGTTCATATTTATTATTTCTCTTATTCTTGAATTTGTTCGTCTATCGTTTTCTTCATAATTTATCCTTTATAAAGTAAACAGATTCTGATACTAATATTATTAACCATTTACACCCTAAAATCATCTATTCATATGCTATTTTTCACGATTTAATAAGTCAATATCTTCACATTTATATAATTTTTATAGGTATCAATAAAGAAAGCTTCTTGTTTTAAAATTCCCTCTAACTTAGTTCTTACCGTAAATTTATCTATTGTATCGTTTAACTTGTCATGAAATTTTTTCATTATCTTTAAACATTTAGTAGGCTTAAGCGGATATAAATATTCAGCGGCAAGGTAAGCGATCAACAAATCTTTACTATCTAGCAATTTGATAAATTCCTCCATGCCAACAGGTGAATTTATAATTGCTTTAACAATTTTATCTACCGTTTTACCCAATTTAACAGAATATTTGGAATTATAATCTGGATTACCTACCATGTTCTTGCTAGAAGTATAATTATATAAATTGGTTGCTTCATTTATAAATTGTTGAACTAAATTTTCATTAGATGTGTTTATAGCCATATTACTGTTTCCCCTAATTTTTCTGCAAACGTTTTTAGAATTTCTAAATTTTAAAAATATAAAAAGTGTGCAAGCCAAAATAAAACTTACACACTTTTTTTATTTTTTTGCATTACTATGATTTTTTCAATATTATATAATTAAACTTTACCTTATAAAATTAGTTTTAACTACGGGCGTTTCCGCAATCGGTTTTTCTATTCCCGAATTTTTAATGCACCTAGCGAGCCAAACCATATTGCTTGCCAAATTTCTTACCGTTTGCAAACCTTCTTCGTCGAAAACCGTTTCTTGCGCGTTTCTGCCGTGAACTCCGTTCCAATAGGTAGAGCTTACGATAGGCATTTCCGCAATGGTAAAATATTTGTTGATTATATCTATCGCGGAAGTAGTTCCCATTCTTCTTGCGCTTACAACCGCGCATGCGGGTTTTAAACGGAATAAATTATGTTTTCCGTAAAAAGCTCTATCCATAAATCCCGTTAAGTTTCCGCTGATTCCCGCGTAATGAACGGGACTTGCAAACACAAATCCGTCGGCTTTGTCGCATTTATCCAAAAATTCGTTTACCTTATCTTGAAAAACGCATCTTTTAGTAGTTAAACAACCGTTGCAAGCAATACATCCGCCTATCGGTTTAGTTCCCAGCCAAAAAATTTCGCTATCGACTCCGTTTTGCTCAAAAACTTTTTGCATTTCCTTTAAAGCCCTATCGGTACTGCCGTGTTCGTGCGGGCTTCCGTTTACCATTAAAATTTTAATTTTATCGCTCATTTCACTCCATTATATTCTGATTTTAAACGAATGTTTACGCTTAAATAGATTTTATAAAATTTAAAATAGGTTGAACGTAATTTTTTACGGAATTTATAGCTTCGGTCATACCGTCCATAGCGACTTGAATTCCCGAAACTGCAACTATAATATCCGAATAAGTTTGTTTTATTGCGTCTTGGTCGGCTTTTGCCAATTTATCAAAGCTTAAATTTTTGGAATAATCGCTAGCATAATATCCGTCCATTTTTTCAACTAGCCCTAAGAAATACTTGCTAAACGTTCCGCCGTCGCCCATAGCTAAATCTATAGCGTTTATAAAAGCTTTTTTATCTTTTAAATTATTGAGAGCCGTTTGTAAATTATGACAAACTATTTCCGCAACCCTGTAAAGTCCTTCGTCGCCGGTCGAGAAATAATCCGGGTCTTCCGATTTTACGAATTCGTCTGAAATTAAACCGTTGCTACGACAATTTAAAAGGGCAAGCAAATCTGATTTAGAGAAATTCTTTAAAAGCGTACCCGCAAATACTTGACCGTTAGCGTATAAAGGTAAAAATCTGTTTACGAAGTATCCTAATCCGTTTTTATCCAAAACGTTGCAAGCATTTTTTATTTTGTCGCTCGAAGAAAGCGTGTCGTTACCCATAGCGATAACCACGTCGCCTTCCGTAGCCATTACGTTTGATAAACTATTGCCTATTTCGGTAAGTATCGTAGCTTTTTCGCTTGCGGTAGTAGCGTCTTGAAATTTAGAAATAGAATTTATTAAATCAATTAAATCGGAAGCGTTTATACATTTTTCCAAAGCGATTGTTTTTTTAGTTTCTTCAAAAGCAAAACCGACTAATACGGCATAAGCGTTTTTCTTTTCGTCGGAATCTATGTTTAACGCCGTAAGAGAAGATTTTAAAATTTCTAATTCATCGATCGTTTCGGTGCTTAAATTTAAACCGAGATTATCGTAATTGTAAGCGAAATTTAAAATGGCACCTATAACGTCCTTAAAATTTATGGTATTTATAAATTTAAGCATAGACGCGTTAAAAGCGTCGTATTTATTTAAAAACTCCGTTTTGTCTTCTTGACTGAATTTATTAACGAGCGTGCTGATTTTTTCAACGTCTATTATGCTATAAATAGTGATAACGTAATCTTTAAAAGCTAAAAAGTACGCTTCTTCGGCGTTAGGTAAAGTTTTGTCGTAGTCGGGCGCTAACGGAAAAATTTCTCCGTCTACCAAAACGTCTACGCCGTCGTATTTTACAGTTAAAGCGCTAACGTAGTTTACAAAAGCGTAATAATCCGTTAAAAATCCGTTTAAAGCAACTAAACTTGCGGAAATTTTAGCGTTGGTAATTCCCGCCGAATACAAAACTTTTTGTCCTATCAAATCCAAAGAAGTTTTATATTCGTCTGCCACCATTTTTATCAAAGTAGAATAATCGTCTTTGGTTGAAGCAGGCGTAGAATCGTCGCCCGAATTATCCGCGTTGCTATAAACCGTTAATAAAATATCGGCAAGTTCGTCCGCATGGTCGGTTTCCACCGCTTCCGATAGGGCAACTTCTTGTTTTTCTCCGCCTTCTTTATCTTTACAGGAAGTAAAAACGCTTGTTCCGATTAAAGTAAAAACTAAAATCAAAGTTAAAAAAATAGACGATATTCTTTTTTTCATTTTTGTCCCCCTTAAACTATAATTTATTTTGTATCCATATACTATCACACAGATTGAAATTTGTCAATGTTTTTAAAAGAAAGCCGAAATTTTAAAAGTTGATTTTTATTGAGAAATAAATCCATTATTTTTGCGGATAATTGAGAATAATATCCATTTTTTAACTTTACATTTATAATTGAAAATGGTATAATTTTCTAAAATAAAAGGTAAAGCGATGTCATACTCTAACAAAACGAAAAAAGGTTATTCTTTTCCCGTTGCCGACCCGTTTGTATTCAGGTGGCTAGGTAAATATTATATGTTTTGTACGGGCGATTTTGTCCCCGTATACGTTTCGGAAAATTTAACGGACTGGTCTTATCTGGGTCCTTGTATAAACCCCGATAAATCTAATCCGGATATTTTAGGTTGTTACGCACCCGAAGTATGCTATACGGGCGGAAAATTTTATATGTGTTTTTCCCCAAAAGGCAATAAGCACAGAATTTACGTTTCGGACAATTTAACGTCGGGTTACGTTCCGCTAAACGTACAAAATTTCGACGGAATAGACGGCTCGTTTTTTTTGGATGGCAACAACGTAATATTTACGCGTTCGGCAAGCGTTGACGGAACTCAAAAGGACGGAATATACGGCAAAAAAGCAAAAGACGTTAAATCCGTCGCTACGAGTAGCGGTTGGCAAAGAATAGAAAAAGCCTATTTAAACGGCTGGACGGAAGGTCCGTTTATAGACGAAAGAAACGACTATCAGTATCTCACCTTTACTGGCAACCATTATTTAAGCAGGGGGTATAGACTTGCTTACTGTTATAAAAAATCAAATGAAGAACTAAGCGAGTTTAAAAAGGGAAGGACTTTTTTAATTTCCACAACAAAAGATTTTTACGGTTTAGGACATAGTTCTACGGTAATTGCGCCCAACCTTGACGGTAGAATTCTTGCTTTCCATGATTTAAAACTCGACGAAAACGAAAAATATAAAACGAGATACGCAAACTTTGTAAACTTAACTTACGACGGGGAAAATTTGTTCGCAAACGGAACGGCGTTTTACCCTTGTCCCGATTTTGATAAATGCGAAAGTTACGACGAAAACGAATGTAGGGACAAACGCGAATTTTTATTACCACTAAGTAAAAACGGATATTTTACGGCAGAATTAAGCGTAAAAACTTCTTTCCCTTTCACTATGTTTTTGGGAAATAACAAACTCGATATTTTTAACGGAAAAACATCGTTAAACGACATGTTGCAGGGTTTTTTCACTAAAATGAAAAACAAAAACCCCTTAATTATACGCATAGAAAACGGTAAAAATTTAAAAGTAACCGTAAACGGACAAAAAACAATATTTACCGAAAGAATTAAAGCGGATAAAATTGTTTTGTCTTCTTCCGTAACGCCTTTATACGTCGCTTTATCTCCTTACGCGGAAGGAAGTTCGGATAAAACGCTTATTAAAAACGTTCCGTCCCGTTTTCCGGCAATTTCTTGTTCGGAAAACGCAGAAAGCTTTGTTACAAACGAAAAAAATTATATTTGCGGTAAAGTTACTTATCGACTTAACGTATCCGAAAGCGGAAATTACGCGGTTATTTTAAACGCTCTTGCTAAGCGTTCCGCCAACGTTTCCTTAAACGGAAAAACAATAACTCAAAACTTTAACAACGGCAGAAAAGTCGCGGGGTTTACTAATTTAGAAAAGGGATTACAAACGCTTGAAATAATTTCCGACGCGTATTTTTGCGACGTTGATTTACAATTAAAAGAAACCGAAAATTACGATTTTAAACCCGTTTTATTACACGAAAAATTAAACGATAAAGATTATAATTTTATTTTATCGAATAACGATTTATACGATTACGAAGTAGAAATTAAATCTTTAAACTCTAATTTGTATACGGGAATTGCGTTAAGGGCAAACGATTATTCTTATTTTGACAATCAGCAAAAAGAATCCTTTACGGGCTATATGCTTTGCCTGTTTAACGATTTTATAACGTTAAATAAAATAGATTACGGAAAAACGGAACTAGCGAAATACGAGCTAAAAGGAAATTACGATACGATTAAAATAAGATTAATAAACGATGAGATAAGCGTATTCGTAAACGAAAAACTTGTAATTTCCGTTTACGACGGAGAATTTTTACACGGAAAAACAGGGGTTTTATCCGCCGATAATTTCGATTGCGACAAAATAAAAATTAAACGAATTTATTAAGAAAAATTTAATTAAATCCAAAAATTTTTAAAGCGAATTAAAATAAAATTTCAAAAATTTTTTAAGGCAAGTTTACTTGCCTTTTTTTTGACAAAAAAAATACTTTTTCGATAATTTTATCCAAAAAAAACTTTATTACATAATATATAATGTTAGTTATAGGTGATTATGAAATTATTGAAAAAGGTTTGCGTTTTAAAGCAAATAGCAAACGGCTATTCTTACAGCGGAAAAGACGCCAAGGGTATGGCTAAGTGCGAAAAAAAAGGCAATGAAAATTGCCTTGAAATTTCATTAATGGACGTTGCTCCGCTAAAAAAAGGAAGGTACGTAGCATTTATTTCGAACTCTCAAAAGGGCGTTTATTTCGATTGCGATGAAACGGGGCTTGAAAAAGAATTTTCCGATTTTATTTTCGACTTAGAAACGCCTTTTAGCATAACTATAATAATTGACGACGATTTAAGTCCTTACCCCGTTTTATTCGGACAAACGGAAAACAACGCCCAAACGCCGTCTTTCGCGACGGACGAGTATATATTGTTAAAAAGAAAAAACAAAGAAGATAGGGAAAAAGAAGAAGAGCTTATAGATAAAGCGTACTTCGAATCGGAAAGCGACACTTTTAATTTATCCGACGAAGAAATTTTAAGTAAATCGAATATTTTTACCGATAAACCTTCGCCCGACGGCTATGCCGACGACGTAGTTGCTACCGAAAATTATTTTGAAAAAGCTGACGTTGACGCTAAAAATTTAACACTTAAAGAAGATAATAAAATTAGCGAAAAACAAGATAAATTTTTTAAGCTTAAAAAGAGTTTTGAAAACTCTTCTTTCCCGATAGACGAACCGCCGAACGAAAATTCTTGTCCGCAAAAAGAACCTACGCAAGCGCCTTGTCAAAAAACCGCCGAAACGGAAAATAACCACGAACGAAAAATATCGCAGGATAACGACCTTAAAAACAATTCTTGCGAATGTTCTTTTTTGCAAGAAGATTTGGAAACGGTTATGAACAGTTATCCCGAATTTTACGAGCTTGAAAAGAGCGTTTACGGCAGTAAATGGGTAAAAATAGAGCTTGCCAAAGGCGAATATTATTTCGGAAAAGCGAGTATTCACGACAAAAAATACCTATGTTACGCCGTTAGGGGGCAAAAGGATTGCTGTCCCGAAGAACTAAAAGACTTGTCTTGCTTTATCCCTTGCCAGACAAGCGACGAAGAAGGGTTTTTCGTCATGTTCCAAAACGAAGTTGACGGAAAAATAATTAAAAACTAATTTTATCCTTTTTTATAAAATTTAAGTTGATTTATAATTTGTAAATTTTTAAAATTATAAATTTTAATAAACGCTTATAATATCTCCAAATATTTTCCATAATTTTTATCCGTAGGACGAAAGTCCTACGGATAAAAATTTATAAATTTAATTTTATTTAAAAACATCGTTTAAAGCTTACTTTTTTTATTTATAATACCGTTTATCGACACGGCAAGAAGTGTTCCCAACGTTGAAATTACCGCAAGTTGACCTAATCCTACGGTTAAAACGCCTAAAAAATACGCGTGTTTTAAATCTGCAAAAGCGCAAAACGTAAACGGAACCAAAACGGCGTTTATAACAATAGGAAATATCTCGCCCACGATAAGTTTAACGGGAAATTTTTTCAACTTTTTACCTACGAAATAAGTAAGCAAGCTTGAAATTAAAGTGGCAAAAGTACCTAAAACTATATCTATCACGCCGTTTCCGAAAATATTTGCTATTAAACAACCTATTGTAAGTCCTATAATAGATTCGGGATAGAATAGCGGTAACACGGTTAAAGCTTCGGCAAAGCGAAATTGTATCGCGCCGAAACTCAGCGGTGAAATAGCTATCGTTAAAACGCAATAAATAGCGGAAATTAAACCTGCTCTACACAATTTAGTAGTATTCATTTTTATACCTCGGTTTTTTTAATAGAAGTGTTTTCCGAAAACCTTCTTTTTTTATTTTAATACTAAAAATACTATTTTGCAAGTCTTTTGAAAGGCAAAAATTGTTGATTTTTTAATAAAAGTATGCAATAATTTAGTTATGATTAGAATTTGGGCTAAAACTTTAAAGAAACAAAAAATAGTTAAGGATATGGAATACGATATAAACGCCGACAAAATGGTATGGTCGTTATTTTTCGACGTATTAAGCGAAATATGCAATACCTTAGATATCCCCACTCCCGTACTGTTAAAAACGCATATTTTAAACTTTGCAAAGTATAATTTCGTATCGTTTGACAAAAGCGATTTCGTTGAAACGGTAGATTTTGACAAACTTTGGTTGGAATTTATTAAAAACAAATAAATCGCATAAAAAAATAGTATTATTTCATACTACTTTTAGGAGGTAGGTATGAAAATTACGAGTATTATCGCTTTTATTCTTGCAATAGCGGGCGCGTTAAACTGGCTTGTAGTCGGATTTTTTAACTTTAACTTTGTTAGTTGGGCATTTTCGTTTATGCCGATTTTGGCTAATATAGTGTACGTTTTAGTAGGGCTTGCAGGTTTATATTTAATATTCTTTATATTCTTTTATAAACCGTTTGAAGAAGTTGCTTAAACAAAATTCAAAAGGCAGTTTGCGTAAACAAACTGCCTTTTGATTATTTATGATAAGGGGGGAAATGATAAGCTTTTTATCGCTTTATACTATAACATTTTTATTCCTTTTTGTAAAGCGTTTTAAATAAAAATTTAAGATTTTATCTTAAAAAATTATTTTTACTTAAATTATTGATTTTTTATATTTTAACAATAAGTTACGGCGTAGCAATTTTGCTACGCCGTTTATAATATTTTACTCTCCTTTAAAGGGAAGTAACGCAACCATTCTTGCTTGCTTTATAGCGGTTGCAAGAAGTCTTTGATGAGCGGAGCAAACTCCGGTCATACGTCTAGGGAGCATTTTCCCCTTTTCGGTTACGAATTTCTTTAATTTAGCTACGTCTTTATAGTCTATTTTTTCACTTTTGTCAACGCAGAACATGCACACTTTTTTTCTGGACATTTTCTTTATTGGCTTTTTAACGGTTTTTTCTTCCATAATTAACTCCTTTTAAAAATCAAAACGGCAAATCGTCATCGTCGGGAACGGTTTGTAATTTTTCTACCTTTTCCGCTTTTTCGCTGTTTGCCGAACTATTGTCGCCCGCACTCTTGGGCGATAAGAATTCTACTTCTCCTGCAACGATATCCGTAACGTATCTCTTTATTCCGTCTTTATCGTCGTAAGAACGATTTTGCAAACTTCCGCTTACCGCAACTTTGCTACCTTTTTTAAGGAATTTCCCGCAACTTTCCGCTACTGCTCTCCAAACGGTTATATTGAAATAATCGACTTCTCCGTTAGGCGCGTAAGGTCTGTTTACGGCGATTACGAAACGACATAAGCTCGTCCCGTTACTCGTTTCGGTAAGTTCTGGGTCTTTGGTCAAGTTTCCGATTAAGAATATCTTATTCATTTTTTCTCCTTTATCTTAAAGCTTAACAATCATTCTTCTGAGCATTTCTTCCGTGATGTTTGCAACTCTTTCGATTTCCGAAATTAAAGAAGCTTCACAGCTGAAAGTCATAAGAACATAGTAACCTTCCGACTTATAGTCGATTTCGTAAGCGAGTTTTTTTACTCCCCACTTATCCGTCTTTTCTACGTTTCCGCCGGCATTTTTAACTAAATTTTCGAATTTTTCAATTATAGAATCTCTTGCTTCGTCAGTTAAATCCGCTTTAAGAATGTAAAGCATTTCGTACTTGTTCATATTTTTACCTCCCGGTCTTATTCGGCTTGCCTCGTGGCAAGCAAGGTTTGCTTTATTAAAAGCACGTTAAATTGTAACAGTTTTTTTTGATTTTGTCAATTACTTTTTGGCTTTTTCTTTCGGAAAAGGTTTTCTCCTTTTCCGAAAGCTTATTTTTATACGGTTATTCTATCTAACAACTGGTCTACGAAGTCGTTGACGGGTAAACTTCTCCATTCTACGGTCGTTCCGCCGGAAGAGAATATTTTGTCTAATTTCGTTTGTTTTTCGGACGAAATAGTTACTAATCCCGCAGTCATCATTTGTCCTATATTGCAAGAAGTAACCTTGTCTTTTATCGCTTCCGGGAAAGAACTGATAGCAATTTTATTAAGTTCTTTTTGAGTAAATAAACTTAATATACCCGTACTTTCCGTATTAAAGAATTCGCCTATGCTGGCTTCTCCCGTAATTTTGTTTATAAGCGTATTAGAGAAATTAACGTTATTTAATTCTTTTAACTGTATTCCGGCAACTACGTTAAGCAATGTGTTTTCCGTATGCGTTACCATAGTTTCTAAAAACGTTTCGTCTATCGCTTTATAATAAACGATATTACCTTTTGCGTCTTTTCTTGAAATAGCGTAAAATTCACTTCCGTTGTTCATATTGCAAACGAATGCGTTATCTCGATTTTCGTAAGGGGAAAGAGCTCCGACTTTTTCGTCGTACTTATAAATATATCCTTCTTTTACAGAATACCTTAAATCGGTAAATCTGTTGGTTTTTGCCCATACTTTTTTAGTTTGTAAATCAACCCTTACCGAGTTTTTATTGTAGTAATATCCATTACTATCCTGCTGTACGTCAACGTATGCGTATTCGTAAACATCGCTTGCGTTTTTAGCGTAAGTGTAATAAGGATATAAAGCCTCGGAATCGAAAGATTTATATAAATAGTTTCCGTCTTCGTCCGTTAAAACTTCTATTTCTTCGTCTTCCATTACTTCGCCGACGTATAAGTTTCTTATGGCTTCTTTCATGTCTTTTACCTTAACTTCCTGTATGGTATAAAGAACGGGAATATCTTCTACGTCTACTATATCCTTTATTTTGAGTTTTTGTCCTTCTTGATAAATATCCAAAGTACCGTCGAATACCGAACCCAAACAAATGTTAGCTACTAATTCGTTTATAGCGTCTAATCTTTCTTGTTTACCTTTGTCGGTGTACCACTTGTATTTTAAATAAGTATTAGTGTAATCGTATTGGTTGTCGGGGTCGTCCGAAACGTCGCCCTTTGTATATTCTAGCAACTCTCCTACGTAAATATCGCCTAATAACTTGTTTAAATCTACGCCGTTAATTAAATCTAATATCCTTATATCGGACAAGCGTTGTACAAGTTCGATTTGTTTGTAACGTCTTAACTCGCCGTTATATTCCGCAACGAAATGAACTCCGTTATAGGTATTAAAGCAAGCTTCTTCCGAATCCAAAGACACAATATACACGTCGTTTACCGCATCGTATCTAACAGGGTAGGTTTTCCCCGAATCGTTATTCGCAACGGTTACGTTTCCGTCTTTGTCGGTAGTTATTTCTACGTTATAGTAGTCTTCAAATACTTTCGTTCCAAACCATTCGTTAGAACTTAAAGTCAACTTAATATCATTCGTTCCGTCGTTATAGTACCATACTCCGTCGTCGTCCATATCTATTTTGTACGGGAATTTAACCTTGTTGCCTTCTGTATCCTTAGTATAGAATTTATCGGCAAGTTGATAAATAACATTCGTTCCGTCCGTAAATACGGCGTCTCTCGAAAGCGACATTAAATCGCCTATGAATAAATCGCTTATATATGATTTATAATTAAATTTATCGGCTAATTCGTGTACGGTTATTTTAAATGTTTTTCTCTTTAAAGTAGAAATTATAGAAAAGTCGAGCGGAACTATTTCACCGTTATCGTAACGCCATAAATCGTTCACTTCGTCGTACACGAGCGTTCCTTTATTAAATATAATATCGGTTGCAGGTTTTATGTTTCCTAACGCTTTTTCGCCCGTAATGTACGCCTTAAATTTCTTAGCTTTAATACTGTCGTATGCGTCCTTTATATATATATTGAATAGAGCTTCTAGGGAATTATGATAGTATCCGCTTACGCCGTAGCCTTCCGACGAATAGGTTATTTCTGTTTTTGCCTTAGTTTTTGCTAGTACCTTTTCAGCCCAAAACGCAACGTAATCTCCCAAATACAAGTTGCAGAATTTTTCTTTCCAGAAACTTCCTTTTTTAGCGTTTTTAGCTATTTCGTTTATGCTTAAATTATAAATCGTATCGGCAAGGGCAATCCAATTACCGCTATTTACGTATTTATCTCCGGATTTTTCGGTCTTTAACCCTAAATATTTAACTTTTGCAACTAAATCGTAAGTTAAATCTCCTATTAAAATTACTCCGAAAGTTTCGTCCACAGCGGTTTTAAAATTGTTTACTCTTAAACTGTGTAAGAAATTATACGGGTTAACGTTATAAGTCGTTTGTGCCCAGCTATATAATACGTTTTCGTTTTTATCTACCCAAAGTCCTTTTTCTTCGTTGTAACTTTGATTAAAGAAGTCTGCAAAATAATAAGCTACGCTCTTATCTCTGCCAAACATATCTCCGTAAATTTCATCGTAGAAAAATCCGTTTTTAGTATTGGTCTTAACGCTATCTATCGTGTTTACGATATTTATATCGAATAAAGCACTAAACAGATTTTTATAATATTCGTAACTACCTTTTTTCTTCCAGCCGTCCTCGGAATTTTCCATTTTCAAAGCTTGAGTTAAAAAGTCGCCTATTTGGACTTCCGCAAATAAAGTTTTAAAGTATTTGCCTGCTTTTTTATCTTTGCAAGAATCTATAAAATCTTTAAGCGAGAAGTTTAATATTGCCGATAACGTTTGCGCGTAATCGCCTTTTACTGCCCACAAATCGTTTTCGTACCCGACTTGATAATCCGCAAAACCTATTTTTTGTAAATAGTATCCCGCAATATTTCCTATGGTCAATACGTTACTTTCGTAGAAGTATTCTTTAAAGTTAAAGCCTTTTTTGCAAATCTGTCCCGCTTTCGTCCTAAGTAGCAAATCCCAGAACTTGCTAACGGGTTCGAAATCGGCAAACTTATATACGCCTAAATTATCGTCGTAAACGGCGTTAATAGCTTCTCCTATAAAGTCGTATACTATTTTATCTCCGCATTGTTCTACCAACCAATCGTTAAAGAAGAAGTAAGCTATGGCAAAAGCGACGGTTCCTTCTAACCCGAGCGTAGTCCACATAAGCGCCATAGAACCTTTATCCGCACTTTCGTGATTTTCGTTATACCACTTTTTATCGTTTTTGTCGTAGTAGTTTCCGAAAAATTCGCCGTACATTGCGATATAATCCATAAACTCGTACTGTTTAAAGAATTCCTTAAAATAGTTAGCGGGATTTTTGGCAAGTTCTACGACGTTTATCTTAAACGCTTCGTACATAACTCTATATATGCCCCTGCCGTTAGACTTAAATACGTATTCGTATCTAAATCCCTCTAATCTTTCTAATCCTAAATCGTTAAGCAAATCGCCGACAGTTTCGTTTTCGCCTACGTTTGATTTAACGTATGCCGATACGGCTTCGCCCGAGAAATCTCCGTCGGTGATGAACTTTATGGTTTCGTAAACGTTTACCGACAAAAGTACTTCTAAAATCTTTTTGACTTTTTGTCCGTTTTTGTTTACCCAGTCGCCGTCTGCGCCTTTACTTAAATTTATGAATTGTCCGAATAATTCTCCTACTTCGAATTCTCCGAATTTATCTATTAAGTAATCTTTTACGTCTACGTAGCCGTTATCGGTGGCGTCTTTGCAAATTACTACGTCTACAAATTCCCTTATTCCTATATTATATAGGTATTTCAAGGGTTCGTATGTGGACTCGTCTAAAAATTCTTCTACGTAATATCCTACGGTAGTATCGCGCCCGAATATTCCTTCGAATAAGTCCGCTAAATCGGCTTTATCTTTTATTATATCGTCAACTTCTCTTATTACGTAAGCAAATTTTATCTTTAATAAGTCGTTTAAAATTCTATAAATATCGTTTCCGTTGTCGTCTTTCCAACTTTCGCTTGCTTCGTCGAAATTATATCCTATGTAGGAAGCGAACGTGTCGCCCACCATTATTCCTTCTAATACGTCCGTTAAATAATCGACCCTGTCTTCGTAGGGCGCGCCGTCCGAACCGATATGGTCGCCTGCGTTTCCTTCTACGACTATGTCTACGAATTCGGGAATGTTTATTCCTAAAATTTTATCTAACGCTTTATTGTCGACTTTAAAGAAATCGTCGGTATAATATTTTATCGTATTATCGCCTAAAATTTCTTTTACGGTATCCGAAATATCTACGTCTTTTCCGTTTACGGCTTTATCTATAATTTCCATTATAAATTTAAACTTAACGCTCATTACCGCATTTAAAATTTTATAAACGTCGGTTTTAGAATCGTCTTGCCATATTCCGTTTACGGTATCGTAAGTGTAATTTATAAATTCGGCAAACGTATCGCCAATCATTAAATCGCCGAATAAAGACGTGTAATAAGCGTAATTATCTTCAAATCCGTAAGCTTTTGCGTTTCCGTCTAAAACTATGTCCACAAATTCATAGAAAATTAGGTTGTCGGCAACGTTCAAGGGCTTATAACTGAAATCGTCGGGCAAGAAGTCTTTTATGTAATCGCCTAAACTTCTATTTCTTCCGCAAACGTTTTCAACTACGTCTTTCGCTTGAATTTTTTCGCCGTTTATAGCGTCTTGAATCACGGATAAAATATAAGAAATTCTTACGCTGAATACGTCGCTTAAAACTAATAAAATTTTATCTCCGCCGTTCGTCCACACTCCGCTTTCTTTACTAAAAGAAGTAAACGGGTCTAAGAAATCGCCTATTTCCAAAATTCCGGTTAAAGATTTTATCGTTTCCAACTTGTCGGAATCGTTTATTATATCGTAAGTGTCGTCTATAACTAAATAATCGAATAATACGTTGTAAAGATTATAACTTTCTCCGTCGGAATCGACCCAAGCTTTATCGGCTTCGTTATACTCGAAGTTTAATAAATCTGCTATTAAATCTCCGACTCTTACTCCCCCTAACGTTTTTTTCAAGAAAGGTTCTACTTCCATGTCGCCGTTAATTACGTCTATTACATCGTTTACGGTAGAAGGTATTTCCGCCAAAACTTCCATAAAGTTATAAATTTCTTTTATGTATTCAGACTTCCAACTTCTGTTCGTTTCATCGTAGCTCATAAACATTGCGCTTTGAGCTATTTCGCCGAAAGTACATTCCTTTAAAGGCTCTAAAATTTCTTCCGCGTCTACGGCAGGGTCTAAAAGCTTGCCTAAGTTTATATCTAAAACTTTATTAAAGGCTCCTTCTAGCGGTATTTCTTCTTTTAAGTACGAAATAGTTATTGTCCACTTCTCGCTAACGTTGTCCTTTTGTCCTACAAAATCACCCAATCTTATTTGGTCTAAAACGGTAAACAAATCGTAAGAACTCGTCTTATCGAACGGGGCAACCAACTGCCATAATTTAACGTTTCTTAGCTTATATAAAGCGGGTACTGTTTCTTTATCTTGCGAGTTGTAGTATATTCCCGTACTTTCGTCGTAATTAAAGTCTAAATAGGTTTCTAAAATATCGCCTATCGTCAATTCTCCCGTTACGCACTTAACTATGCTCGTTAAAGAGAAATCGGATAAGAATATATCTAAAACGTTACTGATTTTAACGTCGCAAACAAGAGCTATTTTTTTATCTATTTCTTCCGTTCCGTTAAACCATTTTCCGTTTTCGCTAGAGTATCCCATTATATCGCCTACGGCTACTTCGCCTATCGCGTCTTTTAAAACGAGTATTACGGACTGTAAGTCGTATTTGTCTTTAATTAAAGAGTTTACTTCCGTTTCGTAAAGTCCGTTTAAAAGCTTGTTTATCTCTTTGCCGTTTTGCGTCCATTTTCCGTTTTCCGTTCTTTGAATATCTACGAAATCGGACACAAAATCCCCAATCCTATATCCTTCGAAAGACTTTCTTAGGGTATTTATTATGTTTTCCGCTATCGTTCCGTTTCCGCCTAATATTCCCTTAACGGAAATTCCGCCTAAACAAGACAATAAATTTAAAGTTTTTTTGCCTTCCGGCGCAACCCATTTGCCTTGCTCGTTCTGCTCGTACCCCATAAACTCGGCAAGGAACGTTCCCACCGACAAATCGCCTAACTGATACGTTAAATTATCCAATACGGCTTGCGTTACGTTTCCGCTTTTCTTGCCTGATTGTATAGCGTCGTATAAAGATCCTACGCTGAACGACGCTATTAAAGATTTTACGCCGTCCGCCTTTTTATCTCCGTCGTACCATTGTCCGTCTTTTTCGGTTAGTCCGACTATGTATCCGAGTTTTATGCCTTTTAATAAATTTTCAGGGCTGAATTTATAATTTCCTTCTTCGGTATAAATAAATAAATCGCTTATCGATTTTCCGCCAAAAGTTTTTGCATAATCACTTACGGTTTCCGCCAAATCCTTACTGAACGAACTTAATAATTCGTATAAAAGTTGGTCTATGCTTTTTTGAGATATATCGGTCATTCTACCGCTTAAAAACTCGTTAAGGAAATTAGTATTTTTATCCGTAAAGCTTGCTATTAAAGAACCTATGTTAAAATTCCCTAAAAGCTCTAAATAGCCCTTTTCGGTGTCGGTGGAAGCATAAACGTAAGAGTGTACGTTTTTATCGTAATTTTCGTTATACAAAGACGGGAATAATCCGCCAACCTTTACGGTTGCCAACGCGTCGATTATTCCTAAATTGCCCGTAACGCTATCGGTTTTTATCAAGTCGTTTAAAGAGTATTGCGCAAGCCTTGCTCTCGTACCGTAAGATAAAACAGAATCGGGTAGCCAATTAAACAAAACTCTCGGACTTACGGTATCTAAGAACATATCTATCCCTTTACCGTTTAACAAGTATGCGAGATTTACGTTTTTTAAAGCTTCTACGTTCGCCTTGTCGTCGACAGTTTCTTTCTTTAATTCAACGCCGAAATTTTTAAGCACTTGTTCCAAATCGAAATTATATTTTTCTTCAAAATCTTTTATGGAATAGTTTTGCGGATTTTCTGACATTTTCGTAAACAAATCCAACGCTTCTTCTACCGTTATTTCGTTTACGTCCCCAAAACCGTCTTGTTCTAATCCGACTTTTTTAAGAGAAATATTCTTATACGCCCAGTACGCGCCTCCGACCAGCGCACCCGCAACGGCACTTATTCCCATTACGAATCCTAACAAGAACGATACTATTCTTCTGAAAACCCTGCTCATAATTTACTCCTTAACTTACACCTTTCGGCTCTATATTGTCTATAAATTATATATTATATATTAAGCTAGCTTTTATTATACAATTTATAGTCTTACTTGTCAATAATTCTTATAAAGTCTTTTCGCAAATTTAAGTCTTTTTTGTTTTCTTTTCGGGAAAAATAAGATATAATACAAGAAATCAAATTTTTATTGCTCGTTAGGCGACGAAAAAACAGAAAACGAGAATATAGTTTTTTTACGACGATAGACACGTTTTATAGTTTATTTAATCAGAATTTAAAGAAAAGTTTTTTTATTTTTAAACGATATAAATTAACTCTTTTTAAAAATATTTTGTTCGTCAAAATTTTTTTATCGTCTCAATTAAATATCGCAAATTTTTAATCATTAAATTTTTTAGAAAAAAAGGCAAATTATGAATTTTAACGCATTTAAAAACGACTTATCAAAACTAATTAAATATAATTCCGTTCAAACTCTTTCCGCTCCAAACGCCCCGTTTGGGGAACAAAACGCAAACTGCTTAAAAGAGTTTTTAACTCTTGCTTCTTCTTTCGGCTTCGAAACGAAAAATTACGAAGGATACGCAGGGGAAGTAATGTTCGGAAGCGGTAAAGATTTTGGTATTTTATGTCATTTAGACGTTGTCCCCGCAGGGGATAACTCGCTTTGGAACTACAACCCTTTTACTCTTACCGAAAAGGGCGGAAAACTATACGGTCGCGGTGTGTTAGACGATAAAGGTCCTGCTTTAATTATTCTTTACGCTTTAAAAGAATTAAAAAATAAAGGTTTCGTTCCCAAAAGAAAAATCCGCCTGATTTTAGGTTGCAACGAAGAAACGGGGTGGGGGTGTATCGAGTATTTAAAAAAACACGATTTAATGTGCGAAGAAGGTTTTTCGCCCGATTCCGATTTCCCCGTAATTTACGCCGAAAAGGGAATTATCCACGCAAAACTTTTTTTCGATTGCGATAAAAGTCTTTTATCCGTTTCGGGCGGTACGGCTTACAATATGGTTTGCGACAGAGTAGAAGCTCTTTGCCCCGTAAACGAAAATCTTTTAAAGAAATACGACTTATCTTTATCGGACGGAAAAATTATTTCTACGGGAAAAACCGCGCACGGTTCACTTCCGCATAAAGGCAAAAACGCCATTTTAAAAATTTTACCGTACTTTGAAGATATGGGGTTGGTAGATAAAAGCGTAAGGCTAAATTTATTTGAAAACGCAAGCGGAATTTTAAATTACTTTGACGACAGCGGTAATTTAACGCTTTCCCCCGACATGATTTCTTTGGAAAACGGAAAACTTGCGATAATCGTAGATATTCGTTATCCCGCGCTTATGGATTATGAAAAAGTCAAACGCGAAATAGAAAAAATTGCCCCGAACGAAATTTTATCTCATCAAAAAAGTTTGTATACGGATAAAAATTCTAAGCTCGTTAAAACTTTATGCTCGGTTTATAACGACGTTTGCAAAGAAAATAAATCGCCCATTGCGATAGGCGGGGGAACTTACGCGAGAGCGTTAAAAAACGGAGTAGGCTTCGGTCCTTGCTTTAAACAAGAAGACGCCGTTTGTCACGAAATAAATGAATATTTTAAAGTCGAAGACGTAAAAAAAGCTTTCGACGTTTATATTAAAGCTATCGCTTTACTTACGGAGAAAGAATGATTTTGCAACAATTTTTAATAGAGTCCGACGACGTTAAAAAAACGGAATATTTACAAGAAATAGGGCTATACATCGATAAACAGCTAGAACTTCTAAATTACCCCGACAATAAAAACTGCGTTTGGGCAATAAAAAATCTTTCAAAGAAAAAACTCGGTTTATCTTTAAAAGAAAACGAAAAATTTAAAAATTTTATTTCTTCCGCAATAAACTCTCAAGACGACAAAATCAGAAAAAACGCCTACGTTATTTTGGGTAACGTAGATAGCGATTTTTGCCACGATTTACTTATTAAAGCAATCGACAAAGAAACGGTTTTTTATTGCTACCCGTGCATTGTCTTATCGCTGGGAAACTTTAAAGATTTCCCTAATTGCGAAAGGTTTTTTAAAAAATGTCAAGAACTTTTTGAAAATGGACAAATGCCCGAAAAATTTTTCCTTTTAGTAAAAGACGCTTTCGAAAAAGCTTTCCCTAAAAAAACGTGCCCCGTAAAAAACGTAAAGATAAACGCGGAAGATAAAATATTACTTACCACTCAAAAAAGTTACTTCGATTTGTTTATAAAAAATTTAGGGAAAAAATGCGAAAAAACAAAATTCGGGGTAACGCTACGTAATTTAAATCAAGATGATTTTTCGGAAATTTTAAGCCGTAAAGACTATTACGATTTGTTTTTTCTCTACGCCATTACCGACGATTTTTCCGAAAAAAATATCACGCTTGCCGTTACGGCTTTTAAAGAATTCGTAAAACGCAACACGTCTTTACCCGTCGGATACAGGATAGAGTGCAAAAGCGATATTAAAGAAAAAGAAAAAATTACTAAACTCGTTAAAAATTTATGCTCTTCTTGCGACTTACTCGTAAACAATCCGTCCGACTACTCTTTTACTTTTTACGTTCAAACGGCAAAAAACGGAGAAAAAGGTTTTATCGCCTTTAAATGCGATTTTCTTTTTAAAAACCGTTTTCCGTACAGAAAAAATTGCTTGCCTGCGTCCATAAATCCCGTAACGGCTAATATTATCGCTAACGTTGCAAAATCTTTTAGCGCTCCTAAATCCGTTTGCGATTGTTTTTGCGGAACGGCTACTATGCTAATCGAAAGAGCTAGAACTGTTAACGCAAACTTTTTCGGTTCGGACATAAACGAAAACGCCGTTGAAATGGCAAAGGAAAATTGCGCGCTAGCAAACGTTCAAGCTAAAATTATAAGGAAAAACGTTGCTTTATTAAGCGGACAGTTCGACGAAATTATCTCTAATTTGCCTTACGGATTAAGAGTCGGAAATCACGAAAACAATTTTGAAATTTACTCTTATTTAGCTAAAAAATGTAAAACCGTTTTAAATAAAAACGGATTTGCCTTTTTATACACCGCCGATAAAGCCTGTTTAAGAAAGTTACTTAAACAAAACGGATTAACCATAATTAATGAAATGCCTATGGAAAGCGGTGGACTATATTGTAGTTTGTTTATCGTAAAAAATTGCGCTTAATATACTAGAAGAAGCAATGGCGTTAATACTTAATAATCGAATAGTTATTCTTATTTTTTAAAATAAAATGAAAAAATTCCTGCAAGTTTTTGCAGGAATTCTTATATGAAAAGTGGCATTTATCGACTTATAGACCTATTTTACATGCCGTCAAGTAACATTTTGTCGGCAATTAAAGCGATAAATTCTCCGTTAGTCGGTTTTTCTCCCATAAACACGCTTACTCCGAAAAGATTATTTATAGTGTCAATTCTTCCTTTTGCCCAAGAAACTTCTATTGCGTGCCTTATCGCTCTTTCTACTTTCGACGGAGTAGTGTCGAAACGTTCGCTAATCATAGGATATAATTTCTTTGTAATATTGTTAATAATTTCAGGTTCGTTTACAACCATTTTTACGCCTTCCCTTAAAAATGCGTAGCCTTTAATGTGTGGTGGAATTCCTACGGAAATAAATATTCTGCTTAACTTATCGTCAATCGGATTTTTTAAATCGTTTTTCTCTAAAAGTTGATGAACTCTTTTAGTTAAAAGACTTTCGGAAACGGGTTTAATCATAAAATAATCCGCGCCCATTTTACAAGCTTTACTTACCAATGCGTCGCCCGATACCGAACTTAACACCAGTATTTTCCCTTTGAAATTTTTTTCTTTTAAATAAGAAAGGACTTCCATTCCGTCCAAACTCTTTAAAACTAAATCAGTTATTACTAAATCGGGTAAACGTTCACATATCTCTATTCCCAATTTACCGTCGTTGGAAAAACCTAGGATTTCTATCTCTCCCGATTTTTCAAGATAACCCGCAATTTCTTTTGCGTTATCAAAGTCGTTTTGTAAAATTACAGCAGTGATTTTTTTCATTTTCTCTCCTTTTTTTCACTAATTTGATTATAAACCAAAAATAATGTAAAAAAACCCTTATTTTTACACTTTTATTGCTAATTTTGTCGAAAACACTGAATATTTGTTAAAAATTAGTAAATATTTTAAAAAACCGTAGATTTTAAAGGTAAAAAGACTAAAAAAAACTTAATTTTTCGAAAAAAAATATTTTAAGAAAAAAATGCTAAAAAAGAGTTGACATTTTTTTATAAATAACATAAAATAGAAAAGCACTGTTAGAAAAGCTATATTTTCAACGGTTTTGTATCGCGGAGTGGAGCAGTTGGTAGCTCGCCGGGCTCATAACCCGGAGGTCGTGAGGTTCAAGTCCCGCCTCCGCAACCAGTATGGCGGCGTAGCTTAGTTGGTTATAGCGGCCGGTTCATACCCGGCAGGTCGTTGGTTCGAATCCGACCGCCGCTACCAAAATAAAACGAACGAAAAAAATAAGGCCCCTTGGTCAAGCGGTTAAGACACCACCCTTTCACGGTGGTATCATGGGTTCGAGTCCCGTAGGGGTCACCAAAAAGTGATGGTCTATAAGAAAACTTATAGGCCATCTTTTGTTTTATAAAAATTATAAAACGTATTTATTCTTTTTTATAGAGAAGTTTTTAATCACAACGTTACGATAGATAAAAATTTAACGTTTGTAAAACAATAAATAAAATAATATAGAAAAGAGAGAACGTAGCTTCTCTCTTTTCTACGTTAAAAAACGTTTGACAATATAATAAGCAAGGTAATAAAAGAAAAACGTTATGATTGCAAAAAGTAAAAATTTATTAAATAGTATTATTGATGTTTTACTTGCATAAATAACGGGGCTATGTTTTATATTTTAAAAATTAATTTTTAAACTCTAAAAACTTTAATAAAAACGCGTTTGGGAAAACAAAATTCTTTTCTCCGACGGAAAATTTAACGCGCATGTATTTTCTTGCGTTATCCATCCACGTTATTTCCCCTTCTCCGAATTTTTTATGCGTTACCATACAGCCGACTTGAACTTTTTCAAGCATTTCCGCTAGCTCTTTTTCGGCTAAATCGTCTTCTTTTATAGAAACGGCGTTAGCTATGGCAATTTCGTTTTTTATAGCGATTTTATTTTCTGCCTTTTTATCGGCAAGGTACTTTTCGGGAATAAGGACGCTTTCAAAATCGCCCATTGTCGCCTGCTGTTTATTATATAAAGCTTCGTATTCTTCGCGACGTAGTACTGTATCCCAACCGCCGACGGATTCGCCTTGGTGCTTATCGATACCCGTGTAAGACAAACTTGAATTTTCGTATTTTCTAAACCCGAAAATACCTTGATTCATTTTTTCGGAATCGAATAAACCGATAGAGCAAAGCACGTCGAAATCTTTTACGGTAAGTCCCGTAACTTTTTGAAACAGTTCGGGTTCTATTTGCGTAATTACGTCTTTAACGGTTTGTTCGCGATAATCGGTTAAGTACATAAACGCAGGTATTCTCGACGCAAGTTTCAAAAGATTTTCTTGAACTTGTTTTCGTAAAGATTTTGCTTTTTTCTCGTCTTCGGTAAGCTCTTTTTTTTCGGACGGCGACAAGGTGTCGCCTTTTTCTTTTTTAAGTTTTTTCACCTTTTCAGAACGGTTTATAATCGTTTGAATTTCAGCGTTTAACGAACGAAACCCTTCGATTCGCATAAGCGCGTCCAACGCGTCTTGATTAGATTGCAGTTTTTTAAGCGTGTCGTTATCGACGTGAACGAGTAGTGCGGTTTGCCAACGTTTTGCTAGCAAAGTTGCGGACGTTCCCGCATAGGTAATATCTAAAATATCTTGCGCGTCTATTCTGTTCATAGACGAGCCGTCAAACGCAAGCACGGGTAAAAACGAAATAAACTCCGCAACTTTTTGTTCGGGACTTGTATCGTCTACTTTTAGCCTACACGAATAGTCCGAAATTTGGTGCAAGGCGCGTTCTAGCGCAAAATCGAAAACGTAACATTCTTTTTTTATTATTTCTTTATCCCCGTTGTCATTTACTATTTCCCATGGGGATTGAACTCTAAACGCAGTTTGAAAATACGTTTCGGGCGATTTTAAGTTGCGGAGCATAAAAACTCCCGCCCACGGTCTTACGGTAACGCCCGTCGTTAATTTCCCGCAAGATAGAGTAATGGTTTTTGTTACAAGCGGGTTGCCCATAGCGTTTAATACGGGTTTTAATGCGTCTAAACCGATACCTGCTTTTGTTCCGGCGCATACTATTACTTTGTAATCGTCAAAAAAATTGTTTTGTTTTTGCCTTAATAAATTATACATTGCATAGCAACTTGCAACGTTAGGTAAAAACCATAAAGTATGCGATAGTACGTTTAACAAGGTCGTGTCCGAAAAAGGCATTGGCGGACGTTCTGCGCCAAGCTTTAAGCCGTCTACGGGCATATAGGCGCCTTGAATCATTTTTAACCATTTTTGAACGTCGTTTTCGTAAACGAATCTTGCGTCTTCTATCTTGCTATTTTCGGGTATTCCCGCGCGGAAAAACTCGTTTACGTCAAATTCGTCGTAACCTTCGTTTATGGCTACGTTACACGTTATTGAATCGGGAACTTTGTAAGTGAGCATTACCATTTTAGGTAGCGAAGAATAAGGATTTTCTCCCAAAGAATTGTCCCAGTTTTCTTTTGCCGACTGTTCGTCCGAATAAGTCCAATTAAAAACTTGGTCTTCTAAAAATTCCCCCGAATTAAGCGCACGGAAAGGCGTACCAGATAAATATAAATAGTGCGCCGAAGAAATGGGCAAAAACGTTTCGTTTATGGCGTTGCCGGCTTCTTCCTTTTGATATTTTTCAAGGTCGAAATCGTCGTTTTCTTCGTCAAATTTTTCAAAAAGACTTTTTGCGTTTTCTCTCCACGCACCGAAATGATATTCGTCAAATATTACGATATCCCATTTTACGTTATGGATAAATTCGTTTTTCGCCTTTATTCCGCCTGCTTCGTTAGTGCCAAGTAAGTCTTGAAAAGACCCAAACACGACGATAGGCTCGTCTTTATCGCAATCGTAAAACTGTTTATCGAGTTTTTTTGCGTCGAACTTAGCTTCTTTATTGCTTACAAATTGCCAGCCTTTAAAATCGACGTGTCGTGAAATATCTTCTTGCCAAGCAGACTCTACGGCAGGTTTAAAGGTTAAAACGAGTATTCTTTTAAAATTTAATGCCTTACACAATTTGTAGGTTGCAAAAGTTTTTCCAAAACGCATTTTTGCATTCCACAAAAATTTTGGCGGACGCGACTCGTCTTCCGTTTTGGCTTGTTTAAAATACTCTTTAGTCATTTCAACGGCTTGTTTTTGCTCGCTTCGCATAGCAAAATTCCAAGTACGGTTGCCTTCGAACCGAGTTTCCGTACGCAATTCTTCAATAGCCGTAAGCGCGTCTTGACAAGTACACTTAAACCATTCGTTTTTATCCGCGCCTTCGTTTAGTTGTAAAAAACCCTTGCGTTTTAGTAGCCTATGTACGTCCCTATCCGTAAAACACGTTCCGTCAGAACGCATTGCCGATTCCTTAAACAAAATTTTAACGTTTACCGCAAGCGTATGCGATTGCTCGCGAATACGCGTTTCGGTGTCTTTTCTGTCGGTATAGCCGATTTTAATATACCCGTCGTGGTCTTTTACGTCGGGCAAAATATAGCCGTAAATTGTTGGAACAACGGCAGGGCGTTTATGTAAAATATCAGATAAACTTATGTTATTTGCCATTATTATTTTACTCCATAGGTTTAATCATACTCTCGATAAATTCGATTTCTTCTTGCGATAATTTATATTTTTTATACAATTCTTCATCCGTCCACGGTTTTGAAAAATCTTGCATAGGAACAAATTGATAAACGCCACGCGGACCGTTTTGCGTTTTCTTTTTAATACTGACAAGATAACGGAAAAATCTTGTTTTAATGTATGAAATTATGTTTTCGCATTCTTGTTTTGTAAAATTGTGTCTTTCGGGGTCATATCCTATTACAAGATAAGTTTGTGAACATACACTATTTGGTTCTCCATAGAAGGGATAGCCTAATATTTGAGTATCAGTACCGCTACCACCGGCGGCAGGAATATATACCTTATGCAAATCTTTTGTTTTTTGATTTTTAGGCAAATCCACTTGCCGTATCCAACCGAATGGAATGTCATTAAAAGATTTGCTAACGTAATATTTGATGTTGTATAAGTCACTTTTCTCTTTTTTATAACCCTTCCAATTTGATGTTAGCAATTCACTGTTATCAAAAAAATGTTTCGGGCTAATTAATCCCGAAAAATTATTTGACAACTCAGTATAGTATACTCCTTCAATTGCTACGATTTTTTCAATAATTGAATAAGATTGAGGCTCTCTTATAACAACTCCTGCATTAGCGGAATCAAGATAGTCAAAACGTTCTTGTATAATATTGCTATCGTGATTATGGTAATAATATTTACATTTACCACAGTAGTCTCTATTCCATAGAAAATAATTTACGCCACCTTTTATTTCAACGCCAGGGAAACAATCATTTGCATTCGGAAAATCATGCAGAACTTCTATATGATTGCACTTTATCATTGACTCCACCCAACTATCAGAAATACCTTGTGCCGTTTTCGTCATCCAGCGACTGGGTGTAATAACACAGAAATAACGAGGCTTTAAATCTAATGCTTTTGTTATGAATTGGTCATAAATTGATCTCGCATTAGCACTATTAGTACCTTCAATTCCAAAACTTAATTGATAGGGTGGGTTGGAAATTATAACGTCGAATTTCATATTAAATATTTTCTCCAAATTTTCTGTGTGTATAAATTCGTAGGCGTGCGTTTCTTTGCCTTCTTCTCGTTTCCATTGAGTTTCTGATGCACTGCAATATTTGCATTTGCCATTTACCCAAACGTGATTCACTCTACGAAATCGGATATTTCCTTCCGCATTATCGAAATGAGAAATAGAGTATTCTCCGTTAGGATATTTAGAACAATATAAACTCCTACGAGAAAGTAGACTTGTAAGCTCCGTAATAGCTATACCGTAAAGCTGTTTATGGAATATATGGTCTATTCGCTTTTGCAAGTCGGGGATTTTATCGGCTAAGCCTACAAGTAAACGTTTAGCTATTTCACGCAAAAAAACTCCCGTTTTACAAGCGGGGTCTAAAAACGTAATATTAGGGTCGGAAAATAATTCTTGTGGCAATAAATCTAACATTTGATTTACTACGTCGGGCGGAGTAAAAACTTCGTCGTTAGATAGGTTTGCTAAACACGACAAAACGTCGGGCGTATGTAATTTGTTTTTATAAATTTTATCGAAAAAAGTTTCAGCCATTTTGTTGTACCTTCCTATAATGTACGGGCGGATATTCGCATATCGGCTCTGCCATATATTCTTTTGTTGTGGGGTTAATCGATATATAGCCCCGTATTTCTAACGGAATATCGGATAATGACGGTTGTCCGCTTTTAGATTTTTCGTTTACTTTAAGCATTACGTCTAATCTAAAATCTCGCCGTTTTAATTTTGTACTAAGCATTAAACTCCATTCAGGAAAAATAATAGGTAGGTCAAGGTCTTGTTGATTTTCGTCTACTTGCATTAGCGTTAATGCGTTACCGCACAAAACGTTTTTAGAAAGAATATATTTTACTGCTTGACGCGTTTCGTCGTTAGTTGCCTTTTTACAAACATTTTTGTATTCTTTATCCCATAATTTAAAAAGTCGTTCGCGACATTCTTCCACGTTATCGGACAAAATATCCACGCCGTAAATACTTGTTATTGCTAAAACGGAATATCGTTCGTAATCGTAAGGGTTAGATTTATACAATCTTTTTACGGTTGCTATTTTACGCGTTAAAATTTCGGCTAAAAAATTACCGTTTCCGCATGCAGGCTCTAAAAAACGGCTGTCTATACGGTCGCATTCCTGTGCCACTAAATCGCACATGGCTTTTACTTCCCGTTCGTTTGTAAACACTTCTCCATGCTCTCTAATTCGCTTTTTAGATTTTGTTTGAGATTTTTCCATTTTTTTACCTTTACTAGTCTTATAGATTTACATTATAACATTATAAGACTAATAAAACAACACTATAAAACTAATAATTTTTAAATAAATACAATAAAATATTCTTATAAGACTAAAAACGGTGTAATATGAATATTGGAGAAAGAATAAAAATTTTAAGAGAAAAATCTAAATTTACTCAAAACGGACTTGCCGAAAGGGCAGGGATATCGCAAACGCATTTACGCAGAGTGGAACTAGGACAAGCCGATATAACAATAGGACATTTACAACTTATTTGCGACGCGTTAGAAATATCTTTAAAAGAATTTTTTAACTACACAAGCGAAAACGAAGAACTGTCTATTGCGTTGTCTAACCTTACCCCTAAACAAAAAAGTCTTTTAATTGACTTTTTAAAGAGTTTATAATTTGCTAATTAAAATTTTGCGCATAAAAAAACAACTGACTTTTTGTCAGTTGCTTTTTTAGTTTATAATTTAATTTTAAATATTTTTGGTATAGGTTACAAATCCGTCGGGCACTAACCCTTCTTTGTTGTATAAAGATTTCGCGTTTTGATTAGTCGTTAAAACTTCTAACGTTAAAGAAACAGCTTTATCTTTAAACTCCTTTTCTAACCATTCCATAAATCTTCCGCCGTAGCCGTGATGTCTGCTACAAGGGGATATGTATAACTCGTCTAATACTAAAACGTTCCCGCCATCTTCATTGCACCAATAACTAGTTACAAGTCCGTATCCGACTTTTTTATCCGTTTTGCTATCTACTATAAAATATCCCCACAAGTTTTCATGGTTTTCTATTACCCTTAAAAACGTGTTTTTAGCCCTTTTTTCGTCGAACGACTTTATGGTAGAACAAGAATCGTAAAACTCTTTACACAGCTTTAAAAACTCGTTTAAGTCGCCTTGTTTAAAGTTTTTTATTATCATATTTTCCTTTGTCTGTATTTATTAAAAGCTTAAAGATTATATCATTTATATTTTTTATAGTCAATTATTTTATATAATAATTTAAAAAACATACCTATAAGTCGATTAAAAGTATTTTATTACATATATTCATATTAAAAATTTACAAAAAAACAGCCCTTTAAAGGACTGTTTTTCTATTTATCTTTTGTATAATTTTTTTATCTTTGGTAAATGCTCATTTGTATCTAAAATCTTTTGATTTTATTACCGATTTATTTTTCGTTAAATTTAATAAAAATAAAAATTTATTAAATTTCTTTTAGTCTTCGCCGTTTTCTTTATGGCTATTGCCTAAAAACGTTGCCGAACCGAAAGGACTTCTTTTCGGACGGGGCGCGCTAGCAGCGGAAGAATTACTGTAATTTTTTCTATATCCGCCTTTTCTATCATTTCTATCGGTCTTTTTATATTCTCTCTTTTTTAAATTTGCGGGAATTATTACGACGTATCTCATCGGGTCTTTTCCTTCTGATTCCGTTTTTACGTCTTCTCTATCCGATATAGCAGAATGAATAATCCTTCTTTCAAAAGGATTCATAGGTTCTAGTTTAATCTTTCTTCCTTTCGCTACGGCTTTATCGGCAAGTTTTACCGCTAAAGCTTTTAAAGTTTCTTCTCTTTTTTCTCTATATCCTTCGCAGTTTATTAAAACTCTTTTATAGGTTTCTCTGTTTTTATTAGCTATAGCTCCCGCAAGAGTTTGAAGGGAATCTAAAATTTCGCCCCTATATCCGATTAGCTGAGCGTTATCGTTTGAATTTAAGGTTATTGTAATAGTATTTTCGTCTTCTTCTACGCTAACGTCGGCTTCTACGTTAAGAAAAGAAAATAATCCTTTTAAAAAATCTGAAACTCTTTTTTCTAAGTCGCAATCGCTACTAATCAATTCTACTTGAATTTTAGCGGGCTTTCCGCCTATTCCTAAAAATCCCGATTTTCCTTCTTCTAAAACGGTATATTTAACCTGTTCTTTACTCGCGTTTAACTGCCTTAACGCTTTATTTAAGGCTTCTTCAACGGTTTTTCCGCTGAATATATTATCAGTTGACATATTTCTCCTTATTTTCTAATTCCGTAGCGTTTATCCTTAGAACTTTGTTCTTTTAACGCTTTTTTTTCAAATATTTTAGTTACAATAAATGCTATAAAAATTGTAGATAAAGTACTGAATAGCGAACTTACTATCATGTAAATAGAAAATGCCGAAGTGTAAATAAACGCAAACACACCGAACATTAACGGCATTATTATTTTCATCATTTTTTGGGTTTGTCCCATAGTGCCGTTTTTCCCTTCTACCGAACCTAAATCTACTTGCGTTTTTTGGTCTTTACTCATAACTATTTGAGATAGTAACATTACTCCGATAGATAAAACTACTAAGATATAATATCCGTTTGCTTGTTTCTTTTCCGAACTCATTTTAGCGGTTAAAACGTTATAATTATTCTTAAAATCGCTACCTAAACTGTCTTTAAGTTTTCCGAAACTTCCGAGAGGATGCCTAAACGACGTATCGGATTCCCAAATATTTTTTATCCATAAAAACGAATTTTTTTCTTTTTTAAAAGTTTCTTTGGCTTTTTCTTGACCTTTAATTAAAATATGTTCTTCTATATAAAAATCATCAAATTTATTTTCAAATAATTTTGTAGATATTTCTTTTTTTAATTCTTCTTTGGTTTGCGTTTCTCTTTCTTTTATATCGGTCGCTTTATTTTCAGAATCTAAATCAAACGAATCCGAATAATATCCGCCTAAATATTCTTTTTGTAATTCGTAAAGTTTATTTATATATTCGTCGCCTTTTAAGGTATACTTTTTTTCACTTTCGTTATAACTAAATACGGGCGTAACGCTACCGTCGGTTCCGACTATATTAAATCTGGTATCCTTATTTAAAAAGTTTACATAATTTTGGTTAGTTTTATTTACAGAATAACTATCGTCTTTATTTTTAATTATAACCCCGTCGTCTACTTGTTCTACGATAGCCTGATTATAGGAATTTACCATTTTCTTAAATAAAGAGTTGGTAGCGTAGTTAGAATAAGTATTAAACGCGCCTATAACTACCATAAATATTACGATAGAAATAATGCTAGGCAAACACGCCGTAAAAGGCGAGTATCCCGCCTTTTTTTGCAACGCCATAACTTTTTGTTGATATAACTGCTTGTTATTAGCGTATTGTTTTTGTAATTTTTGTAGTTCGGGACGCATTTTTTCCATTTTTATGGAATTACTTTTACTTGCTACTCTTGAAATTATATCAAACGGCATAGTAATAAGTTTAAGTATTAGGGTAAAAATAATTATACCTATACCTTCGTTATATCCCGGTTTTTCTATAATAGCTCTTATTAGTCTTCCAAGCCAGTTTAGTTTTACGTTTTTTAAACCGTCTAATATGGCTATATTAGTTAATAAATTATTAAACATTTAATCCTTTTCGCTTTTTATAAAAGCCATATAATATCTTTTTTTCTATCGGGCGGTGGGTCGAATCCGCCTTTATTAAACGGATTACACCTCAGTAACCTCCAAACGATTAGGGGTATTGCTTTAAAAATATTAAATCTTTGCAATACTTCTATCGCGTAAACGCTACACGTCGGCGTAAATATACATTTAGACCTTACTTGAGACGAAATAAACTTTCTGTAAAATTGAATAATTTTTATTAAAATTTTTCTCATTTAAACAGGTTTTCCTTAGAAAAAAGATATTGCATATCCTTACTTATTTCTTTTAAGCAATAAGTATCCCTTATTTTAGGAATAAAGGCGATATAATAATCGCCCAAAGTCTTTGAATATTCGTGAAAAGCGCTACGCAATACTCTTTTTACGTAATTTCTCTTTACGGCTTTTCCGTGTTTCTTACTTACGCAAAACCCGACTTTTAATTCGTTTGATTTTGCGTAAACCATAGTAAGCGTTCTGCAACCGACTCTTTTTCCTTTATTGAAAACGTAATTAAAGTCTTTTTCTCTCTTTAATGCGTTTTTCATACTTATGCAGAAAGTTTGTGTCTACCTTTTGCTCTTCTTCTCTTTAAAACGTTTCTTCCGTTTTTAGTTGCCATTCTTTTTCTGAATCCGTGTACTTTACTTCTTTGTCTTTTTTTAGGTTGATATGTTCTTTTCATTTTTAGTACTCCTTTAAAATCGTGCTTTTTAGATTATACTTTATTTTTTATTTTTTTGTCAATCGTTTATTACTAATATATAACCCTTTTTTATCTTCTAATGGGTAAAATCATATAAATAAGGTCGTTATTTCCGACAGGTCCTATAAAACAAGGCTTAAAAGAATCGTTTATTCTAAATTCCATAAACTCGTCGTTTAACACGCCTATTATATCGGTTATGTTTTTAAAATTAAAGCCTATTTCTTTTTCTTGTCCCTGCATATTTATTGCAATACATTCGTTTACTTGTCCTATTTCGGAAGACGCGTTTATAGTAAACACGTTATCTCTACATGTAGTAAATATTACGTTTTTAGCGTCTTTTGCAATAATGCTTGCCCTATCTAAACAATTTTTTAAAGCGTTTCTGTTTACAGTAAAGGTCGTTTGGAAATCTTTTGCTAAAAGCTTGTTGTAGTCGATAAAATCTCCGTCTAATAGTCTTGATACTATTATCGTTCCGTTTAAATCTAACTTTAAGTTGTTTTGTTGAACGTAAACCGTTGCGTCGTCTTCTAAATTTTCGGATAATAGTTTAGAAATTTCCCCAAGCGTACGGGAAGGTACTACGCACCTGATATTTCCTTGCACTTCTTTTAAAGTTTTTCTGCATAAAGCCATACGGTATCCGTCTAACGCTACTCCCGTAACGTTTTCTCCGTTTATTTCGAATAAACATCCGCAATAAACAGGCCTTGCCAAATCTTGCGCGCAAGAAAAAATAATTTTATCTATTATATCTTTAAAATCTTTTCTAGCTAATTTAAAATAATTTTCGTTGTAATCTTTATTGATTATAGGAAATTCTTCTACGGGTAAACATTGAATTTCCGTTCCCGATACTCCGTAAGAAATTTTAACTTTGTTCTCGCTTGCAAATATCTCTACTTCTTCGTCTTCAGGAATGTTTTTTACGAGTTCGGATATAAATTTACCCGGAATTAAAACTTCTCCTTCTAAAAACGTGTCGCAAATTACGGTTTTTTCTATGTATAACTCCATATCCGTTGCCGATAAAGTTAAATTATCGCCTTTTGCGGAAAACTTTATCCCTTCTAACGCCGAATTTAAGTTTTTATTGTTAATAGCTTTTACTACTTTCGATATCGCGTTTTGTAAATCGAAATTTCTTACGACTATTTTCATATTTTATTATTCCTTTATTTATATTGTTTTTGATTTTTAGTAGTATTATTAGTAGAGTGTGTGGAAAAGTTGACAACTTATTTTATTGTCGTATTTTTTCTAGATTTATCGGGGTTTTTTAAGATTTTTTTTATGTTGACAACATCAACAATTTCGGTTGATAAAATTCTTGATAAATTGTTTAAAAGTGTATAAACCTTAAATTTTCCGCTCTATAACGTATATATTATATAAAATATAAAGGAAAAAAGCAAGAAAATTTTTTAATTAATAGAGCTAAAATTTTTAAAAACAGAGTTATCCACACACTTATAAACATTGTGGATAACTTAATGTTTATACGTTCTTTAAAAGTGGACAAGTAATTTAAAAAAATTGAGAATTTATAGTCGCTCAACTCTATAAATTAAAAAAGTTATGTTACAATAAGCTTGTAAAAATTTTTACGATAAAAGTTTGAAAGAATTTTGTAAAAGTGTTATAATGCTGTTATTATGATACGACAAATTTTTTCAGAAAAAGGAATATTTTTAAAAGGCGAACAAGTCGAAAAGTTTTTAACGTACGAAAAACTGTTGACGGAATACAATAAAAAATTTAATTTAACCTCTATTACCGATAGCTACGGTATTTACGTTAAGCATTTTTTAGATTCCGTAAAAGGCGCAAACCTATTTAATAACGGCGATAAAATTATCGAAATAGGTTCAGGGGGTGGGTTCCCGTCGGTTCCGCTTAAAATATTTAACCCCGAATTAAATTTTACGCTAATCGAAGCGACAGGAAAAAAATGTGTTTTTTTAAACGAAGTAAAACGCGTTTTAGGTTTTGATAAGTTCGAAATTATCAACGCCCGTTGCGAAGATTTAGCTAAAAAACAAGGGTTTAGGGAAAATTTCGATAAGGTTACCGCAAGGGCGGTAGCTCCGATGAGTGCTTTATGCGAATATTGTTTACCGTTTCTAAAAACGGGCGGAGAATTTATAGCGTACAAGTCTGGCGAACAACAGGAACTTTCCGAAGCCGAGAGAGCCGGAAAAATTCTCGGCGGTACGATAAAGAAAATAATTCCTTATTCGCTTCCGCAAGATATAAATAGAGCATTTATAATAATTGAAAAAATTTTCCCGACCGATAAAAAATACCCTAGGGGTCAAGGAAAAGAACGGAGTAAACCGTTATAAAAAAAATCAAAAATTTTTACCCGATAAAAAGTCTATAACAAGGCGTTTTATCGGGTATTATTTTCTAAAAAATTCACAAAAAGGAGAAAAAAAATTGAATATTTTTATTAGCAAAGGAAATTTAAGTGTAAGTGTTAAACAAACAAATTCCAGCGGAGCTTGGGTAGACGTAACTAACGAAAATCAAGAAGAAATAGTAGTAAAATGTGCTAGCACAGTAAAAAACGGAACGAGTTTTTATCAATTTACTAAAACTGAATTAGATTTAAGTCAAATTCTATCTAATTATACCGATAGTAGCGTTATAAGTAAAAAAATTTATTTAAAAGTAAAAAGTAAAACGGTAAATCAAATTTTAGTAAATGAAAAAATCTACGATATTAAAGGAGATTATTTAATAATAGATTTAAAAGATTTGCCAAGTGATACGGAAGTTTTAACGTTAAGTTTTAATCAACAAGAAAATACGGAAAAAAGCGTAATTTTTGAATATAACGATAACTACCCTTATATAAAACTAGAAAATTTAAATTCTATATATACCGACGAAGAAATTAAAGAAATAGATTTAGCCGGCGGATGCAGTGCAAACGTTGTTTTAGGTTCGGGAGAAAATATTTTGACTTTTAACGATATTACGGATAATGCAATGGGATTGTCGATAGGACATATTTTTAGACACGGTAAAGAAAACGACGGAAAAGGCGTTGGTTTTAAGTTATCTTTAAACGAAAGATTTTATAAAAACGACGACGGCTATTATTATTACGAAGACGGTTTAGGAAATTTAACTAAATTAGAAAGTAAATTTTACTACTATCAAAATAAAGAAAAAAATGTTATAACGGAACAAAATTATTCAAAAATTTATTGCGATGAAAACGGAAAATATTTTTATAAAGAATCTGAAAATTTACAATTTGAAGCGTTTAAAGAATCTTTTAACGTTAAAGGATTAAAAACAATAGAATTTGAAGATAACGAAAATATTAAATATGCATTTTTATCGGATAAAAGAACGGAAAATATAAAACAATACGAAGAAACTATAAAAAATTTAAAAGAACAATTAAACGATTTTGTAACGTTAGATATCGAAACAAAAGAATATGTAAAAGTTAATATTTTATTTAGTGAAGATTACAACTTAACTGCTAAAAAAATACTTGAATTAATAGATAATTTACAAATTAACAAAACGGTAATTATTTCCGAAACAGAAGCAAAAAAATATATAAACAATATAAAAGATATCAATAATTTTAATTTGTATTCAGATGAAACGAAAGAAAAATTAATAAATGAAATAAATAATGAAATAATTAAAAATCAAAAAGAATATTCAAAAATTTTTAAAAATAGTTATGCCGAATATTATACTCTTATACAAAACTATAAAAAAGAAAAATCTCAAACGGCAATAAACTTTATTCAAGACGGAGAAATTTATAAAGGTTTTAACTATTACGGCGATTTAATAAACGTTTTTGATAAATTTGAAAATTATACCGTTATAGAATACGGCTTATCTGCAATTAACGGAGAAGATTTATATAAAAGAATAGAAAGCGTGTATAATTCCGATAGTAAACAAATTATATTTGAATATGACGACGAAAACGGCTTATTAAAATCTATAATATCTTCTACGGGACAAAGAACGGAATATACGTATGATACTAACAATTATTTAACCAAAGTAGAGTTTAACGGAAAAGAAAATTTTACTCTTACTTATTCAGATGACGGTTTAATAACATCTGTAACGGATACGGATAAATTAAAAAGTCAAATAACGTATTCGGGACAAAAAGTAGCAAGCGTTAAAAATATATCTTTAATTAGTTCTATATCGGCAACTTCAGAAACGGAAAACGAATCGGACGTAATTACTTATAATTTTATTTATTCGATTGAGAACGATAAACATACTTATTGTATCGTATCTTACGACGACGTAAGGGAAAAATTTGTTTTAAATACTGATTTAGTTATGTTAGGAGATTTAACCGAATATTATTTAGAAAAAAATTCTAAGGTAGTAGAAGCAAATAAAAATCAAAAAGTTTATTTTTGGATATCACCACAAATTTATTATAAAAAAGCTAAAAAGGAAAGCTTAAATAAATATACTATAGAAAATTTTTCTTTTAATAGCTACGACATGATTTATGAATTTTTAGATAAAAATTATATTTATAATGTTACTCACACTAAAACGAGTAATAGATATTTAAATGAAGACCATACCTTTACTGAGAGAATTGAAGAAAAATATAATTACGATAGCAAAAAAGAAAAAGTTATAAGTAAAATTTCAAAAAGAATTATTTATGGGAGAGATAGTTCTAATAAAGTTATTTCCAATATAATAACAACTATAACCAACTATTTTTATAATTCGTTAGGGGTATTAGTAAAAGAAGAAAGCTACGTAGAAGGAGAAGAAAGTAACGGAAAATCTATAACCGAATACGTATATAGCGATAAGGGAATTTTACTTCAAGAAATACAATATAACTCTTTAGACCCGACAAGTAAATTTTATGAAAATAAAGAATATGACGATAAAAATCAACTTATAGCCGAGT
>ERZ808252.137-NODE-137-length-78719-cov-6.418171_pt1 | contig 78719 bp, 64 predicted proteins | sample MGYA00521242_ERZ808252 | MGnify/ENA primary metagenome ERZ808252 (study PRJEB31516, sample SAMN03275581) | gut metagenome | biome: mammalia-associated habitat; material: feces | host: Papio cynocephalus | place: Kenya | collected 2012-08-07 ... | reverse complement strand
AGGCGGAATTGGCTAAGCGAAAACTATGCGGTCACCGCCCCCTGCCTGCGCCCGCCCACGCGACCACACAAAAGCAATAAAAGAATCCGCCCGCCCCCAAAGCGGTTGCGACCTCTCCTCCACAAACACGACCACCAAAAGTTGACCAACCTTTCTCATCCGCCGCCACTTTCCGGCGCAAGGGTCGATACACCTTTTAGATGAAAATTTCAATCCAAACAACTTTTTATTTTACAAATCTTTTGATGTGCATATATCATATACACAACCATTTAAGATTTAATATTTTGGATAAAAAAATGAAACTGTTTCCGATTTTCGCTTTTTTGTTGCAGCTGGCCGGATGCGGGTCGGTCATGCACGGTTCGATGCAAGAACTGCATTTCGACAGCAACGTGAACGACGTTCAGATATCCGGACTGCCCGTCGCGTGCACCACGCCGTGTTCCGTGTGGATCAAACGCACCAACAATCCGTTGTACCTGACCGCGCGCAAACAGGGGTACAAAACGGTGCAAGGCACGATCACCGTGTCGTTCAGCCCCTTTTTCATGTTCGGCACGACCACCGGCGGCGTGTATTCGACCACGACGGACTACCTGTCCGGCAGCATTTACCGCTATGACGCCGACCGGTATTTTTTCGACATGGTTCCGGAAAACGGCTATGAGGAAAGCGACGACGACAAAATCCGCCGTTTCATCCTGACGAATTATTTCGAGGTGGAAAAAGAGCTGGCGCAAAGGCGGGCGGGCGAATACCTGCGCGAATTGTCGCAGCTGACGCAAATCCCGGCGGACGATCTGATCAAAATGGACGAATGTCGATCCTCCACGGATTACGCCAACGCGGTGTTGAAGCGGTACAACGACATCGCCCCCGCCGCGGACGAAAACGGTCGGCGCGTCCATTATCCCGATTGGGTCGCTTTGTATGAAAAAGAGGGCTACATCGGCCAAACCGACCGCAGCAACATCACCTATATCGGGTACGGCGAGGGCGACACCTTGAGTGCGGCGAAAAAAGCCGCCGTTCAGGACATTTACAACAAAGCCAGCGCGCCCGTCACCGGCCGGCTGGACGGTTCGGTCAAAGTTTCATTGAAAGGATTGCGCCTGTTTTCCGAATTCAAATACAAATCCGGAAACACGTTCAAAATGTGGCTGATGTACCGCTATCCCAAAGCGCAGCTGGAATCGGACAGAAAGGAATACGGCGGCGGCCGGCCGTGACCGCCCCGCGGCGCCCCGCCCCTATTTCCTGTTCCGCACCAAACGGTAGGACAGCATCACGACCGCGAACGTCGCGAAAAACAGTGCGGCGCACAACGCGTTCACGTCCGGTTGAATGCCCGTCCTGACCATGGAATAAATCTTCATCGGCAGGATTTCGTAATTCTTGCCGCCGACGAAAAAGCTGATGATCACGTCGTCGATCGACAGCGTGAAGCTCATCAGCCAGCCGGCGAAAACGGCGGGCAGAATCAGCGGGATCAAAATGAACCGCACGATATCGACATCCGACGCGCCCAGATCGGCGCCCGCTTCGGCCAAATTGCGGTTGACGCCTTTCAACCGCACCAAAACGGTGATCGTGACGAACGGGAAACAAAACACCGTGTGCGACAGAAGCAGCGTCGAAAAGCCCAGCGGAATCCCCAAAATCACAAAGATCATCACCAAAGAGATGCCCTGAATGATCTCCGGCGACAGCATGATCACGGACAGCGACCCGTAAACGACTTTCTGCCCGATGAAACGGTAGCGGTGCAAAGCGATCGCGATGATCGTCCCGACAACGGTTGATGTCGTCGCCACGGACGCCGCCAAAAACAGCGACCGCAAAGCGGAGTTGATCAGGCTTTTGTCCGCGAACAGGCGTTCGTACCATTTCACCGTGAATCCGAACCACGCGTCTGCGGAAACCGAATCGTTGAACGAAAAGCAGATCGTCACCAGCAAAGGCGCGTACAAAACCAGATAAACCGCGCCGACATACAGATATTTCAACGCGTTTACCATATCGGCTGCTCCTGATCAACGGAATTGCCGCTTTTATAATACAAATGCAGCAAAAACAGCATAAACACCGTCAGCGCGACGTTGATCGCCGCCCCGACCGGCCAATCCTTGACAATCATGAACTGGTCGCGGATCACGCTGCCCAGCACGGCGGAATCCGCGCCGCCCAGAATGTCGGAAACGTAAAACAGCGTCAGCGCCGGCAAAAACACCATGATGCACCCCGCGACGATCCCCGGCGCGCTGATCGGCACGACGACGCGGAAAAACGCCGCCATCGGCCCCGCGCCCAGATCCTCCGCCGCTTCCAGCAGGCTCAGATCCAGCTTTTCCAGCGTGGCGTACAGCGGCAAAATCATAAACGGCAGCAGCGTGTATGTCATGCCCGCGAACACGGCCGCGTTGGTGTACAGCACTTTCAGCGGTTCGGAAATCCACCCGTGTTTCATCAAAAAAGTGTTCAGAATCCCGTTTTCGCTCAAAATCGAAATCAGCGCGTAGTTGCGGATCAGCGAATTCGTCCAAAACGGCACGATGATCAGCATCAAAAACAGCGCGCGGCGTTCGCGGGCGAAACGCGCGATGAAATAAGTGAACGGATAGGCGACGACCAGACAGAACAGCGTCGTGCAAACCGCCAGATTCAGCGATTTCAAAATCACCGTCAGTAGCTTCGGATCGCTCAACGCGGCGTAATTTTCCAAATTCAGCGGCAGCCGCAGATACCACACGGGATCCTGCGACAGGAAACTGGCCAGCAACACCAACAAATTCGGCGCGAACACCATCACGCCGAACCAGATGAAAATGAAATACAGCACCGCCTGGCGGCAGAAATTGTCGGCCGTTTTAAGCATCGGGCAGAATGACCTCCCAATCCTTGATCCAGCTGACGTTCACGACATCGTTGACTTCGTAAATGATGTCGGGGTCGTCTTCGTTGAAAAACTGGGTCGCCATGACCATGTTGCCGCCGGCCGTTTGAATCCACAAATCAATCGTGCGGCCTTTGTACACCAAAAAGCTGATCACGCCGCGCAAAGCGTTTTCGGGAGCTTCGGCCTCCGGATCGTTGACCTTGCTGACGACCATGTCTTCGGGGCGCAGCAAAACCTTGATTTTCGACCCGCGCACGATCTCGAACGACGACGGTTTGCGCAGACGGTAAAACATCCCTTCGACGATCGTGTCGAAATCGTCGTCGCCGACTTTGATGACCATGCCGTCGAACACGTTGATTTCGCCGACGAATTTGGCGACGAACATATTTTTCGGTTCTTCGTAGATTTGAATCGGCGTGCCGACCTGTTCAATCATGCCTTCGTTCAAAACGGCGACGCGGTCGGACATGGCCAAAGCCTCTTCCTGATCGTGGGTGACGTAAACGAACGTCATGCCCAAATCGCGCTGCAACTCTTTCAATTCGATCTGCATTTCCTGACGCAGGCGATAGTCCAGCGCGGAAAGCGGTTCGTCCAGCAACAGGATTTTCGGGTTGTTGATGAACGCCCGCGCCATGGCGACGCGCTGCTGCTGACCGCTGGACAGTTCGGCCGGAAAACGCAGGGAAAATTTGTTCATTTTGACCTTTTCCAGCGCGGAAAAGACCTCGACCTCGATTTCCTCTTTGGGCACGCCTTTCATTTTCAAACCGAACGCAACGTTGTCGAACACGGTCATGTGCGGAAACAGGGCGTATTGCTGAAACACCATATTGACGGCGCGGCGGTTCGGCGACAGATAGGATATTTCCTTGCCGTTCATGATGACTTTGCCGGTTGTCGGGCGTTCAAAACCCGCGATCAGACGCAGCAAAGTCGTTTTGCCGCATCCCGACGGCCCCAGCAGCGTCAGAAATTCGCCATCGTTGACGGTCAGATCAACGTCGTCCAGAACTTTGTTCGCCCCGAAAAATTTTGTAACGCTTTTCAGTTCCAGCAACGGAACGGGAGGTTTTTCCATTTCTTCTTCACCTGTCAGAAAAAGGCCTGTCCAATCAGTCGGTATAATATCGTAACTTTCCCAAGAAAAAAGTTTTTTTTAAAAGCGGCTTTAAAAAATCGGAAAACGGGGTAAAATACGGCGCGTCAATCAAAGGGTGAGTTATGAACAAACGCCGTCGTTTTTTGCATATGCTGCGCAAAAACTTCCGAAAAAAGCGGGCGAAAACGTATCCGTCGCCGGATGTCCGCCCCGTCGCCGGATGCATTTTGAAATGCGATCTGGGCGTTTTGCTGGAACACACGGGCGTTTACATCGGCAAAGGCCGCATCGTCAGCCTGAACCGCCACAGCCAGATCAAAATCGAAAACGAAAACGGATTTTTCCCGCCCGGAACGAACCCGAAATCCAACCGCATTTACGCCGCCTGCTACGGCGATACGGACGAACCGCTGACCTCCGCCGCCGTCGCGCGGCGCGCCAAAAGGAAAATCAACGGCAAAACGCCCTACAACGTTTTGTTCAACAACTGCCACCGGTTCACGTCCGGATGCATCACCGGAAACTTTGAAAACGATGTCGTGTCCTTTTCACAGCTGGAGGATGTCATTTTCGCGCACCAAGAGGAAATGCGCCGCAAAAAACCGTGGTGGCAAAGGCTGTACCGTTTTGTTACGCGCAAACGCGATCCCGAACCCGCGGCGACGTTCAACTGGCGTCCCGTGAAATTCAAATAAATCAGGCGCGTTCGCGTTCGCCGTCGCGTTCCATCCGGTCGTCCCGTATGCCGCGTCGCGCGTTGGCGCGGTTGATTTCGGCCTTGCGCGACACGGCCAGATCGCGTTCGGAAACCAGACGCCGCCCCTCCGTTTCCTCCAGCCGCTGTTCGTAGTTTTCACGAATGCGGCGCGCTTGGCGCATGACCTCCGCCGTCCGTATTTCCGCCAGCGTTTGCGCGGCGTAAGCACCGGCGTAATCGTCCCGCCCCGCGTCGCGCGCGATGTTTTCAAACATACTTTCGGCTTTGGCCGTCTTGCCGCTTTCGTAATACGCGCGCGCCAGCAACGCGTCCGTCAGCGTGTTTTCCGCGTCACATTCCTTTGATTTTTTCAAGGAATCAAAGCTTTTTTTGGCGTCATACGGCCGCGACAAAACACCGGCGGCGCGGTATAAAACGGCCGCCCGTTCCTCGGCGGGGGCGCGCACGTCCGCGCGGTGCGAACTTTCCGCCTTGTGCAGCTCCGCTTCGGCGCGGCGTTCCAGAAAACCGACTGCCGTTTCGTAATCCCCGCGTTTCAGCGCGCTTAACGCGGCGTGCTGTTCAAACAAAGGATCGACGCCGATCACGGCCGTATCCTTTTCACGATCGGCGTTTTTCAGCAAAAAACACTCGATCGCTTCGATCAGCGGGCGCAGCTCCATCACGGGAATCTGCTCGACCGTCCGGCCGATCAAAGCCTTCGCCGTTTGCCCCGCGTTCGCCCCCCGTTCAATCAACGCGGCGATTTCCGCGGCCAGATCGGCGTATTTTTCCCGCAGCTTTTGTAAATCGGGACGTTCCAGCCCCAATTCCTCCAACTCTTTATCCTCGGCCGTTTTCTGGTTTTCCTGCGGACGATCCTTTCCCTCGTCGAACAGGGCGAACAGCTCTTTCAACTGTTCCTGCGCACGTTTTTGCTCCGCGTCCTTTTCCGTCTGCCGGTCGTTCGTTTTTTCGGCCGTCCTGTCGCCCCCGCCCGAATTGCCCGCGCCCTCGCCGTCGGAACGCGAATCGGAAACGTCGGGAACGGACGGGGCGGACGGCTGTTTCGCCGCGGACGGCTTGCCGCCCAGAATTTTCAATCCCGCGCGCACGGTGACGGCCAGAAAAACCGTGATACCGGCGATTCCGCCGTATTCGGACAGATACGGCGCGGCGGTTTGCAGCCAGCCGTCCCACAAACCGGAAATGTCAAACGGCGAAGAAAGCATTTTGATCCGTTTTTTGATAATAAGGTTGCGTTATTTCATAAATAACAGTAGGTTATCTTTATTTTAACGAACATTCCAGAGTTATTTTCACTAGGGTCGAAAAATGGGCTATTTGTCGAAACGGAAATTTGAAGAACGGGAAAACCACCTGATCACGGGTCTGCTGTTTTTAATCCCCGCCCTGACATTGCTGGGCACGTTGGGGCGCAGTCTGGATTGGCGGCTGGACTATCTGGGCGAATTCAAAATTCAGGCGGCCTGCCTCAGCTTTGCCCTGTTCATCCTGTGCGCGGTCAAACGCGCGTGGGGAAAAACGCTGGTTTTCCTGTTGTTCGCCTTGCTGAATCTGGCGTTGGTCGCGTCGCATTCCTACCTGTTTCAAAAGGAATCCTCCCTGCCCGACGATTCATACGTTTTCAGCGTGCTGTACCAAAACCTGAAAGGGGCGGAGCATAAACCGGAAAAGATCCGCGAAATGCTGGACAACGCGCCGGAGGATTTCGTTTTGCTGACGAACGTCCCCGTCGAAATCTACCGCCACCTGTCGGAAATGACCGGATCGTTCCAGCTGCAGAACCAGACGCTGGACACGACGGGAAAAATGAAGCTGATCCTTGCCCGCACCCCCGGCGTCGATCGCGGCGAAGCCGCCGGAGAGGACGGATTGTGGGTGTCGCGCGTCGTCGGTTCGCGCAAACTGACCCTGCTTTTGACGAATTTCGACGATCCGTGGCACAAGAAAGCCTACGCCCGCACGAAACAAAAGGTGGCCGAATTGGCCGAATTTGCGCGCGGCCGCGACGAACCCGTGATTGTCATGGGCAATTTCGGCGCGTCGGGGTGGAGCTGGCTGCTACGCGATCTGGAAACCCGCGGCGGTTTGAAACCGCAGGGTCGCCTGTCGGAATCCGGCACGGACAAACCGCTGATCACCCGCAGGCCGACCGACCACATCTACACCCATCCGGGGATCGAGGTCGCCGACATCCGCGCCGTCGATTTGATTTCGACGGGATACAACGCCATTTCCGCCACGTTCAAAATCGCACCGGCGCGAAAGGAAATCGAATTTCTGGAATTACAGCCTACTTTGGCCGAGGAAGACCTGTTGCTTCCCCCCACATAAGGCGGGATTGCTCTTTAAAATAATTCGCCGTTGACAGATCGCCGCTTTTTTCAAACAGCAAAGCGGCCTTTTGCCAATATTCGGCGGCCTTTTGATACCGCCCCCTTTTGCTGGCGATCAGCCCCAGATTGCCGTAATCCGACGCCTGCCCCAAACTGCGGTGCAGCATTTCTTCGATATGCAGGGAATCCCTGAAAAAGCTTTCCGCCCGTTCCCAATCGCCGCGGCGCAGGTGCATCAACCCCAACGCCGCCGCCGCGTTCGCGTTTTCCGCCTTTTTTCCGGCCGTTTTGAAAAACGCCAGCGCGTCCGTCAGCAGCTTTTCAATCTCGCCGCCCGCGGGATCCTTTTCAATCATCAATCCCCCCAGCAGCAACCTGTTCGCGGCGATTTCAAACCCGTCCCGTGATTCCAAAGCGGCCGCGACGCTTTTTCCGGCCGTTTCCAACGCCCCGTCCAAATCGCCCCGCGCCTGCGCCACCAGCGAAAGCCCGTTCAAAACGCGGCTTTTGTTGATAAAATCATTTTGTTTTTCAAATAGTTCCAACGCCCGTTCAAACGCCGCCCGCGATTGGTCGAACGCCCCGCCGCGCAAACGGCACAGCCCGATTTGCCGCATCACACAAGCACATTCAAAGCCGTGCTTGTCGTCGGTTTCATACAAAGCCAACGCTTCGCTGTGACATTCCACGGCCTGATCGAATCTGTCCTTGCCTTCGTACACCATACCCAAATCACCCAGCGTTTCCGCCAGAACGAATTTCCAATCGTGCTTTTCGGCCAGCTTTTTGGCGCGATAATGCGCCTCTTCCGCGCTTTCAAACGCGCCGGCCAGCCGGTACACCATGCCCAGCCGGTTGGCCGCGCGGGCGTATTCGTAATCGCTGTTTTCCTTTTCAAACACGGTCAAAGCCATGGTCAGCAACCGTTCGGATTCCGCCAAATTCGCCTGATTCAGCGAAATCATCGCCATGTCGGCGTAGGCTTTGGCGAACAGCAGACGGTTGCGCCGCCAATGCAGCAGCGCCGCCGGACGCAGGCGCGGCACGCCGTTTTTAAACGAAAAAAAGCGGCCGGCCTCGAAAATCTTGGTCAAAGCCTCTTCGGCCTGATCGAATTGCTGCGTATCGACCAGACACCGCCCCAACATCAGCCAGTTTTCAATGTTGCGCGGTTCCCTGCGGCAGATCAGGCGGTAATTTTCGATGATTTCCTGCGTCAATATATACGATTGATTCATACTCTGCCCCGTATAATAGCGTGCTTTCGGCTTACGATAGCAAAACGCGCGCGGAAAAGCTTTAAAAAAACGCTCCGCCCGAGGCCGGTTTTCCGGCTTGTTTTAACGAAAAGAGGTTTGACATGACCGTATCCGCCCTTTCCCCCGAACAACTTTACAGCACCTGCGATCTGGATTTTTTGTCGTTTGAAACGACCCGCGATCTGGAGGATCTGACCCAGCCGCTGGGACAGGAACAGGCCATTGACGCGATCAATTTCGGAATCAGCGTCGATTCCTACGGCTACAACCTGTTCTGCATCGGCCCCGAAGGAACGGGCAAGGCGTCATTGGTGCGGCAAATTCTGACGAAAGCGGCGAAAAAGCTGAAAACGCCGAACGATTGGTGCTATGTCTATAACTTTAAAACGCCGTACAAGCCCTCCGCGATTCAAATGCCCGCCGGCAAAGCTAAAGTGTTCGCCAAAACGGTGGACAAGCTGATCGGCGAAATCCGCGTCGCCCTGCCCGCCGTTTTCGACGGCGACGAATACAAGGCGCAGATGACCGCGATCGAAGACGCTTTCCGCGAACAGAAAACGAAATATTTCGACGACATCCAGAAAAACACGACCGGCAAAAACGTTTCCGTTTTGCGGATGCCCGTCGGGCTGGTCGTCGCGCCGACAAAGGACGGCGACGTCCTCAGCCCCGAAGCGTTTGAAAAACTGCCCGAAGAGGAACAGAAAGAGGTTTTGGCCGAACTGAACGCCGCGCAAGAGGAATTGGAACACGCCGTTCACGACATCCCCAAATGGGAAAAGGAACAGCGCGAACAAATCGAAAAGCTGAACGAAAAATTCGCGTCGCTGGCGATCAAGCACCTGATCGACGATGTCAAGCGCAAATACAGCCGCAACAAGGGCGTTGTCGCTTTCCTGCGCGATATGTACAACGACATCATCGAAAACGTCGATTTGTTTTTGGACGACGAGGACGATCAGGCGCAGCCGCCGCAACCCGCCGACGACGAACAGCCCCTGCCCGTCATGCCCAAACAGAAATCCGACGGGGCGCTGCGCCGGTACAAGGTCAACGTTCTGGTCGATCACACGGACAAAACGGGCGCGCCGCTGATCTTTCTGGACCACCCGATTTTGACGAATCTGATCGGGCGTATCGACCGCCAGCAGCAATACGGCGCGCTGGTCACGGATTTCAACATGATCAAATCCGGCGCCCTGCACGAAGCCAACGGCGGCTTTCTGGTCATCGAAGCCAAGGATTTGATGAATCAAACCTCGTCGTGGGAAGCGTTGAAACGCGCTCTGCGGTCGAAAAAGATCACCATGGATCCGCCCAGTTCCGACGGCATGATGACGACCATTCTGGAACCCGAGGCCATTCCTTTGAACGTCAAAATCGTATTGATGGGCGAACCGGATCTGTACTATATGCTGGCGGAAAACGACCCCGATTTCACCGAATTGTTCAAGGTTGAGGCGAACTTTTTCCCCTATATGGACAAGACGCGCGAAAACGTCGCCAAATACGCCCGATTGATCGCCACGCAGGCGCGGCGCAACGGATTGCGTCCGCTGCAAAAAGAGGCCGTCGCCCGATTGATCGAACACGCGTCGCGTCTGGCCGAAGACAGCCAGAAACTGACCGCGCATATCGCGTCGATCAGCGATTTGATCCGCGAAGCCAACTATTGCGCCATGAAGGACGGCAAATCCCCCGTCATCACGCGCGCGCACGTTGATCAGGCGATCGTGTCCAAAATCAAACGTTCCGACCGTATTCAGGAACGCATGACCGAACAGATCAAGCGCGGCACGGTTTTAATCGACACGGACGGCGCCGTCGTCGGCCAGATCAACGGGTTGGCCGTTTTTGAATTCGGCCAGCTGTCGTTCGGCAAACCCAGCCGGATCACCTGTTTGACGCGCATGGGGGCGGGCGAAGTCATCGACATCGAACGCGAAGTCGATCTGGGCGGCCCTCTGCACACCAAAGGCGTTCTGATCCTGTCCAGTTTTCTGGCGTCGCGGTTTTCGCAAAACGCCCCCCTGTCCATGGAAGCGACGCTGGTGTTCGAGCAATCCTACGGCGAAATCGACGGCGATTCCGCCTCATCGACCGAGCTGTACGCCATGCTGTCCGCGTTGTCGAACGTGCCGATCAAGCAGAATCTGGCCGTCACGGGATCGGTCAACCAGTTCGGGCAGATTCAGGCGATCGGCGGCGTCAACGAAAAGATCGAGGGATTCTTCGACATTTGCCGGATGCGCGGATTGACGGGAACGCAGGGCGTTTTGATCCCCGCGACGAACGTCGTCAACCTGATGCTGCGTCAGGATATTGTCGAGGCGTGCAAAGCGGGTAAATTCCACATCTACCCCGTTTCCACGATCGACGAAGGCATCGAGATTTTGACGGGTATGCCGGCGGGAACGCCAGACGCGGACGGCGTTTATCCCGAAAACACCGTCAACGGCAAAGTGCAGAAACGGCTGCGTCAATTCCTGAAACAGAATTTGGAATACCGCCGTCAATCCCATGTGCCGCCCGCGGAAAAAATCTGATATTCCGGCGCAATATGAATATGAAAAAAGCCCCTTTCGGGGCTTTTTTTATTATTCGACAACGGCGGACGCGGCGTCGCGCACGGATTTCAACCCCTCAATGGTCGGACGCCAGTTCAACGTCGCGATCGGTTGGGGCAAATTCCACCCCAATTTGGCCAGAACGTCCTGCATTTCCTGCTGGCAATCCTTTTTCCACCCGTAGGAACCGAAGCAGAATCCGGTTTTGTTTTTCGGCGCCAATCCGCGCAAATACGTCAGAAAAGCCCCCATTGTCGGCAAAATTCCCGTGTTCAGCGTCGGCGATCCCAATGCGACGTATTTGGCTTCGACAATGGCGTTGATCGCGTCGGAAACATTGGAGTGTTTCAACGAAACCATCGTGACGCGCAATCCCTTTTCCTGCCACGCGGCAGCGACTTCGCGCGCCATTTTCTCCGTCGATCCCCACATGGAATCGTACACGACGACGGCTTTGTCCGCAACGTTGCCATAGGACGACCACAGTTTGTATTTTTCGACGATTTCCGGAATATGTTTGCGCCAAATGACGCCGTGGCTGGGCGCGATCATGTCGATGTCCAGCGTCGCCGCGATTTCCAAAACCTTTTGCACCTGCGCGCCATAGGGCCACACGATGTTGCCGTAGTATTTCTTCGCTTCGTCCAAAACGATATCAAGGTTGTCGTCGTCAAACAATTCGTCGGACGCGTAATGCTGGCCGAACCCGTCGTTCGGGAACAGCAGCTTTTCATCCGCGACGTATGTCATCATGGAATCCGGCCAATGCACCATCGGCATCTGCACGAACGTCAACGTGTGCTTTCCGATGTTCAGCGTGTCGTTCGTTTTGACGGTTTGAATTTTCCAGCCCGTCGTGTCGTAATGCGCGCTCAATCCGCGTTCGCCGGCCGGCGGACAGTACAGCGTCGCGTTTTTCGCTTTGGCCATAACGGCGGGCAAAGCGCCGGAATGATCCATTTCAACGTGGTTGCAAACGACGACGTCGATTTTTTCCGGATCGACGACGGACGCAATACGCTGCATCATCTGATCCGTGAACGGTTCCTTCACCCCGTCGATCAGCGTGATTTTGTCGTCAACGATCAAATAGGCGTTGTATGTCGATCCGCGCGATGTCGTGTAACCGTGAAATTCGCGCAAATTCCAATCTTTGACACCGACCCAGTAAACGCCTTTCTTGATTTCAACCGCTTTCATAAAAAATCCTCCTTAAAAAATTACGCCTTTTTATACCATTGTTTCATTCTTTTGAACAGATATAAAAAAGGATAGGGCAAAGATTATTCTTCGTCCGCGTTTTCAGCGGCGGCGTCGCCGTCCGGTTCTTCCGCCCCGTCAATATCGTTTTCCAAATCGGCCAGCTTGCACGCCTGCATATAGGCGGGTTCGACGGACATATCCTCCGGCGGGGGCAGTTTGTCCTCTTCGTGCCGCTGGTTGTATATGTTCGCCGGCAAAGGCGGCGGCGGGGGCAGCTTCGTTTTCTTCACCATATCGCGGTTTTTGAAATAAAGCGGCGTTGTCAGCTTGATCGGGCGGTTGTGGTGTTTTTGGATCAAAGCGTACTGCATCCCGAATGGCATATTCATAATGAACGTGTCCGAAACGACATCGCCCGCCATTGTTCCGTAAAAAACGAACTTGTCGGAAAACGGCGTCGTTCCCGACCCGATGCCCTCGGCGCGGCTGGAACCCGACGTGACGACGGTGCGTTTTTCAATCAGCGAATTCAACCGCCCCGCCGTTTCGCGGCTGTTGCACCGCATAAAAATCTTCGCCCCCGTGTTGCCGATGATCGTTTCCAATTCGCCGCCGTAACGCCCCGACAGCTGGGACAGATCCTGACACGTCAGCAAAAACGCGTAGTGTTTCGCCATACCCGTGCCGATCGCGTCGGCCACATGGAAATCAGACATGCTTTGATATTCGTCCAGCAGGTACAAAACGGGATAAGGCCCGCAAGGCCCTTCGGACACGTCGAAAATTGTCAGCGTTCCGGCGTACATATTGATGAACATCGTCATGACGGCGTTGGTCATGCCGTCGATCGGGCATCCCAGATAAAACGTGACGGGTTCCCATTTCCCCGTGACCGCGTTTTTGATGCCGCGCATTTGAACGCTGCCGAAATCGCTGGACGCCATGCGCATACGGATCGCCGCGTTTTTAAACGGCGCCAAACCGGACAAAGCCATCGACAGCACCGAAGACCGCTGCGTTTTCGGCAACGCCAGAATCTGGCTGATTTCGACCAAAGCGCGGCGGTTGTAGCCGAAATATTTCGTTTCCTCGACGATATCGGACAGGATTTTCGCCCAGATGTCCGTTTTAAAGGCGACCGGATCGCCCGCGTCGCGTCGGGCGCGCAATTCATCGGACACGTCCAGCTGTTGTTTGGTGATATAGTCCATCAGCAGCGGAAAGCTGGCCTGCCGCCCGATCCACGCTTCGGGCACGGGGTCCCATTTGCCGATCGGCAGGTAGTTTTTGAACGTCATCGTGCGTTTGCGAACGTTGTTCAACGCCTGTTTGACGGCGACGGATTTTTCCATCGCGTCATAGTATGTTTCCAAAACATCGAAATCCTCTTCGTCCATCGCGTCTTCGTAAAAACGCTGCAGGAAATAGTCGTTCGCGCGCGCCTGTTCGCATTTGTCGCAAATGAAGTTGATGAATCCCTCCAGCACCGCGCGGCCGGATTTGACCCAATACGGGTCGGTGCCCGTCGGCCCGTCGCCCAACAGGAAATAGGCCAGCCCGCCGATGTACCCTTGCCGCCCCGGCGACGGCGGAGGCAGATCCATGTCGCTCAACGGGTTCCACGTCGGCCAGAACACGCCCTGATCCGGTTTGTCGATGCCGAAGAAATTGATGCGGAAAACAGGTCCCAAAGCCGCGCGGTGTCCGCCGGTCAGCTCGAACAGCTCGCCTTTCATATCGTTGACGATCAGGCATTTGTCGTCGTTGGCCAAAATGCTGGGCACGACGACGCCGGCCGATTTGCCGCTTTCGGGCGCGCCGACGACCAACGTTGACATATAATTGTTCATCCGCAGCAAACGGCGCTCATTCCACAGTCCCAAAACGAAAGAGATTCCGTCCCACAGCCCCATGCGCTTGACATCGCGTTCGTCGGCCAGACGGCCGTCGCCCTGATCCAGCTGGACGAAATAGTACGGGTTGGTAAACAGCGTGATCAAACATCCCGTGATCATGACGAACGCCGGCATGGCGGGGATCCAGATCGCGAAATTCTGAAACGGGTCTTTGGAAAACGCGACCGCCCAGCGGAAATAACTGGAAAAATAATAAAACGGATGCTGTTTCAGATAGGCGTAGTATTTTTTGACGTTTTCCCACGATTGCGCCGAAAAACTTTGGGACACCATATGTCCCAACGGATAGGCGACGAAAGAAATCAGGAAAGCGGCGATCGCGGAATATAAAAATCCCAGCAAAACCCAGTCCAACGCCCTGTAATATTCGGCGAAGTTCCCGTTTTTACGGGACGGAAGCATGGACAATCTGGCCATGGCTACCCTCCCCTTTGGCGTTGGCGTTTCACGCGCGCGCGGCGGACGGGAATGACCTTTTTAATCACATTCGTCACGCATTGCGTCACCTGCCGCGCAACCTTGGCGACATCGCCCTGCGCGGCCTCTTGCGCCGTTTTGCGTTCGTCCTCGTCAACCGGATACAGGATCGGGAAATCGTATTTGCTGGGGGGCAGTTCCTCTTTGCGGCGGGGACGGCGCGTCACCAGCGTTTTGGCGCCGCTTTTCAATTCCGGCCGTTTTTCCAAAACGACATCGCGCAAACGCGCTTTCAATTCGTCGGGCGAAGCCTGATTCAATCGGCGGTCGCGCAAAAACGCCAGCTCAGCCGACAGTCCGTCATCCGGTTTCACGGTTTCATCCGCTTGCGGCGCAGGCTGTTTTTCCGGCGCGGATTGCGGCGTTTCAACCGCGGCCGACGGAGTGTCCGTTTCGTGTTTCAACCGTTCCGCCGCGCGGTTAATTTCATCCACGCGCGCCTGCTCCGCCTCTTGATTCGCGGCGCGTTTTTTGCGCAAAATCTCCAATTCGGTCAGATTGGCCTTCATCTGCATCCGGTTGGCCGAAGCCAGATCAAGCCCCGCGATGTTGCCTTTTTTGATTTCGACCTTGCGCCCCGCGGCCTGTTTGAACGCGTAAGTGCCGTCCAAATACATCGGGTCGATTTTCACGCCCGTCAAATTCACGCCGACCAAATTGACACCGGACAGATCGACGCCCGTCAAATCCACGCCGCGCAGATCCAGCCGCCGCAGGTCAAGGTATTTCAGGTTCGCTTTGCGCAGATCCAACTTGCCCTCTTCGGCGTCGCGCTGCATCTGCTGCATTTTTTCCAGCTCGTTCAACGCCTGCTTGGCCAGTTTCGCGCCCGCGATTTTGGCGTTTTTCAAATACGCCCCGTCCAGCAGCGCGCCGTCCAGATCGGCGCCGGTCAGATCGGCTTCCTCCAGATTAACGCCGCGCAAATCCGCACCGCGCAGATCCGCGCCGCGCAAATCGACGCCGGCCAGATTGGCGTTGCGCAAATCGGCGTTTTGGAAATTGACGGCGTTCAGATTCGCGCCGGAAAAATCGACATCGCGCAGGTCTGCACCCGCGAATTTGGCGTATTCCCCTTGTTCCAACGACCGGACGACCAGCAAAGCGTTGTCGTCTTTCATCCACCCGTTGAAACGGTCTTTGCGTTCCTGCAACTCGTCAACGATCCGCACGCCCGCGACATAGGAAATATTGGAATCCGACGTGTCCGCGGTTTTGGGCGCGGGACGTTTGGTCAAGGCGCTATATACGCCCTGTTGCTCCGTTCCGTTTTGCGTCGTTTCCGTCATGCGCGCCGTTCCGCCGGTGTCAGTTGGATTTCATTTCGGCTTCGGCCGCGGCGATCGCGGCTTTGTTTTCGGCGACGTTCTTTTTCAGCTGTTCCAGATTGATCTGCGGCTTTTCCTTTTGCGATTCCAATCGGGCGCCCAACACCAGATCGGTGTTCAAAACGCGCGCGGAATACGATGTCATCGCCGCTTGAACCGCCGCGACATTCGGCATATTCCGCCCGTCGATTTGCGCCGAATCGAAACGGAAGCCTGTCAATTCCTGACGTTTCAATCCCTCCGCCGTTTCCTGACCCAGCTCCGGCTTTTCAAACGCCAGCGTGTCCGCCGCGAAAACTTTCGACCGCACGATATTGTTCAAGATCGCTTCATTGATGATCGTTTCAGACCGCAATTTCGTGATTTCCAGCTTTTCCAGCTTGCCCTTGCGCTCTTTCAAAAAGGCGGCGATATCGCCCGCAGCCGTTATTTTGGCGATTTCGATTTTACCTTTTTTCACGGCGTTTTCGTCCCAAACGGGGATTTCCATTTTCCGCACGGACAGCTCGCCGTTTTTGGCCATCGGCGTTCCGTTCGATTCACCGATATTCATTCCGCGCACGACGATTTCCGCCGCCGTCATCACATACGGCACTTTGCGCCCCCGCGCGTCGGTTTTGACGGGAACGATTTTCAATCCGGTGACGGACAGGGAATCCCCCGCCGTGTTATAGGACGCGTTCGCGAACTGCGCATCGTATTCGTCGTCGGCCAGAAAAGCCTTGAAATTCTCGACGGCCTTTTTGGACGCCGCTTCGTTGATTTCGTCCTTTGACGGCCCCGTGTAAACGCGGCGTTTGAATGTCGTACGCTTGGGTTCCCTAACGGCCTTTTCCTTTTTCAAATCGGCCGCCGTCCGCACTTTTTTCCGGTCGGATTTAAAGTACGGATTGGACGAAGAATCGTCGTCCCAAATGGATTTCGGCTGTTCCGCGGCCTTTTGTTCCGGCGTTTTAATCCCTTGCCGTTCGCGGGATATGCGCATCAGACGGTCGTGCGCGGATTCCGTTTTCGCCGCCGATCCGGTTTCAATGCCGAACACCGCGAAAAACAAAACAAAAGCGGACAGAAAGACAACACTTTTCGATTTCATTAAAACGCCCTTTCAAAAACGTCTGCGCTTTCTCTTTTATACCAAGAAAACACCGCCCTGCCCACAAAATAATAAAGCCGCCGGAGAAAACATTTCCCCGACGGCCGTGAACGGATGAAAAAATCAGCGTTCCTTGATTTTCGTCGCGGCGATCGCGGTCGCGACATCCGGTTTGCGCGCGCCGCTCACCCCGCGGGCGTAAGCGGGTTCTTTGCCCGCCCGCGCGCCGGAAGCGTAGGTTTTGACAGGCCCGCGTTTCATAAACGCGTCCGTTTTGGCGCGTTTTTGCAGCTTCGCCTTGTTTTCCAGAATACGGGTCTTTTTCGCGCCCGTGTCGTCCAAGGATTTGGAAACGACTTCGTAAACGTTCTTGGACAGGCCGGGTTTGGCCAGAACCTTTTCCAAAGCGGCTTTCATCATTCCCTGACGTTCGGGGTCGAATTTGCGCCAAGAGGTCAGCGGTTTGACCGTATCCGCGGCGACCAGCGGGTTCAGCCCGTCCAGCTTGACCGCCATGTCGGCGACGAATTCGTAACCGGAACCGTCCTTGGCGTGGAAAGCCGTCTGGTTGGCCGAAAATTTGCGCATGACGGAACGCACTTTGTTCGGATTGGTGATCGCGAAAGATTCGTGCGCGACGGCCTTTTTCGCCCCGTCCAAACTTTCGGCGGCGACGACGCCCAGCCATTTGTTGACGACCAGCTCCTCGTCCTTGAAACGGTTGTAGAAGTCTTCGACGACTTCCTTGCCCGCTTTGGAACCGGCGGCGATGCTCATCGCGGCGAAACGGTCGGTCATGTTGTTCGCTTTTTCGTACTGTTTTGTCACGCGGGCGATATGCTCCGGCTTTTTTGTCGAAGCCAGATACCCCAAAGCCGTGTTTTTCAACGCGCGTTCGCCGGCGTCTTTGGCAACGGGCTTGAACGGCTTTTCAACGTCCAAAGCGTCGTAAACGCGGGTCAGATCGCCCTCGAACCGTTCGACAAAAGCCTTTGAAACGGCTTTGCGCGCCTTGGCGATCGCGTCAACATCAACAACATCCATCTGGTCGGCGATGTATTTTTCGCTCGGCAGTTCCAACGCCTTGGCGACGAAAGCCTTGTCCAGCGACGGGTCTTTCAGGTACGACCCCAGCGCGTTCAAATACCCGTCGTCAACATCGGGTTCCTTGCCGTCCTGAATGTCCTTGACCATCGACAGCATTTTTTTCACGCCGTACTGCTGCGCCGCGTCCCACCGATTGAACAGGTCGGAATCGTGCGCCATCAGGTGCGCGCGTTCCGCGTCCGTGTAATCCATATGGAAATTGATCGGCGCGGTAAAGTCGCGGTTTGCGGACAAAACGGGCTTTTCCTTGACATTGACAAAGGTCAGGGTCGCTTCATCCTTGTCCAGAATCATCACGCGCGAAGTCCCCTGCGGTTCCTTTTCGCCCGCCAGCTGCAACGGCATATCCTTGCCGTCCGCGCCCAGCAGCCCCATTTCCATCGGAATGACGAACGGCAGCTTGGTGTCCTGCCCCGGCGTCGGTTTCGTCGCCTGCCGCAGTTTCAAGGTATATGTCTGCGCCTTTTCATCGTATTCCCCTTCGGCGAACACGGACGGCGTTCCGGCCTGCGAATACCAGCGTTTGAACTGCGTCAAATCCATGCCGGACACGTCCTCCATGCATTTGGCGTAATCGTCGATCGTGACGGCCTTTCCGTCGTTGCGCGTAAAGTGCAGGTCGTTGGCTTCGCGGAATTTTTCCTTGCCAAGCATTTTTTCGTACATACGCACGATTTCCGCGCCTTTGTTGTAAATCGTCGAAGTGTAGAAGTTGTTGATTTCCACATACGATTCCGGACGCACGGCGTGGGCGGTGGGGCCCGCGTCCTCGGCGAACTGGCCGGCGCGCAGGGACGAAACGTTTTCAATGCGGTTCACGGAACGCGAACGCATATCGCGCGAAAATTCCTGATCGCGGTAAACGGTCAAGCCCTCTTTCAACGACAGGTTGAACCAATCGCGCACGGTCACGCGGTCGCCCGACCAGTTGTGGAAATATTCGTGGCCGACGACGCCTTCGATCCCCGCGTAATCGTGGTCGGTCGCGGTGTGGGCGTCGGCGATGACATACGCGCTGTTAAAGATGTTCAGCCCCTTGTTTTCCATCGCGCCCTGATTGAAATCGGACACGGCGACCAAATTGAACAGGTCGAGGTCGTATTCGCGGCCGAACGCCTTTTCATCCCACGCCATCGACCGCTTGATCGAATCCATGGTGTAGTCCAGCTTGTCTTTCTGCCCTTTGTTCGCATAGACGCCCAAAGTAACCTCGCGCCCCGACATCGTGACGAATTTGTCGTTGATGTAATCCAGATCGCCGCCGACCAAAGCGAACAGGTAGGACGGTTTGGGGAACGGGTCGTTCCACGTCACCGCCGTGCGGCCGTCGTCCATTTTTTCCTCTTTGATCAGATTGCCGTTCGACAGCAGGCAGGGCAACTTTTCCTTGTCCGCGCGCAGGGTCGTCGTGAAAACGCTCATCACGTCGGGGTGGTCGGGATAATAGGTGATGCGGCGGAAACCCTCGGGTTCGCATTGGGTGCAGAACATCCCGTTCGACACATACAGCCCCTCCAGCTTCGTGTTGGCCTTGGGGTGGATTTCCGTGCCGATCGACAGTTCGAATTCCGCGGGCGGGTTCAAAATCGTCAACCCTTTGTCGTCAACGATGTATTCTTCGGGTTTCAACGCGCGGCCGTCAATGGCGATTCCCGTCAAAGTCAGCTCGTCCCCGTCCAGATGCAGCGGCCGGACTTCGCCGGTCGAAACGTCGTAATCGCTTTTGACTTTCAGGGTCGAAGCGACCTGCGTGTTTTCCTCGTCCAGATCGAAATCCAGATGAACGGATTCGATTTTGTAATCGGGCTTTTTGTAATCTTTTAAATGTTTGACTTTCGGTGTGTTTTCGGCCATTTCATCCTCCGCTGGCGGCGGTTCCATTAAAATTTGTTTTCCAATTTAACGGCTTTTTTTGTCCAAAACAAGTAAAAAAGCGCGTCGCCGCCACCCTTTTGCGCTTTTCCGGACAAAACGCGAAAAAAAACGCCGCCCCGAAACGGAAAGCGGCGTTTTTCATTGAACCGGACGTTCCTAATCGGCCAGCGATTTGGACACCAGTTCGTAAACGTTTTTGCTCAACCCCTCTTTGCTCAGGACTTTTTGCAACGCGGCTTTCATCATTTCCTGCCGTTTTTCGTCAAACCGTTTCCAACGCATCATCGGCCGCACCATGTGGCACGCCATTTGCGGGTTGAAATCGTCCACCTTGACCGCCATTTCGGCCGCCAAAGCGTACCCCGACCCGTCGGCTTTGTGGAATTCCGGCTGGTTGTAGGCGAACCCACCCATCAGCGAACGCAGCTTGTTCGGGTTTTTGATGTTGAAAGCGGGGTGTTCCATCAGCTTTCTGACCACCGAAACCGCGTCGGGGCGGTCGGCACAAGCGCACGAAAACAGCCATTTGTTGATCACGCCGTCGTCGTGTTTGTAACGCTGATAGAAATCCTCCATGATTTCGTCGCGCTTCGGGTCTTTGGAATTCGAGCAGATGTTCATCGCCGCCAACCGGTCGGACATATTGTCGGCGTCGAAATACTGCTTTTGCACCATTTGGTCGATTTCTTCGATTTCCAGATTGCCCAAAAACGACAAAGCCATGTTTTTCAGCGACCGTTTCGCCGCGTCGTCCGTCGTGAAACGGTACGGTTCGGCGCTTGTGTCGTTTTCGCGGTACACCGCCAGCAATTCCCGTTTATAGCGGGTCGCCAGCGTTTTTTTGATTTGCGCGCGCACGACGTGGATCGCATCGACATCGACGACATCCATTTTTTCCGCCATATAGTTTTCCTGCGGCAGTGTGATCAGCCGCGCGACATAGGCGGGACTTTCGGTTTTGTTCGTCAGGTATTCGCCCCACAGCTTGACGTATTCCTCGTTCAAAGCGGGCTCTTTTTCACCGTTTTGAACCGCCTTGATCATTTTCAGCATCAGCTTGATCGCGTATTGCTGCGACGCGTCCCACCGGTTGAACAGGTCGGAATCGTACCGCGCCTGATGAACGCGCTGGGCGTCGGTGTAATCCATTACGAAATTGATCGGGGCGGTAAAGTCGCGGTTCGCGGACAGGACGGGTTCTTCGGCGACATCGACGAACGCGAACGTCTGTTCGGGTTCGCGCAAAACGATGATGCGCGACGTTCCGGCCGCCTTTTCCTCGCCCTCCAACCGCAGGGGCATATCCTTGCCGTCCGCGCCGATCAAACCGATCCCCAGCGGAATCACAAACGGCAGCTTTTCGGGCTGGTTCGGCGTGGGCTTTGTTTCCTGTTTCAGCGTCAGGACGTATTTTTTCGCCGCCGCGTCATAAACCGCGGACGCCGTCACGGTCGGCGTTCCCGCCTGCGAATACCAGCGTTTGAACTGCGTCAAATCGGCGTGATTGGCGTCCTCCTGACATTTGGCGAAATCGTCGATCGTCACCGCCTGCCCGTCGTGGCGCGTAAAGTACAGCGTGCAACCTTTCAGGAAATTTTCCTTGCCGAACAGCTTTTCGTACATCCGGATGACCTCCGCGCCCTTGTCGTACACGGTCGCGGTGTAATAGTTGTTGATTTCCAGATAAGCCTCCGGCCGCACGGAATGCGCCAAAGGACCGGCGTCTTCGGGGAACTGGCGGGTGCGCAGGTCGAACACGTCGTTGATGCGGTTCAGGGAACGGTTGTGCATATCGCGCGAAAATTCCTGATCGCGGTAAACGGTGAATCCCTCTTTCAACGACAGGTTGAACCAATCGCGCGCGGTCACGCGGTCGCCCGACCAGTTGTGGAAATATTCGTGGGCGATGACGCCTTCGACGTGGGCGAAATCAATGTCCGTGCCAACATCCTTGTTCACCAGCGCGCAGGACGTGTTGAAAATGTTCAACCCCTTGTTTTCCATCGCACCCATGTTGAAATAGGACACGGCAACGATGTTGAACAGGTCAAGGTCGTATTCCAACCCGAACACGTCTTCGTCCCATTTCATCGCGCGTTTCAAGGATTCCAGCGCGAATGCGGCTTGATTTTCATACCCGTGTTCGACATAGATGCCCAATTTGACATCGCGCCCCGATTTCGTTTTATAGGTGTCGTGCAGGGACGCCAGATCGCCGCCGACGATCGCGAACAGATAGCACGGCTTTTTGAACGGGTCGTTCCACACGACTTTGTGCCGCCCGTCGGGCAGGTCGGCCGTTTCGACCGGATTGCCGTTCGACAGCAGGACGGGGTATTTTTTCTTGTCCGCGATCAGGGTCGTGGTGAAACTGCTCATCACGTCGGGGTGGTCGAGGTAATAGGTGATGCACCGGAATCCTTCGGGTTCGTTTTGCGTGCACAGCGTGCCGTTGGAATAATACAGCCCCTCCAGCTGGGTGTTGGCCTTGGGGTGGATTTCCGTGCCGATTTCCAACGTGAATTTTTCGGGCGGATTGAAAACGGTCAGCGATTTCGGCGTGACTTCGTATTCGTCGGGGTTCAATTCGCGGCCGTCCATTTTAGCATATTTGAATGTCAGCCGGTTGCCGTCCAGAACCAGCGGACGCACCCCCGCCGACCGGTCGTAATCGGACACGATTTTTAACGTGGACGCGACCTGCGTGTCGTTTTCGTCCAAATCGAACACCAAATTGATCGAATCGATTTTGAAATCGGGCTTTTTGTAATCTTTCAGGTACTTCATCTTGGGCTTTTCAGCCGTTTTCGCTTCAAACATAGTCATCCTTTCGCATAAGCAATTTACCTATTACTTAGCGTATTTCGCGGGTAAATCAAGGGAAATAAAAGTTTATTTCAGACGCACCGTCCGGCACGAATACGGTTGCGCCCCATACGCATTTTCACCGACCGCCCCTTTGGCGAAACACAGGTAAACGCAAAACACGGCCGCCAGCCCCGTAAACGCCAGCAGCCCGTAAACGGCCGCCGTCCCGATGAACGGCAGGTTCAAAACGCGCGCCACGATCAAAACGGTCAGAACGCTTAAAAACGCCGTCAAAGCCAGCCAGAACGCCGACGCGCCGGAATCGTGAAACCGCTTGACCGCGACGGACAGGAAAACATACGTTGCCAAAACGCCGCCCGCGGTGGAAAACGACGGAATGCCCGACCACGTCGCGCACACGGCGAAAACGGGCAGGAACAAAACGGCGCACGCGAAAAACGCGATCATCTGGTCGCGCGACACGCGCCCGCGCCACGAAAACAGGAACCAAAACAGCCAATCCAGCTTCGCCGCAAACGGCGTGTGCAAAACATACACGTCCGCGGCGGCGTTTTCGCGAATCTCGAAATCGACCCGCGCCCCGACGGGCGGCGCGCCGGCCGGACAGGATTGCAAAGAAAAGCCGTACCGTTTGCCGTCGTCGCCGGCGGCCACCCCCGAATCGGATTTCAAATCCACAAACAGAACCGTTCCCCGCATCGCATCCTCCGCATTATAAAAAAGTGTTGCATTTCATTCCCGCCGCGCCTTAGCTTTATGCGGACGGAAAAGGGCTTGAATATGACTGTAACCGAAAAACTGGCGCAATGGTACGAAAAAAACGGCCGCGACCTGCCTTGGCGCGCAAAAGGCGGCGCGCATCCCGACCCTTACGCCGTTTGGGTTTCGGAAATCATGTTGCAGCAAACGACGGTCAAAACGGTCGCGCCGTATTTCGATCGGTTCATGAAACGGTTTCCGACGGTCGAAACGCTGGCCGCCGCCCCCGTTGACGACGTGCTGTTGTTGTGGCAGGGATTGGGGTATTACACCCGCGCGCGCAAACTGCACGAATGCGCGAAAACCGTCGTCGAACAATACGGCGGAAAGTTTCCGGCCGACCGCGCCGCACTGAAAAAGCTGCCGGGGGTGGGGGCGTACACGTCGGCGGCAATCGCTTCGTTCGGGTTCAATTTGCCCGAAGCCGTCGTTGACGGCAACGTGATCCGCGTGCTGACCCGATTGAACGGGTGGACGGATCCCGTTTCACAAATCGCGGGCGACATCGAATCGTTTGCCGCAATGCTGACGAAACAGGCCGCCTGCCCTGCCGACCACGCATCGGCCATAATGGATTTGGGGGCGAACGTCTGCACGCCGCGCGCGCCGCTGTGCGCTTTCTGCCCGTGGAACGCGGATTGCGCGGCCTTTAAACGCGGATTGACGGAAACGATCCCGAACATCGCGAAATTGAAAAAAGCCGTTAAAAAAGGATACGTGTTCTGGATCGAAAACGCGGCCGGCGAAGTGTTCGTGCGCAAACGCGCGGAAAAAGGCCTGCTGTCCGGATTGACGGAATTTCCGTGGAACACGGACGAAACCCTGCCGTTTCCGGCGGATTGGATGGTGACGAAAAAAACGGTCAAACACGTTTTCACGCATTTCGATTTGACGTTGACGATCGTGCGGGCGCGGGTTGAACACCCCGCGACGGACGGATTTTTCATCCCCCGCGAAAGATTCAAGGATCACCCGTTTTCGACGTTGATGAAAAAAGTCGCGGCGCGAATGGAAAGCTTTGCGCGATAAAAAAAGCGGCCGGAAACAAAAATGTCACGCAAAACCACCGTTTATTTTCTGGACAGATTTGAATTTTCGTTTAAAATAAAGTTAAGAATGAATTCTTTTTAAGGAGGGTTTCCATGAAGAAATTGTTTTTAACGGTTCTGGCGGCCGTAATGTGTATGGCGTCCGGCGCAAACGCCGTTCTAATCGGTAGCGGAAGCATCGAATCATACAATCGTCAATATCAAACGGAATTCAAACGCGTGTGCGAAGTTTGTCCGTATGCCGATGACGAAATGTGTAAAAATTGGACACCCGATTGCGATGATGAAGACGAAAATGGATGCACCTACATGTCGCAAAGCGCGTGCGAAAGTGCGTGCGCCGGTTACCAAGGGGACACCTGCGCCTGTTTCGGATCCGGAATGTGTTGGGAACGCTACATCAACCTGCCGAAATGCGGAACGAACCAGTATTTGAGCGAAATTTTGTGCAAAAACAAAAACACCGGCACGGGTTCATGCAAACAGAACAGCGCCACCGGTTGCTGGTATTTTGTCGCCGGCGTTTGCCCGTATGAAACGTTGGCGGCGTGTACATCCGACTGTTCCGGAAAATGCAACCAAACGCTGACGGGCAACGGATGCTATATGTGCGTTCAATCGATTGACGGCGGCTTGACAACGGGCGGCGACACAGACAGTGACGACACAACCGACACGACGCCCGACACGAACACGATTTCCGACAACTGCCCGACGGGGACGAAAAAATCCGCCGACGGTTGTTGTTGCGTTCCCAACTGATTTTCCAAGGAGGGGAAAATGAAAAAACTTTTAGCTTTATTGATCGGCGTCTGCCTGATCGTTCCGGTTGCCGACGCGTCGGCCAAGGCGGTCAAGCTGGGACGCGGCAAAACGGTTTCTTCCGGCCTGTCGGGAAAGGTCGGCGGTAAAACGTCCATCGGCGAAACGGAAAAGAAATGCGATCCGTCGTGCGCCACCTGCGACCCGAAAACCGGAAAATGTCTGACCTGTCCGGCGAATATGCGGTTGGAAGACGGCAAATGCTACAACGTCTGTTCCGGCGTGTCCTGCATTTCCAGCAACTACACCCCGAACGTGACGGACAAGGGGTGCTGTTGCGAACGCATCACCTGCCCGTCCGGTCAACGCCTGTCGAACGGAACGTGCGTCAATGTTTGTTCCGGCGTTCAATGCGCGACCGGTTACATTCCCACCGCGTCGGGCAATCAATGTTGCTGTGAATCGTCATGCGGCACAAACAAAGTCTATAACACGACGATCGGCAAATGCGTGGATAATACCTGCCCGCTGGGCTGTTCCGCCATGTGCGAAAACGGTTGCAGCGCGTGCGAAACGGGACGCTATCTGGATTACGACAACGGCAAATGTCCGTTTTGCTCCGACCAAATCGCGAACTGCGCGAAATGCACGTCCAAAGCCGGAATGTTGTCGTCCAGCTCCGGATCGGTCGGAACGTCCGTGACCTGCACGGCGTGCGCGGACGGCTACACGCTGTCAAACGGCAAATGCGTGGCGTCCTGCCCGACGGGATGTTCGTCGTGCTCTTCGTCCACGACCTGCACGGCGTGCGACAGCGGCTATTACCTCAGCAACGGAACGTGCGTCGCCTGTCCGGAAAACGCGACCTGCGCCGGTGGAACGGACAGCTTTGTTTGCGCGACAGGATATAGGAAAGGCATAGCAGCGTGTACACTTCGCAACCTTACACTGAACACATCCGACGGTTGCGACGGCACCAACAGCATTCCGACCACTTGCCCGAGCGGAACAACTCGCACATCCAAAGGGTGTTGTCCGTCCGGTGTTACCATAACAAGTTCATACCAATGTTACCTGTGTGCAACAACAGCATTGGCTGAAGATGATAATCCGTATTGATCACAAAAAAAACAGCGAGGATTTTCTCCCCGCTGTTTTTTTATGTCCTTGCCATTCCGCGTTAACCGCCGCCGCACACATCTCCGCCCGCAGCATCTTTTCACATCCTGCCTCTCTTTCCGCCCGTACCACCGCTTTTTTCGTACCACCGCTTTTTTATTCCCCGCTCCCTCTCTCCGCCCCGACCTCAGCGTCCCCTGTTCACAACCGCGACACCTTTTTTGATGCCTGCTCCGCTTCTCCCCGCCCCACAACACCACATCGGCCGCCCTAGAATTTTGCCACCCCCTGATACAGTAAACCCCGCGTCAAACGCGGGGCTTTTCCCTTACAATCAACCACGCCGGATTATTCCATTCATCCGCGCGGTGCGGCGACATCCGCATTTTTTCGCACCGGACGAATTGTCAGCTCATAACCGACGGACGCCAAAACCTTGTTCAAATTGTTAAAAGTCGGATTTCCTTTTTCCGAAAAGGATTTATACAGTGTCGCCCGCGATATTTTGGCTTCTCTGACGACATTTTGAACGCCGTGCTTTTCGATCAAATGGCGAATGATCAAAATCAGATTGTCCTTTTCGCCGTTCAAATATTCGTCAAACGCCGTGTCGATATATGTTTTGAAATTGTCGTCGTCACTTAAAAAACCGTTCAAAACGTCATCAAAATCACGCGTTGCCATCCGACATCTCCTTTCGCAAGATTTTCAAAGCCTTTTCAATATCCGCGGACTGTTCTTTTTTAGTGTTTTTCGTTCCTGCCAACAATGCCAAAATCAGAACTCCCGCCTTGATTTCCGAATAATAAACACGAACACCGAATGAAAAACGAAGTTCGGAAAGTCCGCAGTTTAAATTTTTAAAATCACCGAAATTTCCTTGCTTGATACGTTCAAATCTTAAAAAAATTCTGGAAACAATAACCTTGTCAAATTTTTTCAGACTTTTTATAAAATCGTCCGTCAGTTTGATTTGCATATATTTCGCCCTTTTATGTCTATTATAATAGACAGTCGTCAACTGAAAATCAATAAAATCTTTTTTCCTTTGTCTTTTTCCGCCACATTTGACGGAACGGACGAATGACGTTCCGGTTTTTCTCGGCCGTTTAAATCTCGCTTGAAAAAATCCGGCAGATGTGGCAATATAATTCCAGAGCGTTTTTTTATGGACTCTAAAAAAATCATATCCCCGAGGTCGCACCCTCGGGGATATATCTTTAATACGCTTTACAAACAAAGCATATTGTCAGAAAGACCGCTAACAGAATAATTTCTAAAAACGATCCGATCATAAAACGTTTTTTTATGTTACTCACCCCCTTTCAATAGCTGTGATTGGAGGCGGTGCCGGAAAATCTAAACCGACACCGATAACCGTTTTACAAAAAACACAACCGGAACACAATCTTTTCCCGCCGATAAAACGGGATGGACGGCAGTCCCGCGCTTTTATTTTCCGGAAAGCGAAACGCGGATTGGATTGGATTTAATTTAAAATCATCCCACGTTTTTGGCGCAAAATATGCGCCTGAAAAAGTTAAAGCCAAGTCGCGTTTCGGTTAAAACCAACCCGCGCGCAACAGGTTTCCGGTCGCATTTTTTTGTTTCCTTTTATCCCGAAAAAGGGTAAACAGGGATTCAGGTTGTCCCCGTAGCTCAACCGGATAGAGCGCAGGTTTCCTAAACCTGAGGCTGTGAGTTCGATTCTCGCCGGGGACACCATTTTTTTATTTACAGCATGAAATCCTTGCGGATCTGATCCGACAAATTCGCCGTAAAGCCGACAAAATCCGTCAGGAAATCGTGCAACGGCCGTTCTTTCAATATTCCCGCCAACGTCCCCGTGTGCAAAAACGCGTGTTCCTGCGACGCGATGTTCAACGACATCGTGTCGGGGCGCAACGCGCTCAAACTGGTGACGATTTCACCATACGCGGCGTTCATCGACCGCGGGAAAAGCGGATTGAAAATCAGCATTTCCGCGATTTTCGATGGGACGGGCGCTTCCTGATAAATAGAGCGGTAGGCGTGCCACCCGCCGACGGAGCGCAGCATTTCCCCCCATTGATAGTAATCGATCAGCCCTTTGTCCGCGGCGTCTGGCGGCAACAGGATGTGGTATTTCACGTCCAGCAGCCGCGCGGTGAAATCGGCGCGTTCGATGTACGTCCCCATGCGCGCGAATTGGAACGCGTCGTCATACACCATCATGGAAACGGTTTGACCGCGGAACAATTCCGTTCTGTCCTTGACCCATTCAAAAAATTCGCGGAATCCCGTCCGTTCCAATGAATCGTAATACAGCCCCTGCAATTCGATCCACGTCGTGTTGATGCTTTCAAACATTTCTTCGGGCAGGATGCTGCGTTCCGAACGCGTGTTTTCACGTCCGGCCTTGATGCACGAAAAAACGCTGGACGGGTTGTCCAGATCGAAAATCATAAAATTCAAAACATCCTTGGATGTCAGTTCGCCGTATTTGGCCTTGTACCCGTCGATCTGGCCGGAAATCGTCAGGATCGGATCCCATCCCGCGCCGCCGCCGGGCAGTTGTTCCATGCGGTACGCGGCCTCCAACAGCCGCACGACGCCCTGCGCGCGTTCGACCATGCGCGCCATCCAGTAAATATTGTCAGCCGTTCTGCTTAACATCGTGCGACCTCCTTACGCGCCCAAAACCCAAGTATCTTTCGTTCCGCCGCCCTGCGACGAATTGACGACCAGCGACCCTTCGCGCAACGCGACGCGGGTCAGCGCGCCGGGGACGAGGACGACCTCGTCCGGATTGCGCATCAACGCGAACGGCCGCAAATCGACGTGACGCGGTGCGACGCCCTCGGCCTGCAAGGTCGGCGACGACGACAAGGCCAGCGTCGGCTGGGCGATGTAGTGGTCGGGATTGGCCTTGATCTTTTCGCGGAACAGGTCGAGATCGGCTTTCGACGCCTTGGGACCGATCAGCATGCCGTACCCGCCCGACCCGTGCGTTTCCTTGACGACCAGTTCGCTCAGATGTTCCAGCACATACTTGCAATCGTCGGGTTTGGCCAGCGTGTAGGTCGGCACGTTCGACAAAATCGGCTTTTCGCCCAGATAGAACTCGATCATCTGCGGCACATAGGGGTAAACGGATTTGTCGTCGCACACCCCGTTGCCGATCGCGTTGACCAGCGTGACGTTTTTCTTCATCGCGGCGCGGTACAGCCCCGCGCACCCCAGCAGGGAATCCTTGCGGAACACTTCGGGGTCGAGGAATTTGTCGTCGATGCGGCGATAGATGACGTCCACCTTTTCCGGCCCTTCGACCGTGCGCATATAAACGCAGTCGTCGGAATCCACGAACAGATCCTGTCCCGTGACCAGCTCGATCCCCATTTCGGACGCCAGAAAAGCGTGTTCAAAATACGCGCTGTTGTAAATACCGGGGGTGAACAGCACGCACCGCGGGTTTTCCACGCCGTCGGGGGCGGAGGATTCCAGCGTGCGTTTCAATTCGCGCGGATAATGATTGACGGGCAGCACGTTGTACGTTTTGAACAAATCGGGGAACAGGCGCATCATGACTTCGCGGTCTTCCAGCATATAGGAAACGCCGGACGGACAGCGCAGATTATCCTCCAACACATAGAACCGGTCGGGGGACACGCGCACGATGTCGATGCCGGAAATGTGCGTATGCACACCGTTCGGCGGGGTGAAACCCTCGACCTCTGCCGTATATTCCGTGTTTTGCAAAATCAGGTCTTGCGGCACGACGCCGGCGCGCAGGATGTCGCGCGTTGTGTAAACGTCCTGCAAAAAGCGGTTCAAAGCCTTGACGCGCTGGCAGATGCCGGCGTTCAGCCTTTCCCATTCCGCGTTGGCCAGCACGCGGGGGATCGGATCGAACGGGATCAGGCGTTCAACACCCGTCTGTTCGCCGTACACCGCGAACGTTATCCCCATGCGGCGGAACAAAACGTCCGCCTGTTTGTTGCGTTGTTCCAAAATCTCGGGCGGCTGCGTTTTCAACCACTTTTCGTACAAGGCGTAGGCCGGCGAAACCGACCCGTCCGCGCCGATCATTTCATCATAAGAGGAAGTTTTGTAAAAGCCCCCCTCTGCGTAACCGTCATTTGAATTTCCGGACATGGCGAAGCGATCCTCCTGAATTGCTTTCAACGAAAAGATATTATATGTTAGTTTGATCTTAATCAATTTTTATGAATAATGTTTCTGACATTTTTCACGGGTTTTATAGGCGCGATTATGAAAAAAACGGCTCTTTCCCTTACATTTTTCCTGTTTTCGGCGGGATTGTCCGCCTGTACGCGGATCATCGTCCCCGGCACGAACGAAACCGTCATCCTGCAGCAACCCGTCACGCGCGAGGTTTATTATTGCGAATCGGACGAATACGCGTCCGCGGCCGTCTGCGCGGCAGAGCTGGAGGAACAGGGGTTCGTCCGGCTGACGGACAAATCCGTTTTTTCCGGCAAGGACGATATGCCGCAAAAGGGTTCCTACCCTCCGCGCCGCTATCGCGACAACCAAGCCGTGCCGCGCTGGTGATTTGAATGGTCGCCCGCATCGCCACCGTCGCGTTCAAAGGTGTTGACGTTCTGCCCATCGCGGCCGAAGTCCACATCGCCAACGGACTGCCCGCTTTCACGATCGTCGGGTTGCCCGACAAAGCCGTCGGGGAAAGCAAGGAACGCGTCCGCGCCGCGATGAGTTCCGCCGGACTGGCTTTGCCGTCAAAACGCATCACGGTCAACCTCGCCCCCGCGGACGTGATCAAAGAAGGTTCACATTTCGATTTGCCGATCGCCGTCGGCCTGTTGTGCGCCATGGGCGTCATCCCCGCCGAACAGCTGGACGGGTTGTGCGTCATGGGCGAACTGGGGTTGGACGGGCGGATCGCCCCCGTCGCCGGCGTTTTGCCCGCGGCCGTCGCCGCCACCGCGCGCGGCGAAGGGTTCGTTTGCCCCAAAGCGCAGGGAGCGGAAGCCGCTTGGTCGGGCAACTCGACGATTTTAGCCGCGGATTCGCTGTCCGAACTGTTGCTGCATTTCAAAGAAGGCAAGCCCCTGCCCGCCCCCGCGGCCGGCGAGATTCCGCCTGCGGCCTTTCACGCCGACATCCGCGAAATCAAAGGGCAGGAAAATGCGAAACGGGCGGCGGAAATCGCGGCGGCCGGCGGCCACAACCTGTTGATGATCGGCCCGCCGGGGTCGGGAAAATCCATGCTGGCGGCGCGTGTGCCGACCATTATGCCGCCTTTGACAACCGCGGAAATTCTGGAAATCAGCATGATCCATTCCGTCGCGGGGTTGTTGCGCGACGGGCGGCTGGTCACCGAACGCCCGTTCCGTTCGCCGCATCATTCGGCGTCGATGCCGGCTTTGATCGGCGGCGGACAAAAAGCCAAACCGGGGGAAGTTTCGTTGGCGCACAAAGGGGTTCTGTTTTTGGACGAACTGCCCGAATTTTCGCGCGTGGCCTTGGATTCCCTGCGCCAACCGCTGGAAACGGGCGAAGTGTCCGTCGCGCGCGCCAGCATCCACGTCACCTATCCCGCGCGTTTCCAGCTGATCGCCGCGATGAACCCGTGCCGGTGCGGCTATTTGGGAGTGAACGGTCAGGAATGTTCCCGCGCCCCCAAATGCGGCGAGGAATACCAGTCGCGCATATCGGGGCCTCTGTTTGACAGAATAGATTTGCACGTCGAAGTCCCCGCGGTCGCGCCGTGGGATTTGGCCAAAGCGGCCGAGGGCGAATCGTCGGCGGCCGTCAAAGCCCGCGTTGAATCGGCGTTGGACAGGCAGCGCGCCCGCTATGAAAAACTGGCGCCGGATTCGGGCGTGACGCGAAACGCGCAAGCATCCGGCGACGTTTTGGAAAACACGGTCGGATTGGCCGCCGGCGCATCCGAACTGCTGGTTTCGGCGTGTGAAAAAATGCGTTTGTCTGCGCGCGGATACCACCGCGTTTTGCGCGTCGCCCGCACGATCGCCGATCTGGCCGGATCGGACGGCGTTTCAACCGCGCACATCGCCGAAGCCCTGTCCTACCGGCGCATCGTCCACGGCAGGGGATAAAGGAGGGAAAGCCCATGGATTCCGGAAAAGAGCGCGCTTTGAACTCGCCGCTGATTTTGGTCGTTGACGACGACACGCGGTTGCGCAAGCTGTTGCAAAAGTTTTTATCCGAAAACGGTTTCCGCGTGTTTTCCGCGGCCGACACGCGCGAAGCCGACGCCATGATGTCGTGGTACGCTTTCGATTTGTTGGTGGTTGACGTGATGATGCCGGGGGAAACGGGGGTCGAATTCACCAAACGCCTGCGTTCGACCGGCCGGAACGTCCCCGTTTTAATCCTGACCGCGATGGGGGAAACGGACGACCGCATCGCGGGGTTGGAATCCGGCGCGGACGACTATCTGCCCAAACCGTTCGAGCCGCGCGAACTGCTGCTGCGCATCAACGGCATCCTGCGCCGCGTGATGAGCAAGCCGCCCGAAAAACAAAAGGCCGAAGTCAAATTCGGAACGCACCGCTACGATCTGGACGAACACGTTTTGTATTGCGGATCGGAACGCGTCCGGCTGCCGGCGGCGGAATCGGCGTTGTTGCAACTGCTGGCCGAACGCGCGGGACAGGAGATTTCGCGCGAAGAACTGGCGCAAAAAACTGGCAACGAAACCAATCTGCGCACCATTGACGTTCAAATCACGCGCCTGCGCCGCAAAATCGAACCCGACGCGGGGACGCCGCGCTACATCCAAACGATCCGCGGCAAGGGTTATTGCCTGATTCCCGATTAAAGGAGGCCGGAAATGAATTTAAAGGATTACATCCGTTCCGCGCGTTTGCGCTTGTTGCCGCGCCGGTTGTGGTCGCGCGCCATATTGATTTTGGTTCTGCCCGTCGTTTTGCTGCAGGTTGTCAGCGGCATCCTGTTTTACGACAACCACTGGCAAAACGTCAGCCGTCGTCTGGCGTTGGGCGTCGTTTCCGACATTCAGGGCGCGTTAGCGATGTACGACGCTTTTCCGGATCAGGCGGATCGCGACAAAATCCTTGACATCATTCGCATGTCCGCCGGATTGGACGTGCGCTTTTCCGCTGCGCGCCAGCCCCCCGCCGTCATTAAAAACAAACCGAACACCCGAACGGCCGAACTGTTGCCCGCTTTGGAACACGTCGGCGCGCCGTTCGTCCTGTTGAACCTGAACGAAGCCCGCAGCGTCCTGATCACGTTCTATCTGCCCGATTACACGGCCGAAGTCATCATCCCCTATAAAAAGTTCTTTTCGACGACGACTTACGTTTTCGCGTGGTGGGTGTTGTTTTCGGCGTTATTGTTCACGGGCATCGCGATGTTGTTCCTGCGCAACCAGATCCGCCCCGTCCTGCGCCTGTCCGAAGCGGCGAAAAATTTTGGTTTGGGACGCGACATCGACAAATTCAAACCCGAAGGCGCGACCGAAGTCCGGCAGGCCGCCTTGTCGTTTTTGCAAATGCGCGACCGCATCCGCCGCCACATTGACGAACGCACCCGTATGCTGGCGGGCGTATCGCACGATTTACGCACGCCGTTGACGCGGATGCGGCTGCAGTTGGCCATGATGGATTCAAGCGACGACAACATCGCCGATTTGCAACAGGACGTTTCCGAAATGGAACGCATGGTCAACGGCTATCTGGATTTCGCCCGCGGCGAAGGCAAGGAAAAAATCGAATCGACCGACATTGTCAAACTGATTTCCGACACGTTGATGGGGTTGCATAAAAACGGTCTGTCCGTGCAATTCATCTGCAATTCGGCGCTGACCATGGACGTGCGGCGCAGCGATTTGAAACGTTGCCTGTGGAATTTGGTGACGAACGCCGGCCGTTACGGCACGCAAATCGTCGTTTCCATGACGGTCGCGGACAAAACGCTGGAAATATCGGTGGAAGACAATGGCCCCGGCATCCCCCCCGAAAAACGCGAAGACGTGTTCAAGGCTTTTTTCCGGCTGGACGAATCGCGCAACGCGGAAACGGGCGGCGTCGGGTTGGGGTTGACGATCACCCGCGACATCGTGTTGGCGCACGGCGGAAAAATATACATGACGGACAGCACTTTGGGCGGATTGAAAGTCGTCATGCTGTTCCCGATTTGAAAATCGGAACGCCGGCCGTTTAAAAAAGCTATCCCTTTTTTTGAAATTCGGTTACACTCTTGGCGTACCGGAATCAATCTCGATTCCCCCAGACTTTTTAAACAGAGGTAAGGTAATGCAAACAAATTATACACCTGAAAAGACCCAGAACGCGAAATTGATCGACTGGGTTGAAAAAATGGCTGAATTGTGCCAACCCGACGCCGTTCATTGGTGCGACGGTTCAAAAGAGGAAAACGACGCCCTGTGCGACCTGCTGGTCAAAAAAGGCACGTTTATCAAATTGAACGAACAGAAACGCCCGAACAGCTACCTTGCCCGTTCCAACCCGCAGGACGTCGCCCGCGTCGAAGCGCGCACGTTCATTTGTTCCGAACGCGAAATCGACGCCGGCCCCACGAACAACTGGGCGAACCCCAAGGAAATGAAGGAAAAACTGCATTCCCTGTTCAAAGGTTGCATGCACGGCAGAACGATGTACGTCATCCCGTTTTCGATGGGTCCGCTGGGTTCCCACATTTCCAAAATCGGCGTTGAAATCACGGATTCGCCCTACGTCGTCGTCAACATGGCGATCATGGCGCGCACGGGGCAGAAAGTTTTGGACATCATGGGCAAGGACGGTGCTTTCGTTCCGTGTATGCACTCCGTCGGTATGCCGCTGGACGACGGCAAACAGGACGTGACGTGGCCGTGCAACCCCGAAAACACCTACATCACCCACTTCCCCGAAACCCGCGAAATCTGGTCGTTCGGTTCGGGTTACGGCGGCAACGCCCTGCTGGGCAAGAAATGTCTGGCGCTGCGCATCGCGACCGTTCAGGCGCGCGACGAAGGATGGCTGGCCGAACATATGCTGATCGTCGGCATCGAAAACCCGCAGGGTGAAAAGACCTACGTTTCCGCCGCGTTCCCCAGCGCCTGCGGCAAAACGAACCTCGCCATGCTGATTCCGCCCGCTTCGTTCAAAGGATGGAAAGTCTGGACGGTCGGCGACGACATTGCGTGGATCAAACCGGGGAAAGACGGCCGTTTGTACGCCATCAACCCCGAAGCCGGATTCTTCGGCGTCGCCCCCGGCACGTCCGAAAAAACGAACTACAACGCGATTCAGTCCTGCCGCGCCAACACGATTTTCACGAACGTCGCGCTGACCGACGACGGCGACGTGTGGTGGGAAGGCATGACCGATGAAAAACCCGCGCACCTAATCGACTGGAAAGGCAACGATTGGACGCCCGCCAGCGAAACGCCGGCCGCGCATCCGAACTCCCGCTTCACCGCGCCGGCGCGTCAATGCCCGACGATCGACCCCGATTGGGAAAATCCGGAAGGCGTGCCTATTTCCGCGTTCATTTTCGGCGGTCGTCTGGCGCACAACACCCCGCTGGTTTACCAGTCGTTCAACTGGGCGCACGGCGTGTATCTGGCCGCCACGATGGGTTCCGAAAAGACGGCCGCGGCCGAAGGCGCCGGCGGCATCCGCCGCGACCCGTTCGCGATGCTGCCGTTCTGCGGTTACAACATGGCCGATTACTGGTCGCATTGGATTGAAATGAAGCGTCTGGCTCCGAACGCGCCGAAGATTTTCCGCGTCAACTGGTTCCGCAAAGACGAAAACGGTCATTTCATGTGGCCGGGATACGGCGACAATATGCGCGTCCTGAAATGGATCATCGACCGCGTTCACAACCGCGTCGGCGCGCAGGAAGGCCCCGTCGGCCTGATGCCGTATTACAAGGATTTGGACTTCACCGGTTTGGATTACACCGAAGAAAAGTTCAAAGAATTGATGGCGATCGACAAGAACGAAGGTCTGAAGGACACCGAAGACCAGCAGAAATACTTCCGTCCGTTCGTCGAACAGCAGCGTTTGCCCAAGGAATTCATTTCCGAACTCAGCTTGCTGTCGTTGCGTTTTGAACGTTCCGAAGAAATCTGGAAACCCGTCTGATCGACGCGGCAAACTTGAAAAAAGGCGGAAAATTTTCCGCCTTTTTTTGTTTTGTCTTGTTTCTTGCGCCGATTTTTAGGAAAATATCCGGCAGATGTCTTTTTAACGGGAGCTTTATTCCATGGCTGAACAAACAAACACCGCGACCCCCGCCGCCCCGAACGCCGAAGAGGTTGAATACGAATACGTCGAAGTGCCGGAGGGCGACGCCCAGCAGTACGAGGAAACGGCCGAATACGAATATGTCGAAGCCCCCGCCGACGATATCCAATACGAATACGTCGAAGTGCCGGAGGGCGACGCCCAACAGTACGAGGAAACAGCCGAATACGAGTATGTCGAAGCGCCCGCCGCCGAAGCCCCCGCGACCGAGGAAAACGTCGAATACGAATATGTCGAAGCTCCCGCCGCCGAGGAAAACGTCGAATACGAGTATGTCGAGGCGCCCGCCGCAGAAACTCCCGCGGCCGAAGAGAACGTCGAATACGAGTATGTCGAGGCGCCCGCCGCCGAAGCCCCCGCGGCCGAAGAAAACGTCGAATACGAATATGTCGAGGCGCCCGCCGCCGAAGCCTCCGCGACCGAAGAAAACGTCGAATACGAATATGTCGAAGCGCCCGCCGCCGAAGCTCCCGCAACCGAGGAAAACGTCGAATACGAGTATGTCGAGGCGCCCGCCGCCGAAGCCCCCGCGGCAGAGGAAAACGTCGAATACGAATATGTCGAAGCCCCCGCAGCAGAAGCTCCCGCGGCCGAGGAAAACGTCGAATACGAGTATGTGGAAGCTCCGGCGACAACGGACGAAACGCCCGCTTTGCCCGAACCGGAACTGCCCCCCGAAGAGGACGAACTGCCGCCGCCGGCGGGGATGCCGGAAGAAGCCGCACCCGTCGCCGCCGAACCCGCTTTGCCGCCCGAAGAGGAAACACCCGAACCGGCCGCGCCCGCGCAGCCCGAACCCGTGGCGGAAGCTGTCGCCGAACCCGAACCTGACCCCGCCCCCGAACCGGCGGATGAAAATCTGCCGGCGACCGCCGACGAACTGGAATCCATTGCGGAACAAGCGTCCGCCCCGATCGAAACCCCGCAACCAACAACGGACGCGCCCGCCGTGTCCGCGGAGGAATTGGAAACCGTCGAACCCGAACCGGCCGAAAACACGGCGGCGATTGACGCGCTGGCGGATCAAACGGTCGCCGAAGCGGCCGCGCACGAATCCGAAACGGCGCAAAACACGACAGAGGAAACGCAAGAGGAGCAAGATCCCCGCGACGCCGATGACGCTCTGCCCGCGACCGGCGCGTTTTCCTTTGACGGCGCGCTGACGGCGTCGTTTACCGGAGCGGCCGAATCGGACACGGTCGTTTTGACCAACGCCGCGCACGCTTTCGACGACCTGTCGCGCTGGTATTTGCTGATCAGCGAATTTTCCGTTACGCCGCTGGCGGATCAAAATGGTGCGGAAATTCCGCTATCCGATGATATTTTCTGTCAAGGCGCGTTTATCAACGCCGACGGATCGGCCGTTCCGTTCGTCAACGAAACCGGCCTGACCGTGCCGTCCGACAACACGAATCTGGCTTTGTGCGGCACAAAAGTCCTGCCCATGGCCGGACAGGAAGGCGCGACGATCGAATTGGAGGATTCCGCCGGTATGCTGATCGGCCCGAACGGCGTGACGCTGATGTTCAGCCATTTGAACAAACTGGTCGTCCCCGACGTGCCGCCCGTCGCCGCGCAGCCGCAAACCGCCGCCCCGATGAACGCGCCCGTCGCCTATGCCCTGCCCCGATTGAACGAACCGGCGGTTGACGCCTTTGTCTTTACGGCGGACGACGGAGAAAAGCAAACGGACGAACCGGCTATTCTGGTGAAAACGGGATACACCCTGTACGGTTGGAACGTTACGTTTGCCAGCGGTTTGACAATGAGTCTGGCCGATGTCCGCACGTTCCAATCGAAACACGGCGTCCTGCCCGAACCGGACGGAACGATCGGTTACAAACAGGCGCGGCTGACGTTCAAAAACGCGCAAAGCATCCGCGTTTACGAAAAACCGTCCTATTGCGGTTACGGCAAACGCCCCGAATGACGAAAAGGCGAAGCGTCAGGCTTCGCCTTTGTTTTTCAAGGAAACGAAAGAAACTTTCGCCGCGCCGTAAACGCGTTCGTCCGTCACGTCGAACGTTTCGGGCAGAAAACCCTTTTCATTGCGGGCGGTTTCGATCACGCACAGCGTCCGCGCGTCGATCCACCCCGCGGCGGTCAAAGCCGTCAAAGCGGGCGCGACCAATCCTTTTTCATACGGCGGATCCATGAACAGCAGCCCGACGGGCGCGGCGGCCGCGACCGGACGCAAAGCGTCGGAATACAAACGCACGGGGATGTTTTCCGCGACGAAACACGCCGTGTTCAGGTGAAAGCATTTGACGGCAGCGGGGTCGATTTCCCACGCGAACAGCGCGTTCGCCCCGCGCGACAAAGCCTCCGCCCCCAGCGCGCCCGTTCCGGCGAACACGTCGGCGACGCCGAGATCGCCCCACGCCGTCCCCGATTTGCGCAATTTGGAATCCAGCACGTTAAACACGGATTCGCGCGCGCGATCCGATGTCGGACGCGTGTTCGCGCCCTGCGGCGCCGCCAATTTTTTCGACCGGAACTTGCCTGAAACGATACGCATTTTTTTCTCCGTTTTTTTTGAATTGATTACTTGACAAAAAAGACAAAATCAAGTAGTTTTGTCAAAAATTTCCTTTGGTGATGGAGTTTTCAATGGTTGCTTCTTTGTCGGAATTTTGTTTGGGAACGTACCCGATTTGCGATTTGATGCCCAGCGGGGTGAAATCGGCGCAGGCGGGCGAAAAACGGCGCGCGATCGGTTTCGGCCGTGAAAACGAAACGATTTCCAAATCGCCGGAAAACATTTTGCTGGAAACGTTGGGGATGCGCCGCGCGATCGGATTCGGCCGCGACGGCGAACTGATCAAAAACGGTTCGTCCGGCAAAGAAACCGCCGTCGGATTCGGCCGCGAAAACGAACCGGCCGCGACGCCCGACAAACCGAAACGCAAAATCGGTTTTCCGACGACCGCCCGTTTGAAACAGGCCGTCAGGGATTAAAAGTTTTTCATTCTCCTGAAAGAAAAAGCGGAGAGGTTTTAAAGGCCTCTCCGTTTTTTTATCCTTTTTTGGCTTTGACCGGCCGGTCAACGGCGATTTTGCCGCCCGTCTGTTCGATCAACGTTTTTCCGGGGATTTCATCGACGGCGCCTTTTTCCAGATTGCCCAGCTGGAACGGCCCGTAGGATATGCGGATCAACCGCGTCACCTGCAGCCCGAACGATTCCATCAATTTGCGGATCTCGCGGTTTTTGCCCTCTTTCAACGAAACGGTCAGCCACATATTCGACCCTTGTTTTTTATCGACGACAACCTGCGCGGGGGCGTAGCGCACGCCGTCCGCCGTCACGCCTTTGGCCAGCTTGTCGATCATTTCCGGCGTCAATTCCCCGTGGATGCGCACGCGGTAACGCCGCGACCACCCCGTTGACGGCAATTCCATCTGACGGGCGAATTCCCCGTCGTTGGTCAACAGCAGCAGCCCTTCGGAATTCAAATCCAGCCGCCCGATCGAAATCACGCGCGGCATTGTTTCGGGTAGCGCGTCGAACACCGTCGGCCGCCCCTGCGGATCCCTGTACGTCGTCACCAGCCCCGCGGGTTTGTGATAACGCCAGACGCGCGTTTTTTCCTTTGCGGGCAAAGGTTTTTGATCCACGGTCACAACGTCGGCGTCCGTTACGACGACGGCGGGCGACGTTAAAACCTTTCCGTTGACGGCGATGCGCCCCTGTTCGATATAGCGTTCGGCTTCGCGGCGGGAACACACGCCGGCGCGGGCGACGACCTTGGCGACGCGTTCGCCTTTTTCGGTATTCATCTGATTTCCTTTTCCTGTTTGTCAAAAGGCGCGGCAGGCATCCGACGCGCCGTCATCAACACCGGCAAAGCGGTTTGAATCTGATAGTTGTCCGTTTCAAAAAAAGTGACCTGATCGGCGGTGTAAACCGGCCGTTGTTCGGGATCGACCTCGGTTTCCATGGACGTGACGCCGCGCAACTGGTAACTGGCGCGGACGGGCGGCAGGAAATCGGCGGAAACGGTGTCGTCCCTGCCCGACGCGGTGTGAATTTCAACGGCGGCGTCCTTTACCTTTAACGCGTCCAACGCGTCGTCATCGTCCAGATTGACCCCCTCCCCCGGCAGAATCTTGGCCAGCTCGAAACTTTCGACAACCTTCGGCATCGGCGCGGGGGACGGCGCGGAAACGTCCGTTTTTCCCGTCAGGCGCGCTTCCATACGCAGAATGGGAGCTTCGACAACAACGGAGGATTTTTTGTTTTTGCGTTCGACCGGCTGCCTGTCCAACCAGACTTTCAGCGATTTCGGCAAAACGGCGAAACGGTCGATGTTGTCCTGAAAAATCTCTTCAATCCGCTGGCGCACCTGCCGCACCGTGCGCATTTTTCTTTTTTCGTTGTAAAAGATCGGCGGGTTGGCCGCAGCGGCGTCGGGGAACAAGTCGGCCGCGTATTTGTACGGCGTGAATTTGTCCGCGCGCAGCAACATCACCGCGCCCGACGGCCCCATGAAATGCGCCAGATACAAATCGACCGGCGTGATCGCGCCGCCGATCTGGTCGCTGAGGATTTTCTGGTTGCTTTTGGCGAATTCGGCGGCCAGCAGCGCGGATATGCGCGGCGACCGGCGCAGCGACAGGATTTCGTCGCGGTCTTCGGCCTTTTTCACGCGGTAACGCCCCCGCCCGTCGCGATAGATTTGCGACGCCAGCCGCGCGTAGCCGTATTTCGCCCCGTGCAACTTCATTTGCTGCAACCACGTGTCCGCGGTGAACTGGTACAGCCCCTCGGCACTGGAACGTTCGGCGGACGCGTTGACCTCGAACCGGCTTTCGTGGCCGGCCTTGGCCATCAGGTAATCGAAACTGACGCCGCTGATTTCGCTGGCTTCGCGGATATAGCGCACGATTTCGCGATCGACTTTGAATCCGCCGATTTTGTAAACCGTGTTTTCGATAGCAACATCCGCCGTCACGACATATCCTTTTTGATAAAAAGCAAGGCAGTATAACAACCCCGCGGCGGGATTGAAAGATGTTTTTCTTGACTTCGCGCGCATTCGCGCCCACTTTACATTCCATGGACGATTTCTTTAAAAACATAGTCGATACAGCCGTGAAACAGGCCGGACGGGCGGCGAAAGCCGGCGAAATCCCCGTGTGCGCCGTCGTGTTCGATCCGGCGGGAAAACGGATCGTCGCGACCGCCGTCAACCGTACGGAACGCGACAACGACCCGACCGCGCACGCCGAAATTCTGGCGATCCGCAAGGCTTGCCGCCTGACCGGACAGACGCGTCTGCCCGATTTCGATTTGTATGTGACGCTGGAACCCTGCCCGATGTGCGCGGCGGCGATCGCTTTCGCCCGACTGCGCCGGCTGTATTTCGGCGCGTACGATGTCAAGGGCGGCGGCGTCGAACACGGATGCCGCGTTTACGAACACGCGCCGCACCTGTCCGCGCCTGAAGTATATGGCGGCATCGCGCAAACGCGGTGCGCGGAATTGCTGACCGGATTTTTCCAAACCTTGCGCGGAGGTGCGAAATGACATCGAAACCTTTGTTTGTCGGTTCGCCGGAGCTGGCGTTCACCCCCGTCGCCGAACAAAAGGAACCCGAACCGCTGTCGGTGACGGCGCTGTCTTTGGCGTTAAAAGGGCTGGTGGAGCGCAATTTCGCGTCCGTCCGCGTCAAAGGCGAAATTTCCGGATTGAAAAAGGCCGCGTCGGGGCATTTGTATTTCGCCCTGAAAGACGAGGAATCCGTTTTGGACGGCGTGTGCTGGCGCGGCGGATCGTCGCGGCTGGGCGTCGTTCCCGCCGACGGGCTGGAGGTCGTCTGCACCGGAAAAATCACGACCTACCCCGGCCGTTCCAAATACCAGATGGTCGTCGAAACCATGGAAGCCGCCGGCGTCGGCGCGTTGCTGAAACTGTTGGAGGAACGCCGCAAAAAGCTGGAGGCCGAGGGGCTGTTCGCGCCGGAAAGAAAGAAAAAAATCCCGTTCCTGCCCGAAGTGATCGGCGTCGTCACGTCGCCGACCGGCGCGGTCATCCGCGACATCATGCACCGGCTGAACGACCGTTTTCCGCGCCGCGTGCTGTTGTGGCCGTCGTTGATGCAAGGGGCGGAGGCCGCCGAACAGGTCGCCCGCGCCATCCGCGGCTTCAACGCCATTCCGGCCGGCGGCGTCGCGATCCCCGACGGGATCATCCCGCGCCCCGACGTTCTGATCGTCGCGCGCGGCGGCGGTTCGCTGGAGGATTTGTGGGCGTTCAACGAGGAAATCGTCGTCCGCGCGGCCGCCGAATCGGACATTCCGCTGATTTCCGCCGTCGGCCACGAAACGGACACGACGCTGATCGACTACGCGGCCGATTTGCGCGCCCCGACGCCGACCGGCGCGGCGGAAAAGGCCGTCCCCGTGCGTCAGGAATTGCGCCTGACCCTGTCCGAATCCGAAACGCGCCTGAAATCGTCGCTGACCCGATTGGTCAAGGAACGCGAAAACGTGCTGACCGGACTGATGCGCGGCCTGCCCTCTTTGGAACAGATCGTCGCCGAACGCGCCCAGCGGCTGGACGACCGCGCGGAACGGTTGGACAACGCGGTGAAAAACGCCGTCGCCGACAAACAAAGCAAAGCGACCGCCGCCGCGTTGCGCCTGACCCGTCCCGATTTTTTGTTGGAACAGGCCAAAAACAAGCTGTTCCAAACGGCCTATCCTTTGAACGAACGGATGAAAACTTTTCTGACGCGCGCGGAAAACCGTTTTCAAACGGCGTCCCGTCTGCTAGACAGTTTTTCATACGAACGTGTTTTGGAACGCGGATTCGCTTTGGTGCTGACGCCGCAGGGCAAACCGTTGCCGACGGCGGCGGAAGCCAAAACGCGGCCGGAGCTGGTTTTGAAATTCGCGGACGGCGTTCTGCCTGTTGCGGCGGCTACTCCGAAACCGCGCAGAAAAACGGTTCCGCCCGATGATGACAAGCAAGGACGATTGTTATGAAACGCCTGATCTTTTTTCTTTTGCTGACCGCCACGGTCAAAGCCGGCGCCGCCGAACCGCCCGTTTTATTCCTGCAGGGACAGGTGCGGCAGGGTGAAATGCTGTTCGGCTATGTCACGCCGCAATCGGCATTGACGCTGAACGGCGAAAAGATTGAAACGCGCGCGGACGGATGGTTTCTGTTCGGCATCGGGCGCGACGACACGGGCGCTCTGACCCTTAAAGCGGTCAAGGACGGCGCGGAAACAGTGCGCGCCTACACGATTGCGCCGCGCAAATGGAACGTCCAACGCATCAACGGATTGCCGCAAAACACGGTCACGCCGAACGCGGAAGAGGACGAGCGCATCGCGCGGGAATTCGCCCTGACGCAGGACGCGCGGACGAAAAACGTCGAAATGGAAACGCCGCTGTGCTTCGACCGCCCCGCCGCGGGACGGATTTCCAGCGTTTACGGTTCCCAGCGCATTTTGAACGGCGAACCGAAAGCGGCGCATAACGCTTTGGACATCGCCAACAAAGAGGGAACGCCCGTGACCGCCCCCGCGGACGGCGTCGTTTTATTGGCGCACGACGATATGTTCCTGTCGGGCAAAACGGTGTTGATCGGCCACGGGCAGAATATCGTCACCAGCTATATCCATTTAAGCGAAATCGCCGTTAAAAACGGGCAAAAGGTCAAAAAAGGCCAAAGAATCGGCCGCATCGGCATGACCGGCCGCGCGACGGGGCCGCATCTGCATTGGGTCGTGTCATGGAAAGACAAACGGATCGACCCGCAGGTGTTTTTGAACAATTCGGCGAAATTCTGCCCGCCCGCGAAAAAATCCAAAAAGAACAAGAGGTAACGTCATGAAAAAACATTTATTGATCGGCGCTTTTCTGGCTTTGTCGGCGACGGCGCCCGCATCGGCGCAAATCTTTTACAACACCGGATCGGGGTTTGATTCGACGGGATCGACGACCTCCGGCGGAACGCCCGCGCGCGCGGCCAACAGCGATTTCGATTCGGAAAAAGAGGAAGCTCCTTTTGAAAAGGCCGTCGCGAAAGAAATCCGCGAACGCATCCGCGCCGACGCGGCCTATATCATCGGCGAACCCGACGAAACGCTGTGTTACGGCGTCGCGCGCAAAAGTCCGAAAAAGCGTAGCGCGACGATCGACGGATACGCGCACACCGGCAACTGCGGATCGTTGAACGAAACCGGCATGGCCGAAGTGCAGAAAACGCTGTTCAACGCGGCCAGCTATGATTTGAACGTGACAAAGATTTCGTCGTGCGTCATCACACCGCGTCTGGCCTTGCGGTTCAGAAAAGGTTTCGACATCGTTGACGTGATCCTGTCGGGCGGTTCCTGCCCCGCCGTCCAATTCCTGTACGCCGGCGACACAAAGGAATTTTCCGCGAAACCGATCAAGGAATGGTTGGACACGTTCATTAACGCCGTTTCGTCCGATTTGGAACCCGTAAACGCCGCCGATGTGGAAAAAACGGCCGGCAATATGTTCAAAAAGCGCGATCCCGCCGCCGAGGAAGCCCCCGCGGAACCGCAGCCCGCCGCCCCCGTCATGTGGGGACGCCGCGTCGTGCGCCCGCAACCGGAAACCGCGCAGACCGATCCGAACGTTCCGCCGCCCCCGCGGTAAGGATATGAAAAAGCCTCCGACCGGAGGCTTTTTTATTTTTCATTTTCTACCGTCTTCAGCCATTCCTTGTACGGCAGACCGTCCAGTATCAAATCAACGGGATAGGCGCGGCCGCTTTTATCAACGGATACGACCACCCGCGGATCTTTCACGCGGCCGTTCACGGCGTTTTCCAACAACTGCGCCGATTTTTCGGAAACGTAGAACCGGTTGACGCTGGTATCGCGGAAATGTTTGCGCCGTTCGCAATACCCCGTGATGAACCGGCCGGAACAGCGGGATTTGTCCAAAACGACCCTGTCATCGCCAATGCAGAAAAACGCGTTTGTCGGATTCTTGTCCGTCAAACGGCCGCATTCGGACGGGAAAGCGTCGTAATCCGCCCGTATCGCCAGATAACGCCCCGCCAGAATATCGCGCGGATCGAATCCTTGAATCGGCAAGACGGTTTTCGCCCCGTTCGCGACGGACAGATGCGCGGCCGCCGCCCACGCCGTCCAAACGACAACCGGCAGGAACAGCAAAAAGTTCGTTTTATTCCAAAATTTCCGCATGGGCGCCCTCCTTGGCGAACATTTTTTTCAACCGCTTGTCGCCTTTGTAACATCCGCAGGCGATCGCCAGAATGACCATTCCCGAAACGATCAGTCCCGCGCCCGTATGCAGCAAAGACCCGAACAGCGACAGCCAAACGGTCAGAATGCGCCCCGCCGTCAAAACGCCCAGCAGCCGCGCGATTTTTTCCGCGCCGAAACGATATGCGGCAAAAATGAAATACAACAAAACCGCCAGCTGGGACAGATACGCCGTCCACGCGCAAACGGGCAGCAGGAACGAAACCGCGTACAGCCCCGTTCCGCCCCACAACAAACGGCGGGCGGCTGGATTTTTTTCATCCGACGCGACGAACAAAGCGAACACCGCGGCGACGGCCAGCGGCACATAGGGGAATCCCGCGTCCCCGTTCAAACCGTCCCACATCAAACATCCCGCGCAAATTGCGAAAGCCCCCGCGCGCAACGGGGCGACGAACACGCGTGCCCCTTTGATTTTCAGCAGTGCGAAAAACAGCGCGAAAAACAGGAACGATCCCTGCAACGGCGTTTCAAACCATTCCGCCACCCGCCGCCAAAACGTCACGCCCCACGGGGAACCGGACAGCGACAGGACGAAAACGAAATCCCACACATACCCCGCGAACCCTTTGTTCATCAGCAACACCGGCGGGAACGCCAGCGCCGACCAGAACAGGAAAGCGGCGTAAGTGTCGCTTTTGATATGGTAAATCTGCCCGACCAGTCCGATCGCCGCGAACAGCAACACCGCGTAAAACAACATCCCGCCCGTGAACGCGGTCGGATGCGACCGCCGCACGCGCGCCGATCCGGCGGCGCACGCCGCCAGCAAAACGAACATCGAAACCAGCTTCACCGCATCCGGAATGTCCGCCCAGTTCGACGCGACGATCGCGGCGACGCCCAGCGCGATTGAAAAAAATCCCAGAAACATAACGATGGAAAACAGGGAAAGAACGGATTTGCGGCTTTGTTCAAACACGGCGATCCGCCGCGCCTGTTCGTCTGTGATCAGCCCGTTTTCCACCCATTTTTGCGTTTTGCGCACGACAGAAAACATAAAACAGCCCCTTTTCAGTCAGTTCTGTGTTGATTTTACGGGACTTTTCCTATATTGTCACGAATTGTTTCGTATTCTTTTAAAGGGGTTTGCCTATGAAAAAGTTTTTGGCTTCCGCTGCTTTTGTCGCAGCTTTTTCCGCTTCTCAGGCTTTTGCGATCGACAGCACGGGTTGCGGTTTGGGTTCCATACTGTGGAGAGGTCAGTCCGGTCTGGGACCGCAGATTTTGGCGGTAACGACGAACGGCACGTTCGGCACGCAGACGTTCGGCATTTCGACCGGCACGTCCGGTTGCGACCAGAACGGCCGTATTTCCGGCGGTACGGGGCGGCTTTTCGCTTTTTTGGAAAACAATCTGGAACAGTTTGCCGTTGACGCCGCGCGCGGTTCGGGCGAAACGATCGAAACCATCGCCGCTTTGACCGGCAAATCCGCCGACCAGGTCAGTGAAGTCGTTCAGGAAAACTTCGCGTTTATTTTCGACAGCCACGACGTTTCCGCCGTCACGGTCACGCTGAAAGTTTCCGAACTGTTGGCTTAACGACCGTCGGGGGCAACAGCGGGTTATGAAGCGGATTGCCTCTGTCGGGTTGATGATATGGCTCTGCTGCTGCGGCGCGTCCGTTGCGGCGGAGCCTTTTTCTTTGCCCGAAAAACAACGGGACTACCTGTCCGCCCTGCGGGAACGGGCGCGGCGGGAACGGTTGGCCGACGCGGCGCAATGGCGGCGGTTGCTGCATTTTCACGACCGCCTGATCACAAAGGAAAGCACCATTGATTCCGCGGCGTTTTTCATGGCGGAAAACGGGAAAACAGACCCCGCGGCGGAATTGGACGCGACGCTGCGCGCGTTTTTCACGCCGGTTGAAAACGTCGCGAAAATCGACGGCAAAGCGGCGAGCTACAATCATCCGCAATGCCTGTTTCCGGCGCGTTACGAATGGTTGAACGAACGGCTTTCCTTTGACAAAACGCTGTTAAAGCCTGTTGATTGTTCCGATTACCACGCGTTTAAAAACGCCGTCGCGGCCGAACGCGTCGCATTGATTTTCACCAGCGCGTATATGGGCAATCCGGCGTCGTTTTTCGGCCACACCCTGTTGCGTCTGGATTCCAAAGGCGACACGCCGCTGTTGTCCCACGCGTTGAATTACGGTGCGATCACCGGATCGGACGGCGGCCTGCCGTTCATTTTCAAAGGCGTTTTCGGCGGTTACAACGGCATTTTTTCGGTGTATCCTTATTATGACACGGTCAACCTGTACAACAACATGGAAAACCGCGACATTTGGGAATACCGGCTGAACCTGCCGCAAGAACGGGTTGACCGGCTGGTCGCGCACATCTGGGAATTGGGACACAATTCCGCGCGCTATTTCTTTTTTTCCGAAAACTGTTCGTATATGCTGCTGGAAACGCTGAACACCGCCCTGCCCGATCGGGATCTGACCGACGCGTTTTACAATCCGCTGTTTTCCAGTTATACCATTCCCGTGGACACGATCCGCGCCGTGCTGAAACAGGACGGCATTTTGAAAGAGGCCGTCTATCGCCCCTCGCGCCAAAGCCGGTTGAAACACGCCTACGCCGTCATGTCCGGCGCGGAAAAGGAACAGCTGCACAAACTGCTGAAAGCGCCGCGCGCCGTTGACGAAGTCGCCGCCTCCGCCCTGACGGACGGGGAAAAGGCGAATGTGTTTGTCACCGCCTATGAATACGTCCAGTACGCGTTCATCGCCGGCGACATCCCGTTAGATGAAATGCGCCGCGATTCGATCCGAATATTAACGCCGCTGAGCGCGCTGCGCGACAAATCGACGATTACACAAGTCCCCCGTCCCGCAAAACGCCCCGACGAAGGCCACTTGTCCGGAACGGCCGGATTGTCCGGCGGGCGCAAAAACGGGCGGACGTTTACCGATTTGCTGGTGCGTCCGGCCTATCACACTTTGCTGGATGAAACAGCCGGATACCTGCCGTTCGGCGAAATATCGTACATGGCCGGAACATTGCGGTGGTATGAAAACGAAAACGATTTGCGGTTGCAAAAATTCGCGTTGGTGGACATCACGTCATTGGCGCCGCGCGACAAACTGTTCGCGCCGGTGTCGTTCAAACTGAACCTCGGCTTTGAAAGCTACCAATCCCCCGACAGGGAAAAAGAGGGCTACGTTTTCACCGCGGGTGCTGGCGCGGGGCTGACGAAACAGGTGACGGGCGGCGCGGTCGTATATGCCATGGCCAACCTGTACGGCAAAGCGGGCGGATACCTGTCCCACAATTCAATGGCCGGCGTCGGCGCACAGGCGGGGTTTGCGGCCGATTTCGGCGTCCTGCGCCTGACCGGCGATGTCGAGCGGATTTTTTACACGAACGACAACGCGGATATCTGGCGTTATCAGGCGGCCGCCGGCGTCACGCTGACCGCGCGCTGGGGGTTGGAAGCCGGATACGTTTTTGAAGACAGCCGCCGCTATTCCGATTCACACGAAGCCCGCGCCGGATTGGTCTATCATTTTTAACCTTTATTTTCCGGATCGAACACCGGCACTTTGCGGCCGCGGTAAACAATGCAATCCGCCGCGGCGTCCGACGGCGGAATGTCGATAATGTCCGCAACGTCCAAAATCGCCAGCGCGAACGTATCGAAAATCAACACCGCCTGCGCGTAGGGATAGCTGTCGCGCGGGCAGGAATCCTTCAACGGCAGGCGTTCGCCCCGCGTTTCAAAATACTTTTTATGCGCCAGCGACGCGGGCGGGAACGAAAAATCCTCGACGCGCAGGACATCGTCAACGCGCACCGCGCCGAACACGGCGGGTTCGGACCGGAACACCAGATAGGAAACGGGCGTTTTTTCGTCCCGATCCGCGGGAACGGCGTCCTTGACCGAAACGATGCGTTTGGGCACGGGCGGGCGCGTCCGTTCCCACAATCCGGCCAAATCGATCCATTCGACTTCCGCCCCGCTTTCCAATAAAACGCACGGCACCAGCCACGGCACGCCGCTTTCCGATCCCTTGTCCGAAAAAGCGACCAGCTGTTCCGTGTCAAAAATCTGCTGCACCGGAATCAACGCGCCGAACACGCCGGATTGAACGACCAACCCGTATCCGGCCGAATTTGCCGCCGCCGGATTGAAATTCAAAACCGGCAAAGTCAGGCCTTTCCAATAAAACGACGCCGCTTCGCCGTCCGATTGCGGTTTGATGGAAAATTCGCTTTCCCGCAAAAACACCGTTTCCGACACGGCGTTCAGCGGCAAGGCAAACCGCCGACCGTCCAGCCCGAAAACCAACACGCGGTCGAACAGGTATTTTTTCGGAACGGAAAACCGGACGTTCAGCCCGCCATCAAACACGGCGTCAATCCGCCCGCCGGCCTTTTCCAACATCCGCGCGACGACGGCCAACCCGCGTTCGCCGTCCTGACCGGAAAAGCAAACGGCATTGTGAAACAGACAAAGCGGCATCCTGTCCGGCAAAACGGGCGCGGACGGATCGGCGATCCCCGCCGCCGTCACCGCGTCGCGCAGCCGGTCGAAATCGAAAACACGCCCGTTGTCGGCGAATGAAAAATGCATGAACGCGCCCTCTTGCGCCGCCGTAAAAGTCAGGGTCAGCACCTCGTCCCCGTCGGGGCGGGCGAACCGGAACGCATTGTCGGTCAACGCCTCCAGCGTTTTTTCCAAAACGGTCAAAGCGTCCTTGTCCAGATTGGCGTCAACCGCCGCGTCGATTTGCAAACGGCATTGCCGCCGGTACTTTTTTTCAGCCTTTTGCACGATTTTTTGTAAAAACAACGGGATGCGGACGAACGGCCGCATCCGGATGTTTCCGGCCAATTCCCGCAACGCCGCCAAACCGGCGCGGGCGGGTTTCGACATCGCCCCCGCCAACGCCAAAGCGGCCAAATCCTTTTGGATTTTTTCGGCGTTGTACGGCCAAGCGGCGGCTTTCAGCTCCGCGCACAGGAAATCGCCGCGTTTTTTCTGCTGTTCCAAAGCCTTTTGCGCGCGCTTCACGTTTTCCCGTTCGGCGTTCAAGGATTCCTGCAAAGCGACAAAACGCGTGTTGAATTCGATGTGCTGGCGTTCCAAATCGCGCTTTTCGCCCAGCATGACCTCGGTATTTTCCTTTTCGACGTTCAATCGGGTCAACGCGTCCTGATATTCCCGTTCCAACTTTTCATACTGCGATGACATCCGTTGTTTGTCCGTGCTGATTTCATCGCGGAAATCCTCCAGCGTTTTCAGGTGGATTTTCAATTCCTCGGCACGGGCGCGGTTTTGCTGCAATTCCTGATACAGCTGGGCTTCGCGCTGTTCGCTCAGATTTTCCTTTTCCCCAAGCAAAGCGTTCAGCTCTTGGATTTTGCGCCCCATTTCGCTCAACGCTTCGTTTTTTGTTTCCAACAGATCCAACGCCTGTTTTTGCTGCCGTTCCTGATCGGCCAGCTTTTCCTGACACCCCTGCAACGCCACCCGCGTTTCGGCCAGATGATCCTCCAAATCGGCCTGCAGCTTTTCCTGTTCGCCCAACCGGTTCATGACGGCCGCGATTTTTTCCTGCGCCTCGGACTGACGGCGTTCCTCTTCGAACAGGACGTTTTCCTTTTGTTTCAACGCCGCGTCCTGTTCGCTGAGCGCCTGCGCCCACACGACAAGCTGTTCCTCGCGTTCGTCCAAAGCGGCCTCTTGCGCCGTCAGATCGGGCGCGACGGCGGAAACGGCGGACGCGGCGGATATGGCGATTTGCGGCGGCGGTTCGACAGCCGGCAACAGGTCGGCGTCCGATTCGCGCGGTTCGCGTTTCAACCGTCCGGCCGCCGATAAAATCTTTTTCACGCGCTGGAATTTCATCAAAATGTCGGGCAAGGCGGTCAGCCCGCTTTTTTGATCCAAGTACCCGCGCACGGCGGTCAAAGCGGCGTCGGACAGACGGTAGGCGCGCACGAATCCGGCGAACGGCGCGACCGCGCGCACATAATCGAAAAAGTCGTCCAGCCCGTTCCAAACGTTTTCATCGGCCGGATTTTTTTCCAAAGCGGGGAACAGCTTTTCCACATCGGAAAGCTTTTCCTGCGCCTGATTTAAAAAATCATCGACCAAATCCGTCATCAAACGTCCCTTTAACGCCGTTCCGCCATTGTCAAAATCAAACCGTTTTCATCCCGCGCCGCGTCCAATCCCCAATTCCGTTCCGCCAGACATTCGCGCAAAAACATAAACGGCACGGCTTTTGGCGCCGATTCGTCCGTAGCGGGAATATCCGCGACGACCGCGCCCGACGCCGCGACGGTGATTTTCCGATCCCCAGCGCGCGCCGTGAACGTGATTTTTCCGCCGCGTGTCAGGCTTTCGGCCGCGACCTGTCCGGCCAGCAGCAGCAAACGGAAATAAAACAGCGGGACTTCGTCATCCGCCCGCCATTCGCAGGAAAAGCGCACCGCTTTGTTTTCAACCGTTTTCAGGTATTCCTCGAACACCCCGCGCGTTGACGCCATGTCCGACAAAGGCCCTTCGTTGCCGAACGCCGCGCGGAAAAAACGCAGCCGCCCCATCAGCGTGACGGCGTTGTCACGCGCCAGTTCCAACGTTTCCGCGTCCGCGCCGCCCAATTCGGACAACAGCTCCAAACTGCTGGAAACGGCACCGATGACGCCGGCCAGATCATGGCTGAAACGCGTCAGGGCGGATTTGAAAAAAGCGACATCTTTGTTCGACACGGCGCAAAACCTTTCGTAAAAATCCGGACGGACAAGCGTTTTCGCCTTGATCGGTATCGACTTGTCCGTTGTTTTCTTATATACTGATTAGGTTAAACAATCTTTACCATCGCGACGGAGCGTTTTTTGAAATGAAACCGGTCACCTCTTTTTCATCGGGATTGGAACTGAACACGGACAGGATCGCCGCCGCGTCGAAACAACGGCGCGCCGACCGGCCGGCCGCGACAACGGAAAACAACCGCGAACCGGCGCAACAGGCGTCGGCGTTCCGGCGCGAAATCCCGATGCCCGACAACGCCGGTTTTGTCGATGTCGATGGCAAACGGTATTTTTTGAACGCGCCGCGCGGCACATACGTCAACATCGTCGTTTAAAGGGGGAACGCGCCATGACTTTGGAATCGAACGAAAAAGGGGCGACCCTGATTGAAGTGTTGGGCGTCATGGCCGTTTTGGGCGCGATCGCAGTGGGATTGTTCGCCGGCATCGCGCGCGTGCAAAAACAAATCAAAATCACGCAGGCGCACGAACAAGTCACCCGCATCGTCAAACGAATGCGCACGCAATTCTCGTCTTTCCATCTGGCCGACGCCCAAATGACGGCGGCAAATCTGGAAAAAGCCGGCATTTACGACAGCGGCGACGTTGGCGACGACGGAGCGGTCAACGTTTTCGGAACATCTATGAGCATCGAAAACACCGTTTCCGACGGATATCCCGTTTTCCGCCTTAATTACAACGCCATTCCGTCAAACGTGTGCGAGGATCTGATCATGTCCGATTGGGGCAACGACCCATCTAGCGGTTTGCGGACGATTTACGCCGCCCCCAACAGTCCGAATTTCAAGGCGTTTTATTGGAAAAAAGATATGTCAGATTGTGGCGCAAACGGGTATTCCCATTGTCTGCCGCCGCAACTGGACGACGTTATCGAAGAATGCACCCGCGCTCCAAGCCTTTGGATTTCTTGGGAATATTACTACTGATCACTTTTTACGCACGACGGGCGTGACCGTTTCCCACAGCATCATGCCCGTTTTCAAATCGGTCAACACCAGCTGCAGGTAATATTCCTGCCGTTTTTTACCGCCGCGGACATAGGCCGTGCGTTGTGTCACGCGTCCCGAAACGTTCATTTGCGGCGCGGCGTTTTTCACCCCCGCCGTCACGACGCGCACTTTGCGCCCCGCCGCCAGCTCGGCGGATACCCGACGTTTGATTTCCGCCGTGTCGAACCCTTTTTTCGTCGTATCGACAATGTGCGAAACCGTCACGGTGTAACGTTCCGTCCCCGCGTCCAACGTCCCCGACCGCATCATGTTGCGCACGGCCGTTTGAACGGCGCGCCGGAAATCCGCCGCCGTGATTTCATCCGCGGGTTTCGGAATTTCCGTTTTTTGTTCAACCACCGGTGCCTGAACGGCAGCCGTTTTCGCCTCTTCTTTTTTTTCAACCGTGGTGTCCGCCGCGCAGGCGTTAATCAAAACCGCCCCCAGCACCGCAGAATAAAAATACCGTTTCATATCCCCCTCCGTCCAGCGTTATCGCCGTTTGATAATGATTGATCCAGTTTTTTTGCCTTTTTCGGATTCGGCCGATGGCGGCACCGTCGTCGGCTGTTCCGGTGTCAGCGACTGCAAAACAGCCGATCCGCCCGTTTTTTGTTTAGCCGACGATGCGGCGGACGCCACTCCGTCCGTGCGGACGATCGTCCTTTGGCGTTCGCGTTCGGCGGCCTCTTGCTTGGCCTTTTCGGCCGCGGCCTTTTCCTCCGCCGCCTTTTTCGCGGCTTCCTCGGCCTTTTTCTTTTGTTCCTCGGCCTCTTTTTTCGCCTTTTCAGCCGCGCGCGCCTGTTCTATCTTTTGCGCGACGGCGTCCAAAGTCTTTTTATGAATCGCCTTGATCCGTTCCAGCTCCGCTTCGCCCTTCACCTGCAAAACGGTCAGTTCGGCGACGGACAAAGCATCGTTTTCCGCCTGTTTTTGCAAATCCTTCAGCGGTTCGATTTTAGCCAGCATATCGTTGATGTTTTGTTCAATCGCCGTCAGATCCGTATGTTCCGCCTGCAACTTGACGGCTTCGCGCAACATCAGGTTTGCTTGGCGTTCGCAATCATACACGGCGCCTTTCACCCCGACTTTCATTCCCGTGTCGTAATCGGAATCCAGCTGTTTTTCTTTGCTGAAATAAGCGTCTTTGGCCTTTTGTTCAAACGCGTCCACCAATTTTTGCGACAATTTGCCGCCGTCGCCCGACGCCGCCGTGCGAATGTCCTTGCTCAGCTTTTTCAACGCCTCCGCCGCTTTGTTCAAGGGCGTAAAGTACTTCTGCGCCTGAAACGCCTTGGTCAAAAACGGACGCATCGCCGCGGTCTTCTTTTCCAATTCGGTCAAAGCCTGATCCACGCGCGCGGCCGTGTCCGACAGCTCGTCGCGCCAGTTTTCCTGCTGCAGGGCTTGTTCCTCCTGCGCTTTTTGGTGTTCGCGTTCCAGCTGTTGACGTTTTTCCTCTTGGATTTTATTGCGCTCGGCCGCCAGATCCTGCAACAAATCGGAAATATTTTCCGACAAAACGGCACTCGATCCGTCTTTCTTTTCCACCGAAAACGCCAGCGGCCGGACTTTATCCACGGTCGGGAAAGACATCCCTGCCGTCAACCGACGGGTGTTTGCATCATAAGTCAAATGCGCCGTTTTGTTTTCTTCGCCGTCGTTGACAAAGGACGCGTTGTTCAAACCGAACGTTCCGTCCTTGATCGTGAACCCCGCGGCAAAGCGTTTCATTTCCGTTTTGCCTTGGAAAATATCGGCGACAGCCTCCGCCCTGTTTGTGTTTTCCCTTTGCAAAGCGGACGCGATCAACGTGGGGTCGATCCAATACAGTGTTCCCCTGTCAAATTCCAGCGTTCCCGTCCCAATCAGCGACGCGAACAAATCGTTCATCGACGATCCCGCGCCTTTCAATTTGGCGTTGACAACCATTTTTTGAATTTCGCCCGCGTCCGACAGGAAACAATCAAACAGCTTCGCCGGAATCCACAGGTTGGACAAACGCGCCGCCGCCTGCATGGAAACGGTTCCGTCCGCTGACGAAACGAAATTGAACATCCCGCCGAAATTCGCGCCGTTCCATGTGGATTGACGCAGGTCGATCCCGATTTTGTCCTCGCCAAGTTTGACAATGCCGTCCATGCCGGACAGAACGAAAGCGTTCAGAGCGAACGTGTCGGCTTTGACGTTCACAACCATGTTGTAACCGCCCAAAAACGAAAAATCGAATTTCTTTTTGCTAAAGGTCAGTGCATCCGCAAAACGCGCCAAAACGCCGTTTTTACCCAAAACGTCCTCTTCGCCCTCCTGCCCGTCCACCGCGGGCGCGTCCATGAAATTGACACGCGGCATCAACCCCAGCGGCGCCAAATACTCCGCCGTCAGATCCAGCGCGATTACGGGACGTCCGGCTTTTCTTTCCACTTTCACAGTGCCGCGCGCGGCACTGTCGCCGACCGTGACGTCCATATCCGTCAACCGGACGCCGTCTTTGTTTTTCAGCAGGTTTCCTTTCAGCGCGACCACCCCCGGATTAGCCAGAACGGGACGGTACTTGTTTGAAAACAGGTTGATGAACGACCGGAAATTCTGATGCCAGACATTGATTGCCGCGTTCCAATCAAACACGTCTTCCGCCGATTGCCTGAACCCGCCCGTCGCATCGAAACGCGACGCGCCGAAATCCGATTTCAGATCGAACCGCATCATATGCGGCGTTCCCGTCAATTTGGCGAAAAACGACAGCATTTCATCCGATTCGCTGATCCCCCGCGGCACAGCGATCCCCAACGCCTGCGCCAGCGACGACAACCGCGTGGCGGACGCGATGACGACAAAATCGTTGAACTTCGGTTCGCCGCCGAATCCCTCGGCCTCGCCCTTTATTTTAATGTCGGAGGTCTGCAGCTCTTTGACGGATATTTCGTTGATTTTCATCCGGCCGCGCGAAACGGCGAAATCCGCTTTGACTTTTTCGACGTTGAAATCCGCCCACAGCAACGATTCCGTTTTCAGATCGGCCACAACGTCGGCGTCGTTCAAAAACGCCAGCGAATCGAACAGCGCGCGCACCTGCCGCGTCGGCGTCAAAGCGGCGAAATCCTTGCGCTTTTCGGCGTATTTTTTACTGGTCTGCGGGAAATATTCGCCCAAATTCAGCTGGGAAAACGAACCGGAAACGTCCAGCGTTTTCCGCCCGCCCGTGCGCCAATCGACCGCGCCGGCGAACGTCGTTTTATCCAGCGTCACGTCCGCCTGCGACAGCGAAAGCCGCCCCTGCGCCGCCGTGAAATCCGTTTTCACCGTGAAATGACGCAGCAGGTTTTGCGGAATCTCCTCCGCCCGCGTCAGCCCCAACCAATCCGCCAGCGCGCCGAAATTTTCCGTTTCGGCCGTCATTTTCCCCGACAAAACCGGCGTTTTCAAAAACGTCGCGGTCGCATCGGCCGTCACAAACGTGTCGGCGGGCAGCGTCGCCGAAAACTCTTTGAACCGCAAGCCGTCCGGCGCGGATTCGACGCGAGTTTTCAGCTGGTGGACCGCGTCCTTTTTATAGGCGAACGTGTCGAACGACACGTCGATCGCATAGCTGTCCCTTGTGCGCGAAAAATAGCCGGTTTTGGCGAAAAATTCCGTCAGCGCGCCGATGTTGTCCATAAAGGGGTCGGCGTCGAATTTTGAAAAGATAAACGATCCGTTCACCACCTTGGGCAACAGGTTTTCGGCCAGCCGGCTTTTTCTGGCCGGCGTGTCGTCCAATCTGACTTCCTGCGTCGGATTGGCGGGATCGCGCAAAATGATATCGTCGTCGTCAGGCAGGTCTTCCTCGTCCTCCCGCGCCTGCAGCGCCGACGCCTCTTGCGCGGACAGGGTGCGCGCGGACAGCTTTCCCGTCGCGGACGACGTGCCGTACTTGAACAGGATGTCCGTCATTTCCGCGGTTCTGGTCTGCGCGTTTTTATTCAGCTTCAGATTGCCGACGACCGGTTGGAACACGACCGAAGGCAGGCTTTCATTCGGATAAAGCAGCGCGAAAAACTGATCCGGTTTGCGGATGTCGAATGACAGCCCGCCCGTCAGCAGGCCGCGATCCGTTTCCGTCAGCCCGTAGCGGCCGTTGAACACGAACGACGATTCCGCCGGCGCGTTGATCAGGCGCAGGGAAAAATCGGGCGACCGGCCGTTTTCAAACTTTTCGACCTTCAGCGAAAAACCGAAACTGGACGCCAGCGCGCCGAGGTTGCCCTCTAAAAAGAACGGGCCGCGCGCGCTGTCCGCGAACATTTCGACGTTGACGCGTTCCCATTTTTGAACGGGCGTATATTTGTCCGTTTTCACTTCGGCCGCGCCGTCCGTCAACAGCAGGCTGTCGAATCCGACCGTCGAATTCGCCCCCGCGCGGTCGAAAAACGCCGTCTGCCAGTTCCATTTCCCGTTCGGCAGCGTTTCAAAATACAGCCGCGGCGAATGCAGCGTCACCTTTTTGACCTTGATTTTCCGGCGGAACAGCGCCGCCGTGTCGAACAGAATTTCGGCGCGTTCGGCGGTCATCATCCGCGGATAGGACGCGTTCGGAACGTTGCCCAGCTCCACCCGTCCGATCCGCAGCATCGGCGACGGTTTCATGACAAAAGCGGGCGTTCCCTGAAAACTCAGCGTCAGCCCCGTTTGCTCTCTGACGGCGGCGCGCGCTTCCTGCGCGTATTTGTCCCAGTTGATGTTGGTCGGCAGGATGAAATAAATCCCCGCCGCGGCCAACCCCGCCAAAACGATCAGAATGATGACAAGCTTTTTCACGAACCGCCCCTTTTGCTGTTTTCCTTATCTGGTTTTCGTCCCGAACAGGCGGTCGCCCGCGTCGCCCAACCCCGGCAGAATGTAGCCGTGTTCGTTCAATTTTTCATCCAGCGAAGCGACATAGACGGGAACGTCCGGATATTTTTGCGTGAACACGCGCACGCCTTCGGGCGCGGCGACCAAAGCCAAAAACACGATCTTGCTTTCCGGCACGCCGTGCTTGATCAGCGTATCAACGGCGGCGGCGGCCGAATTGCCCGTCGCCAGCATCGGATCGACCAGAATGAACAGACGGTCGTCAACGGGCGGCAACTTGACCAGATATTCCACGGGTTTCAGCGTTTCGGGATCGCGGTACAGCCCGATATGCCCGACGCGCGCGGACGGCACCAGCTGCAGCAACCCGTCGGCCATGCCGATTCCGGCGCGCAGAATGGGAACGACCGCCAGCTTTTTCCCCGCGATGACGGGCGCGGTCATTTTGCACAAGGGCGTCTGGATTTCCTCGAACGTCAGCGGCAGGTCGCGCGTGACTTCGTACCCCATCAGCAAAGCGATTTCCTTGAGCAATTCGCGAAACGTGCGAGTCGATGTCGTTTCGTCGCGCATCAACGTCAGCTTGTGCTGGATCAGCGGGTGTTTCAAAACGTGCAGATTTGGGAATTCGGAACCGTTTGACATAAAAGCATCCTTATAAAAAAATCGAAAATGTCCTTTTAGAGTTATACGTTACGTCCGCCGTAAAACCAAATTATTTTTTACATTTGCGACATTTCCGGCGCGCCGAAAAAGACGATTTATGACTTGACGAAGGTTTGAGCTATATCTTAAAGTGCATAAAAACAATAAAAAGGTGGCAACTATGAACACTTTGGACACGATGCTGCAAATGGCGCGCGACGCCATGGATCGGGCGTACGTCCCTTATTCCAAATTCCGCGTGGGCGCCGTGATCAAGGCGCAAAGCGGCCGGCTGTACGCCGGATGCAACGTTGAAAACGCTTCGTACCCCGTCGGGTCGTGCGCCGAACAGGGCGCGATTTCGGCCATGGTTTTGGGCGGCGATTTGAAAATCGAGGAAATGGTCGTCATGGGCGACGGTGAAAACCTGACTTCGCCCTGCGGCGCCTGCCGTCAACGCATCCGCGAATTCGCCGCGCCCGACGTTTTGATCCACATTTGCGACAGGACGGGTGTTCGTAAAACCATGACTCTGGCCGAACTTTTACCGGTTTCGTTCGGGCCGGAAAATCTTCAACGCTAAATCGGAATGTCTTTAAAAAAGAGGAAGTTTATGAAAGAAACCATTACTCAGGTCGCAGAACAGATCAAATCGAAAATCGGCGACCGTCAACCTAAAATCGGTATCATTCTGGGCAGCGGGCTGGGCGGCATGGCCGAAGCCATCGAAAACCCCGTCGTCATCCCGTACGAAGAAATCGAAGGTTTCCCCCGTTCCACCGTGTCCGGTCACGCCGGCCGTCTGGTCATCGGAAAGCTGAACGGCGTTGACGTGCTGTGTATGCAGGGACGCGTCCATTTTTACGAAGGACATTCCCCCGCCGCCTTGGCGCTGGTCATCCGCGCGTACAAACAGCTGGGCATCGAAAAACTGATTCTGACGAACGCGTCGGGTTCTTTGAACGTTGACATGGGACCGGGCAGCCTGATGATCATTTCCGACCATATCAACCTGTCGGGATGCAACCCCCTGATCGGCCCGAACGACGAAACCGTCGGCCCCCGTTTCCCCGACATGACCTACGCTTACGACGCGGAATTGCGCGCGAAATTGCTGGAAACCGCCGAAAAGGAAGGCATCAATATGCGTTCCGGCGTTTACCTGATGACATCGGGTCCGAACTTTGAAACGCCGGCCGAAATCCGGATGTTCCGCATTCTGGGCGCGGACGCCGTCGGTATGTCCACGGTTTCCGAAACGCTGTGCGGCGTGCATTGCGGCATGAAAGTCGTCGGCGTTTCCGTCATCACCAACTATGGCGCGGGCATGGTGTCGAACAAACAGACGCACGCCGAAACGATCGCGCAGGCCAACGAAGCCGGCAAAAAACTGCAGCGTATTCTGACGCGCTTTGTCAAGGAGATCTGAGATGACGGATATGAAGGAAATCGCCGCGAAGGCTTTGTCCCTGCTGGATCTGACCAGCTTGAACGACGACGACACGGATGAAAAAATCGTCGCCCTGTGCGCCAAAGCGCATGGCGAATTCGGCAAAACGGCCGCCGTCTGCGTGTGGCCGCGCTTTGTCAAAACCGCCAAAAAGGAATTGGAAGGCACGGGCGTCGGCATCGCGACCGTCGTCAACTTCCCCCACGGCGGCACGGACGTTGACGCCACCGTCGCCGAAACGAAACAGGCCGTCGCCGACGGCGCCGACGAAATCGACGTCGTCCTGCCGTACAAGGCGTTCATGGACGGGGACAAGGAAACGGCCGCCGCTTTGTTGAAAGCCACGCGCGAAGCCTGCAAGGGCAAGGTGATGAAAGTCATCATCGAATCGGGCGTTCTGGCGCACGCGGCGTTGATTTCCGACGCGTCCCGCCTGTCGATCGAATGCGGCGCGGATTTCATTAAAACCTCCACGGGCAAAACCCCCGTTTCCGCCACGCTGGAAGCGGCCAACGCCATGTTGGAAGTCATCCGCGAATCCGGCAAACCCGTCGGTTTCAAAGCGTCCGGCGGCGTTCGCACCACGGAACAGGCCGCCGATTACCTGACGCTGGCCGACAAGATCATGGGGCCGAAATGGGCGACGCCGAAAACGTTCCGATTCGGCGCCAGCGGTCTGCGCGACAGCTTGCTGGCCTCGATGGGGTACGGCAAAGCTCCGGCGGAAAACAAAGGGTACTAAAATATGCTGGCGCAGGAAGTCATCCGCCATAAACGCGACGGCCAGAAACTGACGGACGAGGAAATCGAATTCTTTGTCAAAGGGGCGACCGATTGGTCCGTTTCCGAAAGTCAGATCGCGGCTTTCACAATGGCGGTGTTCCTGCGCGGCATGGATTTGGACGAAACGGTCGCCCTGACCCGCGCCATGACCCGTTCGGGGGAAATGCTGGACTGGTCGGACAAAGGGTTGGACGGCCCCGTCGTTGACAAACATTCGTCGGGCGGCGTCGGCGACAGCGTCAGCTTGGTTCTGGCGCCTTTGCTGGCGGCGTGCGGCGGTTACGTCCCGATGATCGCGGGGCGCGGATTGGGGCACACCGGCGGAACGTTCGACAAAATCGAATCCATTCCGGGGTACGCGGCCATGCCGTCGTCCGAACGCCTGTACGCCGTCACGCGCGACGCGGGATGCGCCATCATCGGGCAAACGGGCGATCTGGCGCCGGCGGACAAACGTTTTTACGCCATCCGCGACGTTTCCGGCACAGTTGAATCCATGCCGCTGATCGCTTCTTCAATCCTGTCGAAAAAGCTTTCGGCCGGATTGCAGGCATTGGTCATGGATTTGAAATGCGGCAACGGGGCGTTCATGACCGATTTGGACGAAGCGCGGACATTGGCGCGCACGATGACGGCCGTCGCCAAAGGGGCGGGCGTCCGCGCCGAAGCGTTGCTGACGGACATGAATCAGGTTTTGGGCGATTGCGTCGGCAACGCCCTTGAAGTCGCCGCCGCCGTTTCCTATTTAAAAGGGGAAAGGCGCAATCCGCGTTTGCACGAACTGACCATGGCGTTGTGCGGCAAGGCGTTGATTTTAACGGGATTGGCCGCCGATGACGCCGATGCGCGTGCGAAACTGGAACGCGCGCTGGATTCGGGCGAAGCGTTGGAACGTTTCGCCAAAATGGTTGCCGGATTGGGCGGCCCCGCCGATTTCACGGACAAACCGTCCGAATATCTGCCCGCGGCGGCGATCGTCCGCCCCGTTTTTGCCGAACGGACGGGATTTGTCACCGCGATGGACACGCGCAAAATCGGCGAAACCATGATCGTTTTGGGCGGTCAGCGCAAGAATTTCGACCAACGGCCGGATTACGCCGTCGGTTTTACGGACTTTATCAAGGTCGGCGAGGAAATCTCGGCCGACAGGCCTATCGCCGTCGTTCACGCCGAAAGCGAGGACGCTTTTGCGCAAGCGGAACAGCGGCTGCGGTCGGCCGTTTCAATCGGCGACGAACGCCCCGCCGCGGGGTTGATCGTCTATGAAACGGTGACGGCTTAACTTTTAACGAAGGGAAAAATCTCAATGAAACGGGCAATTATTCTGATGATGGATTCATTCGGCTGCGGCGAAGCGCCGGATGCCGAGGCTTTCGGCGACGTCGGCGCGAACACGCTGGGGCACATCGCCCAGGCCTGCGCCGAAGGCAAAGCCGAAAACGGGCGCACGGGACCGTTGAAACTGCCGAATTTATGCAAACTGGGGCTGGGTGAACTGTACAAGCAGTGCAATGGCGAATACGCGCCGAACATGGAAATCCCCGTGTCCGAAATCAAAGGCGTTTACGGCTATTCCAAAGAAGTCAGCAAAGGCAAGGACACAACGTCTGGGCATTGGGAAATGGCCGGCGTTCCCGTGATGTTCAAATGGGGCTATTTCCCCGCCGAATATCCCAGCTTTCCGGCTGAAATCATCGACGAATTCGTCAAACGCGCCAAAATCCCCGGCGTTCTGGGCAACAAAGCCGCGTCCGGCACCGTCATTTTGGAGGAATTGGGCGAAGAAAGCATCAAAACGGGCAAGCCCATCGTTTACACGTCCGCGGACAGCGTGTTCCAGATTTGCGCCCACGAAAAGCATTTCGGTTTGGAACGCCTGTATGAAATCTGCCACATCGCGCGCGACATTTTGAACGAACACACCGAAAACGGCGTGATCGCCCGCGTGATCGCCCGTCCGTTCGACGGCGAAACAAAGGAAACGTTCAAACGCACCGGCGGCCGCCACGATTATTCCGTGTTGCCCCCCGCCCCGACCGTTTTGGACAAGATGAAAGCCGCCGGCGGCAACGTCATTTCCATCGGCAAGATCAGCGACATTTTCGCCGCGCAGGGCATTACGAAAGCTTTGCCCGCCGTCGGTTTGGAACAACTGTTTGACGTGACGCTGGATCAGATCCGCACCGCGCCCGACAATTCGATCATCTTCCCGAACTTCGTGAACTTCGACATGGATTGGGGTCACCGCCGCAACGTGTCGGGTTACGCCGCAGGTCTGGAATACTTTGACAGCCGCCTGCCCGAACTGTTCGCGGAAATGAAGGACGGCGACATTTACTTCATCACGGCCGACCACGGTTGCGACCCGACGTACAAAGGAACCGACCACACGCGCGAACACGTGCCCGTCATCATGTTCGGCAAAGGAATCGCCCCGCGCTACATCGGCCGCCGCGACACCTATTCCGACATCGGCCAGACGATCGCCGAATACTTCGGTCTGGAACCGTTTGAAAACGGCAAATCGTTTTTGAACAAGTAACTTCATCGAAAGGGCATTCCCGCGGGGATGCCCTTTTTCCGCCTTTTCGGAGAACACCCCATGCTGCCGCAGGACATCATTCGCAAAAAACGCGACGGACAAACGCTGGACAAAGAGGAAATCGAACAATTCGTTCAAGGCATCAACGACTGGTCGATATCCGACGGACAGATCGCGGCGCTGTTGATGGCGGCGCTGGTCAACGGGCTGGACAACGGCGAATTGACCGCCTTTGTCAACGCGGTCGTCGAAACGGGCATCATTCTGAATTGGGACAGCGTTGATCTGAACGGCCCCGTGACATCGGTTTACACCATGCCCGACGTGGGGGACAAATCGGAAATCATTCTGGCGCCTTTGCTGGCGGCGTGCGGCGCGTACGTCCCCATGATCTGCGAACGGATGCAGTATCACACCGGCGGCACGCTGGACAAGCTGGACAGCATCAAGGGGTTCACGTCGCGGCCGACTTTGGCGCGGTTCAAAAAAGCCCTGCGGGAAAGCGGGTGCGCGTTTATGTCACCGACGGAACAAATCGCGCCTGCGGATATGCGCATCCAAGCGATCCGCGATGTCACGGCCACGGTCAGCAGCATCCCGTTGATGATCATGTCGCTGTTGGTCAAAAAAATCGCCAGCGGCGTCAAAAACGTCACGATTGATGTCAAAGGCGGCAACGGCGCGCTGACCCCGTCGCGGCGGGAGGCCGAAACCTGCGCCGCCCGAATCGCCGAATGCGCGCCTGTGTTCGGGTTAAATCCGAACATCACCTTTACGACAAGCGACCACGTCATCGGCCAGAACGTCGGCAACGCGCTGGAGGTTTACGAAGCGTGGGCGTACCTGACCGGAACGGGGCCGCGCGACGGCGAACTGCACGACGAGATTTTGAACATCTGTTCCGGCGCGCTGATCCAAAACGGCATCGCGGCGACGAAAGAGGAAGCCGTTGAAAAAATTGAGCAGGCCTTGGGATCGGGACGGGCGGCGGAATGTTTCGGCCGGATGCTGTACGAACAGGGCGTGCAGCCGAATTTCCTGTCCAACCCGTCGGCTTTCCTGCCGTCCGCGCCGGTCGTCCGCCCCGTCTATCCCGACAAAGAGGGGTACGTCGAAAAAATGAATCTGCGTTGGATCGGGCTGGCGACATTGGAAATGGGCGCCGGCCGCCTGTATCAGGAACAGTCGTTGGATTACGCGGCGGGATACAGCAACGTCTGCCGTCCGGGGATGTACGTTTCCGGCCGCATTCCCTTGGCGTTCGTACACGCGGGCGACGCGCAGACGGCCGAATTGGCCGCCGTCCACCTGAAAGGCGCGATCACGATATCAGAACAGCCGGTCTGACGCCGCCGTTTTCGCCGTTTGTTCGATTTTTTTCAACAAAGACGCTTTGTCCGCCGCGCCGCACATCCGGCACAGCAAACGGACGGTCGGGGCGGACACGTCGTCCCATTCCTTTTCCGCATCGTCGCCGCACAGGGAAAACACGGCGGACAGCAACGTCCACAACCGGTACGCGCCGATCAGGTTTTGCGCCCTTTCCCGTTCGATCAATCCGGTTTCCGCCGCCTTTTCCAAAACGGGGACGACTGCCTTTTTCAGCAATTCGGGATAACGTCCGGCGTGCCTCAGCTGCAGGTATTGCGCCGAAAATTCGATGTCGATCATCCCGCCGTCGCCGTATTTAATCGAATCGCGCGCGCACCGGACGCGGGTTTGGTTTTTGATTTTCAGCCGCATCCCCGCCACGTCCGCCGCCAGCGTTTCCGGATCGCGGGAACGGCGCAGGCATTTTTCGATTTCGCCGCTTAAGACCTCCCGTTCGCCCCAAACGACATCGGCTTTGGTCAGCGCCATCATCTCCCACGTCCAAGCGGATTGTTCGTAATAGCGGACGAACGCGTCCAGCGAAACGGCGGCAGGTCCCGCGTTTCCCGACGGGCGCAGCCGCATATCGACCGGCCACAGGACGCCGTCCCGCGTGTTCGCGGTCAGCGCGCCGACGAAACGTTGCGCCAGACGCGCGTAATAAACGCCGGCGGACAAACCGGAAACGCCGCCCGCGGACACCGCCGACGCGTCGGGAACGTCGTAAACGAACAGAATGTCCAAATCGGATGAAAAGTTCATTTCCGCGCTTCCCGCCTTGCCCAGCAAGATAAAGGAAAACGTCGCGCCGTCGAAACGGCCGTATTTTTCCTCGAACGGTTTCATCACCACCGGCCGGATCGCCGTCAGAACCGCACGCGCCAAATCGGCCAGCCGCCGCCCCAATTCGTCGCGATCCATCAACCCGCGCAAAAACAAAACGGCACACCGGAATTTCTGTTCCCGCGTGAAACGGCGCAACGCATCCAAAGCCTGTTCGTCGTCATCGGCCAGTTCCGTCAGGTTTCGCGCCTCCGCCGTCAATTCGTCCCGTGACGGAAACGGCGAGAAAAAAGACGGGTTCAACACGGCGTCGAACAGATCGTTGTGGCGGATCAGTTCGCACGACAACGCCGGTGCGGCGCAAATCAGCTCGGTCAGCAGATCCAGCAAAGCCGGACGGGATTGAAACAGCGCGAACAGCTGCACGCCCGCGGGCAATCCCCTTAAAAACTCGTCAAAAGCCAGAAAGGCAGCGTCCGGATTTTCGCTTTTGGCCAGTGCGCCGAACACCGGCGTCAACAGCCGTTCCATCAACGCGCGCGCCCGTTCGCTGCGCAAAGCCCGATACCGACCCGACAGCCACCCGCGCACCGTTTCGCCGATCAAAACCGTGTCTTTGAACCCCGCGGCGGTCAATCGGGCGGACGTTTCCGGCGGCAGTTCCGCCCCGCCGAACGACAGTTCCGGCGTTTCCGGATCGTGTTCGTCCCCGCCGAACAGCGAATCGTAGATTCGCCGCACGCGCGCGCAATGTTCCGACAGGACGCGCAAAAAGGATTCGCGGTTTTCAAATCCGCAAAACCGCGCCAAAGCGTCCAGCTCCGCCGCCGTTTCGGGCAGGGTTTGGGTCTGCTGATCCTCGACCATTTGCAACCGGTGTTCCAACCAGCGCAGGAAATCGTAGGCGGCCGCCAGATCGTCCCTGTCGCGCGGATCGACCCACCCCGCGGCGACCAGCGCGTTCAAAGCGACCAGCGTTCCTTTGGCGCGCAAAGCGGGATCGCGCCCGCCCCACAACAGTTGTTGCAACTGGGTGTAAAATTCGATTTCGCGAATCCCCCCCTGCCCCAATTTGATGTTGAATCCTGCCTTGTCCGGCGTGTCCGTACTGCGCGCGCCCAACATCCGTTTGATGTCGCCGATTTGGCGCAGCGCGTAAAAATCCGTCGTCCGCCGCCAAATGAACGGTTTGATTTCCTTTAAAAACGCCGCGCCGGCGGCTTTGTCGCCCGCGACGATCCGCGCTTTGATAAACGCCGCGCGCTCCCAGTTTTGCGCGAAACTTTCGTAATAGCAGGCCGCCGCTTGCGTCCCCAACGCGACGGGCGTCGATCCGGGGTCGGGACGCAGCCGCAAATCGACGCGGAACACATACCCGTATGCCGTTTTGTCGTCCAGCAAAGCGATGATTTCCCGCGTCATGCGCACGAAAAACGAACCGGCGTCCCTTTTGCCGACATAGGGGGCTTTGTCCCCGTCGTACAAAACAATCAAGTCGATGTCGGACGAATAGTTCAATTCCAGCGCGCCCAGCTTGCCCATCGCGATCAGGAAATAGCCGCAATCCTTTTCCGGCCGCGCGGGATCGGGCAGGATCAGCTCCCCTTTTTTATGCGCGCGCAGCAAAACCGCGGCCGTTGCGATTCGCGCGCAGGCGTCCGCCAACACGGACAACGCATGCGTCACCCGCGTCAAATTCCAATCGCCCGCGATATCCGCCAGCGCGATAACCAAAGCGGCGCGCCGTTTCAGGATTCGCAATTCGCGCGACAAAACGTCCAAATCCGTTTCCGTCGCGTACAAACGCGCGAAGGTCGTTTTCAGCAAACCGGAAAACGCCGCATCCCACCCTTTTTCAACGATTTGCGCGACAAAATCGGGTTCGGCCAAAATCAGCCGGATCAAATACGGCGACGCGCCGTTCAGCCGGTTTAAAAACGAACGGACGAACGCGTCGGCCTTCGCCGTTTTCAAAAACGCCGCCGTTCCGGCCGGACAGGCGTCGCGTTTTTCGATCCATTCCTGATAAAAAGGTGTGCCGTCCGACGGAAAATTCATGTTTTTTTGTTCCGGAATCATCTTCTTGGTGGAAAGAACGCCGCAGTAATTCTATATTGGAATCCGTTTTAAGGGGTTTGTCCGTGTTGCGCAAGTTTTTCAAACTTTTTTTGATGCTTTTTCAAATCGCCGTCGCTTGCCTGCTGGTTGCGGCCGGTGCGTTTTTCTGGCGTCTGCACAAAGCCCCGATCGACATTACCTCCTACGTCCCTTATTTGGCGCAGGCGGCGTCATCAACCGACATCATCACCGGATTTTCCGTCGAAAGCGCGCAAATGCGCTGGGGCGGCGTCCGGCATCCGGTCGATTTCGCCTTTACGGGGTTAAAAGCGTTCGACAACGGCGGGCGGCTGGTTCTGTCCGTTCCGAAAATGTCGTTTTCGTTCAGTCTGGCCGCGTTGGCGCGCGGAACGGTCGCACCGCGAACCATCGCCCTGTACCGCCCCTATCTGCATTGGCAAATCGACCCGCAGGGCGAATTGCAAGACACGCCCGACGAAGAAAACGCCGTTTCCGTAAAAACGCTGCTTTCCCTGTTGAAAAACGAAAAGCACCTGACCGAGTTTTCGCTGGTCAAGGCGGCGGTGAAAATCACGGATGCCCTGCACGGTGCGGAATGGAACATTCCGACGGCCGATCTGACCTATTCCCGCCGTTTCCGTAAAAACCACCTGATCGGAAACGTCGCCGTCGAAATGCGCGACAAACGGCTGACGAACGTTGAAATCAGAGGAAAATGGCGCGGGAAAGGGAAAAAGATGACCCTGTCCCTGAACATTGACGATCTGGATCTGACCGCGTCAACGGCCGCGCAGAAATACCCCTATCTGAAAAATTTTACGACGCCCGTCGCCGTTAAAATCGACACGCGGCTGAACGCCGTCCCCCTGATGCGCGGCGAAAACCTGTCCGATTGGCGCAAAGCCGTCGATACGATCGACTTCACCGTCACGGGCGGCGAAGGCATCGTCAACCTGCCCGCCCCCGTCATCGCCCGTTTCGACATGAAACGTTTCAAAATCGACGGTTCATGGCACGGGGCGGCCAACAATTTCGACATCAATTCTTTCCGGCTGATCGTTCAAAACGGCGGCAAGGCGTGGGGAAACTTTTCGATTTCCGGCATCGGCGAAGCCCTTGATTCCGGCGATTGGGAAAAGGTGCAGGCGACCCTGAACGCCGAAGCCGTCAACATTCCCGTCGATATGCTGCCCGATTACTGGCCGGCGTCCATCGGCCCCGACGTTCACGGATGGGTCAAGCGCAATTTGAACGGCGGCATGATCACGGGCGGCCAATTCGCCCTGCATTTCAAGGGCGTGAAAACGGGCGGCATCGACGCCGACATGGTGGACGGCTCTGTTGACATTACCGGCACAAAAGTGGATTACATGGATCAAATGCCGTCCGTCGCCGACGTGTCGGGCAACGTAAAGCTGACCCGCGACAAAATCACAATCACCGTCGCCGCCGGTCACACGGACAGCATCGCGATCGCCAACGGCGGCACGTTGATTTTCCGCGATTTGACCAGCCCCGTTTCATTCGCCGATCTGAATTTGAACCTGACGGGCGGGGTGCGCGACATCCTGACCGTTTTGGACGCGCCGCCGTTGAAACTGACAACCGACATGGGATTGCGGGCGGATCAAACGACCGGAACGGCGACGGGCAACCTGCGTTTGTCGTTCCCCTTGGGCGACGCGTTCAAAAGTCCCGATCAAATCAAGATCGGCGCGTTCGCCGACGTGCGCAACGCGGATATCGGCGACATCGCCTTGGGATACGGGTTACAGGACGCCATTTTGAAACTGACCCTGAAAGGGCGCGACCTATCTTTGAACGGGACGGCACTTTTCTATTCCTCCACGGCGAAATTCGATTTGACGCAAACGTTCGACCACACGAAAGAAACGGCCGCCGACATCCGGCTGCACGTCGATTTGAACGAACGCGCGCGCGCCGCCCTGAACCTGCCGGTTTTCAGCAACACCGACGCGGTGCGGGGCGTTTTGCCGACCGATCTGCGTCTGGTTTTGAAAAACGACAAAACCGGCGTGCTGGACTTGACGGGCGATTTGACACAAACGGATATCGACATTCGCGAAATCGGATGGATAAAACCGCCCAAAATCGGCGGCAAAGCGGCATTTCAAATGCGGATGAAAGACGGCAGACCGCAAGACATCCCGCTGATCCGCCTGTCCGACGACACGGGAACGGACATCCGCGGCAGCATCGCTTTCGCACCGGACGGCAAGCTTGAAAACATTGCGATCGACCCGATCCGGACGGAACACACGGACGCCGCCCTGCGCGTCGCGTTCAAACCGGACGGCAACGTCGCAATCGACATGACCGGCGCAAAGCTTGACCTGTCGGGGTTGATCGGCCGCGGCACAACGTTTAAATCCGCCGCCGCGGACGAAGCGGAAGAAACTTCGCCGGAACAGGAACGGGATATTGTCATCAACGCCGCCGTTGACAACATCCGGTTAAGCAAGAACGGGTATGCCGAAAACAACGCTTTTTCCGCCGAATACCGGTCAGGATGGCGGAAAATGAACGCCACCGGTTACGTCGGCGAACAAAAAGTGCCGATGATCCTGTCCCTGACGCCGACGGGGGAAAAGGACAAGTACGCCGTGTCCATGACCTCGAAGGACGCCGGATACACGCTGAAAGCGCTGGACTACATTTCATCGGTCAAAGGCGGGGATTTCAAGTTGAACGGCATTTACACGTCCGGCGTCGGATCGCAGGGAACGCTGGAAATCTCCGATTTTTATCTGGAAGAGCAGCAAACCCTGACGCGGTTGCTGATGCTGACGAGCCTGACCGGCATCATTGACACCCTGCGCGGCGAAGGCCTGTTTTTCGACAAGGCGGAAATCCCCTACACGACGGATGACAGAAACCTGACACTGACCGTCAAGGACGCGGTCATCGCCGGCGCGTCGCTGGGTGTGACCATGAGCGGCAAATACTATCGCGAAACGGGATACATGAACCTGCGCGGGTCGCTGGTGCCGTTTTACACGATCAACAGCCTGTTGGGCAAAATCCCCCTGATCGGCCGGATATTTTCCGGCGAAAAAGGCGGCGGTTTGATCGCGCCGACCTACACGATCAAAGGCAAGCTACCCTCGCCCGACATTTCCGTCAACGGCTTTTCCGCTTTGGCGCCGGGGGGCGTCCGGTCGCTGTTCGGCGCGCTGGTTGACGACATTGACGACGGCGACCCGACGAAAACCGCCGCGGACACCGCCAAAAACGCCGCACCCGTTCCGCCCGTCCCCGTTTCCGTCACGCCGCGCGATCCGTCGCGGGAAAAGGAATTCACCGACGTTCTGCACCACGAATAAGGGCGACGCCGCCTTTCCCTTTTTTATATTCGCCCTTTTCCGGATAAAAAAAGGCAGACGCGAATCCGGTCTGCCGAGTTTCCATAAGAAAGGAAAAAATGAAGAAAAATGGGGCGAAAGATGAGATTCGAACTCACGACATCCGGAACCACAATCCGACGCTCTAACCAACTGAGCTACTTTCGCCGTCGGAAATTTATCTACCCTGTTTGCCGACGGTTGTCAACAGGTTATTTAAAATAATGTGTCCGCGCCGTCGCTTTTGCGGCGCGACCGCATTTTCCGGAAAATTCATTTCACTTTTTCGCCGTTTTCCTGTATCTTTTGCGGCGGAGGCGCGGATATGAAGAAAATCGAAGCCATCATCAAACCGTTCAAGCTGGACGAAGTCAAAGAAGCTTTGCAGGAAATCGACGTTCAGGGCATTACCGTCACCGAAGTCAAAGGTTACGGCCGCCAAAAAGGCCACGCGGAATTGTACCGCGGCGCGGAATACGTCGTCGATTTCGTCCCCAAGGTCAAATTGGAAATCGTTGTCGAGGACGAACGGTGCGAAACGGTGGTCGGAACGATTGTCGAAGCCGCGCGCACCGGAAAAATCGGCGACGGTAAAATCTTTATCACGCCGGTCGAAGACGTTATCCGCATCCGCACGCTGGAACGCGGAAACGACGCGTTGTAACCAAGGCTGTTACCATAAAACCAGCCGCTTTTTAAAAGGGAAAAAAAATATGGTTAAAGACATCAAAGACGCTGAAGGCCTGCTGCAGTTTGTAGCAGAGGAATCAATCGTTTACGTTGATTTTCGTTTCACGGACTATAAGGGTAAATGGCATCATGTCAGCTATCACAACTCTGTTTTGGACGAAGATTTTCTGGAAGACGGTTTGATGTTCGACGGTTCATCCCTGCCGGGGTGGTGCACGATCAACGAATCCGATATGTTGTTGAAACCGGATTACACGACGACGGGCGTGGATCCTTTCGCGGCGCAAAAAACGGCTTTTGTCATTTGCAACATTGTCGATCCGATCACCGGCCAACCGTATGCCCGCGACCCGCGTTCCACGGCGAAAAAAGCCGAAGCCTATCTGGCTTCGACGGGAATCGCCGATTCCGTTTACGTCGGGGCCGAAGCCGAATTTTTCGTCTTTGACGATGTGAAAACGTGCGTTTCCCCCGAAAAAATCTCGTTTGAAATCTCTTCGATCGAAAGCGACGCTTCGGCGGACAAGGATATCGTCGGCGGCAATTCCGGTCATCGTCCGGGTATCAAAGGCGGTTATTTCCCTTTGCCTCCTGTTGATTCGGCGAACGACCTGCGTGCGGAAATGCTGACCGTGATGGCGCAGCTGGGGTTGCCCGTTGACAAACACCACCACGAAGTCGCCGCGTCCCAGCATGAACTGGGTTTCGCGTTCGGCAAAATGATCGACACGGCGGACAATTTGCAAAAATACAAATACGTCGTGCGCAACGTGGCGGACGCTTACGGCAAAACGGCGACGTTTATGCCCAAACCCGTCATGGGCGACAACGGTTCCGGTATGCACACGCATATGTCGCTGTGGAAAGACGGCAAACCTTTGTTCGCGGGCGCGGGATACGCCGACCTGTCCGACAAGGCGCTGTATTTCATCGGCGGCGTGATCAAACACGCCCACGCCGTGAACGCGTTCACCAACCCGACGACCAACAGCTACAAACGTTTGGTTCCGGGGTTTGAAGCCCCCGTCCTGCTGGCGTATTCGTCGCGCAACCGTTCGGCGTCCTGCCGTATTCCGTTCGGTTCCAGCCCGAAAGCGAAACGCGTCGAAATCCGGTTCCCCGATCCGACCGCCAACCCGTATCTGGCGTTCGCGGCGCTGATGATGGCGGGTCTGGACGGCATTGAAAACAAAATCAATCCGGGCGAACCGATGGACAAGAACCTGTACGACCTGCCGCCGGAAGAATTGAAAGACATTCCTTCCGTCGCCATCGACTTGCGTCAGGCTTTGGACGCGTTGGACGCCGACCGCGCCTTTTTGAAAAAGGGCGATGTGTTCACCGACGACCTGATTGATTCCTATTTGGAAATCAAGCGCGCGGAATTGAAGGAATTCGACCGGACTCCGCATCCGCTTGAATACAAAATGTATTATTCGCTGTAATACGATGCGGCGCGCCGTTCTGATTTTCGGGCTGATTTTCTGCCTGTCTGTCGGGACGGCGCGTTCGCAAACCCTTTCCGTGGTGCGCGACGAGGAAATCGAGCGCACCCTTTTGTTTTATCTGACACCCTTGTTTGAACAGGCCGGATTGGACACGCGCAACATGGCAGTCCATCTGATCAAAGACGATTCGATCAACGCGTTCGCCGCCAAAGGGTTGCACGTTTTCGTCAACACCGGCCTGCTGACCAAAGCGGACAACGGACAGGAAGTTGTCGCCGTTTTGGCGCACGAAACAGGGCACATCGCGGGCGGCCACATCGTGCGGATGTACGAAAATATGCAAATCGCGCGGCGCAGTATGCTGCTGTCCATGATTTTGGGATCGGCGGCCGTCGCGGCCGGCGGCGGAACGGACGCGGCCGTCGGGGCGGTTCTGGGCGGCGTCAATTCCATGCAAAGCGTTTTCGCCGCCTATCGCCGCGGCGAAGAAAGCGCGGCCGATCAAACCGCCGTGACTTTGCTTGAAAAAACGGGACACGACTTTTCCGGTTTCGCCGCCATTATGCGCAAACTGCGGTCGCAAGAGGAATGGCAGACGACCGGCGGTTTTGAACTGTGGCAATCGCATCCGGCCGTTCGGGAACGGCTGGCGTTGATTTTGAACCAACCCGCGCCCGCGCGGATCGACACAAAGCGGATCGCCGCCGAAAACGCCCTGTTCGACCGGATTTGCGCGAAGCTTTACGGCTTTTTGTACCCGTCAAAAAAAACGCTGGAACGCTATCCCGAAACGGACAAAAGCCTGCCCGCGCGCTATGCCCGAACGATCGCCGCCTATCGCGACGGACGGTTCAAGGAAGCCATGGCCGGCGTCAACGCTTTGATCGCCGATTATCCGGACGATCCCTATTTTTACGAACTCAAGGGGCAGATTCTGTTTGAAACGGGACGCGCGGCCGACGCCGTCGAACCGTACGGCAAAGCCGTCGCCCTGTTGCCCTCTTCCCCCTTGATGCGCATCGGCTTGATTCAGGCATTGATTGAACAAGGCGACGCGGACGGCGGAACGCGGGCGCGGCGGGAATTGGCCGCTTTGCCGGACGCGGCGAACGATCTGCCCCTTGTCTGGCGGCTGCGCGCCGTCGTTTACGGCCGGTCGGGGCAAACGGAAATGGCCGATTACGCCTTGGCCGAATACAACGCGGCGACCGGAAACGCGCGGCAAGCCGCCTTTTTCGCCCGCAAAGCGTTGAAAAAACTGCCGGACGGTTCGGCCGCCGCCGTGCGCGCGCGCGACATTTTGGAAAATGCCGGCGGTGAAAAATAAACTTCCGGCAAATAAATTGTTTTCACTTTTCGCATTTTGATTTATTATCCTTGTTCAGGTCTTGATAAAAAAGGAATGAAAAATGTTGCGAAAATTAGCTGTTTTGTTTTTGTTCGCCGCTGTTGCCCTGCCCTCTTCGGCGCAGGCGAAATTCTTGCAGTTCGGCTTGAATGAAAACGAAGTCAAAGACATCGTCAAGGAATACCTGCTGGAAAATCCCGAAATCGTCAAAGAGGCGATGGACAATTACCGGATCAAAGAAGCCGAACTCAGAAATCGCGCTCTGGTCGCCAAATTGCAGACCAGCCGCGCCGCGTTGGAACGCGACCCGAGCACCCCTGTAATCGGCAACCCCGACGGCGACATCACGATCGTTGAATTTTTCGATTACAACTGCGGCTATTGCAAAATGATGTTCCCGAAAGTTTTGGAATACATTCAGAACGACGGCAACATCCGCTGGGTGCTGAAAGATATGCCGTCGTTGAGCGAAACGTCCGATTTGGCCGCGCGCGCCGGTTTGGCCGCCGACAAGCAGGGCAAATACTTTGAAATGCATCAGGCGATGATTTCCCATAACGGCCAGCTGACCGAAAACGACATCATCTCTTACGCCAAAGCGTCCGGTTTGGATATGAAAAAATTTGAACAGGACAGAAAAGACAAAGCGTTGGACAAGATTTTGAACGCCAACCGCATTCTGGCTTCCCGTTTTGAATTCCGCGGAATTCCGGATTTCATCATCGGCGATTTCATTTCGCCGGGGGCCATGATGGGCGACGAATTGGACGTCAACGTCAAAGCCATCCGCGAAAAGGCCGCCGCCGCCAAATAACTGGCCGCGCGCAGATTTTCATCAAAAGCCGCAGGGAAACTTGCGGCTTTTTCTTTTGTCCCCCGTATGGTAATATTCCTTTCGTCCGAACGGAAAGGAACTCCTGCAATGAACGAAGTGTATTTCATCCTGCTGAACCAATTCGCCGATTGGGAATTCGCCCCGCTGGCCTGCGCGATCAACCAATTTTCAAAATGGGCGGTAAAAACCGTTTCCCTTTCCCGAAATCCCGTGCGATCCATCGGCGGGCTGACCGTCACGCCGGATTGCGATCTGAACGGCATTGATTGGCACGCCTGCAAAGGATTGATTTTGATCGGCGGGTACGCTTGGCGCACGCCCGAAACGCGATCCGTCGCCCCCGCCGTCGCGGCGGCGATGCAAAACGGCGTGGTCGTCGGCGCGATTTGCGACGCGACAACTTTTCTGGCATCGACGGGCGCGTTGAACGGCGTCGCGCACACAGGCAACATGGTTTCGGATTTGAAACTTTCCGCTAACTACACGGGTGAACGCCTTTATAAACCGGAACAAGCGGTCAGGGACGGCAACATCGTCACCGCGAACGGATGCGCGCCGCTGGATTTCGCCGCAAAAACGCTGACCGCCCTCGGCCTGCTGAACGAAAACGAAGCCGGACGCTGGCGCAACGCGTTCAAAAACGGCCTGTACGAAGCGACCGCGGACGCAATGTGGTGGTTTGAAAAAATCAAACAGGAAAACGGAAAGGCCTGATATGAAAAAAATTCTGTTCTCTTTTCTGCTCGCCCTGCCGCTTTTAAACGGCTGCGTCAAAACGGAAAAGCCCGAAGTCCGCGTTTCCTCCAACGTGGACGAAGAGGGACGCTATTATCCATTGGACGGAACGCCGATTACCATATCGAAAGCGGGATACGTCACCGCGACGTTTACCCTTACGCCGCAAAAGAAAACACGTTGGATGTCCACCGCGTCCGGTGACGATTCGATTTGGCGGCGCAAAAATATCGTTCCTTTCTCCCGAAACGACGCAAGTATAAGCACGGCAAGCTCGACCGTGTTCAGCAGTTTTGTATCCGCTATTTCATCCGAAGGACAAAGTAGCGATAACGTATCCGAAATCGCCCAATATCTGGAAGCATCCTATGCCGGCACAACAGGCGTCGCGTTCCTGCCGATTTACACGGTCGGCTACTCCGTCCCCTATTTCGCGGAGGAATACGAACCGGCGCAATACTATGTTTATCTGTTCAAAGAACAATGCGATGAAAACGAAGAAAAATTGTGGCAAATCAGCCGCTTCGTCCTGAAAAACTACAAATCCGCCGACCAAAACGAATTTTTGCAAACACTGCAAAAAATGACGGGACTGAATGAAAAAACGTTAAAAGAAATCATCCGAAACAACCCCGCCCCCGACATCGCGGCAAACGCCGTCATCACTGCCCTGCAACAACGGGGAAAACAGCAATAATTTTTCCCGCCATTCGTTCCGTCCGGCAAAGCCTCCCCTCTTTCACTTTTCTTTCAACACTCCAACGGCCGAATATTTTAAGGAATAAAATGATGATTTCACCGGAAACGCTACGCCGATAATAAAAAAGGTGTTGCTATTGGCTTGGATGCAAATAAAATCAATGAAAAAATATTTTGCACTGACGAAGAACATATTTTTTCCGCACTTCACATATATAAAATGATTTACGATGAAGCGGAATTTATAGAAAGCGCGGCAATGTGCATTAAAAACTTTTATAAAACATCTAACAGCAGTTGTATTTTTAAAACACCCGCTATCTTTTTTGGAGCTCTGTATAATAGCGTCATTGTATGTAAAAAGAATTCTTCTTTTTATGGAGAAAACGAAATTAGAATCGATTATAGATCAAAAATATCTGATTATTTTGAGTGGAAGCATTCAAAACTTAAAAATCCGGATATCGAAAAAACTTACTTTGCCCCTATTCGCGGAGAAATCCGCAGCTTGCACCACCTGAATCTGAGCGAAATTTGGGACAGCGATTTAATCCCCGAAATTAGGTTGGGTCCGAACTGCCCGCAAAGCATAGAAGAACTCCGCGCTTTTTTGGACGCTAACGGATTGCAAAACACAAAAATCACGGAATCAAAAATTCCGCTTCGATGATTTTCCATTTTGCCTTGGTTGTTGCTCCGCTGGCTTTATTCCGGTTGCGCTGTCCCTCACCGCCCCGCAACGGAACCGTTCTCCATTCTTTCCGGCCTTTCTTAGGCAAAGCAATGACAAGGCAGCGCATTATTCATCCCGTTCATTCATCTTGATTTTTCCTTTCATCGATGCCATCATATAAACATGTGGAATGTATTGTAGGGCTATGTAGCAGCCATCCCAATCAATGCATTTTAAGGCAGGTCGCTACTTGGCCTGCCTTTTCTTATAGGCAAGGAAGCCGTTGCACTGTTCATTCACATATTCGTCTTTTATTTGTTTTTCCTCACCTGTTCCGGCTGGAAATGTCGTTACACCGCGCCATTGTTCTTTCGTAATCTTTCTCAAATACGGTCAAACAATGACTGCCGTCCGTATTTTCAAAGATTTTAATGTAACGGCGACGCAAAGTTTTTTTCCCTGTATCGTTTCCCCACATTAACCGGATTTCATCGGGCTCTTTAATCGTTTCAGCCAATAAACGCATATAGATGCCGCGACCTAATTTATTGGCCTTAAATTTCATGGTCTTCTTATTCAAGAACAGGGCTTCATCGATGACAATCGTTTCATCGTTCACGTCTTTGTAAATAACGGGTTTTCCTCTATCCGCTCCGAACTTGCGCAAAAAATCTGCTTTCGGGAGGGGCGCAGTCCAACCATTCGTAAGGAATCCCTCAGAG
>ERZ808252.136-NODE-136-length-79227-cov-3.665159_pt1 | contig 79227 bp, 113 predicted proteins | sample MGYA00521242_ERZ808252 | MGnify/ENA primary metagenome ERZ808252 (study PRJEB31516, sample SAMN03275581) | gut metagenome | biome: mammalia-associated habitat; material: feces | host: Papio cynocephalus | place: Kenya | collected 2012-08-07 ... | reverse complement strand
GGATTTGTAGCAGATTCAAAATCAAGATGAACAGATAATAAAATTTCTGCAATACTTTCTAATTCCAATTTCTCTTTTTGTGTTAATACACATAAATTTTCCATTATATTATATTCACCCTCTTAATAATTATTTAAAAAAAATCTTTCAACTACTTAATCCAAATCCAATCCAATATTTATTCATAAATTTTTCTGTAAACAAATCTAAAGGATTCTCACTTGGATCAGAACTGAATGCCACAATTGCTCTTGCTAGTCTAATCTGACAAGACTCATCGCCCATGATTCTTGCACCTGAATAACTATTTTCTAAATATTTCATAACCTCTTTTTCTGCCTTATTCATTCTTTTGATTCTCCTATTTTTTAGACTTTTTCTGATTTTGTTGATAATCTTCAATGCATCCTACTTACAATTAATATACACTCATTACTGTTTTTTCTTAATGATTTATTACAGCATGGGCAATAACACTTATGTAATTTGTCTCCATTTATAGTTTCTGCTCTTAACTCCATAGCTTCTTCAACTTTTTTAATTCCTATCCAAGGCTTCATGACTTTTCTCTCTCCCTAAAATACCTCATGTTTTAACTGTTATAATTGTAACATTTCATACTGATTTAGTAATTTTGCAGTCAAAAATAAGATATATTCAGAATTTTATTTTTATATGTTATTCTGCATCAAAAAATAAATTGCCGGCTTAATCAATGTATATATTTGCATCATGTAGTTTTACTGTAACACATCGACCTGGAATTTCTATTGTAACTTCTCTATCAGGATTTTCCTTTTTCCATGAGTAAATTGCCTCTTAAACTTTTTCCTATTGTACTTTTTTTCTTTAACAAATTTTCACTGAATCTGTTATCCTTCCTACTACTCAATTATCTGTATGATATGAACGTTTTCTTTTGAATAGTGCATTTTCAAACACTTATCTCTAAAAGCTTTTGCATCTTCCAATGTCATTTCATCACTCATCTGATATCCACCACTATGTGGTTTATATAATACTCTATACATATTCTGCATCTCCTTTATCACAATACTTTTTATGAACATTTTTCAAAAACTCTTAATTCATCTAACTGTTCATATATTGTTAAATCATCTTCAACATCTTCATGGAATCCTAATCGAAAAATAGGAAAATTGTTTCCCAACTGTTCAATACACTCGCTTCTATGTTTCAGATAATCCTTTTTATTCATTTTTCTTACACAATCAAAAGGAACAGTATCTGCTGATCCATTTGCTGTATATATACTACAATATCCATTTTGAGGCAATGAGTCATTTAAAATATGACATGGATGCCATTTTCCTAGAAACTTGTATTCATACATATGATTCCAATTTTTATATGCCTTTTTTGAATCCATATAACATACTCCTCCTTCTTAGTGAAATCTTACTTCCAAACATTTTCTTCATCAAATTCAAGATTTAATTTCAAAAAATCTTCTTTCATTTTATCTCTCATCTGTGCCATCATATCCAGTTGTGTGTATGGTATATATTGATGTGTCTGTTCTAATGCCACATCTATTTCAGGAATATAATATATATAGGCAACTGTGTCTTTATATCCATTGAATTTTGCCCACAACTCCATTTTTGATACGGAATTTTGAGTACATATATATCTATATCCATCCTTAATCAAATCCTGCTTATTCATACTACCATCTCCAATCTGCTGTTGAAAGCAATTTTTAACATACTTCTTAATACAACTATAACTCATCATTAGCTAATTTATCAATTTTCTATACAACCATTTCAAATTCATAAATATCAAATTCATCATATAGCTGCCATTTATTATTTCCAAGATAAGAAACATCAATGTCTCTCATTCCTCTTGTTAAATATAATTTATCACGTTTCCCATCTACAATCTCTTTCATTCTGCTAAGAATTAATTCCGATGGTTGGTCTACTTGAATTGGCATAGTTCCATCATTTTTTGAATCTTTCCAATGAAAAAGAAACAAATTCTTACCTTTTACACATTTTATTCCTTCCATAGTGCAATCATAAAACTTACGTCCATATTCCATATTATAATACCCCCTCTGACTTACTTTGCAGATTATACTTGACTTCTTTTAATACCTTAATTCTACTCTGCATATGTATAACACCTATATCTCCATTATTTTTATAATATTTTTGCAATTCATTTTCACATCTTTTAATTTCTGCATCAAGCTCACCAATATATTCTTTTATCATTTCTCTCATATTTGGCTGATTTTCATACCTATACAATTTTTCTAATGGTTCCTGCATCGCTTGATTAGCTTCTACGCTTGCCTCACCATACATATATAGTTGATGTGTTGGTGAATTTGGTAAGTCCCAATTTACTTTCTGTACTAACTTTTTCATACTGACTAACTCCTCTACTCATCCAACAAGTTCAACTTATATTTACCATTACAATTATGAGTTTCTTCATGTGATGCTCCTTGTAAATCAATCCATTTTGCATCATAGCATCCATATCTGCCATTGCATATTGTCTGATATACTGCATCTTTTCCATCTTCCCATGTTTTTTTACTACCCTTAAAAATCAGCATTGGATAAATAAATTCTTCATATTTAGGTAATGTTTCAATTTTATCACATCCTCGATAATCAAAAAGCCAAATGTCTTCTGGCTTGTTTGCTTTGTAAATAATAGCCGGCTCAAGACCAATTGAAATTTTCTGCCCATTTATATCAATTACTCGTTGCAAACCAAAACATAAATCTAACTTTGCTTTTCCATCATCCTTATCATCACACCAATAATCATTATATTCAGCTTTTTTATTTACTGTATTGATTATTTCTGTTGCTAGTGTATCCATAAGATTGTAGCTGTTACACAATATAATAGTGTTTTCTGTAAATTCAATTATATTGTAATAATCTTCTTTTGTGAATCTATCAGCTTTGAATTCTATATATTTTAACATTTTGTATCACCTCCATCATAGATAACATGGGTGATGGGACTTGAACCCATTCTTACTTTTGTCAGCCTGATTACTGATTTACGAGACTTGAACTCGTTCACTCCTATCAGAGTAGCCCCTATATTAGCACCCACATATATATTAAAAAATTATTGCCAAACTTCATCATTATCTGCAAGTTCAACATCCCATTCCCAATTATAGCCTGTTTTATTTTTTACTATTTCAATTGCCTCATCATAGCTTGTTGCCTTAACCACATAACAGTAATTAGATACATCTCCCGAATATTGCGGAATATCTTTTACAACATATAATTCCTTTTTCATAGTATTTTCCTTTCATAGTAAACTTAGATTTCAAGTTCATTTTTAGTAATCAGATACTCTTATCTCGTTGTATATTTCTTCTTTATTTTTAGTAATAAGAAGTTCCTTTATATAGTCCAAATCCCTATATTTAATAAACAATCTTTCTACCCACTCTGTAGGATATGATGGATACCTAACTGCCTCTCTACCTATTACATCTCTTTCTTGCTTTGCTAATTCTGGATATTCAAAATGTAATTGAAGAACATCTTCACCATTAATTACCGTCATATGTTCTACTTCATAATTTCCAAATGGTATATGTTCAAAATCAATATTATCTACATTTCCATACCATAAAGCCATATACTTTTCCTTCTCATCTACACTAAGAATAACTACTTTTGTTCTACCACCAGTTACTGTTAAAACATCTTTAATTGTCATTCCCATCATTCCTTTCTACTACACAAGAAAACTTGGATTCTCTGACTTTTAATTTAATGCATCTAAGTTTCTCTTGTAACTATTCTCCACTCTGTTCCAAAATTTTTTCAAAAAATTTTCAGCATCAATTTTTGCTTCATCAATATTAGATGATTTCATTTTCACTTTTAATCCTGTAGCTGCATCTGTTAACTGAAAATCTTTATGCCTTAATACTGCTACATTTTCACTTATTCCTTCGATAAATAATGCACTATTTTCTCCATACTCTTTCCATTTAAACATACTTATCACCTCAATCTTTTTTTTAAATGTCATTTTATATTATGCATTCTCCCTTTAATTAAGTGTATATTTATTATACCAAACTCTTTTCTTATACTTTTTTTACACATAAAAACTACACTTTTTTTTATTACTTTTTACTCTGTACATTCTTTTATGTTGCTGTCAATATATTTTATAATTGTCATAATTAAAAAAAACAGACTGTTATATAACAATCTGTTTTTTAATATTTTATTTTTTCTTTCTGCATGAAAAACATCTGCATGGTGCTTTCATGCCTCTTTCAGTAAACCAGTTTCTTTCATCTTCTGTTTGCCAGAAATATTCTCCACATTGTTTACATTTTTTTACATTTTGCAACTCTGTGTTAAATTTTTCAACAGCAAGATCTGCAAATTTTTTTTCTGCAAACCATGAAGTTGTTGTATCACATGGCAAAGAAGAACAGAATTCTGTTTTTACATCATTTGCATGAAATTTATTTCCATCAAAATATACCTTATATCCTAACATAATAAATTTCCTCCAATTTTTTTCATTATAATACTAATATGTTACAATAAACTATAAAAAATAATTTATCAGTTGTTATATACTGCATATAATTTTACTTTACTCACATTTTCTCAGAAGACTTATTTCTAATGCATTGATTATCTTATGATTATAGGAATTTAATTCCTATTAATTTACAAGTTCATAATCAACACTTTCTTTTTTTTAAAAGTTTTTACACTTTTTTACAAAATATCCATAGCGGTATTTCCCATATCTTTTATATATGTCTTTTCTTTCTTTGATAATCCAATCAATCATTTTCATCTAAATCTCTTGATTCACCAAGCACATTTCCACTTCTGATTATGAATCTTGAATGTTTTTGATTAAGAATGATATTATATTGATGATTTACATACTCTTTTCCCTTTTTACTGCATATAAGGATAGTTTCTGCAACACCATAATCAAGTCTTAAATAGACAGCTTTTCTTAATTAATTAAATTCTCACTCTTATAAGGCTTGTAAAATCTTTTTTTATCTGCTATAAATCTACATTTAGATTTAATCAGTTCATTTGCCTCTTTTTCCCACACCTTATAAGCATCTGTATCAGTAAAACTTATCCATGATGAATATGAAATATCCTTCGGATATCCATCTACCGTATGGATGCTTTCGAGTGTATCTCTAAGCTTTTTCAACATACATTCCTCTGTTGGAAAATTGATTTTTTTGTTCTTGAAATCAAACACAGGGAATATGTATTCCACATCATATAGATTAATACCAAATCCATGATGAGCAGGAATATAGTCAGAATCTATAGCATCATCCCAGTCCTTACATCTTTTATCCCAAGCTGCTTTACTGATTCCTTTTGGTTTATCTGTCTGGTTTTGATAATGATAACTTATTATAGCAAAGATTTTTCTTATCTAATGAAAGAAAACAAAGTCATAACCCATTATTCACTGCACTCTTTTATATATTGATCTAAAATTTTACTCAAAATGGTAGTTTCTCTTATACCAGCTCTGTTTATCTGATAAGCATTTATTCCCATATTTCTAGCAGCATTTACATTTTCAAGGCTATCATCAAAAAAGATTATATCATTTGGCTCACACTTAAGTGTATTAATCACCTGCAAATATATTTCTTTAGAAGGTTTTATTGCTTTCATTTCATATGAGAAAAATAAATAATCAAATTTTATTTGGTTAATTGATTCACGATACCGACTGAAATCCATTAACCGCAAATTAGATAAGATTCCCACGCTATACCCTTTTCTTTTTAAATTTCCTATATACTCTACCATATCAGAATATAAAGAATTATCTAAATCTCTATATATAGATAAAAACTCCCGAACTGTTAGATCACTGTTGCAAAAACTTAATAAACCCCTTATATGATCTTCATCAGAAACTAAGCCTTTGTGAGCTTTAATTACTAATTCATTATACCACCAATATTCTAAGAAATCTTCATATGAAACTCTACAATTCAGTCTAGAATATAACTTATAATCATCTATGGGTTTTGCCAAAACATTACCTAAGTCAAATAGAATAATTTTATACATGTATCACCTCCAAATTATCTATAGGAAAATTAGATTTCCATTTATATCTGCAATAATATCACCTTTTCCAATACGGTGTATAAACCAACGTTGATTGTTGCTAATATAGCTAATATCATCAAAAAAATATATAATAGCAGCATTTAATCCACAAAGACTCCACGACAAAAAGTTTTCAATTGTAATACAAATAGATGATTGATTTTTGAACTCATAATAAGTGGCTATTGAAGCATTTAAACTACCAAATAGTTGCATATGATATTCTTTGGCTAAAGAAGACTTACTAAAATTTGCTAAGATATAGGAATCCTTTGCTATAAAATCAGTATTCAGTTCTACTTTTTTCTTATATATACTCTGACCTTTTCTGTTTCCTCTCTTTAGAAATAAATCCATTTCCTGCATAACTATTCATCTTCCTCTCTCAAATGTGCTACGTGATAATTACCTTGTAATTATCACGTACCTTATCGTATAACTTCTCAAGTTTGTCACTCTCTATAACGACCATAAAGGAAGTTATAATTGAAAGTAACTGATCTTTTGATTAACACACGCTTCCTTTCTAATAAATCTCAGATTTATTAGAAACTCAAGTCTGAACAATTTTCACATGTTCTTCCTTTATCACTCAAACAAATAAGCTCTGTATATTTTCCACAGCAATCGCAATATCCAAGAAGACTATTTCTTGTCCATTTTCCATTGATTTTGACATATCTGTGTTTATAATTCTGCATGATTTCAGGGATTTTATCAGAATATATAACAACTCTTGCACCTGAATGAACACTTGTATTTGATTCTACAAACACAACTTTCTTCCCCTGTGATAAAATTTCATTTTGCCTCTTTTCTAATTTATTGTAAAAATCAAGTGAAGTAAAACCATAAATGATTTCCTTATTTGATTCACATCCATCATATATATTCATAGTACCCTCCAATCTACCCATGAGAACATTTGTTGCAAGAAGTACCGCAAGCATCAAGACAATATGAAAGATTTTTTAATTCTTCACCACCAATGATTACTTTATGAACCACATCTGCGTATGGTTCATCTGTATTACATACATAATAAGTGTTATCTGGATGCTTATTATCTTTCATCCTTTCATTTGATATTTTACCTATAATGTTAATTAACGCATGAATTTCTTCTTGTGATAAATATTTCTTAACATCTTCTTGTTTAATTACAATATACATATTTTTCTTTTCCATAATTTTACTCTCCTTTTCACATAAAACATATATTCACTTGATGTAAATCTTAGTTTCTTTTAAATACTTAGAATTGTGTTCTAATAGTTATTTTCAACACATTATCATTGATTTTCCATTCTCTAACTGTATAATAACCAAATTGCCTTATAGCTTCATTCACATTATTAAATCTACATGTATCAAAACTATGCATATCATAAATTTTGATATGATTATCTCCTATAAAATTTTCTAATAACTCTTTTACTTTCATTAATTGCCATCTCCTATGTAATATATATTTATTCTGAAGAATAATTTTCTTACTTTTTATACTGCTTCATAATTTCCTCAACTAATCCATTAACACTATATTCTCCATACTGAACATAGCAGTTTACTGCCTCTTCAAGATTATTTGCATTTTCTGCATTGGTAGCAGTTTCTAAATCTATACACATGTTTTCCAATATTTCATAAACATTCTGTAATTCTTTATCTGCTTTTTGACTAGCTTTTCTTGCTTTTTTTAAAGTTGCTTTTAATTCATATTCTACAGACTTATCCAATGCATCATCAGGAGTCATTTGATATATTGCTTTCCCAATAAAAATTCACCTCATTTCTGTGCCTCCCACTATTTTACTTTTGTATGTAAGTTACCAATCCACTGGTCGTTTTACCAAATATTTATCATGATCTTTAAGGCTTAAATATAATATAATCCCTTTTTGGTTCAGTTCTACCATGCTTTCTGATGGCAACATAATTAGAATTTTTATTTTTGTATCTTCTTTTTCTGCTGTAAAACTTACTGATTGTGTAAGGAGAGTTTTCTTAGGCTGTCCGTTTTCGCTCACAAGCTCATACTCAATCGTATATACTCTGTTTGCTTCCAAATTATAGTACATACCTGTATGTGTAGCTGGCTCTAATAACGCATTATTCCCTAAAATCATTTCCATGTTTGCCTCATCATGATATGTTATATCTGCTTTGAGTTTCATTGGCTGCTCTTCGTTGATAACACTGATAACAACCGCTGCTGTGGCGATGATAAGGCATATTATAGCTATGACTATAATTACCATTTCTTTTTTTTATGCTTTTCATTTTTTTTCTTTACTCCTTTTTCTAATATTTTTCTGCAAGTGGTTCATATTCACCATACATCTTGATAATAAACCTCATTTTCACTGTCTCTTCATCATCAGCTAATATAATTTCATTTTTCTTATTCCCTTCTTATATCTGTTTGTAGCATATTAATATTATATCAAACACCTTTTATTTTCTGTATTTTACAGATAAAAAACACATGTTGTTTTTATATAGACTTCTGTTCATAATGAACTAAACTTATTTAAAAGTTTTATTATGAATATGATTTTTTTCTAATAAAACAAGAGAGAAGCACTTCTCTCTTGTTTTTACAGTTGTCTCTTAGTTAACGTTTAAACCATATTCTTTTTCCATCAGACATTTCTATTTCTACCTTATATGGATAATTCTTTTCACCCTTGCAGTTATTGAATCTCACATCATGAATATTTGCAACTAAAACATGAGACTTCTCACACTGCAAACATTAAGATAAATAAATAATTTTTTTGTAATATAACTTTACAAACAATAATACATATCATTCTATTTACTGATAAAATATCTGTCTTATTCATCTGAAATTCTGATTTTCTGCAACGATAGCTTTATAAACAATACTTGCAGCTGTAAGAACTTTCATTATCGGATTGTTCATAGCTTTAAGAAGTAGTTCATCTTCTGATTCAGATTTCTTGCTGTTTAATAATGATTCAGAAATTTTATTATAACAAAGATTTTTCTTATCTAATTCATCTTTATTAATAATATCCATATAATCAAGAAGAACTTTGCAGTGGAAAGGATCAATATATGTCTTTGTCACATATCTTGTTGCTTTACTCATCAAGTCTTTGATTTCATCTCTGTTTAAGCTTAGGTTGTTAGGAATCGGAATGGGTTCATACTGTCTGTAAACCATTTCATTGCTTACTGTTTCCTTTAAACTGTTTTCCTTGTTTGTTACAGCTTGATTTTCCTTGTTTAATCCAATCATCTTTTCAAAGTATGATGCAGCTCTTCCGTTTCCACCTTCATACTTATATCCAATACAGCCAATTAAAGCAGAATCCAAGGATTGATAAGATATATTAATATCATTATAATTAATATATCCATGCCATAAAATTTCCTTTGTTTCCTTGTTTTCATATTCAATAATCTGATTTATGCTGTTATTTAGTTATAAGTATTCAGCAAGAATTCTCACCTTAAATCTATTACTCATTTCTTCAAGAGTCATATCTTTAAGTTCTTTAGCTAAATACAGTTCTTCTGCCTTATAACACCACATCTCCTTTAGTCCATTTTGTGTCTCTGAAAATTTCACAAATACATAAAATCCTTCCAGACATTCACTTACTTCTGTTACAATGTCAAAGAAACTCTTATGAGTTCTTTTAATCCTTTTTTCATATTCTTTATCTGGATTTGATACATATACAGCATCACCAATTTCAAACATTTTATTTTCCTTTGTTTTTTATTTTATCTATATATCAATATAGTTATTTCACATTATAACAGTAAAAAAATGGCATCAATCATTCATAGACTGATGCCATATGTGGAATACTGAATACTTTTATACTTTGTAGCATTAACATACTTTGTTTGCATAGGCTGCATCTTCAAAAAAGTCATCTTGTTTAGAAATAAATTCAAGTATATCAGAAGATAATGCATTCGGATTATCATCCATAAATTTTTCAACAATTGAAATTCTTGATTTTTTGTTTTTTACATATGTTAAAACAGCCGCAACAAAATCATAGTAAGAATCTGCCACATTTGTTAATCTAATTGTAAATGCTTCCATACTAGATTACCTCCTTAATGATTATCCAAAACTCTTTGAAAAATATTATAATCATTATATCCATGATTTTCAAACCAATAAATGTATGCTATTCCATCAATTCCATATGATACATGTGATGCAATAGCTTTATTTTTATATTGAATTTCATAAATTTGATTAATTTCAGAATATATTTTACTATACTCTTTTGGATCAAGATAAAATGTATTCATATTAAATGAAAAACCATTTGTATCTAATGGCAAACCAGTAAAACCCATATTTATACCTCCATCTAACTTTTTAATTTTTAGTTAGAGAGAAGTCCATAAGGACTTTCTCTTTTTTAAGTCCTTATGATAGGAATATTATAACACATTATTAAATTTTATATAGTATAAAATTATAGTATTCAGTATTTAATCTCCTTATTCTTATCTTTAGACTTAGCTATAAAATGATATTTTTAATTTGACAAAATAAAACATTTGCTTTTTATTTCAATATTTTATTAAATACTGTTAATGCTTTTTCATCATCTTCTGTAAAAAAGTGTTATTGAATTCTACTGTATATACCACATTTCCTTCATTGCTAGTTTTTACTGTTCCATATATGATGCCAAATTTTAGGAATTTAATTCCTTATAACCAATTGCCATATCTTTTTATGTATCACTTATACTTTTTAGTTGTAATACTAACTCCAATTCTGCAATTTCTGTTTTTAACTTTTTCATACACAGTAATGCGTTTATTGCATTATCTTCATAATTTGACTGTTCAATATTTTTTAAATCAATTGTGAAATACTCTTGTTGATTTTTTAAATTCTGCTTCTTAGCAGCTAATCGCTGTTCTAAAAGATTCATCATCTAAATTCTCCTTAATTTAATCTTCATATGGTGCTTCATATTTAACATCATATGTTCTAAGTATTTTATATTCTTTTCCACAAATATCACATTGTTTAGTTATAATTATATCACAAGATATATTATCTAAAGAAATAATTTCCTTGTTTATTGTTTTATCATCATTTCCATCAGATTTCCCACAACTACACTTAACCCAGCTCTTCATATATAACCCCTTAATTGTTTAATTATATTGCCCACTATCTAAAGCTAGTGGAATTTACATATATTTTTATTTTACTCACACCATAATCAGGGGAGCTAACTTATTACTCTAATAGGTTTCAAGCAAATAATCCTTTGCATATTCATCACCAAATTTCTTATACATCCATTTTCTGTAATCTGGTGTGCAATTTCCTGAATGATGATACACTGTCACATCATAATCTGTAATCTCATAATCATCATCAATAACAACAACTGCATTAGGATCTTCTTTTAGTCTTTCTTCTTCCCATTCCGGAATTTCAATATATCCTTCCATTCCAATAGAATGTTCATCTCTTGTAATGTTTAATTCATTGATTTTTGCGTTTGAATCAGTGAACATAATATATAATTCTCTTAATTCCTCATCTGTTAATCTACTTGCATATTTCATAGTATTCATTTCACACTCCTTTAGCCTAATCTTTTTTATAGGTTTGTTATATTCCACTTGCTTGTGTATCTTCAACAAACTCTTCACATTCACAATACTTACATCCACCACAGGCTTCATCATATTCATAAAAATCAAAGTGTCTGCAGTAAGGATGTCCACACTTACACTTTCTATCATCACCATAATTTGAATTATACATTTTCTGAACTACTTTGTATTCATATTCCAAATATGGTGCATTAGGATAGCTGATAAGTTTTGCATCATGTTCTATTCCATATAAATCCTTAATCTTCATAGTCTCACTTGTATTCATATTTTTTAAGTCCTTTCTTTTACTTCTTTTTAATTATTTCAAGTTCTTATAATATCATTTCTAACTGTTATAAGTATATCATTTTGGCTGTATTCCTAATTTTTGCAGTCAAAAAAAAGCTACTGACAATTTATCAGTAGCTTGCATATACTTATTCTCCTTTTTATTCCACATGATTTTATTAGCTAATTGTCAAACATTATCATACAGTATAAAACTCTATCTATATGTGGGGAACTCAAATATCCTTGTACTTCTTAGATTCTACCATTTTCCTACCACAATTAGGACAATATGGTGTATCTATACAACCATATGATGTTTTACAATTAGAGCATTTACATTGTTTAAATCCACGCTCTCTATAATAAATCCATTCTGCTTTTCTTCTAAAAATTGTCATTACTTTATTCTCCTTTTTTGTCTTATATCTTTAATATGTGCTTTCTACATCCTAAAAAAATCATTTTTCAATCATATGCTTGAACATATCTTCCACAGCAGATAAAATATTGCCTACATTTTTGTTTCCTCTGCCCTGAAATCATGTTTCATTTTTTCTTAAATTTTTTATGTTCTTCTATCAATTCTTCTAAAATATCTGGAGGAACAATATTTTTTAAATCGCTAATATAAACCCTTATATGTTCAAACTTTCCATTCAGATAATTGTATCCACACTCAATGCATGTTCCACAATTAAAGCCTAATTTATTTTTACATATAGGACATTCCATTTTATCACTCCTTCTAAATCATCATTTCCTTGGATTTTTCCAACCCATTCGTCTCTTTTCATTCAAATCTTTATTATATGGACATTCTGGAATTTTGCATTTACCACACCATCCAATATCGCTTGCAGATTCACGATCATATGCTTCATCATAATCACAAAGTTCGTGATCTATATTTTTTGTTTTTCTGCTCATACTGACAACCTCTCTTTTTTAAGAAATCCTCATTTCATATGTCTTACCAAATTTGCATAGTATCTACCTATACCACGTCCATTGTCAAATTTCTGATATTTATGAAACTTAATCGGATTATCTTTAATCAATTTAAGTATATCATCAGGAAAATTATTTTTATTGGCAATTTCTATCATCTTTTCGTTCGCAAATTTCTCTGTACATGAACCGAAAGGGCAACTAATAGAATTCACTCCCCATGATTTTTCTATAATATTGATAATTTCTGTAATATTCTGCATTCTTATTATCTCCCTTCTTCCAAAGAAACTCTTGTTTTTTCCTAATATTTTCCAATTCCATGAGGTGTATATGTTGCATACAAATCAGCAAACACACCTTCTGAACCATCATGCAAATCTTCAAAAATCATTCCATCTACATAACCTTGAATATCATTCTTCTTATACCATTCATTCATAAATTTACAAGCAGCATCATGTTCTCCTGAAAATATAGTTTCTACTGAATCGCCTGTTTTTCTACTTCGCAAATCAACTTCCCATACTTCTTTTCCCATATTATTTCCTCACTTTCTAAACTAAATAAATGATCGTTTCATCTATTCCTTATCTGTAAATACAACACAAAACATACAACTGTCACAACAACCATTGTCACATTCTTCAGATGTAACCTCACTGCAATCTTTATCATATTCATCACAATATAACATATAAATTCCTCCAATTTTTATTGTTTGTTTTCTCACCCATTTGATTAAAATAAATATTCATAAATATTTCCCATTATTTCTCTTCTTCTATCTCTTCATCTGCCACATCGTAATCAGATCCCTCTACAAACTCACCATTCTCATCACATTCACAATATTCCAAAACCCATTCATCAATATATGTAAGTTCAATACCTTTTTTATATGTACATTTTTTTCTTGCTAATTCTGCCACAGCCTCATCTTTATCACTAATATCCCATCTTTTTACTTCTGTTGCACCAGCCCATCCACCGATAACTGTATCTCCATTTTCAAATTTTTTCATTTCCATTTTTGATAGCATAGCATCTCCATGCCATAAAATGATTGTATTAAACATAATATAGCCACCTTTCTTTTATTTCAACTTTGTTACTTTTTGCACTACTTTGCTGATGATGAACTACCCACCACTTATCTCTCCACTTGCTTTAAATGTTCATATACAAAATAAGCATCTGCCAATGTGATATTTTCATCATAGCTTAAATAAGCAAGCTTAATACTATCATCTGCCTTAAATCTTCCCTTTTTTATAAAAGGATTTTCTTTTAAATATTCTTTATATTCATTTTCCAACTTTCCTAATTCAAGAATCTGTTCTTTTGTTAGTATAGGATTCTTATATTCATCATCTTTTTCAAACCAAAAGCCATCATCTCCAAGTTCAAAGCCAGATTCATTTTCTGGATTAATATCACCCCTAAAATATCTATATATTCCTGTTGGATATTTCCCATATATTTTTCCTTTTATTTCTCTTTCATAATCACTTTGCATTTCAATCAATGCAATCTGCTTTACTTTATTGGCAAAGAAATTTTTTATTTCTTTATCTGACATAGCAACATATGGGTTTTTGGCTTTTGTATTTCTTGAATACCAATTAGTATTTATAATAATATCAACTGAATCACTATTGCACTCTGCATAATTCCAATATCCATTATATTTGCTAGAATTTTCCCAAATTCCATCACTCATCTGTCCTATTACACTTGCTAAAATCTCTCTATACTTCTTTTCATTTGGAAGATTTGTTGTTATGATTCTTTTGTTATCCATAATAATCACCTTTCTAATAATATCAACTAATACAAAATGAATTTATGTCATTGCTTTAATTACATATTTAGTTCCTTAATTTATATTATAAGTATAACGTCTAATCCTTATGTTTGTTTTTTTGCAATCAAAAAAAATGGGTTTTTCAGCCAATTTACTGACTTTTATTTAATTCTTTTTAAAATAAAAAAACTACCAATTAATTATTGGCAGTTTTATAATTGTTGCATATCTAATCTTGATACCCCTTGTTTTCAATTTTTATTTTTAACAATTTCTTTCTGTATGTAGCCTCTAGTTTATTCCAAAAGCTCGTAGGAAGATTAAAAACAGATTCCAACTTATAGGCAAGTTCTTCAGATAATTCAATTTCTCCATTCAACAGTCTATTTGCATCTTCCAATTGCAAATCCATTTTGCAAGCAAATTCATCTGCTGTCATATTATGGTTATCCAACTGTTCCCGAATTGTTTCTCCTGGTGGTATAGCAATATATGTCTTACTTCTAATCATATTATACTTCCTCTCCCTATTCATCTAGTTCTGAAATCAGACCAAATAATTTATTTTGGTGTTTTTATTTTTTACCATGATTTTGTACTTTATCAATTATTATCCTATTGATATTTATAATCTTGTATTTGCACCACACAACCTTCATTTTTTAAATTCTCAATGGTTACATTGCTTAACCATCCATGAAAATCAAAATTTTTCTTTCCTCCATGCACACAACAATAATACAAATGTGACATTCTTATTACCTTCCTAATCAACTACTCTAATGAATCATCAGTTGTTAAATGAGTTGCCACCCATCTTTTAGCACTAGCAAGTGATTTGCATTTAGCAATTTCCTTGAATTGCCCACAATCAACCACTACACTAAAGTAGTCTCCCATATCATCGATCCAACAATATTCCCCATATCTAAAATGATTGATTTTCGTTGCCCATTGAGTTGGATTACCATTTTCATCATCACAATCATGAATAATATTCCAATTTAACTTTGCCATAATCATCTAACTCCTTACTGTTTACATTTATATTACTTTACATTGCCTATAGCATTGACATAACATTCATGGAATACTGTGGTTTTATCATCATTTTTATTAAATGTATCAATCCATGCAGACAATACTCTATAGTTACTTCTGCCTTTTTTAATTATTTCCATAGCTTCTACAAGATTTGTACAGCCACTTGACATTGCAGCAAGCCAAGGTTTGCTGTTTTCTGTATCTTGGATAAGCATTGAAACCCAATATAACTTCATATTACCACTCCTATCTAAATCACCATAAACCTAATAAAAACATAAAATGCCATCATATAAATTTGGTGTAAATTCTTCAATTCCCCATTGTGTAATATCTAATGGTAATCCAAGTGATTCCAACAAATTTTTACGTTCACTTTTCATTTTTTCAAATGCTTCATTTTCACTGTTTGCATAGATGACACATCCAAAATTTTCTTGCACCAAATAAAATATTTTCAAATTACCCCTCCTATCTAAAATCTTATTTTATGCTTCACATATAAACCAATTCTCAAAATCTACACGTTCATCATACTCAAGATATATATTATTTTCGTAATGAAAATTCCATTCACCATTTTTATCTACTTTGAAAATCACTTCAAATTTTGATATATGGTTATTCCTATTCATAATAATAACTGCATGTCCAAGATTAATTCCACCATCAAAAAATGTTCTTGATTGTAATTCAAACATATTCATCATATACTCCTATCTGAACCACTACCCTCTCTTATTCAGGCAACATATAGTTATAATCATTGATAATTCCTAACATCGCAAGTTCTGTTTTATCCCCCTTCTGATTATACCATATTGTGTTTTTTACTTTCAATCCAAAAGCTTCCAATCAAACAAGTCATAAGATCTGTGATACTTTGTTGATAAAATGTTTTCTTCTGCATCCTTATTATGTTCTACATACTTTTCATAAGCTTTCTTTTTGATTTCACTATTAGACAAACCTTCTGTTTCAACAATATAAGTCCTCTTTTCATGTGTTCCGTTTCTATTTGTAAACATCAAGGTTGCTTTTATCTTACTCATGAACAATTCCTCTCTTCATAATTTTATTCTTTATTTTAATATACTATTTGTTGGTTTTTTGTTATTTTTACAAACAAAAAAGCCACCAATTATAGCAGCTTTTAACATTACCGACTCTGCTTATATTCCATTTTCCTCTTCTGAATATAATTATCATCAGTTGTAAATTGAACAGTTCCACACTTAGGACACCCAAATAGGCAGCAGTCCTCTTTATCTGTTGTGAGGAATTTAATTCCTAATGCAAAAATACCTACAAAAGGTGTGTTCCATTCTTCATCATATGAACAATTTGGACAAATCACTTGTCTCCACCTCCATTTTTATAATACAAGCTACAATTTTGACAAGGATATATTACTTCTTCATCTGAATTATACATATTCGTACCATATCCAACTCCTCCACATTTTCCCTCAATGTAACAGTCATTTACCAAATCTTCATTTCTAGCTGCTATAGTACGCTTTAACACTGTGCAATTTTCTATTGTTCTTCTTGCCATATTTTGCCTTTCTGTAAGTTATTCAGTTGCTATTACCAAAACCCACCATTAAACTTTGACTTTTTAAAAGAACATCACAACCATCATTGCAATCTATCACAATATTTTTGTTGTCTGCATCCATGAACCATCTGCTTATAAGACTGCAACGTGTATGTTGTTTCCCCTCTCCTACTACCAAAATCTTCATTTTTCTATTATCAAAACCCTTCATCTATAAATCCTTTACCAGCTCTTTAATTTTCTTTCTCCTTACTTCCATCAAGGCTTTATAGTCATCTTCATCAAGTCTAAATGTATTTTGGTATTCAGGACAATTTCCTGTTTGAATTGAATACTCCATTGTTTTAATTTCTTTTTCTAACTTTTCAATTTCTTTATATTTTTCTTTCTGATCCAAAAAGTTTTTGATTTTTTCATAACCTGTTATCACTTCTTTATTTATCTTACATCTGTGAGTTGATACTTGCCTTTACTATTTCCATTACCTTACGCAATCCCTCTAAATATCCATATTCATAATTAACTTCATACCGAAAATGAATATCATTATATTCACTCTCTAACTGTTCCATAACCTTGTCTATATCTAATATAGTCGGCTGTTCTTTGATAAGCTTTTCCATCTGAACAAACCCTTCCGCAAGATTATCTGGCAACAATATTCACCTTTTCATTGTATCTTTTATCTATGCTGCTTAGAAGCAAATCTGCATCAATCAACCTCATCTTTTCCACCCCAATCTCTGCCCACAGTTTTTGCAATACTTCATTCCATCATCTCCTACATCATGACCACATGCAGGACATTCATAACTGACAAATCCACAATACTCATCTTTCTTTACTTCCCTTGCTTTTTGCTTATCTCTTGCCATTTGACACTCTTCTACAGTCCCAATCTCTCGATATTGCTGAATTTCTTCAAGATTCTGTATTGCTAACTTTGCTGTTTCTTTTTCTAATAAGTCCTTATTGTCAAACATGTTTCCTATAACCTCAATTCCACATTCGTATTCATTTGCCCAATAATGTAAATCTTTTCTCCATATGAGGTCTTTTATCCATTTATTAATTCGCCATCCTGACTTATCCCATATAACTATAGCTGTTTCATTTTTGCATCTGATTATATCATTTTCCCATATTGGATTGCCATTTTTATCTTTTAAGCCGGTGCATTGGCAAAGAGTTTCAATGTCAATTTCTTTCCATCCATCTGTTTCTCCGTGGCTGTAAAACATTGATGTTGGCTCAAAAAACATATGTATTGGCTCTTCGTATTCATTAAATCCCAAGATATAATAGCCAGTTATCCACCATTGTTCTTTTGGAAGTTTTCGCCAGTTTTTTTGTTTTGCTTTAAACAAATATCTATCTTTCATATAATCTCCTATTTTTTTTATTATCTATCAAACTGATATGTTTCTTCTACTTCTTTAACATAAGTTCTCCATGCATTTACAAATTCACCTTTATCTAACTCTATAAATTCTTTATTGTCACTGTTTTCTTTACATTTAACCATCTGAATTCTGTCATAATTATCTAAGGTACTTCTCATGCACCAAACTCCATGTTCAACCTCAGAAAAACCATGAGTTTCTGCATATTCCTCATCATCACACATTACTTCAATTTTTGTATCTATGGCAGATTTTATAACAAACCTTTTATTATCATTGAATACAAAAAAAATGACACTAAAAAAGGTACTTACATCATTTTTGTCAACTGTTTTTTCATAGAAAGTAATTCCTCTTTTTGTTTTCACTTTGTTAAAACCATCAATCGGAACATACTTCCAAATATTAACAGTATTTCCAATAATCTCTGCATTAAAAATACTATTTTTATACTCTGTCAACATACAAAATACTCCTTAATTTATAGTCTAAATACTCTTTCATATTGATTACAATATGTTATACCTTTGATTATCTGTCTATCAAAAAGATATGTTTTAATTGAACTACTTTATTTGTTATCATTTTCCCAAACTTAGGTTCTAAAAGATACTTCTTTGGAAAAACACCAGGTGCAGTCACATCATATAAGATGTCTCCATTATTGAAGTACCATGTTCGATCTTCCTTCTTTACTATTTTTAATCCATTCTTTAGATAATCATTATAATTATCTGCATCTTCTTTGTTTTGAAAACAGATAGTTTTACTGTTTACTCTTACCTTATACATTATTTATCACCACTTTTATTATTTTTTTCTATTTTATCAAATATGAAAACTTTCATTTTATTGCAGATAAAAATCAAGACAAATATATTATGATGGATTTTGGATGTGTGATAGCTTTTGTAAACAAAAGAAAGACACCTTATGATAAGGTGTCCTTCTTTTTGGCTTACACTGTAAATTCAAATCCCATTGAGTATTCATAATCATAGTTCAAATACTCATCAACCTCTTCTTTTGTCATCTTCTTTGCAAGCTTGTTGATGGATTTGATGTTGTCAATACAGGTGTTAATATCCTCCTCATCCAGATATTCATTTGGAATCTTCCACTTTGTTCCAAGATCCCATCTCATGTATTCACTTCCAGACATAATCTTATTATTGTTATAATCCAAAAATGCATACTTGAGTGTACCATCTTCCAGAATATCAATAAGAAGTTTTCCGTCGTTATTCCCCTGACGTTTAAATAAATAAGCATTAAGCAAAACATGATATGAATCATCCATTTCATTTCGGTATTCCTTAATGATATCTGTACTCTTAACACAATCAATCATATCAAAGTTTGTGTCAAGGATTCTGTAGAGTTTTTCTTCCAGTGATGGTACATAATAATCTGGAAGTTCCTTGATTATCTGATGTAACCACTCCATTCCATATCTTGCCCGGCTAATCATTCTTTCAGCAAAATTCCACTGATAATACCGAGCAATTATGTATTTTTTTCCTTCCTCTTTGTTATATCTAACAAAAATCTGTGATCTCTGTCCCATATTTTTATCCTCCAATATAATTTTTATAATAAAAATATGGGATGTTGTTCTATATTAAATAATCTAATCAAAAAAAATAAGGACTCACAACTATATTGTGAATCCTTATCTTATTATTTTAATTCATAACTGTATTCTTTCTTCTTACAACTCTTTCTTCAAGGAAGTTCAGCGTAAATTCTGAACATCCTCTCTGTTTTGCTATTTTTAACGTTCTCTCATCAAATGAGAGATTCTTCCATCTTGGCTTATCTTTTCTTTTTCCCATGTTGTAACACTCCATTCTTTACTTTATATCTGTAATATGATTTAAAACGGATTTAGAAATAAAAAACTGCTGTACAAAAGTACAGCAGCTCTTTATTTTTAGGCAATTGATAAATCAGCTTCTTTTCTAATTACCATCAACTGTCCATATCTCTTTTTTTTAAGATAATCCTGGACTGTGGAAATCTTTAAAAATTCCTCATTTGATAAATTACCTTCATCTTCATAAATTGGAAGCATTGCAATTTCTGTGTTGTGAAGAACTGCAACACATGTTGTCACACTGCACTTTTTACACACCTTTTTATATAGCTTTGACACTCTCATTCTGTGTAAGACTTCGTAGATAAACATTTCAATGTCAAAATATTTCTCAATATTCTTTCTCACTTTCTGATCATCTACTGATGCTTCTCTATCAAGAAAATCATTGAAACAACTTGAAGCTTTGAATTTAGCAACTTCATCAGCAAGTTTCTCTTTTGGAAATTCAAATATATCTTCACCGCCCCAGCTATCCTGAGACCAAAAACCAAGATGTTTCTTTCCTTTCCAGATTTCTCCCTGTGCAACTTCACATCCTTCATGATCCTTGAAGGATTTCAAGTTTTTAATAGTTACATTGTATATCTTTACCATATTTTTATCTCCTATTTTTTATTTTGTATCTATAATATGGTTTTTATAAGATAGGGAAATAAATTACATATTCTTAAATCCTTTAAAAGAGAAGAATAAATCTCATGTTCAATTTCTGAATCATATTTTTCAAATTACTTCTTTCCATTAACAATATAAGCTACTGATTCCAGAAACCTTTCTGCATCTTCCAATGAACCAAATTTCCATCCTTCAATTTCATGGTCATTCAACTGCATTTTTACATAGATACGAACATCATCATCAACATCAGCATCTATATTTTTCAAATTTATATTTCCTAAATTCCTTCCAATCTTCATATATTCTATATTGCTAATATTTATATAGAGGTTAGAATCTGTTTTCAGCATTTTTAAGTCTGCTTTCTTTTCTATATAGTTATTATTTTCTACATTCATGTTTGTTTTTTCCTCTTCATACTTACCATGATTTTTCACATGCTCATCGGAATCAGTTATTCTTTCACAAAGTCTTTCTCTTTCCCATTCATAATTAAAATTCACAAACTGTTCCACTTCACGTTCTGTCATAACTTCTGCATTTTCTTTTATATAATCTATAATTGTTTTGCACTCAGGCATTAATTCCTTTGAATTAGCTTTAAGTTTTTCATCTTTCTTTAGACAACCAATTATTGATCGACATTCATCTATTGTTTTTTCCGAAATACTTATACTATTCTTATGTGAGTAGTTAAAATAGGAATTTGCATCTCCAATATAGTAACCTGTTTTCATTATTGGTGTATTTATGAATGCATACTTAATTGACTCTGGATAAAAATCAATTAAAAGACTTTCAATGTTTATCAACCCATCAAAAACATTATCCCTAAACACTTCTATACTGTTGTGATATTTTTTTATATAATCAACTTCTATTTGGTCAATAATGTCTTCACACCGTTTCAGCAAATCAATGCTATTATTGTTGTCTATTTCTGTTTCATTACAAATGTTAAATGCATCATAAATTGCATTTCTAAATGTCTTACTCTTTAAACTTTTATCATCCCAATATCCATGCCTTTGAATATACTTTAATTGTCTGATTCCTATGGCTGCTCTTTCTAATAATTGAATTGATGACTCGTCATGCTGATATCTTGCAACTACATATTTAATTCTTTTCTCTTCTCCATATTCTTTTCCGTATCTTACTATAATCTGTATATTACTCATTAAATAAAATCTCCTAACTTATTCTTTTCTCACAAAAATATGAAATAAAATATCTTATGTTTTAATTGTACTTTATTGGTAGTATAAGAATATAATTGCAAAAAAAATAACACCTACTATTAAGTAGATGTTGTAAAAAACACTAAATAATGCTTGGAGAAAATTAAAAACTTATAAACAGAATTATTTACAATGTTACATACCTTGGGGATTTTTTATGAAAAATATTAATTTAATCTTTTGAAATTTTGTAATTTCATAAAGTCTTAAATTATAAAATTTGCAAATGCGATTGCTTTTGGAATATCTGTAATCTGATAATTTCAAATTTGCAGTCTAATTTTTGCTTTTGGAGTTTTATAACATCAGTCCTTGGATACACCCAAGCTTTTGGACTTTATAATTCCAATATTTATAAAGAATTTAATTACAAAGTTTCTCCCATACCACACTTTCTTATAAAACACGAATGTTTCATACCTATATCTGTTACTTTAGGAGTAACCGCTTTCACAGTTTAAGATGCCAAACCATCCTATTTCATTATATCCAACTCTTTTAAAAAATCAAGACTTCTAAAGTTTCTAAAGAATTGCATTACTTTTACCTTTGAAATTCTATAAGGTTTCAAAACCCATATTGATGCAAAAGAACTTTTACAATTCCTTTGGAGTCTTGTAATTTTATAAGATTCCAAAGAAATCATTATTCTTCGTTACTATCTCTGTAACCTTTGGAATCTTGTAATTCTATATGGTTTCAAAGCTATCCATAATCTCTGAACAGAAAAATCCAGCTTTTGGAGCTTGTAGTTCTATAGGGTTTCAAAACCTCAATATTTAATTACAAAGTTTCTCCCATACCACACTTTCTTATAAAACACGAATGTTTTATACCTATATCTGTTACTCTAGGAGTAACTGCTTTCACAGTTTTAGATGCCAAATCATCTTACGTTTATTATATCTAACTCTTTTCTGAAAATCAATACCTATGAATTTTATGAAATTGAATATATAGAAATAGGATTCAGAACATATACAAGAAATATACGATAACATGCAAGCCTTTGGAATCTTGTAATTTTATAAAACACCAAAATAATATTCCACATATCTCTATGTACTTATCCTTTTGAATTTTATAAAAGTTTAAAAGCTAAAAAAATACTAATCAATTATATCAACACTTTTGGAATATTGTAATACTATAAGATTTCAAAATAGAGCAGTGGAAACCCTTTGGAATATTGTAATTCTATAAGATTCCAAAACATTGTATTTTACAATAAAGAAAAACGGAGGCTTTTGGTATCTTGTAATTCCTATAAGGCTTCAAATAAGTATAAATTTGCCTAAAAATCTCCTTTGGAATCTTATGATTCTATAAGGTTTCAAAACCTTAAATATTCAATTACAAGTTTACTCTTATACAGCATTTTCTCATAAAACACAAATGCTCTATGTCTATATCTGCTTCTCTAGGAGTATCTGTTTTCACAGTTTTAAAATGCCAAACCATCTTATAATCTTTATTATACCTAATCAGGGGAGAAAATCAATATTTGAAATCTAAATAAACCAGGATTTATCTTATTTATCACATTAGATCCATTTTACCTTTACAAATTTATGTTTATAAAGAACCATATCAACCAAAGTATATATAAAATATCTGTTTATCTCCTCAACATCATATCTTACTTCTGTGAGACTAATGCCAAGTTTTATATTGTTTCTTCCGATATATGCTCCCAATATTTTATCATCTCTTAAAAGTATATTGCACCAATCTATCAACTTTGCAATATGCTTTTTCTTTAATTTCCAACTTTTCTTCTCTTTTTCCAAATCAGGAAATAAATTTAAAATAATGTTTTTCATTAAACACACTGTATTTTTTGAAGTAACTTCTCGTGTTCCTATCTGTAAATAACATCCCATATCAAATAATCTCCTTACTTTCTTTTTTTATATAATTACTAATTCTAAAGAAATTCCCAAATAGCTGTTTACATGCATTCTCTTACATAGTCCCAAAAATTTTCTGAAATAATTTTATCTGCATCTGTCTCATCCATATCATCATTTGTTACATAATCAGTAATCAAATCATTAAGTGCATCATTGATTTCCTCAACCTTATCTTTAGATATTATCGTGTCATGTTCTTCACACACAGATTTAATAGAATCTCTATAATCAATCATCTTTTTTTTTCCACCATTATGAACTGTATTTGTAGTTTCTGATTCATTTGCTGCTTTTACACAATAGTAAAATCTAATCCTTTTGCCTCCTGGTGTAAAATTACCTGGTTCACATGTAACACAATACTTCTTCTTGTTTATTTCTACAATGTCAGAAAATTTCAATGTCTTATTTGTTACAACTGCCAATGGAATAATATGATTCCATGTCCTAAATAGTAACTGCATTCTTACTCTCCTTGCTTAATAATTTATTGCTATTTATTTAATGCACCCAAGTTTCTCTTGTAACTGTTCTCCACTCTGCTCCAAAATTCTTTCAAGAAATTTTCAGCATCAACTTTTGCTTCATCAATATTTGATGATTTCATTTTTATCTTTAATCCTGTGGCTGAATCTGTCAGTTGAAAATCCTTATATCTTAATACAGCCACATTTTCATTAATTCCCTCAATAAATAGTGCTGCATTTTCTCCATAATCTTTCCACTTAAACATATTAATCATTCTCCAATCTTTTTATTATTTTCAAAATCATATTTTCCATATTCATGTTCATATCCATTCCATAAATATGTTAATCTTCCATTTGGATATAAACTAATGAATAAACCTATAATCATATCATTGCATTCTTCTGAATGATAATACATACCGCCTTTTTCATGTTGGTACATTTGGGTATATGTATAACCATCCAGATAAATTTCTTTTGGATATTCCATATAAATTACTCCAATCTAATCAGAAATTAACCGATTCTCAATTTTCTTCAACAAATCTGCTCTTTGCTTTTTTACTTCACTAATCCAACCACCATCATGTTTTTGAATATATCTGATCATTTCAAAAGCCCTTAATCTCAAATCCATCATTGGATTATTTTGAATTGACTTGAAAAATTCTTCGTATTCATATAAGCTTCCAAGAATTTCTTCATCTACACCATTTATCGAAATATCAACTATTTCACAGGCAAGAACTTTTTCATCTGTATCTTCACTTTCAAGCAATTCTATAATATCTTCTCTTAAATTTTTGCTATCAACCAAATTCCACATTGTGTCTAATGCTCTATCATTAGATAATACTTCATAACTCCATGCTCCCATAACTATATTCTCCTTTTTATTCTCCAAAAAAAATCTATTATTCCAATACTTCCCATTTATTTACAATAATTTCTTGATGTTGCCGATTATTATAAAATCTCCATTCTCCATTTTTTGTTTTTATTTTCCATTCAATTACCTTAAATGGCTTTAAAAAACGTCCTTCATTGTAAGCTGCAACTTCCAACTTGTTGCTTTTTGTCTTCCAAAAATAATAATTATTATTTTCATCCTTAAAATAATAATAGTAGTATATTGGATTGCAACTCTTATCTATACATTTTAACATTCTCATTATCCCTCAATTTTTTAATTATAGTACTTTGTGTTATCCAAAACTTTCTATCAATGAAAACCATACTCACGAAGCATTTCAAGTACCCTTTGGAATCTTGTAATTTCATAAAGTTTCAAAATCTTACTAAACTAATCTGTTAACGGGTTGCTCCTTTGGAATCTTGTAATTTCATAAAGTTCCAAAACAATATATTGGTCAAGTTCTTCTTGATTTTTCCTTTGGAATCTTGTAATTTCATAAAGTTCCAAAACTGAATTAACAATACAGTTAGTACCACAGACCCTTTGGAATCTTGTAATTTCATAAAGTTCCAAAACCCAATTATTCAATTACAAGTTTACTCCCATACTGCATTTTCTTACAAAACACGAATGTTCCATACCTATATCTGCCTCTTTGGGGATTAGCTGTTTATACAGTTTAAGATGCCAAATCATCTTATGTATCTATAATAGCATTTTACGTTGCTTCTGTAATTTTGCAACTAAAAAAGGCGGTACATTTCGCACTGCCTTTTTTAATTTTAGATTATCAATTTTTCCAATTTGCAATCAGTCCACATTGTCTAAATGAATAATAATCATAATTATCTCTGCCAATGATTACATGATCCAGTAATTCAATCTGCATCATTTTGCCTGCTTTGTAAATTGTTTCTGTCACCTCCAAATCTGCTTTGGATGGAGCTGTTTCACCTGATGGATGATTATGAGCAAGCATAAAACTCACTGCTCCACACAGACACAGCTTCATGAATATCTCTCTTGTACTCATAATGGAAGAATTTATTGAACCATGTGATAATTCAAAAATTCCAATGATTGCATTTGCTGAATTTAATGCAATCAGCCATGCATGTTCTTCTGTCTGCTTGTTTGCATTAAAAACACCATTTAAGATTTTAACCAGATCCTGTGGTGTTTTAATCTGTGATACAGCCGGGAAATTACTTGATGATTCTTTTACAAGCATCGGCTTTCTGTCATCATCCAATAGTGTGTTATATACATTTATTCTCATGTTTTAGTTCTCCTTTTTTTATTTTAATAAATTAAACATGAAACTTTGCATATCAGAATATAAAATCAAATTGGTAGAACCAATTTTGATGCTAAAAAATACATAGATTATAAAATATACAAAAATAAAATATACAAAAAGGTATATATCAGAAGAAATTAACAGCATACAAAAAAGCAGTATAAAAATACTGCTTTTAAATAATACGATTTAATATACAATCACACAATCTCCTCTGCTTAAGTAACTAAAAAGTTCTGCTGCCTTATCGACAGGCATATTTACACATCCGTGAGATCCATTTGTTTTGTATATTTCATTTCCAAAACTGTTTCTCCATGAGGCATCATGTAATCCTATTCCACCGTCAAACGGCATCCAATAATCAACCCATGTTTTATAACCCTCTCCTGTTAAGTAGCTTCCTTTTTCTGTATATGTAACAGCAAATATGCCTTTGTGTGTCGCATTACTTCCCATACCTGTAACTACATCTGTTTCCAAAATAAGTGTTCCATCTTTGTAATACCACAGGTGTTGTTTAGAAAGACTCACTTCTACATATGTTGTTCCAAAATCCAAATCACCATGTGTGGCAGCAGTTTGTTCATATGCAATCAAACACCCATCAGAGGTAATGTTTTTAAGGGCATTGTAGATATTATCAATACTTTTATCCTTATCTACAATCCACCCATAGTCACCACCACTTATTACAATTTCTTCATTATCTGATGTTTTAAATTTTCTTTCTTTTCCTACTGTATTGTATTTTTCAGATAATCTGTCTACATACTCAGAAATCTTCTCTTTGTCAAAATCTATTCCATTATTGATAATAATCCATTTAGCCATATCATCCATAGGCAGTATATCATAATCTGTTAAATAGAAATCTGTATCTGCTAATTTGTTTAATTTTGAAATATAGGAATTTAATTCCTTTGAATTAGATGTGATTTGTGGTTTTACTAAATACTCTGAAACATCTAAACTGTCTTTCTTCCCATAAGCATACATAATCTCATTTGTAACTTTCTCTTTATCTGATATATAATCTCCATATATCTCATTGCATATTTCAAACTTTCCATCTTTATATACTATCTTTGCATCTTCTGTTTTTGTTTCATCTTTGTAAATTACTTTTTCTATATCCTTTTCTATATTCCCATATTTTATATCCATTTCATTTTTATCTTTACTTGGAACAAACCATATATATCTATTCTGATTTTTCTTTATATCTTTAACAGTCTCTTTATCATATGTTCCATCTGTATGAAAAGTAATATAATCTAATTTATAAACTTTCAGATATGTATTTTTTATTTTCTCTTCAATCTTGTTTTCAGCTTCCTTTACTGTACTATTTCCAACTGATATATCATTGATATATGTACCAGGCAGAAAGTGACTACTGTAATATATAACTCCTATCAGATAGATAACTGATAATACAGCAAGTATAATTATTGTATTTTTTACTACTATCCTTTTCATAACTTTTCCTTTTTTATTCTAAATATGAATCATAAAGGCAGCAGTCACACAATATTTTCCAACTGATAATCCCATCTGTTTTACCATTATTTATACTGATAACAAATCTCTTTATTTATATTCCTCGTATGCTATCACATTAACACGATAATAAGAACCTACATATCTGTTATCACATTAACATGATGATAGAATACCTTTATAATTTTAGATTTTCTTTATTTTTACTTTTTCAAAAAATTTTATTATCTCCTTAATGTGATAACATTTCAAGTTAAAAATGTTATCACATTAAGGAGATAATAAAAGATGCGTTATATATCAGTATTTTGCTATCAATATATATTTTCTAAAATTTAATTATCACATTAAGGGGATAATAAAAATGGTAAATTTATTATCTCCTTAATGTGATAATTAAAACAGAATTGCATTGAATGGAATCATTATCAGTTTAAGGTGATAATAAAAATGCCTATTTTATTCAGAAATTGTTATCATATTAATGTGATAATAAATTTGCACAGTTTCACAAAAATGTTATCACATTAATATGATAACAAATTCCGAGGATTTTTATTTTACCTTTTGCTTCACATGAAGAATAGTTATCACATTAAGATGATAGTCAAAACACTGCATTTTGTTATCACATTAACATGATAGTATTTTCCATTGTAATTTTACCATAAATGATTTTATTTGGATTTTTGCATACTTTTGTTATCATATTAAGCTGATAATAAAATTCTTTATTTTTATTATCACATTAAGATGTTAATATTTCTGACACTTTTCTATTTTCCATTAAATTTTCATCAATGTTTTAGCATATTATTATCACATTAAGGTGAGTATAAGCCTATGTAATTTTTGTTATCACATTAAGGTGAATGGTTTTGCCCACTTTTGAGTTATTTTTGCAATTTTGTTATCACCTAAAGGTGTTATAAGTGTCACAGGTGTTTTGTTATCACATTAAGGTGTTATTTTGAAAGTTGTGGTTTGTTATCATATTAAGGTGATAATATTTTTCGGACTGAATCTATACTTTGCCTTATAGCATGGTATATCCTTTGAAGTAACTTTTATACTATCATTTTTATAGCACAGAAGCTATTTGAACACACAGACAGATACATAACTCTTTGGAGCAAACAGTATATCTTAATCCTTTGGAGTAAAAGTAAACAGAAAGGAATAGACTAAAAATATAATAAAAAAGCCAATCTCTTTGAACAAAATCTATCCCTTTTAGCTTGTGAGAGATGATGCTTTTGAGATGAGAAGTGTATAACATACTACACTTCTTATTTTTTTTGTTTATTTTTTTTATTTCCCCAAACCATATTCTAAGTAACAAGAAAAATACAACAGCTTTTTATAAGCTTTTTACATAGATACCCTATAAAGAAAGGTGGCTTCATGATATGGCAAAGGCATGTGTGAGAATTGAAAAAATTAAAAGCATGGGGACTCTGAGATCCAGATGGAATCATGATTTGGATAAAGATTTCAGAAAGGAGCATGTAGATAATGCAGATGCATCAAAAACTGAAGACAATGATATTCTTCTAGCTTGTGTAGATGAAGATGGAAACGAAATCACATATGACTCTGCTGTAAGAAAAAGAATATCCAACATCAATCAGGCAAACGGGAAAAAGCAAAGAAAAGATGCTGTTAAAGCTTTTGATATAGTTTTAGAATTTGGAGATTCCGATGACATTGAAGCAGAAGGTATAGATGTTGATGAATGGGAAAGACGATCTCTTGAATGGCTAAAAGAAACATTTAATGTTGCTGGTGATGGAAAGGACAATGTAATTTCCGTTGTATGCCACAAAGATGAAGCCTCACCTCATATTCATGCAATTGTCACTCCTGTTGATGAAAGAGGTAGCTTATGTGCAAAAAGCTTTTCAGGAGGATCAAGAGCATTAAGTGAATTTCAAACTTCTTATTCAAAAAAATTGGAAGATATGGGAATTGAACGAGGTGTTCCTAATTCATCAGCTCATCATAAATCAAATAAAAAATATAAAAAGGAAAACAGAGAATTTTCTAAAATGCCAGAGAGAAAACCAGATCAGAGCATTGATGATTATGCAAATATGTTACAGCTTGAATTTGAAGACAGAGCAATAAAATATAAAACCAAAATAGATAAATTGGAAAGACAATTAAGAGCAAGGATGGATAATGAACGATATGCTCAACAAAAAGCAATTGAGTCTGAATATGACACAATGGATGTAACTAGAACTCAAGCTGAACAGAAAATAGATGAAGCAAATAAACAATACATATCTATTATGGAAGATATTGGTTCTGTATCAGAAACAGACATTGCACAGATTGAAAAATATAAGTATGGTTATCAGAAATATTCTGAACTACAATCTGCTATTGCATATGGCCAACAACACAATCCAATGCAAACAGAATTATTGATGGAAATGCAAGAAGAATTGCTTTCAAACTATAATGATTCATTGAAAGATAATGAGTATGATATTGATAGCCAAACAGAAGAGGAGCTTTAATTCTATAGTAAATAAAGCGGCTTGTCTGCTTTATTTTTTTTGAAATTTTTGCAAAACTCAAGTCGGTAATATCTCATGTTATATTGTACTTACAGAAGGGAGATGGTATCATGTTAAAGGAATACCTCAAATTACAATTTAAGCCAAAAATGATTTTGAAAAATATATTGTTACTTGTAGGTCTTTTTGCAGCACAGTTTCTGTTAGGATATGCAGTTGCAATTTTAAAAACATTTTTGATTTTGCATTAAAAATAAATTAAAAAGGAGATTTTAAGAAGTTATGGTTAAGGAAAGCAGATGCTCTTTTTGTGGAGCAAGTGAGAAGGACGTTTTATTGATTGCATCAAATTCTGCAGATAAAGAAGGAATTTCATATATTTGTCCAAATTGTGCAAAGAAATTAACAAAACATTTTGATGAAATTTTAGGCAGCTATTGGAATACACACAATGATTTATTCCCTGAATTTGAATATGAAGATTCTGATTATGATGATTCAGAAGAAGAAAAGTATGCTCCAAGTAGAATTGTTAAGCCATCAGAAGTTTATAACAATTTGAATCAATATGTGATTGGTCAAGAGGAAGCAAAGAAAACCCTTTCTGTTGCTGTTTATAATCATCAGAAGAGACTTACTGATGAAACAGGTTTGATTAGAAAGAGTAATATTCTTATGGTTGGCCCATCAGGAACCGGTAAGACTCTTCTTGCTAAGACATTAGCAAAGTCATTGGATGTACCATTTGTTGTTGCAGATGCTAATTCACTTACAGAAGCTGGATATGTTGGTGATGATGTTGAGTCTATCCTGTCAAGACTTTTGCAAGTAGCTGATTATGATATTGAAAAAGCAGAACGTGGAATTATTTTTATTGATGAGATTGATAAGATTTCAAGAAAGTCAGAAAATCCATCTATAACAAGAGATGTTTCCGGCGAAGGAGTTCAGAATGCATTATTGAAGATTATTGAAGGCGCTGAAGTATCTGTTCCTATTGGAGGCGGAAGAAAACATCCTCATGGAGATAATGTTATCATTAATACAGAAAAGATTTTATTCATCTGTGGTGGTGCTTTTGAAGGTATGATTAAGAAAAATAAAAAGAAAAATGTTATTGGATTTAATAATGTAGCTGAAGACACAGAAGATGAAAAGCTTTCACCTGATATGCTGAAAAAGTATGGAATGACTCCTGAACTTCTTGGTCGTCTTCCTATTTTAATTCAGTTGCAGGATTTAACAAAGGAAGATTTATGCCATATACTTACTCAGCCAAAGGATGCAATTGTAAAAGAATATGTAGAATTATTCAATAGAGACAATATCAAGCTTGAATTCAAGGATACAGCAATTGATAAGATTGCAGAGATGGCAATTGAAAGAAATGTTGGAGCAAGAGGATTGAGAAGTATTGTTGAGAATCTTCTTGGTGATGCAATGTTTTCTGCACCAGATGATGAAAGCATTGATAAGATTATTGTTGATGGAAATGCAGTTGATACCAATACTGTTAAGTATCATAAAAAGAAGAAAATTGCATAATACAAAAGCCACTATGATTTAATTCATAGTGGCTTGTTTTTTATATACAATCAAATCCAATGTCAATTTCATCCATTGCATTACTATATAAATCCTTTTTAGAATTGTCTTTTTCCTGCTTTTCTTCCTCAGTATTATTTACATCATCCTTTTTTTTATCAGATGTTTTATCTGCTTCTTTATTACTAGGTTTTACATCAGAAGAGGAATTTAATTCCTCATAATGAGTAAGTTCTTTATATACTTCAATATATTTTTTATATTCTGCATCAGTTAACCCATAAATCTTTTCTCCAAATTCCTTTTCAAAGTTTTCAGATTGTTGCATAAGGATTCTTATTTCGTATTCATAACTGTCCATTGCTTTATCCAAAACTTGTTTTTGGAATGCTTGTCTACCTTCAGCCTTTATATACTCATCAGGATCTTTATGTGGCATACAGCTTAATATCTTAACATCCAATCCTTCTTTTCTGAGAATAGGAATTGCTTTAAGTTTTGCCTTGATGCCTGCCTCATCACTATCATAACAAAGATAAACTGTGTCTGTCTTCTCTTTAATCATTTTTGCATGATACATTGTACAAGCAGTTCCTAAAGTTGCTGTTGCATTATCATATGCAGCTTGGTGCAATGCTAAAGCATCCATATAACCTTCACACAAAATAATTCCTTTTCTTGTAGAGTGTTTTGCATAATTAAAAGCAAATAAAACTCTTTTTTTATCGAAAATAGGAGTTGCAGAAGTATTCAAATACTTTGGAGCATTTGGATATTTAGGATCTGGATAATTCATAAGTCTGCCACCAAATCCCACAACTCTGTTTTCTCCATCTTGTTCAACCATAATAGGAAACATGATTCTGTTGAATATCTTATCTTTATATTTTCCATCTTTGTATATTGCTAATCCACTTTCTTGTATAGACTTATCACTCATTCCTATTCTTTTCAAAGTCTTTCCAATACCATAATTTGAATAGCCAAGAGCAAATTTCTTTATGGTGTTATCTGAAATACCCCTATCTTTTAAGTAATGATAAGCTTTATTATTGGCCTTTAAAGAACAGTAATAAGTGTTAGCTGCAATGCTGTTTGCTTTATACAAAATCTCATTTGTTTCTTTACTTACTTGCTCTATATGAGACTCCTTACCCTCAAGACTATTGATATAATCCATAGCCTGTCCCTTATCCATTCCAACAGCCTTTTCAAGAAAGTCCATGGTATCTCCTGTTTCTCCACAAGAGAAACATTTATATTTATTTTCTTTTTCAGAAAGAATCATAGACTTAATAATGCCATTAGTACAAAAAGGACATGTACATATACCTCTATTTCCTAAATTGTTTTCTTTACTTCCTGCTTGTACTTTATTTACAGGAATGAATTTAGATGCTACATCTATAATAGAAACCATATTTACACCTTCTTTCTTCTCCAATAAATATGAAAGAAAGAGGACTCAATAATGAATCCTCTTTTCCACATTTTCTACTGTACTCCGGTGGAACCAAAACCGCCTCTTGAATTATCAGACAGATGATCGGTTTCCTTAAACTCCAAAACATCCTGTTTCTTCATGATTCTAAACTGACAAATTCTGTCATTCAAGTGAATCTCAGTATCTCTTGTAGCATACACAGGCAATCCCCAAATATCATCATCACCAGAATAAGAGTTATCAATAACTCCAACACTATTAACCTGGATAATTCCCCATTTCTTAAAAGTGCTACTACGAGGACTAAGATGTGCCTCATAACCATCTGGCAACTTCATAGATACACCAAGGCTGATAATCTTGAATTCACCCTTCTTTAAAACAACATCCTCTGCTGCTCTAAGATCAATCCAATCAGACTTTCCTTCAATGTTTTCAGGCTTAATCAGCTTGTCATTGTGATACTTAATTAAAATTGTTTCCATTTTTTTCCTCCTAATAATAATTTATACATTATGAACATGGAATAATTGAGAGTAAAAAATAAGACAGATATCTATATAAGATATCTGCCTTATTTAAATTATGACTCTTTATATTTTTTTATTATTTTTTCTAACCTTATTTGATATTTTGCGATTCTTGGAAGCGCAAAACACAAAGTTAAAACTACCAATGTAGCATCATGTGTCTCCCAACCTTTTTGATACCACAATGTGATGTAATATGAAGCTATAATAGCTCCAATTGGGATGATATATCCCTTTAATAGAAAGCATAGGAATCCTTTCCATGCATTCCATGTTTCCTTTACAAACTCCTTAATCATAATTTTATCCTCCGATCATTTTTCATTACTCATAACATGAAAAATCAGAGGAATAGAAATAAACTATTGTATTCTTTTACAGCTTATTTCAAAATTATTTTCATCACTTTCAATGCCTATGTAATTTCTTGATAAATTCTTTGCAGCAAGACCTGTGGTGTTACTTCCCATACAAAAATCCAAAACCATATCATTTTCTTTTGTATAGGTCTTTATCATATATTCACATGCTTCCAATGGCTTTTGTGTTGGATGAAGACTTTCTTTTTGTTTATCCCATTTAAATGTCAAAACATCTCTAGGAAACCTGTCAGTTGAATCATATGATCTTAATTCATGATGATTGTAATTTGTACTGTCCTTGCAATTAACCTTATGTTCGGCTTTTGACACTTTTCGTTCATGGCCAGTTGTTTTCTGTGGGTAATAGGATGGAAGCTGCTTATAAAAAATCATAATATTCTCATGACACTTCATAGGCATTTTGTTTGCATTCAAAAAACCTGTTGGTGATGTCTTTTCAATAATCCATTCATATCTGTAAAGCGGAAGATTACTGCATGCCAATAACTTATCAAAAGGAGATTGACACCATAAAGCAATTATGCCATCATCTTTTATAACTCTTTCCATGTGATACCATAATCCATGTTGACAGTGTGATTTCCAAAACCATACTGCATCTTTTCTGTCTAATCCCCATTGATATGCTTTAAGGAGAAATTCCTTTTCGTATAATTTCTTTCCATCAACAATAACATAATCTGCAAAAGGGATAATTTCATCCCATTTATTTTGAGTTGTTCCATAAGGAGGATCAGCAAAAATCATGGAAACGGATTTATCTGGAATTTGTGGAAATACTTTCAAACAATCATCACAATACAGAGATAAGTTATCTTTTTTATATTCTTTCATTTTTTTATTCCTCTTTAAGTATAAACAAAAATTCCAGATTTCTTTCATCAGAAATACTAAGTTTTGACAGTTTCAATTTATTGATTGGAATTTTAAAATTAAGAAATCCCTTATCTGATCTAAGCTTTTTAGCTACATATTTCAGCATTTGGCTTTTTTCTTTTTTATACATTTCAACAATTTGGTTCTTTTTTAATTTCATATTCTTCTTTGCAATAGGAATAGCAACAGTAACACTAACAAACTTCTTGTTATATGTTTTAACCTTAACTGTTCCACCTTCTGCAATTAACTTACTTCTGAATATTTCTACATTTCTTCGATAGTCATTTGGATTTTCCAACACATCCATAATTCCACTATACAAATCAAGAGACTTGTTATGGAAAACAGACATAATATCAACCATATGAATAAAAGATACAACCGTGTTATTTATCTTAAATAATCCATTTGCAGTGTTCATAATTTCAGACCTTACAAACATGGGATTCTTTTCCATTGAATAGGAAACAATAAATGCACCAATAAGACCTACTGATATTTCCAAGCTTTTTGAATTATTCCTTATACTAAAATTCTTCTTTGAAAAATATCTATCTGCACATATCTCCTGTCCTGCCACATCAGAAAAAGAGTCTGGATATGTACCTTCCCCTTGAATATAACTTATTTCTTTCATTTCTTTTGTTTTTAAATCAATTATATATGCAGTGTCTTCCTTGTAAGTAACTATTAAATATCTGTATAGCTGTTCAATATTATCAATAGAAACACTCATAAAATTGGGGTACAGAGTGTATAGCACATCATTCTTTTTTGTCTGCAAATTCATATCATTCACTGCCTTTCTTACTGTTATCAAAAGTAACCATTTCTTTTTTGCTTTTCTTCATATCTTGTGTACTTCGAGCATAAAACTGTGTTGTTGCAATATTGTTATGTCCTAAAGCAGACTGCAACCCTTCAATATCTCCATTACTATTTTTCAAAAACTCCATAGCAAAAGAACTTCTGGTGGAGTGGCAATGAATATTTTTTAAAGGAACTGATGCTTTTGCATATTTTTTTACAAGCATTTCAACTGATCTCACACCAAGTCTTGTTTTTCTTGTTGATAAAAACAATGCCTTATTATCTTTATCCATTGGAGATAGAGTATATCTATAATCCAAATAATCATCTAACAATTCACCCACTGAATCAGGAAAGAATACAGAATCTTCCTTGTTTCCTTTTCTTATTACTTTTATGCATGAATTCTTAAAATCAATATCATCAACATCAAGCCCTACACATTCTGATACTCGAATTCCTGTTGTAAGTAACAGAACCATAATTACATAATTCCGAAAACCTAAAATATCATGATATTTTTCTTCCATTAAAGAGCCGGTTACAACTCCTGTTTCAACCTTATCTAAAAAATTATTAACCTCATCACTATCCATATATACAAGTTCTTTTCTTTCTACTTTTGGGACATCAATTTTTTCAATGTTGCATACAGAAATCAAGTCACTTTTTAAGAGATATGAATAAAACCTCTTTAAGGAAGATAGCTTCCTCTTTAATGTCTTTTTCCCATTTGTATAAACATGACCATTTTTTTTATACTTCATTAAATAATCAAAATAGTCCTCAAATAAATCCTTTGAACAATTTTCTAACTGCTCAACAGTGATATCTTTGATTGATACATTTGATACATCAGCCAAGTATTCAAGAAAAATCTTTACATCATTTATATATGAATATCTTGTTTTTACCTCTGTACTTAGTTGCATACTTCGATCAAACCGCTTTACAACATTTGGTAATTCATTACAGAGTTTTTTGATTTTATCTTTATATTCATTATCTATCTGCTGCCTATAATCCTTCATATAAGTAAAATCCTCCTTCCTTAAATATGATTATATTTTCTTTGCTTTTTAACTTATTTTGGCAAAAATAAAAGAAGAGTAGTGGAACGCCACTACCCTTCAGAACTGACATTTATAACAAGGATTTTAACAAAATCTTTGTTGCTTTCAGCAAATCCTCATACTTATCATTTTCTTTTAAGTCTTTTGTCAACTGTGACAGTTCATTTGATAAGTCAATAATTTTTACAATCTTTTCATCAACTGTAAGTTCCTTGTTCTGACCTGCTAAATAACCAACTTTCCCTCCATCTTTTTTAAGTTCCTTTGATTTCTGACCATAAGAAAGATTTCGGTACTTTTCCAAAAGTTCTGCCTGTTCAGATTCAGGATGACTTGCAATTACCTCGGCATCTGCCATAGAAATTTCCTTTTTTGTAAAAGCATCCAGAACTTCAGTAGAACCTTCCTTTGCAAGTTTCTTGTATTTTCTTGCCTGCCGCAAAGAAATTCCTGTTGCCTCGGAAAGAATCTGGGAAACTTCTGAATCTTTAATCTGACCAGTTGCTACATCCATGCATAACATTTCTGTGTAAGCAATCTTTGCTGCCCGGTCATTTCTTTTTACCATGTTACATGATAAAGCAAGCATGGTAACATCTTTCTTTGAAAGGTTGTCACACTCAATCACATAACAAGGGATCTCTGTATCTCCAAGAAACTCCATTGCATTGAGTCTTCTTACTCCATCTATAACAAAGTATCTGCCAGATGGATATGGTCCCACAACTGAAATTGGTGATAACATACCATTTTTGATAATTTCTTCTTTGATTTCATTGATTTCATAATCATGATCCAAAGAATCAATTTCAATCATATCCAACAGATTTTTATCTATATGTTTTAACTCTCTTGAGTGGAAGAGAGTCTTAATTCTTTCTTTTGCCGAAGCCACGATTTTATCATTTAATGTCATATTATTTTTCCTCCAATTATATTTTTTAGATGACATAATTAACATGAGAATTGAGAGAAATTAAAATAAACAGCATTGAATATAAGATTAGATGTATACAACTGTTCATAATGAACAAAAGTAATTTTTTATTTAACTTTGCTTATTGAATCATATTATTTTTATAATGTATAATAGGAGAAAAAAAGGAGAGTAACATGGATAAAATGATTAAAAATATAGATTTGTCAAAAGGCATCTTAGAACCAACTGACAGCCAAGGAATGTCATTGGAAGGATATGTACCTTTTGGTGATTTTTATTATAATGTAGAACTTGGATATTCAAACATATCTAAGGAAGAACAAGCCTTGAATCAAATCAAGGAGATTGATGAAAAAGAGGAAAATACTTACAAGGTTGTTGTATTCAATAAATCTGATAATTCTTTGTTCTTTTCCTCAAAAGAAACAAACAATGTAGACATGGCATTTCATTTAAGACGTTGTTTGATCGGAAATGATTTTAGCTATGGAAAAGACAAGATTTTCATTATAGTTAAAATGTAATTCACATAAAAAATAGATGCCACAAGGCATCTATTTTTTTTATTAAAGGAATTGAATTCCTTTAGTCAGCTTCCAAAACAGCAACAGTATCTTTACTCATTGTAATCTTATAATTCTTTCCTAATTCAAGCTGAGATATATTATATGCAGATTCAACTGATTTTTTATTGTATGTATCTAGCCTTATTTTGGTATATTTTGACATACCATTGTATTCAAAAACTAATACTAACTTTGCAAATCTTTCCTCAATATAGAATGCAGAAATTAGTTTTATTTCATATGTTTTATTTTTTTCTAATTTCATATATTGTGTTTGATATGATTGTGCATCTAATACATATTCTTTCTTTTCCGTTATACCCGAATTATCTTCACATAATGTTACAAAAATTGACAGAGGAATGCAAAGTATAATCAAAAGTATAAGTAAAGGAGGAGCTGATAATGGTGGTTCCTTTTGAATCTCAATATTATCAAGACAGTAGAAGTCTGGAATTATATTCTTCAACTTTTCAGTCTCTCTTTCATAGCATTCTTTCATTTTTCTTGCTTCTTTTTTACTTAAACTTCTTTCAATCTCAAGCTGTTCTTCATTATCATCATCATAATAGCGTATCATCAACATGTACATTTTTATTTATCATTCCTTTCTTTTCATCACTTAAATATGTATAAATTAATTCTGATAATAGAATATAACATATAATGGTTGGTATGCATATTGCAAAAATAATATTTTAATTAGGAATTAATTTCCTACATAATAATTTACAATATTATGCTTATTAAAACATATTTTATATATAGTTGAATTAGTGGAGAGTAAACGAAAGGATGTGTTTTATGTTATTCTTGGAAAAATTATATGATTTAAAAGAAAATTTCACCCCTACAAAAATAGGGGGTGTGTTGCCTGCAACAGAGATTGCATACATTAAAAATCATTTATGTTTGGAAACTCTGAATATTGATGATTTGAAAAACCTAAGAGATTTTTCTGAGATATATTTTGGTTCACTGATTGATAGAGCCAAAACATCATTGGATGCTTTTAAACTTAATGATAAATTAAGTGCAATCATAACAGTAATTGATGAAAAAATCAATAACTTAGGCAGAGAAGCATAACACAATAACGAAAATAAGTCTTTAACAAATAAAGACTTATTTTTTTATTTCAAATTATTGCAATTAGGGACTAATTGGAATAATTTGAAAAATAATAGGTTTTGGCTATAACACGCCATACTCATTTCGTAAAACTGCAATTTTACGAAATGAGTTAGATGTATCGCTATTCTACTTCAACAAAAAAATGCAAGAAAAATTCTTGCATTTTTTTATCTCTCCTATTCTTTTATATCAGCAATGTTTTTATTACATCAAGAGAAATAATGGATTCACTCAATGTGTCTACAATTGCCACACACTCTTCTGTTTTCTTAAAATCATTATATGCACCAATATCTACACCATATGCATCAGTTGTTGTGGCTGATTCATGATACACATATTCAACCTCAACTTTATTGTTGTCTTTTTGTGATATGTTTGTTATTTTTACTGAGCTTGAATAATGAGTTCCAGCATAGTTTTCAAAATCAATTGAGTCTAATCCTTCTTCCTCAATATTGTAAAATTTATTTAATATTTCTTTTATTTTATCTTCCATGTTTATTTTTTCTCCTTTTATTTTTTCATATATATAAAACATGAAGTTAGAAAAAAAAATAAATAAACAATTATGTCTAAAAAAATAAAGCTTCCATACCAACAGAAACTTTATTTCTCATTATTATATTTCAATGTCCTTCTATTTTACATATACTTTTTTTTGATTCTCTTTAAATCTTCAAAATCTGCTTGATCAATATGATTTTCACTCATAATCTGATCACAAATAACTGATATATCTGTAACATAATTCAATATGTCATATATACTTGGATTTTCACTAGAAACATTTAAAACAGTTTGTTTCAATTTATGTAGCTGTGACTTATCTATTGGAGCAGTATTTCCAACTATCCTATTCTTTACTTCTTTATAAGTTGCATCAAATACCTCCCTCTTTATTCTGCTTTCATCTTCTTCATCGAATTCATACTCCTGCATTTCTCTGTAGCTTCTGATTTTCTCTTCTTTTTCTTCTTGCTTTTTTTGCTTATGTGCATTAAATGAGTAGGTTTCAATCAAGTTCAAACACTCTAAAAAACTCAGTTCTGAATCTGTTTGTGTATGATAGCCTCCTATGAACTTTCTCTTTCCTCTTTGAACATCAGTTACAATATAATTGTTGTGATATAGTATTGGTTTTGAAATATCCACTACTCCATTATTTCTATGGAAATCAATTTTCCAATTATCTTCATTATAATGGATATATAAAACATAATCCTTAACCTCAATAGTCATTCCATTAAAAATCAATTTCTTTATATATCCCTTATCAATATAATTTCCAAGAAATACCTTTTCATAATATTTAATTGCCTCAAAATTATCAGATGCAATCCTCATATAAGTTCTAAACTTACAAGTATCACACTCACAAAGTGTCTGGTCATAGCGTTCAAGTTCTATCTGTTCATCTTTATTAAAACTTCTTAATAAAGTACAAGTTTTGTCATGAATGGTATTTCCAATTCTGATAAAATTATAATCTTCATCATTCTCATCCACACCATATAAAGAAGACTCATCTGCAGTGTCTTCTTTCTGAATGTTTGATTTGTTTTTTTCTTTATCTATCTTTGAATATATCTTACTCATCTCTCTTTTAATTCTCTGTCTTTCATTTGCAGAGACTCTTTTGCTTTTATTTGTTCTTTTTGCCATATGTATTTGCCTTATGATAGGAATATCATATTCTCCTTTCTTCTCTTTCTATAGATTAAGAAAACCTATTTTTATCTATTATCCTATGCATTGTTTCAGATGGTATGGATGGATCTGTAACACTTTTTACTACATCTACATCAACAAAATCTTCATCAAGTAAAAGTGCATCCCTATATCCACACTCTAAAATTCGTATCTGAAATGTATCAAATTTAGGATTAGCAAGAACTTTCATTACCTCTATAGGAAGTTGAAAATCAAATCCGTCCATAAGGAACATCATCTGTTTTGGTGTTAATTCAGGATTAGCCAAAACCTCCATTTGTTCTATAGACAAACCCATCTTAAAACCATAACTTAATTTATTCTTTTGTTCTTCTGTTAGATTTTTAGACTCCAAAAAATCAGACTGTTCTTTGGATAAAACAAACACTTCTTCATCTCTTTTTGTTTCTTCTTTCTTGTTTGAATGAAACAGCCTATTTACCCATTTTGTCTTCATAACTAAAATTCCTTTCCATATTTTCTTTTACTTTAATATGATTAAATTCATAAATATTCCTCATATAAAGAATAACAGTTTGTACACAGTCAAAGAATTTGCAAAAATTTATAGATGTTATATGAAATAAAAAAAACTGCCATCTTATTTATGGCAGTCCTTTTTTTTGCAGTTCTAAATTGTGTCTCCACTAAAATCATCATTATGCTCATCATTTGTTTCACAATTTGCATCTGAATTCTCAGTTTTGAAATTATCCATTTCTCCTATTCCATGTTCTATACTTTGATTATCCAACTCTATTTTTTCTTCATCCTTTGCAGAATGTTGTTTAACCTTTTCTTGAATTTCCCTTACAAAGGTATCACATGCTCTTTTCTCTGATATGCTTTCATCATCCAAAACATCATCAATAACTGCATGGAAGCTGTTATCTTGCACTCCCCATTTTTTCTTTTCATATACATCCACTGCCTCTTCAATGGAATCTGCTTTGTCATAAACACTAACCACTTTATCAAGTAAATAATCTAAATTCTCTTTTTCTAAATCCGGATTTGCCCACTTTTGACATACCTGTACTATGTTATGTCTCAGCATAGATATTGCACACTTTCCAAAGTGATTATCTAATTGAGAGTATATATCATCTCCTTGGTTTCTGGATACAGTGTATTTTTTACCGACATTCACCTTATTCATAGATACGCCATGCTGATCTTTTTTAGGTACTATTTGTGTATTTTCTCCATCTTTGGTTACTTCTGAAATTCCTTTTATTTTTTCAATTTTTTTATATTGAAAACAATCATCAAATACTTTTGTAAAACCTTCTTGTTTAAATCTTTCCCATGATTGATGGAGAATATGAGTTGCACATATTTTTACAATAGGTTCTCCTTGTTTATCAGCAAAATATCCTGGATTCATTTCTTTTGCCCATTTATTATATGAGAATGCCAATGTTCTTAATGCAAATACTTCTGGGATATTATCTTTGTCTGCATCTGCTATAACCATTCCATATATACTTCTTGCTTCATATCTTGTTTTTTGCTCATTTTCCATACAAAAATCAATATTGTGGTCTTGAACTGCTTCTGCAATTGTTTTTAATTTTTCTTGATCATTATCTAATACTTCACATAATTGTCTTGAGAGGGATTTTAATTTTTGCCCCAGCTCTCTTACCCTTGTTACATCATTATCCATCTGCCCGGCATTAAATGAAATAACTTTATTATCACTATCTCTATTTACAAGTTCTTTTGAAGATAAAATAATGTCTTTTTGATTCATTTTTAATGTTCCTTCATAAAATTCATCAACTTCTTCAAAAGAATAGCTATTATGAAACACTTGATATTTTGCAAATATACCAATTGCAGTTAATAAAATATTTTTTTCAGTTTTATTTAATTCTGTCAAGTTTGACAAGTTATAATGTTTATTGTCTAATTTGTTTTTTTTAACAAATTCTAACAATTTATGATTTTGCTGTTCAGATGAAATATATTTGTCACCATTCATTTTATATTCAATTGGAACATTAAAAACATTTTCTAATTCAAGTTTATTCATTACAATGCCATACCCTAAATGTCCGTGATCATCACGACTTATAACATTTCCAATATCATGCAATGCTGCAACTAATACAGAAATATTCTTATCAAAATTCTCAACATTATAGCCATAGTCATTCATTGTATTTATAATCTCATTAGTTCTTCTCACTACTCCTTTAATATGCTCTATTTCATGTCCAATTCCATCCTTTAATTCAGGATGTTCTGGCTGATAAAATTTTTCTAATTCATATAAAAAGTTTTTTAAAATATTTTTATCCATATCCAATTCCCCTTTTTCTATTATTTTATATAAATATGGGTATTAGAATTAAATAAAATAAAAAAGAGATGTGTTTCCACACATCTCTTTTTTACTTTATTGTCTGAAAATGGAGATATCCTCCATCTCCTCTGTAACACTGTCATTTATAATTGCATCAAACAATGGCTTCCATTCCATGGATGGGTAGTTTTCAGTCAGATACTCCTCCATAAATTCCTTGCCACGATTTCTAATGTCAATTTCAAGTGACAAATAAGTTACGATTTGACTACATAATGGTTTTTTAACCTTATTCTTATTTGCTTCTATTGATGCTTTTCTTTTTGAACCATCCGGATCGTCAATACACTCACCATTTGGCAACTTTGTATTTCTGATTCTTCTCAACAATTCAATTGCTGCATCATAGTAATCCCTGGAATCACTTTGATCATATCCACTGTAGCATTCGCCCTGCTTATTAAAGGATGCAATCAAATCTTCACAGATTTTCTTGTAATCCTTTGTTCTCTGATACTTTTCAAGCTTCAGATTATTTTCTATCACTGCCTGATCATAATCTCCATATGCAATACAATTGGATGAATCTCTTCTATAATATCTCTGATAATCATCATGTGCCTTCTTGAAGACTTCATAATAATATCTGTTGATTTCTTTATTCATATATTATTCCCTCCATTTATTTTTCATTGTATCATAAATATGTATAATTTCAATTTAAAAAATAAAAAAGTGTCTGCATAAATCACAGACACTTTTTATCATTAAGCGACCTTAATATTCATATATAATATGAAACATAAATATCAAAAAAATAACTAATTTCTCTGATTTGTAATTTCTATATACCCTTCTCTATATAAACTACACAATGGTTCAAATGTACACAACCCAAATTCTATCCAATATGCTTTTGGAACATGCAGTTCCACATAGATATTTAAAGATGAAGTACATACTGTAAACTGTATATATAATTCAGCATCACTATTTGATAAACATTTTTTATAAATATAAGCTCCATCCTCATCATATACAAAACCATATTTTTGGCTATTTTTTATAAAATCATGAACTCTATCCTTCCGCAAAAACATTTTTTCTTCTGTTGTATTTTCTGTATTGAACAGCATTCCCTTACCATCTGCAAGCATTCTTATCACTCCTTATACAAAAATAAAATCTAATAATGAAAAATATCTAGTTAGCATATCCTTTATGACAACATTATCCTTACTATGTTCTATAATTACTAATCCTCTACCCTCTGCTAATGATCTTATTCCCGGTTGAGTTAAAACAATTCTTCTTGCTATATCTCCAAACAATGACATCATTTCTTTTTCTTTACAAGAAAAATTTTCTGTATCCATACAAACACCATTCTCATTTACCGTTAAACTTAATGGATTCCTTTTTATTCTTATACTGTTGCCCTTTCCCAAACCATACAACATTGCACATTTCACTAACAGTAATGAATTATTTCTGTATTGGAAATCATTGTAAATTCTTTCTGAATTTTCATAATCTTCTTCGTAACGAATCCATGAATACAAATCCCTTGAAGAGAGCTTTTTATTTAATACATTTTTAAAAGCATCCAATTTTACATTTTCAGATTCTTGAGTTGGTAAAATGGAAATTTCATTCATAATGCAATTATCTCCATAGTGGATATATATTGGCATATTTTTTTCATCTTTTGGTTCTATCCATGTTCCATCTGTATCTTCATATCCATCTGTAATATAATCTTGCTTTACTTTTTGTATAATATTTTTTTTAGCTTTCGAATCAAAAATAATATGTTCTTTCTTATCCACATAAATTGACAAAAGTATCTCTGTTCCATCCAAGAACAAATATCCAACTTGAATCTCTATTGGCTTTTTTAACCGACTGAAATCTTTACTTGTTAAACAAACACTACCTTTCTTACTGTAAGTAACAAACTCCAATACCTTTGACTCTACTGCATCACATATCTTTAGAATTAAATCAGTATATTCAGAATCAAGAGTGTTGATGTGTTTAAAATTCTCTTTAATTAAAATATTTTCATTTTTTATTTCTACCTTGCTTATCATTTATTATCCTCATCTCCTTTTCTCTTTTTTTATTCTACACTAAAAAAAATGATTGATTTTTTTGCAAACAAAAAAGTCTGCTATAAACAGACTTTTGTATTTATAACTCTTATTGAACATCTATAATCCTAATTCCTCATCCATTTCATCTAATGCATTGTTTTCGGCAATCATATTATTTGAATATTCAACTCCTTCATAGACATTTACATCATATAAGTATTGAACTCCATTTTGTTGTTGCTGATTGTTTCGCATTAACATATCTTCTAAAAGCTGGTGATTGTTAGCTAATGTTGTTTCAGATAATAATCGACAGTAATCATCTTCATCTCGTTGATATGTAGGTTGCTGATATGATGGTTGTGGTGGTGTTTGAATTATAACATCTGTATATCCCTGAGTTACTAAATTCGTTTGTGCAGATATTGAAACATCCCCAAGATTACTTTCTGCAATTTCATATAATTCTTTTATTGAAGTGTTATAATCAGTTGCTTTCCTCTTTAGTGTATTAAGAGCCATATAGCGGTAATTTTCGCCTCTAAAGGTTGCAGGACTATTTGCTTTTTCTATTAAAAAAGAAATAGGTGCTGTTATATTTTCTGTTACATATTCCATCAAGTCACGTCCATTTATTCCACATAAAGAACCTTTTTTATCTTCTTTATAAAAATATGCAAAATCCTTTTGGGATAATGATTCTGTAGCAAGTCTATTCCCAAAATCCTCCATTAATGGATTATAAAGCATAATATGCTCATTACCCATTTCCTGATATCTTGTCATTGCCTCTGAAATATCAGGACTTGTAACAATCTTATAAGCATCTCTTAAAGATGTTCTTCTATTTACTGCAATATTTACTCTTACTTGCATATCTTCATCTTTTTTTAATATATCTATTGCCTTTGGTATTATATTTGGATTTAATGCAAGCTCTTCCCTTTCTTGATTTGTCCCCTTTTTTGCAAAATAAATATATTCTTTTTCACTTAAATATGCATTGCTTAGATTTCCCATAATAAATACCCCCTACTTTTATATTATCAATATAAAAATGTGAGATATGATAGAGAAAAATAAACTGCATTATTTATTAAGCAACTGCATGATATGTGTTTTCATATCAGTTGAATTTACAGCATCATATCTTCCTTGTACTTGTTCAATTTCATATTCCCCATTACGATACATGAATTCTATTGTGTAACGCTTTGCTGTGTTTCCATATTCACAGTCCTTGTCATAATAACTGTATATTGCACATTTATCTTTTGTAATCATATCTGCATAACTCCATACACAATGATGTTGAATCTTAGCTTCTTCCATCAGTCTTTTCCGTGTCTTTATCCATTCATACTCCTTTGGCAATATTTTTCGTAATTCATTAAAAACACTATCTTTGGGAACTTCAACTTTTCTTGTATTCTCTATGTTTGAACTTCTATTTGTAAAATCATGTATATTTTGTAATTGATTTAATGAATCAATTTTCAAACAAACTTTTCTTTTACCATGAATACACATTCTTACATAGTCTAATGTTAGACCTGGCAATTCATCTTCCACTTCTTGTTTACCAAGCGTTATTGTTTCATATCCCATATTATCTGTTTCAGTTATGTTTTTTTTGACTCTTTCCTGAATTATAGATGATAACACATCTGTAATAACAGACTCCAGATTGCAAGAATAATGTAGACTATCTTTTTTTTGCATACAGTTGTATAAATATCCCAAGCTATCTGATTCTACATATTTCTTTGCCTTATTCAAAATATATGCTTTGTTCAAGTTTAGTCTGTTTATCTTTATATTTTGTCTTAAAGGATATTTCATTTCAATATACTCTTTTTTACTATGGAATAAAAAAATATCATTTATATTGATTGGTACCACACATCCATCATTTGAAACATCTTCAAGAACATCCTTTGCAAAATAATACCCTTCTTCATACATACAATTTAACAAAAGACACCCTATAAAGAAGATTTCTTCATCTCCTCTTAATGATTTTACCGTTAATGGATATGTTTTTGAATATTTCTTTTCCATTATATTTCCATTAGGATATATTACTATAGCTATATTTTTTTCATATGTCTTCGGACTTCCATTTACCACTCCATCACTATTAACACTTGTATTTTTATATATACTGAATTGGATATTTATGTATTTGTCAAAACCTTCTGATTCATGCACTGAAATGGTAAAATGTTTAATGTTTATATCTCCACTGCAATTTAAAGATTTCATACATGCACAATACTTTTCTAGTTTTTTCCTATCCTCATCTTTGAATAAATAACTTCTGTATTTTCCCTTGACTGCAGTATTATTTAATTCTTCTAAACTCGATTTGAATTTGAGGATAACAGCTCTTTTCTTTGGATCAAGCAAATCATATGAAGATTTGATATTATTATCCATTATATATTTTATTAACTTTGATTTATTCTCTGCATATTTATATGTCCATGAATTCATGAATTCTGCAATACTGTTTATTTTATCATCATTACAATCTAATACTTTTGCTATAATTGATTCAGAAGTGTTTTTTATTAAATCATCCATCATTTCTTCATTTAACATGTTTTCAATTTTCCCAAATTTGTCAACATTGAGAAATAAGTCTGCAATAAAGTCCACAATATCTTCATCATTCACAACTGCTGCATATATGATTTTTATCAACTTGTAACAGATATAATATTGTCTACAACTTATTTCATCATATAATTGCAAAATCTTCTTGGCATGTTCTACAAAAATATCCTTTTTGTATGAATCTCCAATCAGTGCATCTCCATCTTCTGATCTATAATACAAATACAACTGAAATTCATCATTATAAATATATTTTTCAATTTCTTTTATGATATTTTCCTCTGACTGAAACTTGCTACACAAACGTATATAGTCAAAGATATATTCAATATCAGAGATTTTACACTCCAACTTGCTTAAAAATTCTATATATTCATCTTTGAAATTAAATCTTTTAGCCTTTTCTATAATTTTCATTTGCGCTTTTCTCATATTTTTATTATCCTTTCTTATCATGTTAATCTGATATAAATATGAAATTTTTGGAAATAAAAAAAAGACTATGCATTTCTGCATAGCCTTTTTTATTTTACTTAAACGGAAGATCGTTGCCAGTGAGTCCCGTCGGAATGTCCATGAATCCATCAGCACTTGCATCTGCTGGTGCTGGCTGCTGTGCTGACTGAGATGAACCATTTCCATCTCTCTTTGCCTCAGCAAATTCATGTTCCTCTACAACAACTTCAGTTGTATAAACCTTGTTGCCATCCTTATTTGTATAGCTACCAGTCTGAATTCGACCAGTAATTGCAATTTTTGTACCCTGCTTCAAATACTTCTCAGCAAACTCTCCATTCTTGCCGAATGCTACACAAGATACAAAATCTGCTGTCTGATCATCACCAGAAGCGTTTCTGCTTCTTCTGCGATCAACAGCAAGTGTATATCTTGCAATTGCCAAAGGCTCTGCAGCCTGTGAGTATCTAACCTCAGGATCCCGTGTCAAACGTCCCATTAAAATTACTTTATTCATGTCTTCTTATCCTCCATAATAATTATTTGATATTTATAATATGGTATATTTGTAAATGCAAAATAAACAGAACTATTTACATAGGAATTAAATTCCTATTATATTTCTTCTTCATCTAAAACAAATTCTTCTTTTGATTGTAATAGATTATCAATTGTAAAATTATTTAACATATTACATCCTTTAAACATATAAGACATATTTTCTACATTGCTTGTCTTAAAATTATCTCCAAGTGTAAAATTATTTGGTAAATTGCAATTAGCAAACATTGCTTCCATATTTTTTACATGTTCAGTTTTAAACTGTTCTTCCAAAGTAAAATTATCTTGTGTACTACATTTATAAAACATATAACTCATATCTATAACTTCGCTTGTATCAAAGTCTCCAAACTTGAAGTTATCTGACAAAACACATCCATCAAACATGTGTCTTGTATTTATAATTCCTTTGGGTAAGTCTAGTGTATCATTGCTCATATGTTCATTATAGTGGAGATAATCTTTTCCTTCTTTATCTTGCAGTAACACAAAATCACTTCTATTATAATCAAACTCACCTAGTTCACCTTTATAGTGAGTTATAATTTCTGATAAATGTGTTTCTTCTTCTTTTCTCATCACCTTCATTTGTTCAGAATCAAACTTTGGATCTGCATAAGCTTGCACTTGTTCCATGGTTAATCCATGGTAAAATCCATCTATAATTTCATTCATCTGTTTAATATTATATTCAGTATTTGCATACAATTGCACTTGTTCTATAACTAATCCATATTCTAATCCACTTTTAATTTTTTCCATTTGTTCAGAATCAAATTCAGGTTTTGCATATACTTTTACTTGTTCCATTGTTAACTTATCTTCAAGTCCACATCTAATTTCATACATTTGATCCTCATTAAATTCAGAATTTGTATAAACGCTTACTTGCTTCATTGTTAATTTATTTTCTAAGCCTCCTCTAATTTGACGCATTTGTTCAGAATCAAATTTGGTGTCAGCATATATTTCTACTTGTTCCATAGTTAACTTATCTTCAAATCCCCATCGAATTTCTTCCATTTGGAGATCACTAAATTTAGGATCAGCATAAAACTGTATTTGTTCCATTGTTAAGCCATCTTCAATCCCCCATTGAATTTGCAACATTTGTTCTTCATTATATTCTTTCCCATTTGTAATTTCATCCATCATTTCCTGCAACTGCTTCTCATCCATAACAAAAATCCTCTCTTTCTACTTCACTGTTTCTAAACTACACAAAATATGTCTTATCCCATTCATTAAAATAAATCATAGGAATTGAATATCTTTATAAAAAAGATACCATCTCATATAAAATGGTATCTCTCCAAGTATGCTATCTCTTTTCTTTTTTATCATCAAACATATTGTCATAACTATAACAATCCATATAAAAATACACTAAACGAGAAGTCTTTATCACACTTCCTTTTATTGGGTTTTCATTTGACTTTCTTGTATGATGACTGTAAAATAATGCATCATATACTCTTGCATTTGCATATCCTATTTCTATATCTTTTATATGACAAATTGTTATATTTCTTCGCCTAAAGATTCTTCATCCCTAAAGTCACTACATCCATATGTACTCATGATATTGTCTAAATCTTTTTTATCAATATCATTACAATTCTTGAGATTATCAGTAGTGAAATACCTTCCAAGTGAAAAATCATCTGGAACAACACTTCCTCCAAACATTGCCTCCATATTTTCAACATTCTCTGTATGAAAGTGTTCTCCAAGTGTAAATCCATTTGGAAGACAACAGGCATATGACAACACATAAACATAGCATCCATTTTTTCTACATTGGTATTATTAAACTTATCTCCAAGGATAAATCCATTTGGCATATTACAGGATGAAAACATAAAACTCATATCTGTAACCTTACTTGTATCAAACTTATCTCCAAGGTAAGTAAGTTTCATTTGAAGATAACCACCATCTCTTCCTTCAAACATACCTCTCATATTTGTTACATTTTCTGTATTAAAGTTATCTCCCAATGTAAAGCCATCAGACATACTGCAATTATGGAACATACTAAAATAAGTCTGTGATACTACATCACAGACTTATTTGCATTATGCAGCTAATTCTTTGCCACATTCGTTTATAAATTTCATGAAATTATCTGTACCTGAAACACTTTCCAAGTATTCAGATAAATCAGATATACAATAATTTTTAAAAAGATTAAAAATCATTTCCTTATCTTCATGATTTAATTTGGCAGTTACAACATATCGCTTCTCAGCTACGGCTTCAACCTTAAATGAGGCATTTTCATAGTTATATACTGCATAATAGTTAATTTCTCCATTATATTTCTCATAATCTGCATCAGTGAATCCAAAAATCTGATTCATACCCTTTGTAGACCACATATATACAGAGATTTCATTATTGCCATCATAATAAACACCGTCTTCAAAGACAATGCTTTCTCTTTTTAACATATACATCTGTCTCCTATCTTTTTTTTCTTTCATGTAATATGTGATTTCTATTCTTTGCAAATAAAAAAGAGAGAAACTTAAATCAGCTTCTCTCTTAGGTGAAATCTACTCTACTTTCAGATCAGGAATCTTTATAAAATAAGTAATCGATCCTATATTTCTTACTGTTTTTACAGTTGTAGTAAAGTTGTCAATTACAATTTCTGAATTTTTATCTGTTATCCTTGAAACAACATCCATGCTTACAGTGTATGTAGAATTTTCTATACACCCATTATAATCTGCAGTTTCATATATGCCTTTTCTTAGAAAGTTTACATCATCTTCTGAGTACACATATAATACTCCATGTACACTCAGATTTTCATTATTTATTGAATCATAGTTTGCTTCAATTGTAAGTTCTTGACTCTCTTTGTTACTAGAATTGACACATCCATAGCAAGAAAATATTATAAACAAAAAGCAAACTGTAAATAACCAAAATTTCTTTTTTTGTAAAACTCTTTTTCTATTTGCTTCCATATTTTCCTCCTTAATTATGAATTGTTTTCAAAATACATTTCCAATGCTTTACTTAGAATACTTTCAATTTCCTTTGGCTTCTTATTTTTAAAATAACAGTTATATGTATTTGTTGGAAGCTTTACACTCTGATATGATACAGAAGACTTTGGCTTTACCATAATCTTCTCAATAGCATCCTTAGAGTTGTCCTTATTCTCTCTTAACTCTCTCGATAATGGCTCTGTAATCTTGATTCCATAGTCACAATGAATATCATAGATAACCTCAAGAGCATCTTTATCAATATAAGAAAGATTAACTGCAGAAAGCAAAGGAATCTTTCCATCATCCAATAAAGCTTTAAACTTATCTGGAAGATAATTAACTCTAAGCAGTCTTGCCATGGTTGGCCCAGATAATCCATATTCCTTTGCTACATTTTCTCTGTTGCTTACATTTTCCTGCTTTTCTTCCTCTTCTGTAAGCCTTTCTCCATTCAGAATCTTCAACTCTCTGATAATATCATTTCTCTTCCCTTGTGACTTGATGTTGTCATATCTTTCTGCAAGAACAAGTGCTTTTTCTGACATTCTCAAATCATTAAATGATCTCTGCATAAGATTTGTCTCAATAACATATACATATGCATCCTTATCAGACAACTTTTCCTTAACAATACAAGGAACCTTTTTAAGACCTGCAATCTTAGCTGCATTGGTTCTGTTGTGACCTGCTAAAATTTCATACTCATTTTTTAGTTTTCTGACAATGACAGGCGTTAAGATTCCATTTTCCTTAATACTTTCAACCATATCATTTAATCTCTCACCCTCATAAAGCTGAAATGGATGATTCTTGAATGGTACAAGCAGATTGATATCAATTTCTTCTACTGAACCAATCTCATTATCATTGGTGTAAAAGTCAATTGCATCTCCTAAAATATTTCTATTTGATGGCTTTAATCCCATATTCTTAATCCTCCTTACTCAATAATTCCTTTGCAAATTCCATATATGCCTTACCTGCTGTTGAGTTTGATGCATACTCTTCAATGGAAAGGCCATAATAAATTGCTTCACCAATCTTGGTTGTTGTTGGAATCTTTGTATCAAAGATTGGAACAAATCCACTGCATGCCTCTCGAACATCAGATACAATCTGCTTATACAGATTTGTTCTTTCATCACACATTGTAAGCAAAATTCCACTAATATCAAGATTTGGGTTAATCTTCTTCTTAATCTTCTTAATTGTCTTCAATAAATCCTGTAATCCCATCATTGCAAGCAACTGTGGATTTACAGTGATGATTACCTCATCTGCTGCCGTAAGTGCATTGATTGTCAAGATTCCAAGAGACGGACATGTATCAATAAGAATATAATCATAGTCATCCTTGATTCTATCTAAAATATCACTTAATGTCTTTTCTGCAAAAATCGTTGACTGCTGAAGCTTTGCATCCACTGTGGAAAGTGAAATAGATGATGGAATAAAATCAACCCCATTGTGGTTAAGGATATAATCCTTTTTTTCAGGGAAATCTTCGTCTTCAATTTCTCGAATCATTAAATCTGCAATGGAATGTTTGATTTCATTTGGATTATTGATTCCATAACATACAGTCAAGTTTGCCTGACTGTCAAAATCAATTGCAAGTACCTTCTTTCCAAGCTTTGTTAATGCATATGCTAAGTTTAATGTTGTTGTTGTCTTTGCACAACCACCCTTCTGGTTGGCAATTGTGATTACCTTTGCCATATTTATCTCCTTTCATATGTGCCATTCTTTATTTACATAACCAATTCTATTACTTTAGCTTTTAATTCCTTTTTTGCAAAAACTTTTGTTCATAGTGAGCAAAAGAACAATTTAAGCAAAGAAAAATGGGGAGTATTGAGTATTCCCCCACTGTTTTATGATTGTGTGATTTCATTTCCATGATTATCATATTCTGTCACAGGATTTGTATAATTAAGGTTCTTTAATTTTTCTTTGTTCTTGTCTATTGTCTTTTGATATGAATCTTTTATTTCTTTAGAAGTATTTCTTATTGTTACAACTGCTAAATAGACAAATCCAACAATTCTGCTGACTAAAAATAAAATTACAAATATAAATATTTGTCTTACTTTTAAACCAAAAAACTTTCTATCTAAGAATGGTTCTTTATTTTCTGCTTGTTTCATAGTTCTTCCTCCTTTTCTAACAATAAATATGGTAAATTTGTAAAATCAACTTTTCTGCAACAAAAAAAGCCTCTCAAATAACATTTGAGAAGCTTTCTGTTCTATAAATTTCCTTTTTCTTTTGTTCTGTCTTTTTTCTTCTGTTTTATATACATATATAGTAACAAAACAATAATCAAAGCTGCTATTACTAAACATGCAGTTGCTATCCCCATAGCCATTGCACATCTCCCCTTTATATTTCATATATTAAGGAATTAAATTCCTTTATTTTAATCTTTATAATTCATAATCTTCTTCATCATAATCTTCTTCATAATTGCCTTCATCACTATTTAAATTATATTCTTCTACATCATTTCCCACAACACTATCCAAATTCTCATTACCTGGTAATTTATATGATGATTCTCTTGTTGCAACAGAAATAAGTTCTGATTTTTCAATACCAGAAATTTTACTTAAGATGTCAATAGCTTCTCTTACCTCCTCAGAGTTGCTACGTATTGGTAAAACACCTATTGCTTTGCCATCTTTTATAATCAAAGCAAATTTATTACTTGCCTTCATTGCTTGACATTTAAAATCTTTTATCTCAAAATCTATTTTTTCAAATGTTTCAAGTTCTTTTATATCTTTTATTTTATGTTTATAAAAAGCATATAATATATCATTGTTTTCTTTTGTATTTGGTTCAATGTCTCTTTTTTGTATCAAATAAAATGATTGCAATAAATTATTCTCATATGTAGTTTTTTCATATTCCTTATAAAAGCTTTTCCTTTTTTCTGATATATAAGGAGTTTCATCAATGATTTGATTTATTGTATTCAAGTTGATACTAGGAAGCATTTCTTTTAAAGCATTGGTTACATATCTATTCTTTCCAGATGAAATGTAATCAAAATAATGGATTCTTTCTTCATGATCTACTATTACAGATGTAGAATTAATTGCCATATTTCTTGCTTTGTTTTCTGTTAATTCACTATCATCTAACAAAGGACAAAGAGATGAACCACAATCATATATAGGAGCAATTTTGTTATATTGGGGACCTGTAATAAATCCCCAGTTCCCATTGTGTCTATCTTTATTTCCAATTAAAGTATCTGCAATGAATTGTTTAGCATAAAAACTCATCAATTCATTTTCACTTATTCCCTCAATCACATTTGAAATGTTCTTTATTGTTTCAAAAGAAGCATCTTTTGCACTTTTTGAATTCTCACTACCTAGTGATGTTATTTCAGCCTCAGCTAATGAATACCCAATTGGAACAAAGTCTTTGCATGCACAAACTATATATGATTTATTTTCACCATCAGTTGATGTTGTTTTATATTCACCCAATTTTACTTCTTGTACATCCAATCCAATTGATTCTATAATTTTACAACCTAAATATTCAGAAATTGCATTATTGATATATGACAGCCTTCTATTTACTTCTCTTGTTTTATCAGGCATCTTTATTAAATAGGTGTTTCCATCATCCAATATAACTGTTTCTTTTCGCTCTGAACCTCTATACTTATTTATAAGCTTCTTTTTTATATGTTCATTTATATTATACATTCTTATACCCTCCTTTTATAATCCACTATTTAGCAATTTTTTACATCTGTAAAAATCATTTTCTGTTATATTTCCCTTGTGCATTTCTAATTTAAAATCCTCATAGATTTCTTCATATGCACACTTCATATCTGCTGATGTATCTGTATTTTTATTACCTAAATATCTATTTTTGCATTCAATGAATTCTTTATAATGTCGACCTGCATAATTAGGCATTTCATATCCAAAAATAACAACCATGTTATCACTTCCCTTTCATCATTTCATTTTCTTTATTATACCGTTTATTTTATTTTTTAACAACAAAAAGTGGTACTGAAAAGCTAAACAGTACCCACTTTTATCTTGATTTTCTTTAAGGAATTTTTTATAATACAAAGGAGGGTTTGTGGCAGTCGTCACTGCCACAATGTAGATAGACTTAATATCTTATTATTAAATCAATAAGATAATTCACATTTTTAAAAATAAAAAAGGTACTGACTTTCAGTACCTTTTTTTATTTGCTACTTAGATTTCCTCTTCGTCTGTTTCCAAATCAGGTTCTTCTAATGGAGATAAATCATCAATGTTACTGTCCTCAAACATGTTGTACACATCACAGTTATCATTTATTACAAACTTATCATTAAACACAAAGTCATCTGGCACACTACATCCATTAAACATATATGACATGTCTTCTACATTGCTTGTATCAAAATGTTCTCCTAATGTGAAATCATCTGGCATAGTGCAGTTTTCAAACATTGCTCTCATGTCTGTTACATTTTCGTTTTTGGATTTATCTAAATGCCACTTATATGTGCATTTTGATATGTATATAGTTCAGGGTTATCTTTTAATAAATCGCCTACTAAATAAGATACATTTATAAGTTCTTGTGAATTTGACATCTCATATCTGAAATATGCACTTGATACAGCTCCCAATACATCAGATATATTAGGTTTAATTACATTTTTATCATATGAACCAATAATAGGATTTTCTAAATCAGATAAATCCACAACATAAAAAGGAATATCTTTAAGCCTTACATCTTTTCCATATTTTCTAATATATTTAACTGTACTATGTAAATTATCTGTCCATACAATAGGACTATCAAAAAATTTATATTTACATATTACTACACGAATTGCATGATCATACTTGTCAGTTTCCATTTTTGTAATTATCCCTAAATGATGCAATAAATCACTTGGAAAATTATCATATGTACCCCACTCACAAAACTCATAGTGAATTTTATTTGATGCAACTAGAAGTTGGTTTGCTTTTGATTCATTGACAGATTCATTTAGTATCATATGCTTACAATACATATTTACCAATTTCATATTCAAAAAAATATTTTTTAATTTAATACTTTCTTGTATTTTTATATTTATCCTATCCATAATTTTCCCCCTCATAGTTTTGCATATTAAAAATGTAGTAATTTAAGAAATAGACTGATAATCCCAATCCAAAAAGCTACTAATATGATATGACCGAATACCCTTCCTCTCTGCTTCTCTGAGAAATGGTATTACATCATCTACATACACTACCTCACTTAAATCAATTTCATTATCTCTGCAATATTGCAGAATTGTTTCAGCTTTTGATATATCTTCATATACCAATAACTTTTCTTTTATCATTGGGTAATATTTATCTAACCAAGGTTGTTTATCTTCCATTTCTTTTTTTACTTGACAATGCCCCATTACAATATGTTTCTTTGCTTTACAAGTATTCAATACATTTTGCATATGCTTTGATGGTTTTCTTGTGAGGAATACACCCTCTTCAATTTCCTTTAAACTCATTCCATTATTTGTCCCATCTGGATCTCCTACATGATCATTAAATCTGTAAGGGGCTAAAGTCCCATCAATATCCCAAAAAACATATTTATTTTTCAAATCTTTAACTTGTGCATTTCCATTCATTATTTTATCTCCCTTATAATTATGATATAGTATATACAACAACAAACATGTCTATAGCTTTGCTTGTATCAAAGTGTCCAAATTTACTTTCATAGCAAGTTGTGGTTTCCAATAAGTTGTTCCTATTCCTCTTTGATTTTCATCATTTGCTCATAATCAAGTTTTTTACTTGGAACACTTTTAAACTACATAAAATATGTATTATTTTTTTAATAAATATAGAAATTGAATTCCTTTATACAAAAACTCATATGAAATGGTATCTCTTTAAGTATGTCATCTATATTTCCTCTCCATCCACTTCCAAATCAGGTTCTTCTAATTGAGACAAATCATCAATGTTGCTGTCTTCAAACATACCTTCTGTAATACAGTCATCATTTATTACAAACTTGTCATTGAATACAAAGTTATCTGGTGCATTACAACCATTAAACATACAAGACATATCCTTTACATTCCTTGTGTCAAATCCATTTCCAAATATGAATCCATCTGGTATACTGCAGTTTTCAAACATACCACTCATGTCTGTAACTTCTCTTGTGTCAAAGTCTCCAAATTTAAAATCATCTGGTAAAAAACAATCATCAAACATGTGTCTTGTATTTGTAATTCCATCTGGTAAGTCAAGCGTAGTATTACCTATATGTTCATTGTAGTGGAGATAATCTTTTCCTTCTCTATCTTGCAGTAACACAAAATCACTTCTGTTATAATCAAACTCTCCCAATTCACCTTTATAGTGAGTTGTGATTTCTGATAAGTGTGATTCTGACTCTTCTCTCATCCCTTGCATTTGTTCTGAATCAAATTCTGGTTTTGCATATTCTTGTACTTGTTTTGCAGATAAACCATGTTTAAAACCTAATCTGATTTCATCCATCTGTTCCCAATCAAATTTAGAATCACTATATACTTGTACTTGTTCCATGCTTAATCCATGTTTAAAACCTAATCTGATTTCATCCATTTGCCATCCATCAAATTTAGAATCAGCAAAAAAAAGTACTTGTTCCATTGTCAATCCATTTTCAAATCCTTTTCTTATCTCCCACATTTGATTATTGTAGAATTCAGAGTTTGTATATGTTTGCACTTGCTCCACTGATAATCCATACTCAAAACCTAATCTGATTTGTTCCATTTGATATTTATCAAACTTTTTCCCTCTTGTAACTTCATCTATCATTTCTTGTAACTGCTTCTCGTCCATAACAAAACCCTCTCTTTCTACTTCATTGTTCCCAGGCTACATAAAATATGACTTATCTTATTCTTTAAAATAAACATAGGAATTGAATTCCTTTATACAAAAAGAAAGATACCATCTCATTTGAAATGGTATCTCTCTAAGAAAAGATAGGTTGTTTGTTTTAGAAGAACTTCTTCTTTCTTCTCAGTGTGTAAATTCCTGCTCCACCAAAGCCTAATGCAAGTCCCATGAGAATTGTTACAAGGATTCCTGCTCCTGTTTTTACTTTCTCATCAGGAGGTGTCTCTTTTGTAAATGTCACTGTCTGATCTTCATCATTGATGTCTGCATGTTGTGCTACAAGATTTCCACCTATATACAAGTCCTCAAATACTACCAGACTTTCATACTTTGTGGTATCTACCTTGAATGTTACTTCTACACTTCCATCAGACTTCTCAGCCTTGAATGTTGTCTCTGCTGTGACTCCAATTGACTGATTTGTTTTCTTGTCCATCAGTACACCCTTTACTGTGTATTCCTGTCCTGGAATCAGATTGGTGTATTCTACAGTATCTACAATTGTTGTTTCTGCATTTACCTGTGCTGTCTTCTTTCCATCTACTGTTGCCTTGGTTCCAATCTTAGCTGCATATACACTCTGATCTTCATCATTGATATCTTCATGCTTGGCTACTGTTTTGCCATTCAGTTTCAGATATTCATATGCTACAAGAGTTGTTCCAGCTAAATCCTTTGTGTCAATAACAAACTCAATATCAATGCTTCCACTTTCTTTTTCAGGTGTAAATGTTGCTGTTGCAACACTTCCTTCTCTTGCATTTTCTTTCAATGCATTCGTGTTTATTGCATCACTGTCTGTTGCCTTTATCTCTTCTGTTGTTGCTTGTGTTGTAACATTTTCTGTTGTGACAGATTCTGTTGTTGTCAAACCAAGTTTTTCTGTTGCATTAGTTGCATTTTCCTTAAAGACAATCTTCTTTGTATTTAAAGGAATTGGAACTGTATCTGTATAAGTATCACCCACCTTAACTCCATTATCATTCTTGAAGTAAATGAATGTATCACTATTGATTGCATTTCCATTTTCATCTAATACATCTACATATGCACCAAAGTTAGTTCTGTTTGAATCCCACTGAGTAACAGTCATATTTACTGTTAATGAGTAGTATTTTCCATCTGGAACTTTTTTCAATTCATAAGTTGCCTTTACTCTGTTGCCAAAACTGTTATGACATCCAATTGTTTCAGGCATTGTAATGGAAATTCCATTCCATTCTTCTGTCTTGGTTTGTATCTTTGTTTCTGTATTCTTTACACTATCCTTTGATACAAGCTTTGTATCAGCTTTCTTATCTTTTGATAATGCTTTCTTTGTACTCTTATCCATGAGAATACCTTCAATGGTATATGTCTCTCCTGGTACAAGGTTTTCATACTTCACTGTATCTACAATTACTGTCTTGTCTCCAAGTACTGTGTTCTTTGTAGATGTCAGCTTGTCTATTGCTGTTGTTCCTATCTTAGGCACATATACAGTCTGATTTTTATCCTCTATATCTTCATGATTTGCAATATTTTTGCCCTCATTATAGAGTTTTTCAAATACTACCAAAGTCTTACCTTCAAGACCTGTCGTATCTACCTCAAACTTAATATCTACTGTTCCCTCAGACTTTGTTGGAACAAACTTGATTTCACCAATATACTCATTTGTCTTTCCTGTTACACTATCTACAAGAGTTTCAATCTTAGAAGATTTATCTCCCTTTACAAGTTCTTTTCCTGTCTCTTTATCCATCAGCTTACCACTGATTACATACTCCTGTCCAGGAATCAAGCCTTTGTATGAAACCTTATCAACAATGATTGTCTTTCCGTTTGCTACCACATGTGTCTTTGTATTCTTGTCTGTTGCTGTTGTTCTTATCTCCACTACATGTATGGACTGGTCTTCATCATTGATATCTGCATGACTTCCTACCTTTTTGCCATTGTAGTACAAGTCCTCAAAGACTACCACTGTCTTTCCTGCAAGCAGACTTGCATCAAATGTAAATTTTACATCTACAGAACCATTCTCTTCCTCTGCAATAAAGGTTACACTGGATGTTATCTGCTTGCCATCTTTATCTAACAATGGCTTCTCTGTTTCCTTATCCATCAGTACACCTGTTACTGTGTACTCCTTACCCTTTATCACATTAGAGTATTTCACTGCATCTGTAATCGTTACATTTTCAACAGCCTCCGTATAGTGTGTATCATCTGCATTGTTCTTCACAGACGTCTCTACCTTTGGAAGCTTCACAGTCTGTCCCTCATCCTTGATATCCTTATGCTCTGCTACACAATAGCCGTTTAAGTAAATTTCCTCAAAGGCTACCACACAGTCACCATCAATCTTGGATGCATCAAATCTGAATGTGATATCCACACTTCCATCCGATGTTTCTGGTACAAACTTCTTGATTACATACTGTCCGACTGCTCTTGGCTGTGCATCTGTGTTTGTTGCATCAGACATGGTTGCATCTGTTGCTGTTGCATCAGACATGGTTGCATCTGCAACAGGAAGTTCTTTCTTTGTCAGTCCGTCATAGATTTCTACTGCACTGCCATCTGACTTTCTTACAAGCTGTCCAATGATTACATACTCTCTGCCAGGCAGCAGATTCTCATACTTGACTGTATCAATGAGTTTTGCTTCTTCCTCTGCAAGCATGATTGCTTCCTTTGTCTTGGAATCAGATGCAGATGTACCAATCTTAGGGATATACAAAGTCTGTCCTTCATCCTCGATATCTTCATGGTTTGCAATATTTATTCCTTCAAAGTACAGTTTTTCAAAGACTACCAGAGTCTTTCCATCAAGCTTGTCTGTGTCAAATGTAAATGATACTTCAACTTCTCCTTCTGATGTATCAGGAGTAAACTTGATTTCGCTTACACTCTTGTCTGAATAAGGCTTGCCTGTTTCCTTATCCATAAGTGTTGCACTAAGAACATACTCTGTTCCCGGTACTAATCCCTTATAGGAAACCGTATCAATGATTTCTGTCTTGCCATGCTTTAATACATGATCCATTGTGAACTTGTCTGTTGCTGTTGTTCCAATCTTGACAATGTGTACAGCCTGCTCTTCATCAGATAAATCAGAGTGCGTACCTACCTTTATTCCGTTGTAATACAAATCCTCAAAGGCTACCACTGTTACACCCTCATACAGACTTGCATCAAAGGTAAATTCCACATCTGCTGTTCCGTTTTCAGATTCTGCAGTAAATGTTGCTGTTGCTGTGACAGGTTCTTTTGTCTCTGCATCCTTGTATATAGGAACACCTGCATCTCTGTCCATCAGAACACCGGTTACAGTGTACTTCTTTCCCTTTAATACATTCTCATACTTCACTGTATCTACAATGGTGACTTCTTTTTCTGCCTCAGAATAATGTGTATTATTCTTCTTGTTTACGGCTGTTGTCTGAATCTTAGGAAGATGCACTGTCTGTCCTTCATCAGATAATTCCTTATGCTCTGCTACGGAATATCCGTTTACATACAGTTCCTCAAATGCTACTACACTGATTCCATCCATGTCTGTACCATCAAACTTAAATGTAAGTTCAACACTTCCATCTGCTTCTGTTGGAACAAACTTCTTTACAATGTAGTACCCCTTTGTCTGTGGTTCATCTGTTTCATCATCCTTTTTACTATCATCTGTATCATCCTTTTTAAGAAGTTCTTGAACCTTCTTATAGTTTGCAATATACAGATCAAGTACATTTGATGTATCAATCAAATCATTCAAGAATGGAGCAAGATTCTTTGCAATCTCAGAATCTGGATACTTGACTGCATATGCTTTTACCAATGTATCAAGGTTACTGAAAGTACCTTCTCCATTATAAAGCTTTTCAGCTACATCCTTTATCTGTGCTAAGTCTTTTTCTTGTTCTGTCAAGTCTCCCTTATTATCAGTATCTTCTAAATCAGACTTTGTTTCATCATCAAACTCTGTATCTGACTCATCCAAGCCATCAAGTGGAGTGTTGCCTTCATTATCTGACTGCATACTGATAAGAAGATTATTCTTCTCCTCATCTGAAAGAAGATTCTTTACTCTGTCTGAGACTATAATCTCTGTTGACAGTGGATGTTCAAGTGTACTTTCATCAAAGTCTTCACCGTTTGTAAGTTCAACAGCTTCCTTTGTATTCTTGTTCATCATCTGTCCTACAATGATATATTCTCTTCCCGGTACAAGATTCTCATATTTTACTGTATCTGTGATTTCTACACTTCCATCTGCATTAGCAATATGATCTTTTGTCTCTGAATCCTTTGCTGTCGTTCCAATCTTAGGAATATAGATGGTTTCTGCTTCATCATCAATCTTGGTATGACTCTTTAATAAGAAGTCTCCAACATACAGTTCTTCATATGCTACAAGTGTCTTACCTGCAAGCTTTGTTGCATCAAAGGTAAATTCCACGTCTACTGTTCCATACATCTTATCATCAGCAGTAAATGTCTTTGTTGCTGTTACTTCCTTGCCATCTACCTTGATTACTTCTCCTGTTTCCTTATCTACAAGCTTACCCTTGATAGTAAATTCCATACCACCTACAAGGTTGTAATATGCAACCGTATCTACGACTTTAGCCTCACTTGCCTTTGTCATATTGATACCTGTTGTTCCATCATAAGCAGTTGTATGAAGTTCAGGGAAGTAGATAGTCTGGTTCTTGTTTTCAAGGTTACATTCTTGTGCAATCTTCTTGATAACAAGTGGTTCATCATTGCCACCAATCTCTTCAAAATCATCATCTGATGGATTTGGTTTAATGTCATCATCATCTACATCTAAGTTATGATCACCATCTTCTGTTGTCTCTTCTGTTGTTGTCTCAGATGTATTTTCAGATGTATCTTCTGTTGTTGAGGAGTCTTTTGCATCATCTTCTGTAAGCTTTCCACCACTCACAACAATATACATTTCCTCAAATACTACAGTTGTCTTACCCTCTAATCCTTCATAACCCTCAAAAGTAAATGTTACTTTCTTTTCTCCATCTGCCTTTGCTGGTACAAAGTTTACTGTTGAAGTAACTGGATTTCCATCCTTATCAAGCAGTGTTTCATTTGTATCAAGATCAACAAGTTTTCCTACAAGCTGATATTCCTCTTTTGGAATAAGGTTGTAGTAGCTGATTGTATCTGTGATGGAAATCTCCTTGGTATCTGGATTTACCATCTGTGTTGCATTTACTGAATCTCTTGCCTTTGTTTCAATCTTTGGAATATAGATAGTCTGGTTCTTATCATCCATTTCCTTATGATAACAAAGTTCATAATCTCCATTTACGCATAATGTCTCATAGGCAACCAATGTTGTATTTTCCATATCTGTTCCATTGAACTTAAATACAATATCTATATCGCCACTTGATGTAGTCGGTGTAAATGTCTTTGTTTCAGTAATTTCCTTGCCATCTTTATCAACAGCAACTTCACCTGTTTTCTTATTCATCAGTACACCATTGATTGTATATTCTACATTTGGTGCTACATTACTATAAGAAACAGTATCAACAATTGTCTCATTTGTCTCAGCAAATGAAAGCTGTGTTTTTGTCTTAAAATCATATGCCTTTGTTGTGATAAGTGGTGCATAAACTGTCTGCATCTCATCATCAATTTCCATATGACTTGCAATCACATTTCTGTTCTTTTTTACTTCTACAAATGATACATAAGCTTTATCTTCCATCTTTGTAGCACTGAAAGTATATTTCAGCTTAAATGTACCATCTTTTTCTGTCGGCTTGAAGATAATCTCATTGCTCTTGTTGTAAGACATTCTGCTGTCTTCAAAATCATAGATATCTGCAGTTATATGATCCTTATAATCATCTTCTGCATAATCTACTTTTTCTTTATCAATGAGATATCCACCAATTACATATGTCTGTCCCGGCTCTAAGTTCTCATAAGAAATGGTATCAACCCAAACCTGATCTTCTGTTGGATTTGACTTGATTACATGAAGTCCAGTCTTTTCTTCTGTAAGTTCAGAATCAATCTTAGGGAAATGAATCTGCTGATCTGGGTTTGTCAAGTCTTCCTCATATGCAATAGGATTATCAGTACTGATTTCTACATCATACAAATACTCAAATACAACAACTGTACCGCCATTTTTGTAATCAGATGCATCAAATTCAAGATTCATGTCAATGGAATCTGTTGCAAGAGTTGGAACAAACTCTTTCTCTACTCTTACTTCCTTGCCCCATGCATCATAGAGAACATCACCTGTATCTGCATCTCTTAATTCTGCAACAAGCTTGTAATTTCTGCCTGGTACAATATTCTCATAAGAAACCTTATCTATGATAACCATGTCACCATATGCATTGCTGTAATGAGACTGCTCATCTTGCGTAAGTGCCACTGTGGAAATTCCACTTGCTGAGTTGTAAATAGTTCCCATGTTTACAGTGCTGTGCATAGCATGTGACTTGTATCCTTCTGGATCAATGTCTGCTGTTGTGTCTGCTGCATCAGAATCAACTACAACTGTATCAGTTACCATCTTATATCCCTTATTATAAGGACATCTAAGTTCTTCAATTGTGTAAGTTCCAAACGGAAGGGCTCCAACTGCATTTAACTCATTAGTAAGAGTTCCTTTTCTTCCTAAGTCATCAGATACCTTTGTATTCAAGCCAAACCATGTACCTACGCCTGCTTTATACTTTTCTACAAGCTTTGCATACTCTGCATCCATACTTGCAATAGTATCTTCATCCTCATTCTCATATGCATTGCTATACTTCATAAGCCAATCATACATCTCATCACCAGCATTTGTATTGTATGTATGATCTACATATTTTGCTGATGTATTGAAATCACCATTTTGGTCAGTAAAGATAACATGACTTTCAATCGGATTTCCATTCTCATCATAGGATGTCATAAGGAATGGTGTATATGGCATTGCCTTCATTGTCATAGCACTCTTCTTCTCAAAGAAGATATCACCACGTACAACAAAGTTGTAAATAATAAGTCTTGCATCAGTTACTTCTTTTGCTTCACCAACAAGTTCTTCCTGAGTGATTCTTGTTCCATCCTCATTGTATGCATTCTCAATTGGTGCATAATGTGTTGTTGATGTTACCTTGACTCCATCTTTGTCAAAATACCATCCATCAGATACAATCTTGCCTTCTTCTCTTATCTCAAAGAAAACAGATGTATTTGGATTGATATTACTTAAATGCAGATATCCATTTGGTGGATATGTCTCATGGATTTCATAAGTACCATATGGAAGCAGATTGTTCTTTGATACAAACTTACCTGTTTTTGCATCTGTCTTGAATGTATATACTACGCTTCCTGGTGCATAACATTCACTATCTTCATAAATACCATTTTCATTGGTATCTACCCATACATAATCCTTACTTCTGTTGATTACTTCAAACTTACCTTCAAGATTTGCAGAGTTAAGAGGAACATTCATCTTTGACTCTTCATCATACTTGTAAACTTCAAAGCCACCTCTGATTACTGCCTCAAAGAATGTCTTATTCAAGTCAGACTTATCATAGGTAAGATTTGCAGTGTCACCATTATTTCTGATTCTGATAATCTTTGCTGTCTCACCATCTCTTTCAGTGGTAGCAAGATATCCCTTAGATGGTGTGTACTCCATTACAAGATATGTACCATAAGGAAGTGCATTATCTACTGTTGAAGCTTCACCATTCTTATCTGTTGTAAGTGTGTAGCAGACATTATCAGAGAGAGATTCCTGAATCTTACTCATCATCTCATCATCAATAATGTTGCTTAACTTTTCATTGTATATACAGCTTTTGAATGTAAGAGTATCAACATCAATTCCAGTCAGATTCTTAAATGTATTCTTTCCTGTTTCTACTCTTGTTCTTGTTGTTCCATCATTTGAACCAATTGTGTACACATAATGATCTGAAATGTTGTATACCTTATATACAGCTTTTTCAAGTGAAGCATCACCTTGTGCATATTTGGACTCATTATCATTTGAAATCTTACCATAATCAGATGACTCAGAAGCAATCACACCATTCATTGTGTGTTCTGCTTTTTCTGCATCATTCTTCTTAATAGTAAGTTTTCCTCTTGCTACATCATCAGTAAGCTTCTGTTCATACTTTGGAACAAAAGTAATGTTATGCTGATGCTCATCAAACACCTTTATTGGGTTTTCTTTGTTTACAATATTTTCAATTTCCTTCTCTGCCTTTTCTGAAGCTGCAAAGATAAAATACTGTCCATCTTTTGTAGCTGTGTATGACTGAGAAATGTTACCTGACTTCAAATATCCGACAGATGGAGTAATCTCTATAATTTCATAATTTCCATTTGGAAGGAGTGTTGCACTTGTAGATGCATACTCAATTCCTTCTGCCTCATCATACTTTGTTGTAAGAGTGATACACTCTCCATCTTTTGCAACCTTTTTATCTCCATTATGATCTCCATCAGTGTCAATCATAATTTCTCCATTGTTTCTGTTGTAAATTTTATAAACAGCACCTTGGAGTGTTGCATCACCTTGTGCTTCCGGATAATAGCCATTCTTTACATCCAAAGATGCCTTTGCATTGTCATAATCATCTGTATCATATTTAACAATAGCTACACCATGCTTTGAAGAATGGTTTGCAATCATGGATGCAATATCATTTCCTAATGAATTGTATTGAATCTCTCTTGCTTTTCCATCAACCAAATGCTTCTTTATTTCTGCAATCTGTGATGCATAGTTTGTATTCACATAGTTTTTGATTGCTTCAATATCCGCATTATTGAGTGCAAGGATAAAATACTGCATATTATCTGTTATCTCAAAAGGAATACCTTCTTTAGAAAGCTTGTCTCCAATAAGATAATCAAGGTTTGTTCCACCATCTTCCAAGAGTGAATACTTACCATACGGAAGAAGTGTTGGATTAGAACTATAAACAGCAGAACCATTGCTCAAAGTAAAAACCTTATACTTTTCACCTGGTTTTAATGCTTTTTCACCAATTCCATCACCATTTTCATCAAGCATTACAACACTTTGGTTATCATTTCTTACATAGATATTGATGCCATCAAATACACTGCCTGCAAGCGCACTTGGAGTAAGAGACTCTGCATCATACTTGTATCCAGCTACACCACCTCTTGCCATAGAGTTAATAAGAGAACGCTCACTTGTAAGATCATTGATATATCCATCACCTAATGTAGTCCATGATGTAGACTTATCTTTTAATCCATCACTATTAGGGAAATATACCTCAGTTGTATCAAAAATACTGTCTCTGATCATTCCATTTGGGGCAGTCCTTTCTACAACTTTATATGTTCCAACTTGTAGATACTTTCCATTCAATTCAAAGAATCCATTTTTATCTGTAGTGAAGTTTCCAATTACATCACCCTTATGATAAACTTCTCCATCATCTTTCTTACCATTAAGGTTCTTATCATACCATGTTGTATCGTCATTATCATTGCCAGTCTTGTATCTTCCAACATACACTAAATCAAAGTTTGTGGTATAGTCTATCATGCCACCTTCTGTTGCATTTGTGTTGGTATCTTTATTGTTCTTTTGAACCTTAAATCCCATCATCTTGCAGTTTTCTTCCATCTGCAAGCCAACAGTTGCATTGGCAGCAATAAACACATCACCTATACTTACTTTCGCATTGCCTTGACCATCATCTGTAGATACAACATCAAAATCAAGAATTTTACCATTAAAGTCTGTTGCTTGTTTAATTATTTTTCCATCTTTGATAATTGCATAACTACCACTTGGCAGATATCCATCAGCCGGTGTTGACTCTGACAATGTATAATTTCCAAGATAAAATTGAACTTCACCTGTTAATGCATTTAAATACACTTTTCCATTATATAAGTAAGATGGATTTGAAAAGTTTATATATCCATTGCTGTCAGACTTATAAACCCACTTTTCACCTGTGTCGTTATTTTTAAGTGTAAATAACGCATCTTTTACCTTTGTTTCTGCTTTATCTTTCTTAGCAATCTGCATCTTAAATGGATCACCAGAAAACATATCTTCAAAATTAAATGATTTTACACTGCCATCTAAGTCAAGAGATACAAAGTAATCTTGTCCATCAGCAGTCTTGTGTGACCATCCCTTTGGTGCTGTTGTTTCAGCAATTGTGATACTCTTTTCTTTTGTGTAATAAGTTACACCCACTGTTAATTGCCCATTGGTTGCCGGGATAGTGCATCCTTGATCCAAGTAAACCTGAATTGGTGTATGGGTAGCATCCCCTCTCTTCCATGCAGTAAATCTCGCATCTGGAAGAATACCATAGTTTTGGCTGTATACACTTGCAATATCATTCAAAGTACATGTCCCATTGGCAGTCTTTACGCCATTTACATAAGTAGCAGTAGGAATATTGACACTTGCTGCTTTCTTTGTAATTGTAAATGGAAATGTTGACCACTTGACAGAAAGATTGAGACTTTTTTTACTACCATATCCAATACATGCTACATTCTGAAAACTTGATTTTCTGGGATCATTGACTACAAATTTTGCAACTTGATATATAGGCTGATCACTCTGAATTCCACCTATAGTTGTTGTCTGACCTGCAAGACTTGAATCTGCAAGCAGACAGATACTCTGCCCATTCCCCACAGAAACTCTTGCACCAGCTCCATATTCTGATTTAGCACCTGTACCATTAACCCCACTATACAGATATATCTTACAGTTAGTTGGAACTGTAAAGCCATATGTCATACCTTGCGCACATGTAAGATTCATTGGTTTTGACTTCATCATGTCATTTTCTGAATCACTTGCTTCTTGGTTATTCAATGATAAAGATGCTATTTGATCATCTTCTTCCAAAAAGATAGTTTGATTTGCAAGAAAATTTCTATATGCTGTTACATCTGGAAGGTTTTTTATTATACTTACTGAATCTCCATTATAATAGCTACATGTAAGAGCTACAACACCGTCATCATGTTTTGCTTTATCATCATCTCCACCAAAATCATCAAATCCATCCCATTTTGGATCTGGAGCTGTATTTGCCCAAAGTAATGCTTTTGCAATATTCCTTCTTGTTGCATCATTTGGAAATGCATCTTTTCCAATATAACAATCTGTCTTAAGATTATCTCCTTTTCTCATATCTCCTGATTGACTATGCTGACAACAATATCCAAGAACACTAGACTCTACTTTACCTTGTGCATTATAAACCAAAAGATGGTATAAAGAAGCTGTAATTCCATTTACTTTTCCATGGTAATGATCAGCCACAACAAATCCTTTATTATCGTCAAAATATCCATTTACTAAAAAATTTGCATCTAAAGAATCAACAATATCTAAATAATTATCATTATCTTTTGGTAAATCTTCTTTTATATAATCAGTTTCAAATATTTTTCCATTATTCAAATCTAATCCATCTACACCATCTCTTGCAAGCATAGCTGCCAAGATTGCAGATGCTTTTGATGTAGAATCTGCTACTACATTATAGTCTACACTATCACCATAGTTTGAAAAGGAAAGTCTTTCACCAGTAATATTACATGCACCAGCTACATATACACATTCCATTCTTGCAGGAGTGTAATACTTTGCATTTTTTCCATTATTACCAGCAGAACTTGTTACAAGAATTCCATTATCTGTTGCCATCTCAATAGCAGTTTCTACTATCTCTGATTTTTGTGTTGCAATTGCAGACATAGACAAATTGATTACTTTTACTTTGCTTTCAATCGCATACATCACAGCAGCATAGACATCAGAAGCATAAGCAGAACCATCACTACCTAAAGCTTTAATAGAAAGTATCTCTGCATCTTGGTACTCACCAACAATAGCATCATACATCTTCTGTCCATGTCCATTGCCATCCTTTACATCTCCACCTAGAACAGAAACCGCATCAACAACATTATCACCTTCACACCCTGTATCAATAAGTGCAATGGCATTGGGATATGTCTTCTTTTCTAACACAGATGCTTCAGATAATGCATCACTTTCATTATCATCTGTCATTGCTATGCTTGTGGTTTCCTCTTCCCCATCAGATACATGGAATAATACTGTATTGATATCAAGCATTTCTGTCTTGCCATAGTAATAAGAGTATGCATACATAGTTTCTTCTGGTGTTGCAAAGCGAAGAAGATATACTCCACCATACTCTGAAACAACTTCTGTGTTTGATGTAAACACAGATGCATCAGCTACTACAAGAAGTTCACAAGATGAAAAATCTTCACTTTTCAATGATTCAGAATCAAGTCCTGTATCAAAGAAATGATCAAACTCTACTGCATCTGCTCTTTCACCACTGTCATTTAATGATTCAAAATCACTATCTGATAAGTTTGTGTCAAGTGATGTATTATCTTCTGTTGCATACACACTTGTTCCACTTCCCATAATGGAAGTAAAACTCATCATTACAGCAAGAGACATTGCAAGAACTCTTTCAGCAAATCTTGTTTTTCTTTTCTCTCTCATAAAATCCTACCCTTTCTTTTCTTTATATTTATCTTGAAACACCTTTCAAAGATGTGTTGTCTTGTTAGCAAAGGAATTAAATTCCTTTGGTGGTAAAATTTAACACACAAGATAAATATGGTAGAATTTCTGAGATGTAATTTATGGCAAAAAAAATAGAGACTTAGTATTTTACTAAGTCTTTATTCTTAAAAAATATTATCGCTTATTAGAATTAGTTGATTTGATTTTTTCTTGGTGAGCTGATTCATTTTTTTTATTGGAACTGATATTACTTGGCATTTTAATTGTTTTGATTTTCTCATGAGTTTCATTCACATCACTTCCTATAACATTTGGATCTTTCATTGAATCATCCGATTCCATCAATTCTTTATACAGTTGCAACATTCTAATATTATCTTCATCTTGCTTCCCTTTTTGAATATCATATTCTTGCATTTTCCCAATTATTTCTATAATAGATTTCTCCTCTTCTGGATTAAATAAGTAATGAGCAATTATTTCAGGTAATTTACAAATCGCTACCAATGTTGTACTTAAAGATGATACAAGTGGCAATATTAAAGCCACATTATTCTTTGAAGACAATTTTTCATAATTTAATGCTGAAACAATAACAATCACTACAAATAAAATTATCAAAACTACTAAAATTGAACTTATGCCATAGAAAAAAACTTTTTTAAGAGTTAATTTAAGTGCTAATGATTCTTCTGTATTCTTCACATATTTTTTAATAGTTTTGTATACTTTTTAGATCGACTACTTTCTTGGTTTATATTATAATTATGTTTTTTCTCCTTCTTTTCAGTTTCTTCTTTATTTTTCCTTAATTTAGAAATCACTCAGCGCACCTTTCTAGTAAAATTTCTTTTACTCTTTTTTCTATAGATTCAGGTTTTACTTGGAAATAATCAGCTAGATATTCAACTATTTTCTTTTTATTGCCAAAATACGCCTTGCTTGCAACATTATAACGATACACAAACTTTTTTGTTGGCATTAATAATTCAGCCGCAAATTGATCTGCACATTTTTCTTTTCTGTCTTGATGACTATTATACTTATACTTCTCCTCAAAAAGTATATTAGAATCCAAATATTGGGAGTCTCCTAAACAATCCATTATGTAATGTCCTAACTCATGAGCAGCGACAAATCTTTGATGGGAAATTGGATCATTCATATTTGTTATGATGATTTTATCTGTTCCATAAAATTCTTTAGTGTTTCCATTAACTTTAATTATTCCAGATATACCTCCTTCATCAAAATTATTCAAATCACTATTACATACCTCGAAATCAAAATCTCTTATGACTTGAAAAATAGGAGTAGCTCCAAATGGTTTATCCATATATACTGCTAATATTTCTTCTGCTATTTGTATAGCATCTGCAACATAATATTCGTTTTTACTCCTTTTTTGTACAGTATGTTTATTCACTATCAATTTAATTTGTTCTCTGCACATTTTTTTATCTTGTTTTCCTTTCTTTGCATAATCAAATCTTATCAATTTCCCCATAATAAACCTCCATTATTTCTTTAGTAATCCAACATCAATAATATGATTTATTTGTTGCGTCAAGAAAATATTGCAGGCTATTTTTTAATTTTATCTCATACATTCCCTCCATTTCTAATTATATTCAATTTTCAAGCTACACATATAATATTTTTCAAGTATCTAAATAATACCAGAAATAGTAGACATTTACAAGATTTGTTATTATTTGTCAACTAAAAATTTTAAAAAATATATAAAAATTATCTATAAATTTCCCATTTGAAAGCAGAAAGGACTCAGTTTTTAAAACTGAGTCCTTATCAGAGTAAAAATACTCCTATTCCGCCTATGAAATTTTCATATTTCATAAAATTACTTCCTTTGTCCACAGCCACTGCAGTATTGATAATCAACAATCTCTTCGTCATAAGCATCTTGAACTTTAACTTTTTCTGTTTCAGTGTATGGGACAGAAATCCACGAACCATGGCATCCAGAACACCTTGTAGCCTCCACCCACCATGGATTCTCATCAGTACCACAGTTAATCCACATGGTGCCTGACGCAGCATAATGTGCATCTGAACCAATGTTCGTAATATCAGCTCCGCAGGTATTACAAAAGAGGTGTTCTTCTTTTTTATATTTAGTAACCTCTTGATCTTCATATTGTGCATCATGATGGACTATCTTTGTATGATTTACCCATGTATGTGAATGAGAAGTCGTTGTCTGACTGTTATTCTGACTATTGCCATTATTACCACTGTTACCAGGCTTGCTCTGCTGAGTTGTAGCTTGTGCTTGTGTTGTAGACTGATTCTGAGTTGTTATCTGTTGAGTTGTCTCTGTTTTCTTTTCAGTTGTACTTTCTGACTTTTTACCCTCAGTTGTACTCTTCTCAGTTACAGTATCCTTCTCTTCAGTAACACTATCAGTTGATTTTTCTGTTGTAATCTTGGCTAACTCTGTTGTTGTCTGTGTTTCAGATGATGAATCTGCTTTTGTAGCATCTTCCTTTGTTGCATCTGCGTCTGTAGACACCTTTTCCACTGTTGTTGTAGCAGTTGTGTCAGATACTTCTGACTTGCCACATGCACACATACTCACAACAAGCATTGCTACTGAAAAAATCACAACCATTCTATTGATATAATTCTTCATAGTTATTATCTCCTTTTCTATTTATTTTTTTACTAATTACTGTTAATATGTACTTCTATGATTCATTAAATAAATCAAACATTCTGATCATACCATTATTCCCCATAATTAGCAATAATTTCTTTTATTTTCATTCAATACACCATTGCAGAATTACTTTTTTTTACTCTTAAGTTCCATGTCTCTATATTATTATCTGTTGTACTTTTTATCATTGTACACTCCTTTAATCAATAAATTTGATATTTTTGTCAAATGTGTTTCTAATAATAAATTTCATCAATGGATTTCTTGTCATACAAAAATATCTTCTCTGCAAATCATGCTCTGTGATGATTCTTTCTTTTGAAGATGATAAAAACTCATATTCAACACCAGTATCTTCTATAAAACAACCTGTTTCATAAAAACCATTTCTTAAATAAAAATCTTTTCTATGTGTTTTTATATCATCTGTGTCCTTAGTTGGTTTCTCAATACAAAGAAGAATAGTTTCATAAACTTGATGAAGAATTAAATCTCTTAAAACAAAACTACCAAAACCTTTATTCCTACATTTTTTATCTATTGCCATATACATAAGATAGACTATATCATCATAGAAAATAAGGAAACGCATTCCTATAATTTTATCTGTTTTATGATCAATAATCGCATCAAGACGAACATTATTTTCTTTTGCACATTCTTTTATAATCCAAAAAGGAAACCTTTCACTATTTGGAAATGAATTTTCATATATTTCTTTTATCTTTAACTGTCCTTGTCTGTCACAAGTAGAATAACTTTTATATCTCATAGTATCCTTTCTTTTATAGGGTTGTTTCTTACATTTTTACTCCAAAGTTCCATACTTTTATATTAAATCAGAAAGTATACTTCCTTCCTAATCCTTATCAGTCTAAGTTGATTTCTTTAACTGTACAACCTTTTTCTTCTAATTCTTTTATGAATCTTTGTTGCATTTTTTCCGGAACATCGGTAATAATCATACGATGACTTCCACCAGTATTGTCTATATTTGGCCCTATATGTATCTTGCCTTTTATTTTCGGTTTTATAATGTACAACATTACTCTTTTTTCCTTTCTCTTTCCATGTATTTTATTCTGAAATATTATATTTCTTTATCAATTCAGAAAGTATATCATGATTTAATTCCCTTGTTAGAACTTGTAAATCTTCAAAAGATTCTTCTATATACGTATTATGAATTAAATTTTCAGTTTGCAATATTTTTTCAGCATTTTCATAGTCTTTTTTATATTGCTTTTCTTTTTCCTTTATCCTATTCATCTCATTTATCATGTACTCAATAAGAAACTGTAATGAATTTTTACGTTCTATATTCAATAGTTTTCTCAAATCAATTCTTTCTTTTTCTGAGTCTGCATTTTTGTATTGCAAATTCCATGTATTTAGAACTTTTACAATTTCCTCTATATAAGTAGAAAAAGAATAATACATATCTACATATTCATTATGAAATAGAGATTCTTTATCATTACACAATTTTGCAGTTTCACATAAAGGATCTAACTGAGTATGTAAATTAGTAAGAACAGACTCACAAGATATTTTTATTCTTGCCTTTTTCAGTCTATGCTTAGAATCCATAGTATAAAGATATAACTTTTCTTGATTACCATTAAACATATTTCAATTCCTCTAAATAATATTCACATTTTAATTATACCTACAGTTCAACAAATCCCATTGATGTTCCATTATACTTCCACATGCACAGCAGTTTTTGCAAATACATCTATTTCATCTATACTATTTATTTGATTCATCACTTGTACTATACCTAATTGATATATACAATACAAGTACAATTACACAAGAAATAAGCAATAGCTTGTCTACAAAATCAAGGCTTGATAAAAATGCCATTCTTACCAAATTCCCCATAAGGAAAAATAGCAGAATTTCACAAATCTTTGCCACCAATTTTAAATGCTTCATATGTTCCTCCATTTAGTTTTTTTGATTTTACTTATTTATCCTTAATGATGTCTTTATACATATCTTTCGTGACACATACAGAGTATTCATCACTTGTAATGAACAAAAACTTATAAGATGATTTGGTAATTTCTGCTGATTCATTATTATCAACAATGTTCAACTCTTTTGAATCCACTTTTACCATTCTACTTGTTATATCATCTTTTACATACATACTTTTACCATCATAGGCAATATCTTCAACAATAATGGAGTATTTGTATTCATCTACAATCTCTTTCTTTTTTGGAAACAACGTTGTTGATGCCAAAATAAAAACAGATGAAACCGCCGCCAATGTAGATAATGTTAAAAATACAAAAAATTCATTTTTATCTTTCATTACATATAATACCATAGTGATATATATCGAAAGACCAAAGATAAATGTTAATATTACACAAATCAACCTCATTGATTCAACAGAACTAATATCCATTTCTAAAATATCCTTTCTTTGTATTTACAAACTTTGTATTACAAAAATGCAGTCTTTTAAGTATTTCTTATCACTCTACAATGTCCTTATACATGTCTTTCGTAATAGACACATAATATTCATCACTTGTAATAAACCAAAACTTATAAGATTTTTTTACCACTTTAGCTGATTCTTTATCATATACAATAGTTACATTCTCAAAAAACTTTTCTGAATCTATAACTTCTGTTTTATCATCTATTTTGTTTATATACACCTTTTTATCTTTTTCATTATAAAGAATATCATCAACAGTAATAGAAGATTCTTGTTCTTCTACAACTGTTTTTTTAGCATCATACAACCCTGCCATAACTAAACCAAATACAGTTAAAATTCCAAACATGATGCTTAGTACAATGGTTGTAGGCCATATGTCAGCACTACGAGATTTCAAATAAAGGATTACAAGTATTCCTAGAGCCAACACCAATGCTGTCATTTTTACAAATAATTTAAACAAACTAATATCCATCTTTTTTTCTCCTTTTTCTACATTACTATATGTTTCTATTATCTTGCTATTTTCTTATACATATCCTGAGTCATGTAAACAAAATACTCATCACTTGTAATACATAAGTATTGATAAGATTTCTTCTCCACTCTTGCTGATTTTTCATCATTTATAATATTTACATTATCAAAGAAATCCTCTGAATTTATTTTATTTGTCTCATTTGCTTTGCTATCCCTTACATATACATTATCACCATCATAGATAACATCATCAGCAGTGATGGAATATTCATATTCACTTACAACTTCTTTTTTATATGAAAAAAGTGATATTAATGCAAAGCCAATACAGTTAAAAATTGCTAATGTTATTGCTGCAATTTTAAATACATGACATGCAGATTCTCTCCCCATCATTGCTAAGTAAATAGCAACAAGTGAAAAAAACAGAAAAATAAATAACAATAGTTTTGACAACATCTCTACCAAGCTAATATCCATATATTTTATGCCTCCTTTTATATATTTTTATTATTGAATAAAGCCTTATGTTTTGCTTCTTTTATTTTATCAATGTAAAAATGAATGAAAAATTTGCAAAAAAAATAATAACAAATAACATATCTAGTGTTATATTTTACTTGCTGACCTTATAAACACAGATATCATATTTACTGTCCTGTTATAAATATGATTGGAATGTAGTCCAAAAAACACATCCAGCAACTTTCCCTATAAAAGCAAAAAAGACTCAGCTTTTTCAAGTGAAGTCTCTGTCAGAGGTTTGTACATACATATAATATGTACTACATGATGAGTAATGCTTAATGTTGGATGTCT